>Ga0315291_10001232_pt1 | contig 34194 bp, 25 predicted proteins | sample YL17G12_20_MG_FD_203070 | JGI IMG/M metagenome (GOLD analysis project Ga0315291, IMG submission 203070) | Sediment microbial communities from Yellowstone Lake, YNP, Wyoming, USA - YL17G12_20 | ecosystem: Environmental > Aquatic > Freshwater > Lake > Sediment | place: USA: Wyoming | collected...
ACTTAGATGGAGATACTGATTTAGATTTAGCTGTGGCAAATTTTTCCAGCGACAATGTCTCCATTTTGAAGAACAATGGGGATGGGACCTTTGCCAGTGCGGTCAACTATGGGGCAGGAGACGAACCTCATTCTGTTTTCTGTGCGGATTTAGATGGGGATGCTGACCTGGACTTGGCTGTGGCAAATTATGGTAGCGCTAACGTTTCCATTTTGAAGAACAATGGGGATGGGACCTTTGCCAGTGCGGTCAACTATGGGGCAGGAGATTATCCTACTTCTGTTTTTTGTGCGGATTTAGATGGGGATGCTGACCTGGACTTGGCTGTGGCAAATTATGGTAGCGACAACGTTTCCATCTTGAAGAACAATGGGGATGGGACCTTTGCCAGTGCGGTCAACTATGGGGCAGGAGACTATCCTACTTCTGTTTTCTGTGCGGACTTAGATGGAGATACTGATTTAGATTTAGCTGTGGCAAATGCTGGTAGCGACAACGTTTCCATCTTGAAGAACAATGGGGATGGGACCTTTGCCAGTGCGGTCAACTATGGGGCAGGAGACGCTCCTACTTTTGTTTTTTGTGCGGATTTAGATGGGGATACTGATTTGGACTTAGCTGTGGCAAATTCTTATAGCGACAACGTTTCCGTCTTGAAGAACAATGGGGATGGGACCTTTGCCAGTGCGGTCAACTATGGGGCAGGAGACGCTCCTTGGTCTGTTTTTTGTGCGGATTTAGATGGGGATGCTGATCTGGATTTGGCTGTGGCAGATTATTATAGCGACAATGTCTCCGTCTTAGAGAACAATGGAGGTGGGACTTTTCAAAGTCAAGTTAGCTATGGAGTAGGAGATTATACTGTTTCTGTTTTTGGTGGAGATTTGGATAGGGATGGTGATTTCGACTTGGCTGTGGCAAACGGTGGTAGTGCCAACAGCGTTTCCATCTTAAAGAATTTAACCCAAGTCCCCGCTAACCAGCCACCCTGGGCTTTTTCGCTTATTTCCCCCCCCAAATCAAGATACAATCTATGGTCCTGTGACTTTTCACTGGCATATTCCTTACGACCCAAATTTTGGCGACCAGATGAAATATGACCTTTATGTAAGCGCCTCTCCCGGCTTTGAGCCTTTGTATACCACTATCGACAGTAATTTGGCTATAAGCAAATTGACTATGGCTTTAGACACTGGAGCCTACTTCTGGAAAGTAAAAGCAAAAGACAACTGGGGAGCAGAAAGATGGTCAACTCAAACCTGGAACTTTGATGTCTTGTATCTGACTGATACCTTGAAAGTAGTAGCTTTTTCACCGGTTGACTTGATCGTTACGGATCCGGTTGGCGATTCTATTGGAATCGGCTTTCCGACCACCATCCCGGATGCCACTTATGACACTACAAAAGATTTAAACAGCGATGGAGATTTAGATGACTTAGTCACTTTACCTAACCGTTTGGCTGGCGATTATAAGATTCGGGTGGTAGCTGAACTTGGAGAAACTGGTCATTATGACTTAGGGATACGAATCGATGGGACCGATTGGAGATACATAGTCAAGCAGGCAACATGTCCTCCACCTGGGCAGGTGGATACCTTCACCTATTATGCTCCCTGGTATCTGCGAGGGGATGCTAACGGGGACTGGCATATATACTTATCTGATGTTATATTTTTGGCGAATTATGTTTTGAAAGGAGGAGCCTCTCCTGATCCTTTAGAGGCGGCTGATGTGAATTGCGATGATCTCTATGACTTGGTGGACGTGATTAAGTTAGCCCGATATGTTTTGTTAGGTGTGCCTTTTCCGTGTTAGATTGTAGGGGTCGCATTCATGCGACCCGAAATATTTGATAACGGGCTCGATAAATCAAGCCCCTACAAGTGTTGATTGGTAGGAGAGGTTTTCAAACCTGTCCGGACCATCCATATACCTCAAAATCGTAGCGCCCCCGCCAAAGGCGGGGGCGTTTGTTTTGTTAATATATAAAGAAGAAAAGCAAGGCTTCCCGCCTTTTGGCGGGATCCGCCTCTGGCGGAGAAGCCTTGCCCTACATACTTCGCTCATTTGTCGGGCAGTCCCACCGCCGGCGGAACGGCCCGACCTACTAATGGATAGAAAGCTCTTTAAGCAAATCCTCAGTATGATAGACTTTATCCAAGAGAAAAAGAACATAGCGGATATCGACATTGATCGCCCGGGTGATCTCAGGATCGAACTGGTAATCTGAGGTCATTGCCTCGTAGTTTCCGTCAAAAGCTAATCCAACTAACTCCCCTTTGCCGTTCATCACCGGGCTTCCGGAATTCCCATTGGTGATATCATTGGTGGAAAGGAAATCGACCGGGACATCCCCGATCGATTTATTAAAATAAGAGCCCAAATCGTTTTTAGCATAGACTTCCTGAAGCTCTTTGGGCGCATCGAAAGGCTCTTGGCCGGTATTTTTTTCCATAACCCCGCTAAAGGTAGTTACATACTTATAGCTAACAGCATCTTTAGGAACATATCCTTTAACCTCCCCGTAGTTAAAACGGATAGTTCCATTGGCATCCGGATATAGCTTCTTTTTTTTCCACTCAAAATAGGCTTGAATCAATTTGGGCTCAAGCCTGGTTAAAGCGCCGGAGAACTCCTTGTTTTTTATTCTTAATTCCTCCCTTTCTACCTCTAAATCCTTAGCAAAATTAATAAAAGGATCACCAAGTTCTTCCAGCTCTTTTTTACTCATATCCAACATCTTCAGTCTTTGTTCTTTTGAGCCCAGTTTAGTCTTCTGATAAAGATTATTAACGAATTCCTTCAAGATTTTATCCCTATCCTCGATTTCTTCTCCTGCAAAGATTTTCTCTATTGCCAGAATCTTCTGTCCCGGGGGAAGTTGACGCGCCTTCTTTAAGAAGTATATCAAAACTTTTTTATCAGCTGAGGGAACTAAATTGATCTGGGCATCTTTTAGCCATTCTTTTGTCTCCTGAGTATCCCGGTCTTGATAGCCGGGTTCTCTATCTTTATCCTTTTTTTCTTTTTCCAAGCTCCATTTATAGATGGAGGAGGCGAAGTTCAAAAATTCGGAGCCCGAGGTCATCCAGCTTAAAAGAAATTCTTTATCCTGATATTTTCTATGCTCCTGGTGCAAACTATCCAGCTCAAAAAGAATTTGTCCATATTTTGCCTTGAGCTCCGGATTTTCATTTAAAAATTGTGTCAGTAATTTCTCCTCTTCGGTCTTTTTTCCTAAAAGTTCAGATTTTTTAAATCCGTCCAACATCCCCTGATTCTTTTTAAGATAATTATATAGCCCTTTAAGTCTCGAAGATAATCTTATGGCAACAGAGGAATCCTCTGCAGATGATTCCTCTAAAATAGATATCATTTCTTGGCGGGTGCGAATGTCTTTAGGATAATCATAATTCACCATATTATCGATGAAGTAGGAGCTTTTATAGCGCCTGGTTGTTCCGGGGAAACCTAAAAGTATTACCAAATCCCCTTCCTTTACTCCAGTTGAGGAAAGTTTAAGATAGACCTTTGAATTATAGGGAATATTCTTTTTGGAATACTCAGCCGATTTCCCATTCGGAGCCACATAGGCTCTTAAGAAAGAGAAATCACCAGCATGTCGGGGCCACATCCAGTTATCTATTTCCCCACCGTAATCTCCGATAGAGCGAGGGGGGACATATACCAATCTAATATCCCTGATCTTAAAATAGGTAAACAGATAATATTGCATTCCTCCATACATACTCACCAACCGGCACTTCACATCTTTACCCTTCTCGCATTCTTCAACTATCTTCTTGGAGACCTTTTCAATAGCCTGGTATCTTTTTAGGTCGGTCATCTTTTCGTTCACTGCGCTTAAAACTTTATCAGTCACATCTTCAAAAGATTTGACCACATAAGCATTAGATCCGATTGCCGGGAGTTCCTCCTCCTTGGTTTTAGCATAAAATCCATCTTTAAGATAGTTATGCTCTAGAGTGCTCTGTCTCTGGACTGCGCCAAAGGCTACATGATGATTGGTGATAAAAAGCCCTTGGGGAGAGATAAAAGAAGCAGTAGCACCCATTTGAATCACCGCATCGGAGATCCCACCCCCTTTGGGATTATAGATTTCCTCCGGGCTCAAGCTTAACCCTAAAGCCCTTAGACTATCAAACGGTAGCTTATCAATCGAATCCAAAAGCCACATCCCCTCATCGGCTAAAGCGTTTAAAAATAAAAAAACCAAAATAGATAGAACCAGAAAAGTCAGTGGAATTTTTTTATACATTTTATACATACCTCCATCTCAAAACTGATTTTAAAGATAACAATTTTAAGAAAGATAAACAAGGGATAAATTTTTTAGTAAGGTATAGGGACAGGTTTTCAAACCTGTCCGAACAAATGTAGAGGAAGGCTTTAGCGTTCCATAAAAGACAATTGTCCCGCCAAAGGCGGGACGCTACAAAGACCCGTTGCGCGCCCCGCCCTTTTGTAAAGCGTTCTTCGTCCGACAGAAACGCGGACGTTACGACACACGTAGGTCAAGCATGTCCACTGGACTGCTTGACAATTCTAAAATCTGTCAACCAGCCTTTCCGCCATGGTTGACCTACAATCTCGATTTTTAAAAATATGACGCGAAATCCCGCCATCGGCGGGACTACTCCAAGCAATTATAGTAGTCCCTACAAATTCTTTAAAATTGAGAAGATCAAAGCCCGGGGCTTATTGACTGGAGATGAAATCGTTCTGAATATAACTTAAAAATCTTTCCCTTCCGTCTTTTTCCTCCGGGAAAGAGACAATTTCATAACAGGGCTGCCATTCCTGGGGAATTTTAAAAGAATTGGAGACAAAATACCTTAGGCTTTCATTTAATCTTTTGACTAAACAATCTGCTCCTTGTTTGGGGGTCTCGGATAATAAAAGCCCTAATTTATCATCTTCAAATCCTGAAACTACATCCGTCTCCCTGACAGACTTTTTGATTAATCTCTCCAGATCGGTAAAGAAATCCTTTTGATTTTCGTAGCTTTTTTTTGTCCACTTTGCGACAAATTTTCTCAGGCTTTTCAGATCGATTATTATTAAAGACAAAAACTCTGAGTACCTTTCTGCTCTTTTCAGCTCCTCTTCAGCCCTTAGGGCAAAATTTTTGTGCGAACGATAAAGGCTTTGTAGTGGAAAATTCTTATCAACTGTTTTTATTTTGAAGATCTGCAACATAGAAACTATCAAAAACCGATCAAGATATTAACCAAGATTTTTATAAGGTGGCAGGGGTTTAGGTTCTCACCTGGCTTTAAATCTGATAAAGTAATCAGCAAAATATGTGCCACCTTGTATTACTCTTAGCTTCAGTTTAATATGTTTTCTTTGATCCTTCTCTCTTTTCCAACTTTTCAACTTACCTTATGCCTTTGGCACTCCCACTCCGCACAACTAAAGGAGTATTGAAACTCCCAAAAATAGATTTGAAAACCTTTCAAAACTTTCAAAGATAATGTGCAAGGGTGTTCATAATCCTTGCATAGGCTTAGCAATTGCTATTGGTCTAATTTATATTCCTTTATCTTATAGAGTAAGGAGCGGTAGCTGATCTCTAAAATCTGAGCGGCTTTTCTCCTGTTCCAGTTAGTCTTATTTAATACTTCGCTGATCAACCTTTTTTCCTCATAAGCTACTGTGTCGGAGATCCTCTTTTTCAAGGAGAGGGTCTGTTGAGTCGAAAGAGGTGTCTCTTCTGACAAGCTCATTTCTGGAGCAGTTAACTTTTTAATAGTCTCAAAGATAATGCTCTCGTTTTCCCGGACCACAATCTGTTTAATCAGATTCTCCACTTCTCTCACATTCCCAGGCCAGTTGTATTCTTCCATCGCTTTCAAACTTCTCGCCGATAGCTGATGGAAGTTCTTATTATAGAGGGCGTTATATTTTTTGAAAAAATGCTCTATCAATAAAGGTATGTCTTCCCTCCTCTCCCTCAAAGGAGGTAAGTTTATACAGATCTCATTTAGCCTGTAGAAAAGGTCATCCCGTAAGGTTTTTGATTTTAATGCCTCCTCTAAGTTACGATTAGTAGCACAGACGATCCTCACATCCACATTGATGTTTTTAATTCCGCCCACTCTGACGAACTCGTGCTGTTCCAAGACCTGAAGGAGCTTGGATTGGAGCTCTAAAGGTAAGTCTCCGATCTCGTCCAAAAACATAGTTCCTTTATTGGCAGTTTCAAATCTTCCGGGTTTGGTCTTATGCGCTCCGGTAAAGGCACCTTTCTCATAACCGAAGAGCTCCGCCTCCAAAAGGTCTCGGGGAATGGCGGCGCAATTGACTTTGACGAAGGGCTCATTTTTTCTGGAAGAGAGGGAATGGAGCATGCGGGCAACAATCTCTTTTCCGGTTCCGGACTCCCCTCGAATCAAAACGGTAAGCTCGGAATCTGCCACCTGTTCGATTAAGTTTTTCACCTGGATCATCTGAGGAGTATCGCCGATGAAAACATCATATTGGTCTTTGACCTTAAGCTCGGATTTTAATTGAGTAAGCTCCTTTTTTAATCGATTTTTCTCCAAAACCTGCTGGATATGAATTTCCAGCTCTTTGACATCGAAGGGCTTATTGATAAAGTTTGCTGCCCCCTTCTGCATCGACTCCACCACATTTTTGATCTCACCGTGACCGGAGAGCATAATCACATCTAAAAACTGGTCTTTCTTCTTGATCTGGCTTAAGACTTCAATCCCATCCATTCCCGGCATTTTGATGTCCAAAAGGACTAAATCGGGCCGGGTTTGAGATAAAAGTTTTAACCCTTCGGTCCCGTTGCGAGCGGACAGAATCTCACAGGACCCCTTCAATCCTTCAGATATAACCCAGGAGACCTTGGGGTCATCATCGATGACCAAAAGCTTTAGTTTCTCCTTTTCCATATCATTTTAATTATCGGCTTATCTGTCTTAAACCTCACCTTTTGAGGCGGGATGAATTCCCGCCTTTATGGGCGACAAATTTATCACCTATAGGGCAGGGCATTTAGCCCTGCCAACAAGGTTTTTCAATTGTCCCTTTAGCCGAGCCTTTAGGGCTCGGGCAGAGGTCTAAAACCTCTGCTACGCGAGCTTTACGTTTAATCCCGCCAGAGACGGGAGCTTTTGGTCAACCTAAAGGTTGACACTCCAGAGAATTAGCCCGGGCTTGATAAATCAAGCCCCTACAAATTATGTGAGGGGAGATTTACAAGAAAAGTGGTCCCTTTTCCCTCTTCGCTTCTGACCTCCACAAAGCCATCATGAGCCTGGATAACTCTATCCACGATAGCTAATCCCAAGCCGGTGCCATTAGGCTTGGTGGTGAAATATCGGTCGAATATCCTATCCAGATTCTCCGCAGGAATCCCCACGCCTTGATCGGTTATTCCTATCTGGACGAAATTATCTTCCCTTTGAGGATCATAAAATTTATTGATGTCTATTTGCAGTTTTCCTCCATCGGGCATAGCCTCAATGGCATTTAAAATAATATTCAGAAAAATCTCCATTATCTCATTTTCGTTGATCAAGAGGGAGGGTAAATTCTGTTGGTAATTTTTTACTAAGGATATATTGTTCTTGGCTAAGTCCTCTTTGACCAGATTTAAGGTCCTTTCCATTATGGAGATTATGCTGGTCTTTTCCAGTTGATATTTGTTAGGATTAGAGAAGTCGACCATCTCCTTGACCAACTGGGTCAAACGATAAACCTCTTCTTCAGCTGAATCAAAAAATTTTTGTTCCTCGAGGGGAATAGAGACTTTTTCTTTCAGGACTTGCAAAGTCCCTTTGATATTGGTTAAAGGTTTTCTCAAGTCGTGAGAGATCTCGGAGATCATCTTCCCCATAGTGACCAAACGGGTGGCATTCAAAATCGATTTTTGTCTCTCATATAAAGATTTGGCTTGAGATGCCACAATAGAGACTAATGCCTCATCATCTTTGGTGAAGGGTTGATTCTCAAAATTCCCAACGCAAAAGATCCCGTGCAATGTCCTTTCGGCTGATATGGGAACTGAGGTGAATGAAAACTCCGAGCTTTTTAGACTGAGAGTTTGGCTTAATTTACTTTTTATCTTTGCGTTTAATTTTGAGATTTGAAAAATCTCATTTTGCTCCAATGGGATTTCCATCTCTGTTGATTTCTTTAAAACTCCCTTTTCTTTAGTTTGAGAAAAAACTAAACAGAGTTTATTTTCTTTCTCATTCAGATCAAACCAGAAGCAGAAATCTATCTTCATAATTTTTTTGAGCTTTTCGAAGATGAACTGGGCAATTTCCTCAAAATCGGACAATTGAGAAAGGGTCGAGGCGATCTGATATAGAGTGGAAAGCTCTTTTATTTTTTTTTTGCTTTTTTCGAAATTATAGGCATCATCTATAGCCACAGCGGCTTGAGAGGCAAAGGTGACCAAAAGCCTTAAATCGTCTTGATTGAATATTTTCCCGCTGGTCTTGTTGTTTAAGTTGATCACCCCTAAAACTTTGTCCTTCACCTTCAAAGGGGCGGAAAGAAGGGAGTGGGTCTCATATTTTTCCTTGTTAATTCTTTTGAATCTTAAGTCTTTTTCCACATCGGAAACCATCAGAGAGTCACCTTGTTCTGCCACCCAGCCGGCGATGCTTTTGCCCAATTCTAATTTGGTTTTCTCGATCACTTCTTTTTCCAACCCGATGGCTGCAGAAATAGTTAGAACTTTCCCGGATTCGTCCAAAAGCATTATCGAGCCAGCCTTGACTCCAATTACCTTGGTAGCTAATTTGATAATCTTATCTAAAAGCTGGTTTAGTTCTCCGGTAGTGCTTAACGATTTTCCAGCCTGATACAAAGCGTCCAGCTGTTCCACCTTCTTTTTCAGAAGCTCGTTTTTCCGTTTCAATTCTAAAAGGAGCTTATTTTTGGTGATCTGAGCTTTTCTTTTCTCCAGCCCTCTTTTTATGGATAATTGAAGCTGAGAAAAATCGACTGGCTTTAAAAGATAATCGAAGGCACCCTGGTTTACAGCTTTTATGGCTGATTCCAATGAGCCGTAACCAGTCAAAAGGATCACCAAAGCATCTTTATCCTTCTGCCGAGCGGCTTTTAAAACCTCAATGCCGTCGAAATCGGGCATCTTGATGTCGGAGATAACTGCGTCAAATCCGCCTTTGGTGGACCGAATCTTTTCAATGGCTTTTCCCCCTTCCTGAAGTGCAGTGACATCGTAGCCCAGATCGGAAAGTAAAATCTTCAGGCTATCGCACATCCTCTTCTCGTCATCCACTACTAAGATTTTTTCTTTGGTGTTCTTCATCTTCTTTCACTTGAGCCGAGTTAGGTCTTTCTACTGTAGATTTGTGGTCAGTCTTTTGGCTGGATCCACTTCTGGTGAAATCGGTAATCTGATTAAAAATGCGGTTCCCCTTCCATCTTTTTTCTCCAAGGTTATAGTTCCTCGGTGTCTTTCAATGATTCCGTAACATACCCACAATCCTAATCCTAATCCTTTTCCATCCAGTTTGGTGGTGAAAAATGGCTCAAAGATTTTGCTTTTGTTCTTTGGGGGTATGCCACATCCGGTATCGGAGAATTCGATTTCTATTTCCCCTTCCTTTTCAGATAAACTCACTGAAATTTCCCCTCCCCGGTGCATAAAATCTTTGGAATTTAAAAGCAGGTTCAGAAAAACTTGCTTTAATTCATCAGGGTAACCATTAACTGGGGAGATTTTATCTGGAAAACTTTTTATAAAAGTTATATTTTTATTTTTGAATTGCTTTTCCACTAAATTTATGGTGTGAGTTAAAAGGGAGACGAGGTCCACTGAAATAGGTTTTTTCAATCGGGGTCGGTGAAATTCAAGAAGCTGATATAAGATTTTGGCGATACGGTCGATCTCTTCTTTTATGATCTGCAAATCTTTCTGGGCTTTTTTTTCTTTTCCGCCTTCGGCAGATAATCTCCGGGACAAAATCTCCAGATAGTTTTTTATAATCCCCAAAGGATTGTTAATCTCATGAGCGATGGAAGCGGAGAGCTTGCCTAAGGCAGCTAACTTTTCGGTCTGAATCAGTTGCCTTTGGGTTTTTCTCAACTCGCAATTGATATTCTTTTCACTCTGATAAAGTAAAGCGTTTTCAACTGCCACTGCGGCTTGATTGGACAGAAGATCTAAAAACTCTAAGTCATTTTCAAAATAGAGGGAATCGGATATTTTCCTGGATAAAAGCAAAATCCCAATGAGTTTTTCCTTCAGCACTAAGGGGACTAAAAGCTCAGCTCCGAACCTTTTGTAACGGCTCCATTTCCTTTTTTCCCATGCATTAAAACCTGACTCTCTTTCTATCTCATCAAAGAAAAGAGGTCTATTCGATTCCTTCAAGAAGCTTATGAAATGAGGATTCAGATCCAATGTGATCTTTACCTCTTGGCCAGAAGTGGATTCGCTTTCAGTGGAAAGGTTTTCACCTGCGGATTTCACTAAGGACAACTTTTTATCTTTAGGTTCTTTTTGACAGAAAATCATCACCCACTTAGGACTCAGTTGGCTAAGACATGCGGAAAGGATATTTTCCAAAAGCTCATTTAAATCTAAGGTGGAATTGAGCTGTCTGCTGATCTCGAAGATAGTATAAAAATCGAAGATCTTTCGTTTTAAAAGCCTGTTCACCTCAGAAAGCCGGTCGAGTTTGGTCTGGAGTTCAACGGGTGTAAAAAGAGGTGAACTAGCCTTTTCTTCCTGACCGCCATAGGCGGAAGTATTCAAATTGGGCATAATGTTTAAAAGTTAGGAAAAAGTTGGAGTATAAAGCTTCAGCTTTATCTTACGGCAAACCTAAAGGGTGCGTTGAAAAACCCTTTTTGTGTCATTGCGAGGAGTCCATAAAGACGACGAAGCAATCCTATTAACTTAACTATTTAGAGATTGCGTCGCCCCGCCTTTGGCGGGACTCGCAATGACAGATAGCTTCCCCCGCCAAAGTTTACACTCCAATTCTATTCTCATCCCATTTTTTATATAAATCGGCACTTAGGGCAAAACAGATTAGCCCTAAAACGAAGCCGGCTAAAAGGTCCACAAAGTAGTGGACCCTTAAATAGATGGTGCCCAAAAAAAGCCCGGAGGCTATGGGGAGGAAAATAAAGAAGAATTTTCTTTGATATTTGAAAGCGAAAAGTAAAATCAAAAGGGTAATACCATTGTGCAGGCTGGGGAAACAGTCCCTTTTGGTCGTCTCCAGCCGGTCTAAGGTGGTGAGAAGATTGCTTGTTACCACGCTTGCCTCTATCGGTTTGGTATACTGGTCTTTTATGGTATAACGGGGTCCGATAGCCGGGACCAGAATATAACCGATATAACCTAAATAAAAACAAAGGATTAAAGAGTTGGCAAGTTTTCGAAAGTCTGGGTATCCCTTTTTAAAATATAAGATCAGGGCAAATATAGCTGGGTAAAAATAAAAAAGGGAATAGCAGATAATTAAATAATCGGTCAATCTTTTAAACATAATCTTTTGCATCCAGACCGATGGCTGGATTCCAAAGATAAATTGGTCGATCTTCAACAAAATCTGATCATAGTCTTTAGGATTCAAAAAGGGAATAAGATGATAAAGGTTGACATAGATGGAATAGAAGAAAATTATGGGAAGGCATTCACGGAGTATTTCAAAAAATCGATTCTTTATGAGAATTAATAAGAAAAGTAAAATTATGGCTGAAGATAAGGTAATGAATTCTTGGGTGAAAAGGTCAAAACTGTGGGAGGATATAGTAAGGGAGAGGAAAAGGACCGGGGCGAATAGGAATAAGAATAAAAATTCTTCTAAGCGGAAGGGGGAGATGATTTTTTTTAAGAATTGGTTCAATACAAAAATTTTTGCTTTGGAGTGTAAAGCTTTAGCTTTACCCTCTGGTCAATCTAAAGATTGACACTCCAGCTAAATATCCCGCCTTGAGGGCAAGGCGGGACTACTAACTGTATAAAGTATCACAGGTTGTCTCAACCTGTGATAACACAAGTTGAGACTACTTGTGTTACCGGGTTAAAGTTGGTTCGGGAATTGGATTTCCCGAACCAATTAACAAAAAAATTCATTTCTTCTTTTCCATATATTGCCTCACCTGATACATAAAGGCTTCCAGGCGGACGATTTCGGAGGTGTCTTCTAAACCCTCGTAGGCCATATTGAGCCAGGGAATATTGTGGTAGTCTTCTCGGATCTTATTGGACAAAGCCGAAACTATGGTTCCGGGCATACAGGTGAAGGGCATGGTGTTTATGATACCACAATAATTTTTCTTTATATATTCGATCGATTTGCCCACAGATAAAATTGCCTCGGTGCCAAAAGTTCTATCTAAATATAATGAAGACAAAGAGATTATCTCTTCCACCAGGAAATCATACAAATCCTCAAACTCATTTTCTAAAAGCTGGGTCAATTTGTGCTCATCTTTTTTCTGAATTTTATCCTTCAGATAACCTTTAAGAAAATCTAAATATCTTTTCTCGATCCAACTGTCCTCTTTATATTTATAGGTGGTGTAGAAGAACCACTCGGTCATAGGTGCCACCTTAGCTTCGCCACCAAGATCTTCGATCTTTTTTACCAGATTATTATTGGCAAATCTATTGGAGCGGATATAGATTTCCCCGACCACTCCAATTAAGGGCTTTTTTTCTTTTTCCTCTTTTTCAATTTTTTTAAAATCCTCTTTGGCTTTCAATAAAATCTCCGTCACATCTTTTCTTTGAGCTAAAAACCCTTCGAGCTTCTTTAGCCAATGCCAGTAGATTTTATCAGTTTCACCTTTGTTTTTTTCATAGGGTCGGGTCTGCCACAAAAGCTTCTGTAACAGATCAACTGCTACCATCCCCTTCCAGGCTAATCTCTGGAAGCCGTTATCTAAATTCAAAACATTACTATAGGAATCTTTGGAATTGGGTGAATAAATGGGGATATGGGGATAGCCGAGCTCATCTAAAATTATCCTTTGCAAATTCTGGTATTGACCGAAACGACAGGGACCATTAGCCGTGGGCATAAAGAAAGCGGACTTTTCTGGATCGAAATTTTTCCTTCTCAAAAGCTTGATTAAGTCTCCGGTGGTTAAAATACAAGGATAGCATTCCTTCCCCGAAGTAAATTTTCTACCGTAAGTCAAAGTCTGTTCATCCGATTCCGGCAAAACTATAGCTTTTATTCCCCAAGCCTCAAGAGCACCTTTTACAGCATAGGCATGGTCGGTCATATTGGGGATATACAAAATTCTTTGGTCCGTTTGAGAGACTAAAGAATGTGGCAAATCTTTTTCCAGTTTTTCCTCCCTAAAATTTTTCAAACTATCTAAGAAAGCTTCACAGCGGGTGATGATTCCAGCATCAGCGGAATGTTCGTCTAACTCCAACTGGAGAAAGGGTTTTCCGCCCAAATTCTTTTTGAAGAAATGGATGATAAAGGAATCAGGTCCACATCCGAAGTTGGTCACATATACCGGGAAAAGACTTTTTTGTTCCTTAATAAAATTGGCCGAGGCTAAGATCTTCTGCCCATATTTCCAGTACATGTTGATCTTCCTATCCCCTGCAGAATTTAAGTTTCGGGTTTTTGTAGGGGCTTGATTTATCAAGCCCGTTCGGGTCGCATAAATGCGACCCCTACAATTATCCCCTTCAGATGAGAAATCGGGGGGAAGAAAATCTAAAGGGAGAGAAAGAATATTTAAATCCAAAAGCTTTTTGGATAGATCTAAGGATAAAGAAAAATCGCAAGTATTATAAGGTCTTCCCACGATGACTAAAGCTTTTTGAGTTTCAGAAAGATTATCCAATATCTCTTTACCCATGTTTTGAAGCTTTGCGTAGAATCGCTCTTGGCACTTCTCCGCTAAATTCAAAGCTTTTCTGATTTCTTTTTTGCTCAGATTTAAACTCTTTTTCAATAAGAAAAGTTCTTTTAAAAGGTAGTTTCTCCCTCTTTGAAAATGGAGGGGAATGGTTAAAAGTTTCGCCCGGTTTAAATGATAAGTAGCTTTGGTGATATAAGGGAAAGCCTGGACATAAGGACAGGTGTAGTTTTCATAATAGGTTTGGTTTTCCCTTTTCATATTTATCAGACTGGGAACAAAGACATAGTCAACATCTTTGGATAAAAGATTTTTGATATGACCAAAAGCAACTTTCATCGGAAAGCAAGTCTCAGCCAAGACATTTTCGCAACCCTGTCTGATTATCTCTTTGTTAGTTTTATCCGAGAGGACAACTTCAAAACCTAAATTTTCGAAGAAGGTCGCCCAGAAGGGGAAAAACTCATAAAAGAACAATACTCTGGGGATACCGATTTTACCTTTTTTGACTTTATTTTCGGGAGCAAATGCTTTGTTGACATTAAAAAGGAGTCTCTCTCTTTCTTTAAAAAGGTCAGGTAATTCTTTTTGTGGAAGGCTAAAGCCTTCCTCTACATTTTTCTTTTCAGCAAGGCTTCCCGCCTTTTGGCGGGATCCCCCGCAAAGTGCGGGGGAAAAGCTTTGCCCTACACTTTCTTTAGACTTCGCCTTTCTTTTCTTCTCTACATCGTATTTTTCGCATCTGGAGCCATAATATAAAGGATCATCATCTTCCACTTCAACTTTTTTTATCTCGCAGTGATTGGGGCAATCAAAACATTCAAAAGTGGAAAGATTGTATCTTTTTTTGGAAAGATCAAACCCTTTGAAATTCGATTTTTGCCCCTGGTGATTTTCCATAGCTAAAATAGCCGCTCCGATGGCGCCGGTTACATCAAAATGGGGAGGGATGGTGATCTTTTTTCCTAAAACCTTTTCAAAGGCCGATACCACTCCTTTGTTATAGGCTACTCCACCCTGAAAAAAAATATGTTCGCCGATCTTTTTGTCCCCGACTACCTTATTGAGATAATTGTAAACAATGGAATAGGACAATCCAGCCACTAAGTCCTTTTTGGAAGTCCCGGATTGCTGATGGGAGACCAAATCTGATTCCATAAAGACAGTGCATCTTTCTCCGCAATTTACCGGCGAGTTTGCCTCTAAAGCTAAATCCCCGAAATCCTCTATGGGGATATTTAGCTTTTCTGCCTGTTCCTGTAAAAATGAACCGGTCCCGGCAGCGCAAACCTTGTTCATTTCAAAATCGACCACCCGACTGTTCTGCAAGCTAATGAATTTGGAATCCTGACCTCCTATCTCAAAGATAGTATCCACTTTTGGATCGACTTGAACGGCGGCAATAGCCTGGCAGGTGATCTCGTTATGGACCACGTCTGCACCCACAAAATCCCCAATGAGATATCTTCCGGAGCCGGTGGTTCCTACACCCAGAATATTTACTTTTCCTTTGACTTCACCTGCCACCTCCTCTAACCCTTTTCTCACTGCTTCAATAGGACGGCCTTCGGTCATAAGATACCGGCGGGATAAGACATTTTTATTTCTATCAATAACCACCACATTGGTGGAAAGGGAACCCACATCGATCCCTAAGAAAGCATCAATTCTTTCACAATTTGTTGGCAGAAAATTTTTAGTGACCGCATAATATTTATTTTGAGGGAAATCGAAGGTTAGTTTTTCTTTTCCTTTTTTAGAGGTCTTTGGGGAATTCAGATGCTTTATTAAGCTTTCGATTCCCTGAAAATCTGACTCATCATCTTTCTTATTCTCTTTCAACTTAAGAGCAGCGCCAATGGCACCCATTACTGAATGATATTCTGGAATTAAAAGTTCATTCTCTTTCAGCTCAAATATATCCATAAAGGCTTTTCGCATCCCTAAATTGGCTGCCACTCCACCCTGGAATGAGGCCGGCTTTTCGATATTTTTCCCTTTGGCAATGGTCGATTTAAAATTCCTGGCCATAGCGTAACACAAGCCGGCCACGATGTCGTAATCGGGGGTAGCGATCTGCTGGAGATGAATCATATCCGACTTAGCAAAGACGGAGCATCTACCGGCGATGCGGGGTGGTTTTTTCGATTTCAAAGCTAATTGGCTAAATTCATTTTCTATTGAAATCTTCAACCTCTTGGCCTGCTGGTCCAAAAAGGAACCGGTGCCAGCGGCGCATAAAGTGTTCATAGAAAAATCTTTCAAAATTAGATTGTTAGAAAGATAATCAAACTCCAAAAGAATCAGTTTGGAATCCTCCCCTCCCATCTCGATTATCGTTTTTGTCTCCGGGCATAAAAGGGCTGTGGCTTTGACTTGAGCAATAACCTCATTGACAAAGATTCCATCCAAAAGTTGGGCAGCTAATTTTCCTCCGGTTCCGGTAGTGGCAACCGATTTTATTGGAGAAGTGTCAATTTCTTTAAATAGGGATTCTAACTCATTTTTTAATACTAAGAGAGGCTGTCCTTCAGAACGGGTGTAGGAATGATAAATGATCTGGTCGTCCTCATCCAGAAGGATAACCTTGACACTCACCGACCCGATATCAATTCCTAAATAAAGATTTTTTCCCATTCGTTTGATAATTAACCTGCCAAAGACAAATTTCGACTCAGTTAAAAAATGAGCAAAACCTAATTTATGTTTAAAAATACGAATTGTAAAGGATTTTTTTAAAGTGAAATGTTTTAGATTATGTCAAGATGTCCATCATTTCTCCTCGGGCGGAGATAAACCTCGGCCCCTACACGAACTTAACACAGGTTGTCTGCCCGGCCAAGGGGACAACCTGTGTTACCGAATTGGGCGCGAAATCCCGCCAAAGGCGGGACTACTCCAAATATCTTTTCAATCTACATAAACAAAATTAGGTTTGACTTTGTTTTTGGCAAATTATATATTAAAAGCTCAGAAGTCCTACGCTTAGCCGAGGTTTTATACCTTGCTCGGAGCCGTTCCGCTTTCAGCGAAAGGGCTTCACCAAAAGAAAAAACGAGACAAAAGTCTATGGCATTTTTTGAGAATATAACTATCGGACAGTATGTTCCCCGGGATTCTTTGATACATAATTTGGATCCCCGGACCAAAATCCTTCTGGTCTTTTCCTGGGTGGTTATTGCAGCGATAACGGTTAATCTCAAAATCTATCTACTTTTGCTTTCATCTATCCTTTTAGTTTTTTTCCTTTCAAATTTACCCTCATCTTTTTTATTCAAAAATTTAAAATCATTTATCTGGCTTTTTGTTTTGGTCTTTATTCTGCAGATTTTTTTCACCTCAGGAACTTTAGAGATATTATATCATTTTGGATTTATGTATATTTCGGGACAGAGCATTTTAAATGGAATAGTCTACAGCTTAAGATTAGCGATTTTTGTGTTGGGAGCTTTAATTCTAAGTTTAACCACCTCTCCGGTCGATCTGACCGATGCGACTTTCAAGTTCTTTTCTTTCGCAAAGAAACTTAAATTCCCGGTGGAGGAGCTGAGCTTGGTGACAATGATCTCCTTGAGATTTGTCCCTTTGCTTTTGGAAGAAGCGATCAATTTGAAAAAAGCTCAAATAGCTCGAGGGGCATCTTTTGATGGGGGGATTTTTCAGAGGACAAAAAAATCGATACCTCTACTTTTGCCTTTGTTTATCTCCTCTTTCCGGAAAGCGGATGAGTTGGCTTTGGCTTTAGATGCCCGTGGTTTCAGATCCGGGCAAGAACGGAGTTGTTTTCAAAGGCTTGAGTTCAAAAAAAACGATTATATATTCTTGAGTTTTTTGATAGTTATGATTTTTGTTTGTCTTTGGATCAGAAAAGTGTAAATTGAAATGGACAAAATGGGTAGGGACGTATCGCCATACGCCCCTACAAATCTTTGATGTTGAGAAATATTAAAATAGAAATTGAATATGATGGGACGAACTTCTCAGGGTGGCAGGTTCAACCTAAACTGCGAACAGTTCAGGGAGAAATCGAGAATAAATTAAAAAGGGTTTTAGGGGAGAAGATAAAACTTGTTAGTGCGGGAAGGACAGATGTGGGAGCACATGCATTGGGGCAGGTGGCGAATTTTAAGACCAAGTCTTTTTTGAATCTGGATTCGATTTTTTGCGGATTGAATAGCATTTTACCAGAGGATATAGTAATCAAAAATATGAAGGAGGTGGATTTTGATTTCAACTCCCGATATAATGCGATCTCGAGGGTCTACAGATACAGGATTTATCTGGGGCGAACCGCTTTATTAAGAAATCATGTCTGGCAATTGGGATATGATGTAAAAATTTCTGATATAGTGAAAGCTACGGAGAAGATCTTGGGGAAAAATGATTTTTCTTCCTTCTGTGTGGCGAAATCAAGCAAAAAAAATAATTTCTGCAACGTGATTTATGCCAGCTGGAAAAAAAGAAAAGAGGAGTTAATCTTTGAAATAAAGGCGGATAGATTTTTGCATTCGATGGTGAGAATCCTGGTGGGGACTTTAATGGATGTGGGAAGGGGATATTTTAGTCTAGCCGATTTTGAGGAGATTTTAAAATCAAAGGATAGAAAAAAGGCTGGGAAGACAGCTCCAGCCTGTGGTCTTTATCTGGTGAAAGTAAACTATTAGAATGGAGGAGAAAGATGAAATTCTTCATCGACACCGCTAATCTGGATGAAATAAAAGAGGCGGCCAGCTTAGGGGTTTTAGATGGGGTAACTACTAACCCCTCTCTTTTAGCCAAAGAGAAAGATAAAGGGGATTTCAAAACTATCTTAAGAAAGATCTGCGAAGTGGTAGATGGGCCGGTTAGCGCAGAGGGAGTATGTCCAGATTGCGCTGGGCTGGTCAAAGAGGCGGAAGAATTAGCCAAAATTCACAAAAATATTGTGGTGAAAGTTCCCATAACTAAGGAAGGGATAAAAGCTATAAAGATTTTGAGCGCAAAAGGGGTAAGGACTAACTGCACTTTGATCTTTACGCCGATTCAAGCCCTTTTAGCCGCAAAGGCCGGAGCGTCTTTTGTCAGCCCCTTTGTGGGAAGGTTAGATGATGCCAGCCATGTGGGGATGGAATTGGTGGAACAAATTGTGACTGTTTTTCGAAATTATGATATTTCAACTGAAGTGATAGTTGCCAGCATCAGAAATCCTTTACACGTGGTGGATGCGGCAATGATGGGGGCAGATATTGCCACTATTCCCTTCAAGGTTATCGAACAATTAATAAAGCATCCCCTAACTGATGTGGGGATCAAAAAGTTTTTGGAGGATTGGGAGAAGGTTAAAAAGATATGATCGAAAGATATACTTTGCCCCGGATGAAAAATCTGTGGTCGGATGAGAACAAATATGCCAAGTGGCTGGAAATTGAGCTTTTGGTCTGTGAAGCCCAGGCTCAATTAGGGAACATCCCTAAAAAGGCAGTGCCTCAAATAAAAAAGAAGGCTAAATTTAACCCTCAAAGAATTACAGAGATCGAGGAGAAAACCAGGCATGACCTTCTGGCTTTTTTGACCAATTTGGCTGAGAATGTGGGAAAAGAATCGAAATATATCCATCTGGGTCTGACCTCTTATGATGTGGTCGATACAGCTTTATCTTTGCTTTTGAAAGATGCGGGAGAGATAATCTTAGAGGACTTGAAAAAACTTTCTTTAGCCATCAACAAGAAGGCTTTCAAGTATAAAAATACCCCCATAATGGGAAGAACTCATGGGGTTCATGCGGAGCCGACTACATTGGGATTGAAATTCGCTCTGTGGTATTCTGAGGTCCAAAGAGATATAGATAGATTGAAAAGTGCCATAGAAAATATCTCTTATGGTAAAATCTCCGGGGTGGTGGGAAATTATGCCCATATCGATCCTAAAGTTGAGGTTTATGTTTGTAAGAAATTGAATTTAAAACCAGCCCAGATTTCCAGTCAGATTTTACAGAGAGATCGGCACGCCGAATTCTTAACTACATTAGCTATTATCGCAGGTTCCATAGAAAAATTCGCCACAGAGATAAGGAATCTGCAAAGGACTGAGATTTTGGAGATGGAGGAAGGGTTTGCCAAAGGACAAAAAGGGTCATCGGCAATGCCCCATAAAAGGAATCCCATCACCTGCGAGAGGTTATGCGGGATGGCAAGAATTGTCAGATCAAATGCTTTAGCCTCTTTGGAGAACATAACATTATGGCATGAAAGGGACCTGACCAATTCATCGGTTGAAAGGATTATTTTGCCAGATTCTACTTCCTTGTTAGATTATATGTTAGTTCAATTCACAAAGATCTTAGAAAATCTTTTGGTCTATCCTGAAAATATGCTGAAAAATATTGACAAAACAAAAGGATTGGTTTTTTCACAGAGATTGCTTTTGAAATTGACTGAAAAGACTTCGACCAGAGAAAAGGCTTATGAATTAGTCCAGTCCAATGCAATGAGAGCCTGGGGAAAAGGAGAGAATTTCAAGAAATTGGTTTTAGAGGATAAAAAAATCAGAGAATATCTTTCGGAAAAAGAGATCGAGGGGTGTTTTGATTTAGGGTTTTATACCAAGAGGGTGGATTATATTTTTAAGAGGGTGTTTGGAAAAACGAGTCCGTAGGAAATGATGGAAGGTAGTAGATCTTGAGGTCGCAAATTGTGACCTCAAGTTAGGATGCATATGGACAAAGAAATAATGAGGAAACTAAAAGAGCTTATTAAGTTAGATGTGGCTAAATACGTGCGTCGAGCGGGTGAGAAAGTGGAGGAAAACGTAAAGATAAAACTGACCCTGCCCCTTCTTCACCTTTTAGGTTATGATGTTCAGAAGGATATGGATTTCGAACATCATGTCAGGAATAAAAGAGCGGATATAGCTCTGATGTTTGAAGGAAAACCTAAGTTAATAGTTGAGACCAAAGACTTAGATGAGGATTTGGACAATCATATTGACCAAGCCGTAGACTATGCCTCAAAAAAAGGGGTAGATTGGGTGATACTTACAAATGGAACTGAGATTAGACTTTATAAATCTTATATAAGCGGAGTTTCACCAGAGGATAGATTAATCTTCAATACCACCCTGGAAGAGCTTCCAAAGACCTTCCCAAGTTTACAAGAAAGAGTATCCAAGGAGAACTTAAAAACTGCAGAGAAGATTAAGCGTGAGGCTGAAGAGGTTAGGGAAAATATCACGGCTAAGATCTTAGTAGATGATTTAGCAGAGTGTAAGAAAAGATTGTACTTGGACCTTTTGGATCAGTTTAAAGTTAGATATAAAACAGATACAGAATTTAAAAAGATCATAGATAACTGGGCAGATAGGGTCTCTATGAATTTAGATGACCCTAAGCTCATTGATAAGTTGTGTGTTGAAGGTGCTTATACTTTAATCAATCGAGTACTATTCCTAAGAATCTGTGAAGATCGGGAGCATATTAAACCCAAATTGACCAAAGATTCATTAAAGAAATGGAGAGAGATGGTAGAGAAGCCGAGTCGGCTATTGGGTTTGGCATTCTCCGAAATAGCAGACAGATTCGAAGGTCTTTACAAATCACCACTTTTTGATGATATAAAGTTTGAAGATGTTAAATGGAACGATGATACAGTGAACTTTATTTTAAATATCTTAGGTGAGCATGATTTCGGAAAGATAACCAAAGACATTCTGGGACGAGCTTATGAACAGCACATAACTAAAGAGGAGAGGAAGGAATTAGGGCAGTTTTACACTCCAGATTTTATAATTGATTATATTCTGGATAAAGTACATGTCTCTCCAGATAAAAGAATATTAGACCCGGCTTGTGGCTCCGGTGGATTTTTAATGAAAGCGTATGATAGGTTGAGAGACTTTTATAGAAAAGAGGGCTGGGCTGAGGAGAAGATTCATAATGAGATTTTAAGCAAAAATCTATTTGGAATAGATATTAATCCATTTGCAACCCAGCTTACGGTGATGAATTTATTTCTAAAGGACTTAGAACATCCTACCAGCAATATAAATATCGCTGAAGGCGATTCCTTAGAAAGATTAGAGAACTCCTTCGACTTAGATTATTTCCATAAAGAAAGTCCCTTAAATAAAATCACCAAATCAAATAAGAGGTTTTCACACAGCAAGGTGCTAAAAGAAATGCCCTTCGATGTAGTTATTGGCAATCCGCCCTATATAAGTTTTGGAGTAAGGGGTTCAAGAGACACTGCCCGAAGAAAAAAAGTCTTATTAGAACAACTCAGGGAGAAATATCCCAACTCTGCTGAATACAAGATCAGTTTATATGCGGTTTTTATGCAAAGAGGAATAGAACTATTGAAACCAAGCGGAAAGCTGGGTTTCATTGTGCCGGATAGTTTCTTGTTGGGCAGGTATTTTTCCAAGCTGAGACGGTATATTTTAAACACTTGCACTATTGAAGAGATTGCCTTGTTTCAAAAGGACTTCTGGAAGTATGGCATCGTTGGAAGACCGGTGATTATTATCCTTAGAAAAGAATCGGAAGAAAAGAAGAGGAAAGAGAATAAATTAACTGCTCGGTTTTATTCGACCTCTGAGGACATCCAGAAAAAAAGTTTCAAATCCTATTCTTATGAGCAGAGCTATTTTGAGATAGTCCCTTTCAATCGCTTCAGACTATTTTTTGACTCACAATCTAAAACTTTAGTTAGTAAATTAGAAAGAAATTCAGTCTACTTAGGAAAAGTTATTCAGTTCTCGAGCGGATTGATAGGCAAGGTGAAAAAGGAAGATATTATCAATGTAAAGAAAATTGGAGATAAATGGTTTCGTGGTTTAGTTTCTGCCGGCGAGATCGGTCGCTATTCTTTATTGTATAAGGGAAATTTTATTTTATATGATGAGTCAAAGCTTAAGAGCGGTTTCAAAGAAGCAAAATATTTTGAACCAAAAATTTTATTACGAAAAACTGGAGATAGAATTATTTCTACTCTGGACCGAAAAAATTTATTGTGCTTAGATAATTTGCATGTCGGAAACATTCTTGATAAGGAATATGATTTGAGATATATTCTCGCAGTTTTAAACTCAAACTTAATGAATAAATATTATAATTTAACCAGCTTAGAATTAGGGCGGGTGATGGCCCAGACGGATATTGAGACTATTGAACAATTGCCGATTAAATTCGCTTCGAAAAAGATAGAAAAAGAGGTGGTCAAATTGGTGGATAATATTCTACTGTTGAATCAAAATCTACAGAAAGCCAAAACTGGTGCAGAAGCTGAAAAAATTAAGGATAGAATGAATAAGGTGGATCAAAAAATTGAAAAAAGAGTTCGTCAAATTTATGGATTTGAGTAAATTATGAACAAGGATTCGACAGCTCGACAAGCTCACTGTCCTGAGCCAAGTCGAAGGACAAGCTCACCATCTAAAGAGGGCTTTCCTAAACAGGGTTATAATCTAATTATTCCGAGCTTTGTTTTAGCCTTGGTAAATTTTTTGGCTTTTGGATTTTCAAGAGATGTTCTGATTTTTATTCTTGGGATAATATTTTTTATTTCCGGCTTATTTTTCATATTTTTTTTCAGAGACCCTAAAAGAAAAATTCCCCAAGAAGAAAATTTGGTCTTGGCTCCAGCTGACGGTAAAGTCATCAGTATAGATAATTTTGAAAATTATCCTTTTTTAGATTCGAAAGGGACAAAGCTCTCCATATTTTTATCCTTATGGGATGTGCATATAAATCGGGCTCCCATCTCTGGAAAAGTTATATCTTTAAAATATAATCCGGGGAAATTCAATCCTGCCTTCAAAGAAAAGGCTTCTCAAGATAATGAGCAAAATGAGATCTGGCTTGAAAATAATAAAGTTAAAGTTGTTTTAAAGCAGATCGCAGGGATTTTCGCTCGTAGGATCGTATGTCATTTAAATGAAGGGGATGCAGTTCAAATTGGACAGAGATTCGGGATGATAAAATTCGGCTCCCGGGTCGAAATTTACCTTCCGGAAAAAGTTAAGATAGAATTTGTTTTAAATCAGAAGGTCAAAGCCGGGGAAACTGTTATCGGGAGATTTTAGATGGAAAATTTCAAAGGGATATTTCCGGGGGTTTTCACTGTGGGGAATATGATCTTTGGTTTTTTGTCTATTATTTCCTCCTTTGATGGTGAATTCATCAATGCCTGCTGGCTTATCATCTTAGCGGCTTTTTTTGATGCTTTAGATGGGAAGATCGCTCGCTTTTCTAAAGCCACCTCCAGATTCGGGACAGAACTGGATTCTTTTGCCGATTTCATCTCCTTCGGGATCGCTCCCTCAGTTATCCTTTATTCTTTGAAGCTTGCTCATATCAGCAAATGGGAATGGATCTTGGGGATAGTTTTTGTCATCTGTGGAGCCTATCGGTTAGCTCGATTTAATCTTCACGCCACTAAGTTAGAGGAGAAAGGCTTTTTTGTGGGGCTCCCCATCCCTACAGCGGCAGTGACCTTAGTTGGTTATATACTTTTCTGCGATTATCTCTGGGGAGAGGTGAAGGCTCCGGAAGTTCTGATTACTATGATCATCATATTTTCCGGGTTGATGGTCAGCGGGATCGAATACGAAGGTCTGCCCGAATTCCCCTTGAAAAATAGGAAAGATAAGCTTAAATTATTATTGATCTTGCTTGCTTTGGTGGCGATTTTGCTTAAACCGAAATTTATGCTTTTCCCTTTGGGACTTTTTTATATATTATCCGGGATGGTTAAACAGATTTACTTTTTCCTTCGTCCTTCTAATGGGATAAAAGTCAAAAGCGATGAAGAAGTAACTGGAAAAATGTAGGGTTTGATATAGCCAGCCCCTAAATCGGCAGGCTTGTCGAAGACTCTTCGAGATAAATCAAGCTCCTATCAATTAAGAGGTGATTATGCCAAAAAAATCACAAAAAAAACTTTTTTATGCCACAATTTTTGTTAAATTAAAGGAGGGGGTCTTAGATCCTCAGGGCTTTACCATCAAAAGAGCTCTGGAGGATATGGGATATAAAGGTATCGAGGAAGTCAGGTCGGGTAAGGTTTTTGAGATCAGTTTGAACTCCAGAAACAGAAAAGGGACCGAAAGAGTTTTAGAAGAGATCTGCAGAAAACTTTTAGCCAATCCGGTCATAGAAAAATATAAAATCGAGATAAAAAGATGAAATTCGGAGTGATAACTTTTCCCGGGTCAAATTGTGATTACGATTGTTATCGTGCGGTCAAGGATGTCTTAAAAGAGGAGGTAGAATTCCTATGGCATCAGGATACTTCTTTAACTAAATGCGACTGTATAATTTTGCCCGGTGGATTCTCCTACGGGGATTATCTTAGAACCGGAGCTATTGCCAGATTCTCTGCGATAATGAAGGAAGTAACTAAATTCGCCCAGAAGGGTGGTTTAATCATCGGTATCTGTAATGGCTTCCAAATACTTTTGGAATCAGGTCTTTTGCCCGGGGCGATGCTAAGGAATCGTTCTTTAAGATTCGTCTGCAAATTTGTCTATATCCGAACTGAAGATACCAATACCCCCTTCTCTCATTCATTGAAAAAAGGACAGGTTTTAAAAATTCCGGTGGCACATTCGGATGGTAATTATTATATTTCCTCTGAAGGTTTGATGAAATTGAAAAAGAATAATCAGATCATTTTCAGATATTGCGATGCACAAGGAGAATTGGACCCCCAATATAATCCCAATGGAGCACTTGATTTTATCGCTGGGATATGTAACCAAGAAAGAAATATCCTGGGGATGATGCCCCATCCGGAAAGAGCTTCAGAGCTGATTTTGGGTTCCGACGATGGCAAATATATTTTTCGATCGATAGTTGATTTTTTTGCGAAGCATCTCGACGATAAAAAGGGGAAAAGGATTTGAAGAAAAGCGAGATAACCTTTTTGATTGTGGCTTTGATCTTGGCAGCAGCAGTAGGAGGTTTAATCGGTGATATTATCGGGGGTGTTGCTCCACAGGGAAGTAAGGTCAAGGAACTTTTGGAAAAAGAGATCCCCATCGGGTTTCAAACTGTCTCTTTGGATTGGTTTGCATTATCTTTTACTATCGGCTTTTTGATCCGGTTGAATTTTTTCAGCATATTGGGGATGATTTTAGTGATCATTTATTTCAGGTGGTGGTACCTATAATAGGCAAGAGGCAACAGGCAACAGACAATAGGCAATAGATTATAGGTAGCAAAAAGTATTTATTAACAGGAGAAAGAGGATGTTTGGAGGGATTGGAGCACAGGAGCTTTTGCTGATACTTTTTGTGATCTTGCTTCTGTTCGGAGCAAAAAAACTTCCAGAGGTGGCGCGAGGGTTAGGTAAGGGTATAGCTGAGTTCAAGAAGGCGATGAGGGAGACAGAGGAGGAGATAAAAAAAGCGGCAGAAGAGCCGAAAAGAGCAGACAATAAGTCGCAAGATGCAAGTCCAAAGAAAGAAATTCCCTAGACTTTTTTTGACGAAGACACAAGGATTAAAAGAGATAAGAAAGGATAATATGAAACAATTTAAAATTGTTGTTGAAAAACATCCCGATGGTTACGTAGCGTATCCTTTGGGGCTTAAGGGAGTTGTGGTGGGACAAGGAGATACCTATGAAGAAGCTCTGGCTGATGTGAAATCAGCTATTCGCTTTCACATCGAAACCTTTGGGAAAGAGGTTCTGGAGGTGGACCCACCGATCTTAGAGGCATTTGTAGCTGAAACCGGAGTCGAGGTTTAATGGCAAAGTTCCCGGCGGATGCACCAAAAAAGAGAGTGATTAAGGCTTTAGAGATTCTGGGATTCAAAATGGTAAGAGAAAAGGAGCACATCTCAATGGTGCGTGAAAACGCCGATGGAAGCAAAACCCCTTTAACTATGCCCAGCCATCCCAAGATAAAATCTTCAACCTTGAGAACGATCTGCACTCAAGCAGGTATTTCCAGGGAGGAATTTTTAGATGCTTATGAAAAGACATAGGGTGAGATAAAGTTGTCATTATGGTTTTTTGGTGAACGCCAAATTGGTGGAAAAGTTTATCCTCCCATTCAATTTTTAAAAACTTTGAAAAGGCAAAAATAATATGGGAATATTTAGTACTAAAGACATAAAAAGGATTTCTTCCTGCCTAAAGACTGAAAGTGTGAAAAAGGAGAAGGATCATACACGTTTGAAAATTTCGCATAAGCCAGCCCGACCGGGGAAGGAGAAAAGGACTATTATCTTAGAGATTTATCCGGAAGTGACTTTAGGTAAGACTAAAGGAGCTATGGTGGTGGTCTATACCCCGGATTGTCATCTGCAGCTCCACAATTGTTCGGGGTATGTGGTTTCAGAGGAATTAGGTGAGGTCACTTTTGTAGGAGAAACCCAGGGGAAAATCTCTGGATTGGTGGTGGAGAGGCAAGCTGCCTGCGCCTTATATGCTAATGTTAAAAAAGAATTAATCTCCGGCGATTTCACCAAATTGGGAGTGGAGGTGATGCTTTCGGGAGTGGCTTTATCTTTAGCCGAGGGTGTGCTGGAGAAGAAGAAAAAAAGTAAAAACCAGTAGGGACAGAACAGTGTTCTGTCCCTACAATTATTGTGTTGTGTCAGGTCCTCAGACCTGACACAGAATTTGTAGTGTGAGGCTTTTACCCTCGCTTGCGATAATCCGCACGAGGTGGACTGGCGATAAGCGACCCTGAAAGGGTCGCACTACAATGTAGGGACAGACCTTTAGGTCTGTCAGGACAGGTTTGTCCGCCAGAGGCGGATCTGCCTTTGGCATGACAGGTCTGTCAGGACAGGTTTAAAAATGCGAAGCATCTTGACGACCTGTCCCTACATTCGGGTCGGATGAATCCGACCCCTACATTCGGGTTCGATGAATCGAACCCCTACAAATTCGGTTTCCATTCGCCCCGCTAAGCGGGGCGGATACCTAATAACCCAAGCACACGCACGGACAGGGACCCCCCGCCTATGGCGGGGGATTTCGCTTCGCTCAACAATCCCTGTCCCTACGCTGGCGACTATGAGCGTCGCCCCCTATAAAAACTTGAATCTTGAGACTTGAGACTTGCGATCTGCAACTCTATTATATCTTAAAACTTCGGGTAACGATGAAGGAGGAGATGAATTCTTTTAGCATGGCTCCCATCTCCGAAGCGTCCTGAAAACGCTCCTCCGGATTTTTAGCCATAGCTTTGGAGGTGATGCGGTCAAAGATCAATGGGGTCTTGTCATTGATGACCGATGGAGGTAAGGGTTCTTCATTGATTATATTATACATCAAAGAGCTAATGGTCTCACCTTGGAAGGGTTTTTTCTTGGTCAATAATTCATAAAGGACTACCCCTAAAGAAAATATATCAGACCTTTTGTCTGCAGGCTTCCCCTGAAGCTGTTCCGGAGAAATATAACCGGGAGTTCCTATAGCCACTCCTTCCTGAGTCAAATTAGAAACTCCTAAGCGGGCGATACCAAAATCCATCACCTTAACGTCGAAATTGTCTAAAATCATAATGTTACCAGGCTTTATATCCCGGTGGACGATTCCCCTTTGATGAGCATAGGACAAGGCATCGCAGACCTGAATCATAATCTTAGCCACGATTCGATAGTTCACTTCCGATTTTTTCTCGATCAATTTGTCCAAAGTATATCCTTCTAGATATTCCATAGCCACATATTCTAAATTTCCTTCTACCCCCACATCATAGATAGTGACAATATTGGGGTGGGAAAGTCTTCCGGCGGCTTGGGCTTCAAAGATAAGCCTTTTTCTTAACTCTTCAATCTGTTGATCTGAGGAAATTTCATCCAATCTGATAGTTTTTAAAGCAACCAGTCGATCAATAGCCGGGTCTTTACCCTTATACACCATCCCCATAGCCCCTTTTCCCATAGGTTCCAAAATCTGATATCTTCCAAATTGGGTCAGGTTTATCTGTGTAGTGATCTTTTCCCCCCGGGTTTTCTTTTCTTCCGTTGGAGGATTTAGGACAACTTGAGTTTTTAGAATGGCTTGGGTCCTCTCATCCTCTTTGGCTGGTGAAAATCCTATCTTTTCCTCAATTTTTTCTTCAGGTGAAAAGGTTTTTTCTTTTTCACCTGGGGAGGACAGAGCTGTTTCCCTATGGATCGGTATTGCGGATCTTCTAACTATCTTCTTCTTAGGCTTCATTGCCGGCGCGACTATAGTGAATAAGGATATCTCCAAAAGGGGATAAAAGGGCTTGGTTAAAATACCAGAGGTGGCGAATAAAAGGAAACTCAAATTGGTCGAAACGAACAAAAACAAAAGTAAGATAACCATCCGATAGGTCAAAGAGACCTGGGGCAAAACCAAAGCGCAGAAGATGCCTATTAAAATTATGAATAAAAGATCATATAAAAAGTTAGCCCGGTAAAGAAAGTTCTGATGAAGGATATTTTCCACCACATTGGCGGTTTTTTCCACTGAAGGGAGGAAAGATACCGGAGTGGCCAAAAAGCTTTTGGAGGAAACCAAACCCACTATTACTATTCTGTGGGATAATTTCTTCAACTCGATTTTCTGATCTAATACATCCCCAGCCGAATAATATCTGAAGGTTCTCTGAGGACCACAAAAACTAATCAACATCCTACCTTTGTTATCCATGGGGACAACTGCTCCCTTTAAAGAAAGCTTATTTCCCATCCATTTTATCTGTTCCGGTTTCACATTCAGATAACTTCTAACTATTTGCAAAGCGGCTGAGGGATAGAAGTTTTGGTCATAATAAATCAGGAGGGGATCTTTTCTCACTTTTCTATCGATATCGTAAGTTATGTTTATCTGACCATAGAGGGCTTGGGTCCTCAAAAGAAGCTCAGAGGGATAGTGAATCTCCTTTGCCGGGAGAGCGGGGTAAAGATTAGGTTGATCAGAGCGAAACCAGGCTGATTTCGAAACAGAAAGGGGAGCTTGGGTCTCGGCGATTCCCAGTTCAGAGAGATTGAAATAGATGGGTAAGATCACATTTTTGTTCTTCTGGATCGCCTCAGATAAGATTTTAGTATTTCCAGAGGTGTCCTCATATAGATCTGGAGAGAAGAAAAGGTCCAAATACAGAACTTTAGGTTGGGCTGGACTTATAGATTCGACCAATTGGGCAATTTGCTTTCTATGCCAGGGCCATTTGCCGAAACTCTGTTGGGTTTTTTCATCTATAGCTACAATAACTATCTGATCTCCGGGAGGATTTCCTCCTCTAAATTTATACATATAATCTTCCATCTGCCATTCCATCTTCTCCAGCCAGAAAGGGGAATCCAAATAGACCACCAGAATCAAAATGGTTATCAAGATAAAAAGAATAAATCCGGATAACTTTTCTTTTAAACTTTTTAAATCAAAATCTCTCATTTTCCAAAAGATAATCGGTCAATTAAAAATTGGGGCAATTTAGCTTTTTTCATCTTAGTTTGAGTTTTCTTAATATCATAAGAAACTCTTTTAAGTTTGGCTTTTTTAGTCTGGTCATCATAGATCAAATAGCAAGCCCGGTTATCCCCATCCCGGGGTTGACCAACCGAACCTATATTGATCAGATATTTGAAACCCTCCTCGATCTCCACCTCGGTCCCATTTACCAAAAAACAGTGTCTCTGTTCAAATTTTTTGATGATGAAGGGCCGGTGGGAATGTCCGATTAAGCACACCCGATGGTTAAAAAAAGAGAAGTTTTCCTCGGCTTCATCCAGGCTGAAGATGTAGTCCCAGTTCTGGGGCTCCTTGGGGGTAGAATGGACTAAATGAAAAATATCCACTCTGTGATCCATAGCGTACTCGGACAAAAACTTTATATTTTTTTCTGAAAGCTTGGATTTAGTCCATTGGATAGCCTCTTTAGCATATTGATTGAACCAGTTGGCCTCCATCAGGTCTAAGGCAGCAAAATCGTGATTCCCCATAATAGATTTTAAGGCGATCTTTTGAATCAGATCCACGCACTCGTTAGGATCCGGACCGTATCCCACCGCATCCCCCAGGAAAAAGATTTTATCCAGCTTCTCTTTTTCAAAATCTCCTATAGTCGCTTTCAATGCTTCTAAATTGGAATGGACATCTGAGAAAAAACCGAAACGCATCTATTTGTTCCCTTCCATAAATCGAAAAACAGACCTGCCCACCTGAATTAAATCATCATTTTTAAGCCGGGACCTTAAAACCAACTCTCCATTCAATCTGGTCTTATCTTTTTTGCCTAAATTGACTAAAAAGAAGCCATCCTTCTCCTTGGTGATCTTAGCCTGCATCCGGGAGGCGAAAAGACCTTTGATCTTGATATGACTGTATTTAGTTTTTCCCAGGATAATCACATTCTTGTCCAGAGGATATTCTCGGATGTCGGTATTTTCCTCACCTAACAAAACTGAGCAACCGGCTTTGTGGACCAATTCTTTGGTCTTTCGATCCTTTTCCAAAAGCTCCTTCTGCATTCTAGTCTGCAAAATCATCGTCCCCTCTAAGTCGCTGAGATTAGCATCCTTTTCTGTTTCCTGGCGATAGATGAGATTGAATTTTCCAATGGTGATCTGGTCTCCATCCTTTAAGATCTCCTCGGTGATGCGGCGATTGTTGACAAAGGTTCCATTCAAGCTGTCATTATCCATAATCGCTGCTCCATCCGGATTGAACTCGATTAAGGCATGTTTTCGGGAAACCCCGCGATTATCTAAAACCACGTCGTTATCCGGGGTTCTACCGATGGTGAGGCTTTTCTTATCCGCCACCACCCTTTCGATGATTTTGTCCTCAAACTTCACCAAAATCTCCGGCATATTTTCCTCCTTTAAATAGTTTTTTCAAAGAGTTTTGTCAATAATTATTTCTTCGATCTTGGAATGAGTAATGGAATATAAACCTTTAGGATTATCAAAATAATCTTGTTATCTTTCGACATCTGAAAGATAAAGCTTCCGCCGAAGGCGGATCCCCCGCCTCTGGTGGGGGAAAAGCTTTATACTCCGGCTCTCCTGGTCTGACTTTTTCAAAGACCTCTTCCCCGCCTTATAGATAGAGGTTTTTTGAGCCTCTTCATCATATATATTGTCGTCACGAAGAGGGGAAACTTGATTTTTGAGAAAAATGTATTGGGAGCGTCTTTTCTGGATTTGCTGGTTTTCCATTTCCACTCTGGTAAAAAGATATAGAACAAATCCAACCTTTACCGATGGATGAAGAACGAATTTAAAACCCAATAATAGTTATAAGGTTTTTCTTGACAAATCGCTTTTTTTATTTAAATTAACCGTATAAAAATAAAAAGGAGTGTCTATACCTTTTGTTTTAGTGCTTTTGAAAGTCAAAGGATTTGGATTTATGGGGATGGACACTCTAAGTTTTGTTGCCGATGAGTTCCCATAATTAGACTTCTCGGTTTTTTGTTATTCGCCAGCCTGCCCGGACAGGGAAGCGGATCCACCACTGACGAAATGGAGGTATGATGAAAAAGATATTTTTGATACTTTCTTTCACTTTGATTTTTTTGGCTTTAATTGAATTTAAAGCCTTCGCCTTTAAGAATTTCTCCCTGGAGCAGGCTTATTCCGGTTCGGGTTTAGCCGGCAATACCATCACAGATATTGTCTATGATGGGAAAAATATCTGGGTGGCAACAGGAGATGGATTGAGCAGAACTTCAGATGGAGGAGATACCTGGTGGTCATATGATAAAAGTAATGGATTAAATGCTGACGAAATCTCAGCTTTAGCTTTTTCCGATTCTTCTTTGTGGGTGGCGGCTTCATATTCCAAGCTCAAGGATGGAGAGCCGATTCCCTATGGGGCAGGATTTAATGTCACCTATGATGCCGGGGATAGATGGAGTTCCTTTATCCCTGGCCAGGTCAATTTTGCAGGCAAGGTGGCTTATGATATCGCCATCATCGATTCCACAATCTGGGCTGTTTGCTGGTATGGGGGATTGATTAAAAGCAAGAATAAAGGAGCGAACTGGGAGAATGTCTTTACCGACTCTTTGGCTAAAATTGACTATGAACAAGGTTATTATCAACTTTTGAGAAATAGATTTTTCTCGGTGGTGTCAGATACTTCCCCCTGCAAGGATCAAATGGTAAAAAATGAGATCTCCGATATCGTTTTTGATGGCAAATACTTTTGGTTAGGAACACCTGATGGGTTGAAACTTTCTGCGGATAGTGGAAAAAATTGGGTTAAATTTGACACAACCACCACTCCCATCTGGCGGTTGAATTCCAATAAAATTATCACCTTGGCTGATAAAGATTCCACTTTATGGGTAGGGACAGGTTATTTGGGTGAAGACTCAATATTAATTGGCAAAGGGTTTAATAAAATCGTTAATCGCGGTCAGACTGTTATCTCTTATAACCCGGAGCAATCCACAGGGGATAGTATGGTCCCCTTAGATATTTTCTTGGTCGATTCGACAGTCTGGGCGGCCTGTCTTTTAGGGGGGTTGATTAGAAGCATATATGTGAATGACACAACCTTAACCTGGGAAAATATCTTTGTCGACTCATTAGCTCAAAAAGACTACCAAGATAGTCTTTATCAACTTTTGAGGAATAGATTCTTCTCCGTTTTTGTTGATACCACCAAACCGGATACTACCATAGTCTGGTCCGGAACCGCTGCTGGAATCTACAAGTTTATCTATACCAATAGTGATACTTTCGATACAGTCATAAACTATAATTCCCAAGATAATGGTCTTTCCGGGGATTTAGTGGTCTTCTTAAATATTCAAAATTATAATGGTAAGAAGATAATCTGGGCGGCGACCCAAGCTTTAGATTCTGGGACTTCTGGGGTGAGCAAAAGCACTGATGAGGGGAATAGCTGGACTAACTGTCTGTTGGGCGAAAAGGTATGGAGCTTTGCTTTCGAGGATTCGATAGTCTATGCCGCTACCAGCTCCGGGCTTAAAAGGTCTTCTGATTATGGAGAAAGCTGGGAAGAAGTGTCGATTTTTGATTATGAAAATGGTTATAGATTTATCCTACCGGAATTTCGTTCGATTTTAGTCTCTGATAGTTCTATCTGGGCTGGATCAAAAGATGGGGTAGCCTATTCTTTTGATTCTGGGGGAAAATGGAAAGTTTTTAAATTCTTTTTATCTTATAAATTGGCTATTTGGGCTGGGACTGCGGCTGGAATATACAAGTTCATCTTTACTGAAGGTGATAGTGCCAATAAAGTTTTAGGATATTCTTACTATTCCAATTTCTCAACCATCTCTGGGGATTTTGTAGTCAGTTTAGGAGTTCAAGAGTATAAGGATAAAAAGATTTTATGGGCTGGGACTCAGCCGGCTTATGAGGGTTCTTATGGGTTAAGCAGAAGCAGCGACGACG
>Ga0315291_10001233_pt1 | contig 34193 bp, 15 predicted proteins | sample YL17G12_20_MG_FD_203070 | JGI IMG/M metagenome (GOLD analysis project Ga0315291, IMG submission 203070) | Sediment microbial communities from Yellowstone Lake, YNP, Wyoming, USA - YL17G12_20 | ecosystem: Environmental > Aquatic > Freshwater > Lake > Sediment | place: USA: Wyoming | collected...
GCCCCGGAGTCGGAGGAGACCGAGGTCCTGTGAGCGTTGAACCTAAGCTTGAGAAGGTTCGTCACGGCGATCGCGGTCGGAAGGTCGACCGGGTCGGGGACTGCGACGGAGTTCTTCTGATCGTTCGCGACGTGGACCATCTTCTGGACCAGGTGCCTGTTGAATGCGGCCCTCAGGAGCTTCAGGACGTAGAGGGAGTCCTCGAGGAGGTCGGCGGCGTCCAGAACCTCCGGATGGCCGCCCGGCTCCAGATCGTTGTACGCGTCGGCGAAGACGAAGGCGTCCGCGACCGTGTCAAGGGCCAGGTGCGAGTCCTGCTGGACGAGGTGGAGGTTGAAGGCCGACTTCAGGGCGTTGGCGAGGGCCATGGCAGTCGGAAGGTCCACGGAGTCGGCTGTGGACACCTGGTTGAACCTGTCGACCCCCTTGTGCGATCCGAGGGGGGTGGCGGCGGCAGCCACGTAAAGAGCGTGGGCGTCGTACTTCGCCTTCACGTCGTTCACGAGGGAGACGGCGGTCGGAAGGTCGAACGAGAGCGGGGCGGCGACGACGTTCAGAAGGTCGTCGTTGACGTGGGCCCCGGGGTACGACCTGTGAGCCCCGTACCTCGCCGACAGGTCGTTGGCCAGGGTCACGAGGGTAGCGAGGTTAGAGGCGTTCGGCGACAGGACGTTGTCGAGCACGTCGACCGCCACGTGGGGGACGACGCGCTCGACATGGCCGTGGAACATTGCGGTGAAGTCGTTCGCGAGGTCCAGGAGGCTCTGAACGTCGGTGGCCGGCGGCGCCGTGATGGCGTAGATCCCGTCGTTCAGCACATGGACGCCCGCCTGGAACCTATGGGCGGCGTAGGCGGTCGCCACAGCGTTGACGGCGACGATGGCGTCGGTGAGGGTGGCGGGCGGGAGGATGACGACGGTGTTCACCGTGTCGGCGACCACGTGGATCCCCACACTGGCCAGATGAAGGTTGAAGGCGTTCACCATGGCCACAGCGCCGCCGATGAGGTCGTCGACGGGGGAGTGCACATTCACCGCGTTGAACGTGTCGTCCACGAGATCGGTTATGTACCCCCTCGTGTTCACGTAGTCCAGAGGGTCCGCCGTTGAAGTCTGGACGGCGGTCCTCACGAGGCCTCCCCTGGACTCAAGGTCCTGCGTCATCGGGACGGGGGGCGTCCCTTCGCCCAGGTTCGTGAAGCTCCGGACCCGCTGATCGTACATGAACTCGTCCAGGGGGGTACCGCCAGAGTATACCCTGAAGCCGGCATGCCGGTGGGGGACCTTCGTATATAGGTGGTCCGGGGAGGCGTACGCGTTGCCCTGGTTCAGAACCTGGTGGGGAGGGACTCTCCTGTCGGTGATGGTCATCTTCCCGAGAGAGTACTTGATCGGCCCCCAGACGGTCCTGGACATCTCCACAGGATCGAAACCCCCGAAGGTCACGACCTGGCGGGAGTCAGAAATCTCCTTCAAGAAGCTCGAAGAGGACGGGGGGAGCTTGAGGGAGTCATAGCTGACGGATATGGAGGCGATGCTCGAGCCGTCCAGGAAGACGGACACGCCGTTGACGGGGTCCCTCACTATCCTGTAGAGGTGCGGAACGGTCCAGTCGACCTGGGTCAGGTAGTAAGAGCTGAGGAGGGACGGATCCCCGCCAGAGTATATCCCGGCGAACCTCCTGGACGGGGCCAGCGGATCGGACAGCTTGCTGTCCTTGAAGAGGGCCACGGAGCTCCAGTCGGTCACGCTGAGGGCCGTCCTCAGGTCGCCGTTCGCCACCGGCGATCCGCCGGACCCGAACGAGACGGACGGTCCGGAGAACCCCTGGTTCAGCGTGACGTACGAGAACGTCCCGAGGGCGACGCCGTCGGCCAGGACGACGCAGAGGCCGGCGCCCTTCGACGTGAAGACGTTCAGGGTGTGGGGCTTTCCGTCGTCCCATGCGAACGGGAACACAGCCTTCTGATCGAGGGCTCCCGTCCCAGGGTTGTACGAGAGGACGTTCAGGAAGGGGACCCCGGAGTTGTCCACCGAAGTCTGGACCTCGACGTTCTTGCCCGCAGGGCCCTCGTCGACGTTCAGGACGGAGCCCGCGAAGCGCAGGTTCGTCCCGGACATGACCTGATCGCCGGCGGTGAAGGAGAGGACTCTGAGCCTGGCGTCCAGCTTCCAGTCGAACGACGGATCGAGGATCGGGGCGGTGAAGAGCGGATCGGACTCCGTATAGGACCTGAAGTCGGACGTGCTCGAGTCCGACACCCTCATCGTCCTTCCGAACATGGAGGACTGCTGTCCTCCGGACGCGGCCCACGGAGCCACGTCCTCGTCGGGAAGCGACTCGCCGAACCACGAGATCTTCGGCTCCGGGTTGGAGTCCCGGCCGAAGTACGTGCCGAGGGCGACGCCAAACTTCTCCAGGGCCGTGCCGCCGAGCATGACGAGCTTGGACGACGAGCCGGACTGCACGTCCGTGAACCTGACCCTCCCCGATCCGTCGTCGGAGGCCAGGGCGAACCCGACCGCCGCATTGATCACCGCCACAACCTGGGCTGCGGTCGTGACCGGGGCCGGGAAGACCACCTCGATTGACTGGGAAGAGCCGATAGAGAGGATGGCCGAGTCGAAGGCCGCTATCGGGAACGGCTGCGTGCTCGTCCCGGTGACGGTGGCCGGCGACGGCATGTGCTGAAGGAAGACGAGGTGGGTCGAGAACGTCCCGTCGTCGACGAAAAGGCCGGCGCCCTTGTTGTCGAGGCTGAACGTCCAGTACGAGACGCTGGCGGTGAACTCTATCGCCGACGTGGTCCGGACGGAGAGGATCGGCTCGGACCTCAGGTAGCCCCTATACTCGCCCGTCGTGAGCCCGAGGGCGTCGACGGTGGACCGGGGGACGCTGGACGTCGAGTCGACGACCAAGTTCGGGCCCGAAAGGATTCTCTCGGTGCCTCCCTGCCCCAGGACGACCCACGGCGCGACCGGATCGAGCTCCGGGACAACCACAGCGTCATAGAGGACCGACTTATTGTCGGCTATCTGGTTGTAGTCGGTCGGAATGACGTTCGCCCTGATGAACGACCAGCCGCTGGTGGACGAAGAACCCCTCCATACGGCCCCGAAGAAAACCTGCTGGGCCGGGTCGATCCGGATGTCCAGGTCGGACGTCGAAGGGAGGTCCTTGTGCGCCGTCGCGGCCGCGGCCACGACCGATCCGCTGACGTACAGGGAGACGTTCCCGTCCTGGTCCCTGTGGAGCCTGTACGTCGCGACGACGGTCCAGTCGGCCGCGGAGCTGTTCCAGCTCGAAGCGTCCTCCGGGAAGCCCCTGGAGGTAAGTATCCCGACCTGCCTCACGGGACCTACCACGTTCGTGAGGTCGTCCACGTAGTGGACGCCGGAGGCAGTCCTGTGGGCGGCGTACTTGGAGGCGGTCTCGTTGGTCAGGGCGAGTGCTGTCGGAAGGTCCTTGGCGTCCGGGGAGATCAAGGAGTTGAGGGGGTCCGCCACGACGTGGACGGTCCCGAGGCCCTTCGCGGCGTGCGAGTTGTACAAGGCCTTCATCCTGTTGGCCAGGACTATGAGGGAAGGGAGGTCCTTGGCGTCCACGACGTCCACGGCGTCCGAGGGGTCGTTCGGAAGGTGAGTACCGGTCAGCATGAGGTGAGCGCCGTACTTCGCCTTGACCGAGTTCGCGAGGGAGATTCCTGAGGAAAGGTTGTTGGCGTCGGTCTCGATGAACCCGATCAGGGCTGTGCGCGAGCCGTCCGCCACGCCGAAGCCGACGCCGGTGAACGACCCGTCGATCGTGGCCTCCACGACCCTCGCGCGGAAGGCCGCGGACACGGTGCTCGGGAAGGTGAAGTCCGCCTTGTGCGTGTAGAACGGCGGGTCCTCCCCGGGGCCGGCATGGAAGTTCGGATCCACAATGGTGAGCTCGGATCCGTCGGGGGCGAGGGAAAAGCTCCCGGTCCCCTTGAGCGTCCAAGGATCAGAAGAGTTCTCCGGGAGCGTCGTCGGGTCATACCTGATGACTGTCTCGGAGGCCGTGGTCGCGAGAACCTGATAGGCAACCCTGTTGTTCGGGACGTTCGTGAGGAGAAGGTTAGGATCGTTCAGGGACGCCGTGTACGACCTCTCGAGACCCTTGTACTTCCATCCGGTCGTGACCGGGAGAGAGGGGGACCGGACGGTCCTCGGGTTGGCGGGATCCACGAGCGTGGACCTGACCTTGTACTTGTGTCCCGGGAATCCGGAAAGACCCTTCCCTCCGGCCTGGTTCAGTGCGAACTCCGGCGAGTTCAGCCTCTCTATCTGCACGGGAGGATCGTCGAGCCAAGAATAGTCGATGGTCACGGAGTCCGTGGACGCGGGCCTCGTCGCGAGCACGACCGCACCCATGAGGCCGAACACGGCGTCCACCGGCGCCGGAGAACCGTTGACCCTGACGGTCACGTCGAGCGGGCTGTCCGCTATCTGCCCGTACCGTGGGTCGCTGAGGGTCCACGGGAACGGGCCCGTCAGCGGCCCGCTGCCCTTCACGACGGAAACGGAAGGGGCTGTAACCCTGTTCACGACGTCCCGAATGCCGTGATATATCAGGGCGTCCCTGTGGCTCTCGAAGCGGATTCGGAGCTCGTTCGCCAGAAGGACGGCCTCGGGGAACCCCGAGGCCGTCGGATAGAACACCGTGTTCGCCGTGTCCGGGATGGAGTGGACGGACGGCGCAGGGCCGACCTTGACGATGTGGCTGAGGAAGGCCGTCCTCAGGAGGTTCAGGAGTATGATGGCTGACGGCAGGTCGACCGAGTCCTCGAACGAGACTGTGTCCAGGATGTCCTGGCTCTCGTGGACCGCCGGGGGCAGGTCCGCCGTCATGACGTGAGCGTTCACCTTCGCCTTCAGGTCGTTCGCGAGCGCGACTATCTGGGCGACCGTGGGGACGACGTTCGAATAGTCGAAGCTCGCGCCCTTGAGGACGAGCCTGGTCGAGCTCCTGAAGCCGGACACGAGGAAGGTTCCGTCGTTCCTCCCGTTCGGGGATCCTGATATGGAGATGGTCCTCCCGACGGTTGAAGTCCCGAAAGACCCGGTCGGTATGACTATCTCCGTCTCCGACACGACGCGCAGGTTCACGCCGGACAGAAGCGCGACCGGCTTCTTCACGATCGGTCCTCTGTTCGTGTACAAGGTCCGGTCGGCGACCGACGGGAGTCCGGAAATCGGTACGGGCATGCCTACCTATCGTAGAAAAGACGGATTCAGGGGAAGTCGCTGGGCCTCACGGACACAAGGAGGGGTCCGGGGGTGCTGGACACTACCTCCACGAAATACTGGCCGGAGATGACCGTTGTGAACGGCATGGTGAACAGGCCGGCCCCGCTCCCGAAGGCGACGCCCGGACCTGTGCGCGACCCGGACGTGACCCATACGAAGACGTACCCGGGGACGGAAGGCGCCCACGACGGAGTCTCCACGGTCACGTGGAGGTATGTCGCCACGGAGTCGGCCGTGAAGAACATGTGGGCGGCGTACCCGCCTGGCATGTTGTCGGAAGCCGTCCCGGTCCCGACCGCCAACCCGACAGTAGCCTCCATCAGGGTCGGGACCGGAGGCTCCGACCGGGACGGGAAGTCCACCGTGATGGTCGGGGTGTCCAGAGCGTTCTGGACGGTGACCTCGACGATATATCTGCCGCGGGTGAAGTTGTGCAGGACCTGGTTGAATGACGGACTGGCGGGGGTCGAGGCCAGGAGGTTCATTTCCTGGTCGTACAGGTATGTCTCGATCGGTAGTGCGGACGGGAAGGCCAGGATGGCGGCCACGTGGTCGTCATAAGAGTCGACGGAGAAATAGGCCGCAGGGCGTCCGTCCCCGTAATGGATGGAACTGTAGCCACCAGGACCGATCGAGAACGGCCCGACAGCGAACACGTTCGGGATAATGGGTATGAGGAACTCAGGCGGGATGAACCTCCCGACACGGTTCCCGAACTTGTCGTGCATCCCTGCGGCGTCGGCCGAATACGGGGATGGCGACATGTTGTTGATGACGGTGGAGAGGGCGTCCGGTCCGGACCAAGACGAACGGCCGACGTTAACCGAAGGGGAGAACGATAGATCGCCCGGCCCTGGGTTCGACTGGATCATGGGCTTCGAGAAGAACCATCGGACGGAGTCCGGCAGGAGCCTCATGCCGGACGGCGTATGGGCGACGCCGGACTTCGGGACGGCCGACGCGAGGTAAGGGGAGTACGACTTTCCGTGGAACGAAAGACGGGACTCGGACACCCTCCTCACGTTCCCGTTCCTGACGTCCCTGAAGAAACCCTTGTTCTCCATTCGAAGGACGTACCTCTCACCTTCCTTGAACCCCTCCGCCCCGACGTCCACGGTGTCGTAGAGGGAGTGAGACGCATAGATCGCCCCGGCCGAGAGGTGTATTCCGGTATTGACGTTGTGTACGCCGAAGATCTCGGACATGGTCGACGCCAGTGAAACGGCGGAGCCGAAGTCCGAAGCGTAGGGGGTCAGGACGGGGTTCGGGTCCGGGCCGACGTGAAAAGACGTCGAGACCGAATGCTCGTCATACACGTCCCTCAGCCTGTTCAGCGCGGCGATAACGCTGGGGAGGCTCTCCGAGGGGAACTCGGAGTCCAGAAGGTAGTTCACGGTGTCCTGAACCTTGTGGCCGGCCCCGTTCGGGGGCTGGTTGTGCCACCTGTAGGCCTCCATCAGGTCGGTCGTGAGAAGGAACAAAGACCTGAGCGAAGGGACGAGGGAGACGGATGAGACCGGGATCCTCGAGCCCGACGGATCCGTCACGCTCAGCTTCGTGAGGTCCGGATAGTCCAGGCCCTTGTCGAACCGCGCAAAAAGGTGGTCCGGGGCCGTCTGGGCGGTTATGAGGACCGGCGGGGCGAACCCGGGGCTGGCTACAATGACGTCGAAGAACGAAGTGACGGAGGACAAGTCCTCGGTCCGTACGCTGGCGCTCACCTGGTAGGAAGGGACGCTGCTGTCCGCGCCAATCTCGAGCTGAGCGAAGTACGTAAGGCTGTCGACGGGAGGGAATGAGGAGGCGGCGGACGCCCTGTTCCGGACGATGAACGGATAGGGGATGGGGAAGAAAAGAGGAAGGTGCCCGGGATACTGGGCCCTGAGTACGAGGCACGCGTTCTGGGCGTCCAGGATGGTCGTGTGGTAAGACGGGACGACCGCGGACGTATGGGCCGTGTCCGGGTACAGGTGGGTGAACTTGTCCAAACCGTGGGCCACGAACTTCGACTGAGCCTCCTCGACGAAGCGCATGGCGTCCTTCAGGGTCACCGTCCCGAGAGGGAGGAGGAGCTTTCCGGAATACGGTGCCGACGGGTTGTTCGACAGGTCAGCGACGACGTGATAGTCGGTGCTCACCTCGTGGTTCAGGACCTTGGACCGGAGCTCATCCGCGAGGACGGACGCGGTGACGGCGTCGACGGCGTCCGACAGGACGACGGGGAAGTCGACGTCCGGGGACACGTGGACGCCGAGGGCCGTCCGGTGGGTGTCGAACTTGAGCTTCAGGTCGTTAAGCACGACGATGGCCTCCTCCAGGGTCGAAGGCCCCGGACTGAGGACCTCGTCGGCCGGATCGGCCACGAGGTGGAAGGCGGGCGAGCCCGCATGGGCGTTGAACCTGGACTTCAGGTCGGCGGCCAGGGCTATGACGGCCGTCTCGTCGGGGGCCGCCACGTACTTCGGATGAAGGAGCTGGCTTGCGACATGGGCGTTGAAGGACGACTGGAAGGCGGTGCAGAAAGTCAGAAGGTCGAAGAGGACCGGGAACGGGGAGGGGAGCGACACGAAATCGCCGACCGGATGGAACCCTTGCTGTTTTACGAGCCACTTCGACGTGTCCAGTACGTCCGGACCGAGCATCGGCCTGTTGAAGAAGACGTTCACGAGGGCCCTCCCGGGGCCGCGCGGATCGTCCGAAAGGCTGTCGACGTACGCCCTCGTCACGTGAGCGCTGAACACGGACCCGAAGTAGTACGGGAGCGGCGGCGGATCCGCGACGGTCAGGTCCACGATCTCGTTGGAGACGTTGTAGGACGCATCCCTCACGCCGCGGAACGACACGGCCGGCGGCCCGTACAGGAACGGGAAACCGGACAGGGAGAAGCGAACGTTATTCTCCGGGATCGACGGGTCCCACGGGACGGAAGTGAGATACGACTGCTCGTATCCGGCCGGGGAGTCGGCCGGCAGGTCGACCGCCGCCAGGATCCCGGACGCCGCGGTCGTGTACGGCCCGACGGGCCTGTCGAACACGACGTCCACGAAGCCCTGACCGGCGAGGAACGCGTCGACCGCCTGGGGAGGGTCGGGCACCGAGGCGGTGAACTGGTGTCCGGATACGGAGTTCTCCCCATAATAGCTGAAGACGCCCTCGGCGGCCAGGACGTACTGGTTCGGATACGTGAGGGCCGATCCAAGGGTCAGGGACACGGACATCCTGTCAGAGTCGTCGAACGACGCCGACGTTATCGTCGGGACGTACGACGGGGGTCCGGGGAGGGACGAAATCGAGTACGACCCGGGGGACAGGGCGGAGTCGTCCACCGGGTTGGAGAAGAAGACTCTGACGGACCTTCGGCCGACGACAGCCGCCGACATCGTGAAGGACGGGCTCGGGACGTTCGTCGGAGTGAAGGTGAGACGGCCGAGGACGAGGTCCGACTGGGACGAGTTCGGGACGTACGTCATGGCTAAAAGTCCCCGCTGTGATCCTCAGAGATCACGTTCGACGATCTCCTGAATCCGTCCTGGTCAACGCCGTAGATTCCGGTGAAGAACTTCCTGAAGTCCTCGTAGCCATAGTTGGCCAGGTCGAAGGTGAAGGAGTCGACGACCTTGTTCGGGTTCGTCTTCGTCTGCTGTCCCCTGTAGGCATCCTGAAGGACGTACTTGATCCTGTAGAGGGTGTGGGCCGGACGAATGATGTTCAGGAGGATCCTCATGTTCTTGTCCGCGAGGAACACGTCCACGCTTCCGGGACTGGAGAGGATGACCTCGACGTCGAACCCGAACTCGTCCGATATGTCAAGGCCGGATCCGGCCTTGCGGGCCTCGAGGAAGGCCTCCCTGACCGTGACGGTTCCGCCGGTGATAATCTCGGCGGCCTTCTTGATGGAGTCCGGGACGCTCCCCTTGAAGTACAGGGAGATGACCTGCTGAAGGAAGACCCGGAAGTCGACGTCGGTCTTCTGGAGATCCGGAATCCCGTCGGTCTGCGGGTTCGGAAAGACGACGGATGTGACCACCTGGTACAGGAACTCCGTCCTGGTGGCGACGTAGTATGTGTCGTTCTGGATGTCGCCCAGCGACATCCTTATTCTCGAGAGCGCGATCGCCATGGCCTTGAGCTCTCTGGCGTAGTTCGGACCGTCGATGGTGGACTGCCAGTAGGACGACAGGAGCCTGAGGAGGATGCGGAACTCCTCGTCGGCGGCGACAAGCAGCCTGCTCTCGTACTCCTCGCCGCTATCGTCCGAGTTCTGGTTGATCCTTACGATAGCCATCAGGTAGCCGCCCGCCACGTGAGGGTCAGATCGCCGGGAGTCAGGTATTCGACGGACGAGACCTGGATGTCCTTCGAGCCCTTGTCGTTCGAAACGATGTAGGTCGCGGCGAACGAGTGATTCTCCGGGACGTCCGGAGGGGAGAGGCCGTCGTTCACGGACACCACCACCTTGTTGGCGGTAAGGACGAGCCTCGCGGCCGCGACGGCCGACGGGGTGATGTAGACCGGGGTGAGGGTCGCGTCGTCCGAGTATCCCGGGATGACCGCGCCCTGCGACCCGATTATCCATGACCTGTACGCCCCGAGGCCGACGGCGTTCAGGGACTGCGCGGCCTCCATGATCAGGTTGTCCATGTAAACGCCGTGGTGGACGGTCGCGCCGCCGCCGCCGTCGACCGTGTTGAACGGAAGAGCCTGGGTCATGATATAGACGGCGTTGGCGTACGCGGAGATGGTCGGCAGGAACGTCGAGTCCGACGGGAAGGAGTCGCGAACCCTGATGGCCCCGGTCTGGAGGGTCATCTTCGTGAAGGGCTGAACGATGAAGTCCACGCCCGTGACGCCCTTCATCGACGACGACACGTCAGTCTGGTATATCGGCTGCCCGATCCCCTTCTTGTCCGTCAGGACGGACACGGCGGTCCTGACGTTCGCGTCCACCCCGGCCTGGTCCGCGTTGGCCAGGAGCTGGATGGTGGCCTCGGTCGACATCGGGTTCTCGACGGCCTGCTTCACGAGCACGTCCGCCGTGACGTGCTTCATCTTGTCGACCTTCTTCTGGAGCTGCTGAAGCACGTCGTTGACGACGTAGGTCACGGAGAAGTTCTCGTCGTGCTCATAGTCGACGGACACCGTCGAGCCCGACTGGATGGCGCTGGCGCTCGCCCGGATGATCTTCAGGGGGACGGTCTGAGTCCCGGATATGACGAGGTAGTCCGGACTCGCTGAGCTCGGACCGTTGTACAGGATGGTCCGGTCCTTGGAGAAGACCTGAAGGGTGAACTCGTTCACCCCGACCGAGTTCATCGACTCGACGAACTCCCCTATCAGGACGTGCCTCTCGTCGTTCACCTGTATGGCGGACCCGGACGGACGGCTTCCGACCTGGTTGATCTCCACGTAGTCCGTGGCTATCGTGCTCTCGCCGTCGAGGAGAGGGTCCTGTGACTTGAAGAGCGTGTACCCGAGGGCCGAGTCGAGGGCCCCGGAGATCTCCCCGACGACCGACGTGACGCGCCGGACCGGCTGCAGAGACCCGACGAACCGGTTGTTGCTCCGGAAGCGGTAGTCGCCCTCCACGAAGTCGTCCAGGAGAGTGATCGGCTGGGGGATGAGAGTGCTGAGCTGGATAGTCCTGTAGTCCAGTATGACGACCCCGGTCAGGTCGTAGGACGTCGTCGGGAAGTTCGAGTGGTTCCTGAGGCCGAGGCCCTGGCTCGGGTTGAACAGCATCTCCTGTATCGGGTTGGACTGGGTGAGCCTCGAGTCCCTTGCCCTGAAGATGAGCCCGGCCGGATCGATCACGTCGAACCTGACGTTGTTGGCGACGGAGAACTGGAACGCGAAGGTCTCGACCTCGGTCCTCTCGTTCGTCCCCTTCACGTATATGTCGACCTTCCCGCCGATGTGCTTCTGGCGGACGGGGTCCCAGTCGCGCATCATGTACGGATCGCCGGACCTGACTATCCTGGACTCGAAGACCCCGGGCGTGAGGGCGGCGGTCTGGGCGTATCCGCCGGAAGTCCCGGTGTCGAGGGAGGAGAGGGCCCTCATGGCGTTCTCCGCGACCGTCAGGTTCGAGTCCAGGTCCTGGCCGAAGTCGGCGGCGACCTCGTTCACCGTCGAGAGCCCCTTGGCTCCGGACGACACGATGTCGAGAGAGTTCGCCGGGACGTTCCCGTTGGCGCCGGGGCTCTCCGCCACCATCTGGACCTTGAGCTCATACCGGCGCTTGTCCGGGTTGTAGTAGGCGGAGGCGGTGAGGGCCGGGAGCGTGACCTGGCCCCTCGATATGAACCTGGGGGCCGTCGGCGTGGTCGAAGAGGTGACGACCGCTCCCTGCTGGACGATGAGGTCCTTCACGGGCTTCGTCGTCGTATAGAACGTTTGGACCACCGTCGAGGGCCTGAACCCTCCCCTCTTGACGTCGAAGTTCAGCGCCAGAGAGTCGAACGAGCTGTCGATGAACACCTGCACCGCGGCGTCGTCGTTCGTGGACAGTGCGGTCTTCAGGTTCGTCTTGTACGCGGACTGGGTCACGGGGATGCTGGTGCCAGTGAGTCCGGGATCGTCGATCGCGAGGAGGGCCGGGAACGACTTTGCCCTGTGGACGAAGTCCGCCAGGAAGTAGGCCTTCTGGACCTCGTTCGCGAACGGCTCGATGTGGACCTCGCGGACCGTGGACCCGGGGATGAGGGCGAGCTCCGGGGAAGACTTCTGGATCTCCCCGATGTAGTCCTGGGTGATCTGCTTCTGATCCCTAATCCTGACTCCCCTTATGAGAGAGTTGAGTGCGAGGGGGAATCCCGACATCTCCGTGGAGTACCGGCTCTCCTGGAGGATCCCGTTCGCCTTGTCGAAGTAGACAGCCGTGACGACGTAGTACAGGGGGGCGTCGAGGGCCACGACGGAGAATGTGTCGTTGTTGAGGATACCCGATCCGACGCTCGCCCCACGGTCGTGGTTGAAAAGGTACTTCTTCGTCTCGAAGAGGCTCGTGACCGTGTAGGAGAACCTGTATCCGGGAGCCCCGATGAGGGACGCGAAGTTCAGGCTCTTCTGCTCGATAACCTCCTGCGTGACGGGGTCGACGGTCTCGGTCAGGATCCTGAGATCCGCCGAGTTGAGGCCCGTCCCGTCAAGGTTGACGAAGTCGTACGTCTGGGTCTCGATCGGGAACTCGTCCACCGACGTCCCGACGGGCGTGCTCGCGGGAACCATGTCCGCGTTCACGCGGAGATACCCGGACCCAGTCCCGGCAGGGCCGGTCGAGGCGTAGACGTTGAAGCCGGCGGGAGGGGTGAAGCCGTTCTCGGCCCAGGTAATGTCGACCGTGGTGGCCCTTCTCCGGAGCTGGACGCCGGTCGGAGGGGCGAAGATCTGCTGAAGGTCGACGTCGGAAGCCACCGTGATGGTGGCGGTCGAGACCGGACTGACCCCTCCGGAGAGGTCTATGGCCCTGAGGCGGATGACGTTGACGCCCTTCTCGAGCTGAAGGCCGTTCGGGAAGCTCACCGGGTTCGGGACGGAGAAGTCCGGGACGATCAGCCCGACGAGGGTCGGATCGGACACGAACCCGCTCCCGTTGACGTCCACCTGAACGTCGACCGTGTTCGGATCGACGGTTCCCGAAAGGAACAGGCTGAACAGGTTCGTCGTTACGACAAGGTTCGTGGTCGAGCCGGACCCGTCGAAGTAGCTTATTCTGGGGGCGGTGGCCATGTCACCAACGCTACCCGGATAAACGGGCCCTCAGGCCGGGGGGCTGGAAGAAGACCGGAGATGCTTTATCCGGGCAATGCGGAGCCTCACACACACCTTGCACTGGAAGCGAACTACCCCGCCGTTCATCGAACGATAAGTTTCGCTGATAGGTACAAGGCCATGAACAGAGCACTTCTGGTGAGTCATGGTCCGGGTCTTCTCTCGTGCCTCCATGGACCTGAGCGCCCTGGCGGCCTTCATTCGAGGGCTCCTCCGGATAGACTCGGACATCTTCGCGACATGCTCCGGACCGAGTTTCCTTCCGCGATGCGCGGACCTTATCCTCTCACACGTCTCCGGAGTGTGGGACTTCCCGCTAAAGGCTGTCGCCATTCGGGCCCTGACTTCCGGCCTTGAAGAGATCTCCCTGTTGATAGCGGCCTTCCGCTCACAGTATTCGAGGGCGCTTTGAGCCTGCCGGATCTTGGACCGGACCTCCGGGTCGTTGAAGGTGGCCCGGGCGGCCTCCGTACATCTCTTCCGATAGGCGGGATCGTCCCACGGATTTTTCCGAATCAGATGAGGTGCGTGAGCTCCGCCCTTCGTCAGGTTGAAACCCTTCTCCGGGTTCCTCGTGTCGTAGAGCTCGATCCAGCACTTCTCTGCGAGGTTCGCCACTTCAAGATCGGTGCAGACCTCGAGGATCTCGTGCGAGAAGGCCTCAGGCCCGTATTTCCGGATGGCGTTCGGGAAGTGCCATCGGCCGCCCTTCGAAGATCTGGATTTCGAAACGTGTTGGTTCCACCGTTTCAACATCGTCTGGACCGTAAGTCCTACATATCGGCGACCAGAACTGACGTGCGTGTGGCAGTAGATCGTCCAAACCATCTTGGACGAATGATGTCATAAACGTTCTAGCCCCTGAGCAGGAAGTCGGGCTGAGATGCGAACCTCAGGACTTGTGTCGGGTCCTGACCGAGGACGGAGAACGGGTTGGGGTTCCCGACGACCCTCTTGAGCTCTATGGGCCGGAAGCTCCGGGTGGAGACAGTCGCCGTCACTATGGCCACGGTCGGATCGTCCGGCGGCGTGGTGACGCTGACGCTGTCCATGGAGCGGGGGAACTCCTCGTCCGTCACGTTCTGAAACTGGAAGTTCTGGGCCTGCTGGGCCTTGATGTTCTGGTAGGTCGAGAAGGCCTTCGACACGTCCATGGATATCATCGAGTTGATGGTCCCTGAGGTCGAGGAGGCCTTTCCGCCTATCTTGTCCACGAGGTGGGATCCGAGCCACGGCCACTTCCAGTGGGACCCGGCCTTCGTGAACATGAACTTGTCGAGCTCCTGAAGGAGGAGGTCCGCCCCGTCCACGGTCTCGTACGTCCCGTTCAGGATGCTGTAGTCGAACTCGATGCGGATCCCGAAGCACCTGCGGCAGTTGGCCGGGGCCGTCTGGTACGTGAGCTGGGCGATCGGAAGGCTGTTCGGCAGGGGGTCGGAGAGCCGGATAATCCTGTCCGTCTCGATCGTCGACTGAGGATCCCCGGTCAGATCCCACGACGGGAAGAGCTTTTTTCCGGATACGACCCGCCCCGGGATGACCCCGATCCTGGAGAACCCTCCGACTATCCTGGCCGTACTGATCAGGGAGGACGTCTTGTCGGACCACCTGGGATCCGGGAACGAGAAGGACTGGCCGCGGGCGGGAGCTCTGGACCTGAAGACAACCCTCTTGTTCTCCGCCGTGATGGCGAGCTCGGGGATCTTTATCCCGAGGTCCCTGGCCAGGTCCGACGCCCTGACGGAGGTGCCGATGAGGAGCTGGACTATGCGGGGCGGGCCGCTCCCAGTATCCACGTAGATGAGGTCGTCCTTCCCGGACGTGATCCTGAAGGGCTCATAGGTCGTGGTCGTCAGCTCTGCGAACGAGTAAAGGCCGCCCGGCGGCACCTCGACTCCGTTCAGATAGAGGACGACGGACGAGCCTATCGGGGGCCGCTGGAACCGGACGACGTCCTTGCTGACCGCGTCTATGGAGGCGCTCTCCAGGACGACCTGGTGGGAGCACACCTTCTCGGTGGCGAAGTCGTAGCTCATGCTCTCTGGGACTCCCCGTCGATGAGCGCGGACTCGTTCGGAAAAGAGTGATCTCCGGGCTTCCCGATGTCGAGCCCGAACTTGTCGATGGGGTTGTCGATGACGTTCGCGCGCCCCGGGGTGTAGAACATGGCGAGCAGGTCCGTGATCTGCTGGTCGACGGAGGAGCCGGAGTCCTTGGCGAGCATGGCGTCCAGCATCTTCTTCTCCGTGAGGAGCTGGTCCGAATAGTCTAGCGCCCGCTTGATCTTGAACTCCAGATGCTCACGCTTATGCTTTATGGCCTCGAGCTGCCACTTCTTCAGCTTCTCCACCATGACTCCGAGGTCCCTGTCGAACCTCTGGTTACCCCTGTACCTCCTGCCGCTCGAGTACAGGTCCGAGTATCCGCCCTCGACGGCGCCGGTCTCCGTCGACTTCTGGACGTTAGTCCCGCGGGTCAGGAACACGGGATCGTCGGAGGTCCTGAGGAGCATATCCCTCTCCGGAACGCCGCCGAGAATGCGGTAGGCCCTCATGAGCTTGGCGCCGTAGCTCGAGGGAGGGCTTACGGTGAAGCTCTCCGGATACCCGGTCTCAGGGCTGTAGACGGTCTTGAAGATCCCGATCCTGGACGACTCGGAGCCGAGCCACGCGGACCGGTCCTTCAGGTCCTTGGACTGGATTTTCGTGAAGGTCTCGAGCTCGTCCCACTGGCCGGTCGTGAAGGTTCCGAAGAAGTTGAACGCCATCCCTACACCTCCACCGTCAGAGAGAACATCCTGCAAGACCGTACTGAAAGGAGGCCCATCGATAGTCCAGACAGTTTCTCTCGAACGGTGTCACGGATAGTTCTAGAACTGGTTGAGCGTCAGTATGAATGCGAGCGCTTTGAAGGCAGCCACGGAGCCGGCCCCGGGACCGCCGAAGGTCATCACGAGCCCGGAGTGCAGGCCGAACGGGGAGTCCGTGGGCTTCTGGGTGGACTCGAGCATGGCGGAGGCCAGGGAGTCGGCGGATCCGCTCGCCGAGGAGACGCCGAGGATGGACACCCGGATGCTGATGTTCAGGAGCTCGATGAGGTCGATGATCGTCTTGAGGATGGCCTCGAGCTGCTGAATCTTCTGGATGAGGGTCTCGATGATCGCCTCGATCTCCTTGATGGCGCTCTCCATGGCCTTCAGGAGGGCCTTCAGGAACTGCTCGAAGTCGAAGATGAACGGGATGAACGCGGGGAACAGATCGCCTATCGTGACCGAGTACCACGACAGGTAGGAAGTCTGGGAGTTGAGCGACAGGCAGACGTTCAGGAATTCGGCCAGGCCCCTCCTGGCGTCCGCGTCGGCGACGAAGGTCTCGTTGTTGTCGTTGTGCTCCTTGATCGGGAAAGGCCCCTCCATGGGCTCGCCGTCCTTGTATCCGTCCTCCTTCGACAGGTAGGCCTCGATCTTGGCCTGGTCGGACGGCGACCCTCTGCCTCCGATACCTATGAACTTCCAGTTCGTCGACGGGATTCTGTGCTCGAAGGCGTCCTCGCGCCCGAGGACGTCGTTCACCGTCTGCTCGACGCCGCCGGACCTCCACTTCTCCAAGAGGAGGTCGATGAGCTTCGGGGAGCTCTGTATGGCGGTGCAAGTGTTGTTCGAGACCCGGCGGGCCGTCGTCTTGAAGAAAACGTTCTGGGCGAGGTCCACGGCGTTGTCTATGCCGGACTTCAGAAGACCGACCTGGCCGCCGACCGCGGCGAGAGTGCCCCACCCGGTCTTCTGGGATACGCGGAACGCGGTGTCCCCTCCGCCGGACTGGGCGGGAGGGAACTCAAAGTTCAGCAGGAGCCCGGCCCGAACCGCGTCGTAGACGGCCTCGTACGGGTTGAAGCCGCCGTAGTCGGCCTTGCTCTTCGGGACGAACCCCTTCGTGATGGCGCTGGGCTGGCCCATGACCACACCGCTCCCGTACCGGATGAACTTCTGGTTTCCGGAGCTCTTGACGAGCTCCGTGTTCTTACCAAGTGAGTCCGCGGTCTTCTGGAGAGCGTCCTGATCATAGTCGGTCGTGTCGGTCGGACTGAGCTTCACGCCAGCGCTGATCCAGACGGAGGGCTTCCCGAAGTACGCCCTGACCCTGTAGTAGTACGTGCGGCCGGCCACTAGGTTCGGATCGTCGTCGATGTATCGGTAAGTACCGGTCGCGAACCCCTCTGCGAGCCTGACGCCCGAGACGTCGTGGCGGGCGTCCGCGAAGTTCCTGTAGACGTTCCCGCTCTCCTCCTTCAGCTCAACCTTGTTGGACGGCTTGGGGAAGCTGAACTTCCCCATCAGGCCCTGGTCGCCCTTGCTGGTCGTCTGAGTCTTGAGCTCGACGATCACGGCCTCTCCCGTCGGAGTGACGCTCCTCTCTACGATGAAGCTCGGCATCCTGAAGGAGTTCATGAAGGTGGAGAACTGGTTGATGAAGCTCGGGGCGTTGGACGCCGTCGGGGCTGAAGGCATGCGCCATTCGAGGACCAGGGCCTTCTCGTAGGTCCCTCCGAAGAGCTGGCTGAAGTTCTTTACGACGTTCCTGGCTATGGCCGTGGGGTCGTCGCTCTTGAGGGCGGGACGGACCTTCAGGTCCGTCGGGGCCGGAAGCCCCGTGAGGAGCTTCGGGTGCTTGATGAAGTTCAGCAGCGCCATGAGCTGCGTCATAAGGTCGCCGGGGGAGTCGACGCCGATGTACAGGACGAGCATCGCCACGGCGGAGCCGTTCGGGTAAGTCGGCCTGAAGACGTCGGACGTGTCGTGGAACTTCCCGAACACCTTGGACTCGAAAGCCGGATAGGCCCCGGAGACCGACTGGAAGACGGCGGAGATGTCCTGCCTGGAGAAGTCCGGGTGCACGAGGAGCACGGAAAACCCGGTCGCGCGGAGCTGGTTGATGATGGTGCGGATCGCGGCGATGATGAGGGCGATGACCGCCTTCAGAGGATTAAGAAGGTCGAGCAGGAAGATCTTGATCAGGTCGAGAAGAGCCTCGAGGATAGCCTCCACCACCTCGAGCGCCATGAGCACGCTCTTCAGCGGCGGAAGAAGCGGTGCGAATGGATCGAACTTAATCGATACTGTGTTCCAGTCACTCAAGGCGGGCCCTCGTTACTTCCTGATGCCGTCCCTGGCACCGATCATTCGGGACAGGTTCTGCTTCTCCACGTCTATGGCCTTCTCCAGGGCGGACTTCGCGCTCTCGAGGACGGTACGGACGTTCTTGAACGAAAGGTCCTGGTCATGCTTCCACGAAGCTCCCCCGCTCACAGCTGGCTCGCGATCAGCAGCTTCTGCTGATCGGCCACTATCTTCGCCGTGTTCTCCACCCTCCTTTGTTGGGCCAGGACCAGCTGCGTCAGTGTCCCGTTCTTCTTGTCCGTCCTCTGCTGTATCCATAGGAACCTCGTGTCGTAGAGCTTGTCGTCCAGGCCCAGTAGCCCGCCGATCTTCTTTATGAAAGACGCGACGTCGTTCTGGCGTGCGGTCACGGTCGCCTGCCTGGCCGCAACCCCGGCGAGGCCGATAGACCCGGCCCATACGGCCGTCACGCCGTAGAATACCGTCGTCTTGGTGAGGAACTCAGTGGCGAACTTGAACTCCTTCTCGGTGAGGAAAGACCAAGGGGATATTACCATGTACGGGTACGGACCGCCGACCGGGAGGGACGGATAGGGGGAGGAAGGATCCACCGTCAGCGTGTGGGCAGTGACCGACGCGACGTTGTACAGGCCGGTCCCGGGCCCTGACGTCACGTAAAGGAGGCTCGAGGACGTGACGGGCGGGACGGCCGTCGCGAAGTTCACGGACGGATCCGTGAGGACGTCCGGGACCAGGGCGTTGCCCGTGCCGGAGGCCTGCTGTTGCCCGAAGCCCCGGATCACGGAGTCGATGCTCTTGAGCTCCGAGTCCACCGGGCCTATCAGGGCTGGAGGTACGGGCGCGACGGCCAGGTTGGTCCCGACCACGGCGAGCTCCGACGCGACGATGGACGTGATCTGGCCGTACGTGGAGGCGATGAAGATGTCGCTACCGACGAGGTCCGGGACCGGGAACGCGACGGACACCGTGAAGGACGTCACGGATATGGAGGCGAGGACCGTCCGGACGGCGCCGGCGTTCGGGCCGGCGAGGAACTGGACCTGGCTCCCGACCACGTACGGGACCGGGACGGCGAGGGTCACCGTCACCAGGTCGACCTGCACCTTCGCGTTCCCGATCCTGGTGAGGGCGTCCTGCTCCGCGGTCAGGAGGAGGGACTCGGACGAGGCAAGCCTGCTGAGGGGCGGGATGGAGATCCTTCCGTCGTCGCACAGCTCGGAGCCGTCGAGCGCGGGGATCCTCTTCGGCGCAGTCTCCGAGTTCCCGTACGTCACGGAGCAGTCCACGAGCTCGTTCCCCGAGACGGGGACGGACATGGTCCCGATCAGAGGGAGCGGGAAGTAGTTGTTGTAGATCTGGCCGGTCTCCGGATCGATCCTCATGTCGCGGCCGGGCGTATAGAAGTGGTTGGCGGCGACGGACGAGTCCGTCGTGTCCTGGACAAGCCCGCCTGTCTGTCCGGAGTACGTCACGCCGGAGACCGTGACCGTGAAGGGCCCGGAGCCCGTGACGGACGAGACTGCCGTCGAGACAACGTTGAACGGCGACCCGTCGGGGTTGTACACGAACACCTTCTGGCCGGCGGAGAACCCGGGGACGAGGGTCTTCGGATCCCCGTTCTTGGCGATCACGAAGCTCGTGCTTCCGCCGGACGCCGCGGATGAGGTGAACAGGGAGGCCGCCCTCGAGGAGGTCATCGTGCTCACGGACGTGATGTTCTCAATCCCGAGGCTCCCGAGGGTCTTGTTATAGTCGATTATCGGCGCCACCTTGTTGTTCAGGGCCGCTGTCACGAACGGATCGACCGTCGGGAATATCCTGGAGAGGCTGTTCGGCTCGTACATGTACGAGTAGAACGGGGTGGCTCCGAAGATGAACGGGTTCAGGCTCACGAGCGTCACGTAGTCGAAGAGCTTGACCCGGTCGTCCACGTCGTTCGTGATGGACGGGTAGTCGCTGACGGTGTGGGTCTGGTCGTCGTACCGGAACCTCCCGAACTTCCCTCCTACCACCCTCCCGTCCAGGTCCGTAAGGACGTCCTCGTACTGGTTCACCAGGTCGTTGTAGAACTTGAGGAGCCTCCTCACAACGACGTCCACATTCCCTATGTGCTGCTCGTCGAAGTACAGGCTGGGGGAGCCCTGGTCCTTGGTCCTGAGGGCGGACCTGCTGGCGGTGTTCGGACCGGAGACGCCGCTCGAGGCCGACTTCTTCAGTTCGTCCACGACCTCGGGGATGAAGGACACGATGGTCTGGGTTCTGTAGAAGAACGTGTCCGGCGAGTACAGGCTGTACGTGGCGGCGAGCTTCTGGCCCTGAAGGCCGTTGGTCACTCCCGGAGCAATGCCGCGAGCGTAGTTGAACACGAAGGACGTCCCGACGGGCTGCGTCGTCCTGGCCACGTAGAACGCGTAAAGGGAGCTGCCGAACGCGACCTGGAAGTTGACCTTCACAATGCCGCCCTCGGCCACGGTGAAGTCGAGGTCCTTCGTCAGCGGGCGCGGTGACGATCCGTCGAGGAACAGGGAGAACGGGTATCCGACGTGGGCCGGCCTCGACGTGGAGAAGTCGGTACCGGGGTTCAGGACCGGCCTCACGGTTCTCGTGACGGACGGGATGATGTAGTTCCTGGCCGTCTTCACGGCCATGGTGACGTTCGTCCTGTTCGAGGCCTGGTCGTAGACGGCCGACAGGGCGAGGAACGGATCTCCGTCGAGCGTGACGACGGTCCCGCCCCTGTACGGGGCTACGCCCTGGACGGAGAGGGTGGACGATCCCTTCGGGACGACGTCGACCGGGCTCGTCTCCGGGGACGAGTAGCTGAGGGTTACGGGGCCGCTCACCTTCAGGGGGGCGAACCCTGTGTCGACCTCCGGGACGGGGTCGAAGGTGACGGACGTCGAGTCGGAGGACGGGTCGTAGACCACGGCGCTCACGAGGAACATGTCCTTTCCGTCCGAGAGGAAGGCCGATCCGGCAGACACGACGTTGGTGACGTTCCCGTTGAACGTGGAGGTGGCCTGCCCGGCCACGATCTGGGCGCGGTCCAGGTCTATCGGGCTTCCGGTGAGCGTGAAGAGCTGGTTGCCCCCCGGGGCTTCGTTCACGAAGTAGTCGACGACGACGTCCTCCGTCGTGAGGGAGTTGGGGACGACGATGGTCCCCGGGGCGGTGAACGTGAAGTTCGTCGGCTCTACGGATACGCCGTCGATGTAGAGGGTGATGAGCCTCCCCGGCGCCACGGTCTTCCCGCCGGGGTTGAAGTGAATTATCCCGGTGCCCGGAATCGTGGTGGCGGCCTCCTGCCTCACCTTGAACGCGGCGTACTCCGTGACCGGAGTCGGCACCACGGTCACCCCGTCGTCGTCCGACTTCAGCCATATGTAGCTCACCTTGAATATCTCGCCCGGAGAGGCGGCCTTCACGATGTTGACCTGCCCGGTCTGGGTTATGACGGTGAAGTCCTCGGACGTCAGGGTGGTCGACGGTCCGGAGAAGGAGGAGGACCGCTGGACGGTGATCTTCCTGAACGGCGGCCTAAAGTCGACGAAGAACCGGTCGGCGACGATCTCGATCCCGAACCTGACGTCCACGGAGTCGGACTGGGCGGACTTGAAGTCCCTCGAGACCACGACCTCCGACGTCGACACGAAGTTCGTCACCTGGTAGACGCCGGCGTTCAGGCCGGAAGAGACGACGATCCACGATCCGATGGACTGAGAGCCGAACACCGGGCGTGACGACTGAAACCTGTTCGGAAGGACGGAAGCCCCGAGCAGACCGATCACGTTCCTCGGATCGTTCTCGCCGACGGGCTCGACGAACTCGACAAGCCCGCCGTTCGGGTTGAAGTCAAAGTCCGCTCCCGGACTGATCGGGGAGCCGTTCCTCGTCGCCCGAAATCCGAGGGGGCTGACAGCCTGATCCTCGAGCTTAAGGGTCGGTGTGGCCTTCTGGAGGGTGACCGACATGGTCCTTCGATCAGAGAACTTCACCTGCTTGGAGTCGAGCTCGAGAAGGTACCCAGTCCCGGGCTTCGTCGGATCCGCCCCGTCGACGAGCTCACCCGTGAAGGTCCCTCCGCCGGGGGCCGGAGTCACGGAATACGAGAGGGGTGAATCGACGATGGGGATGGTGGGGAGGATCACGAACGGCGAGCTCAGGCCGTCCTGGACAACCTGGCCCTGGACGGAATACACCTCCACGAAGTCGGGCTCCTGCTCGAACCCGGACGTGTTCACGGCGCTCCTGTAGAGCTGGACCGACACGCCGCTCTCCATCTGGAGGTACGTGTCGATCACGTACACCTGGCTTGTGGGGAAGACGAGAAAGTCGTCCTGCGACACGTAAACGAGGCCCGTGACGGACTCCACGAGGGCCGTGCCGGAGTTCGGGGAGGAGGGGAACCCGTCGGAGAGCTTGAAGAACGAGATCTGGAGGTAGTACCGCGGGCCTGACGGAGGTTCGACGAGGAGCACGTAGCGAGTCTGGTCGGACGGGCTCATGAATCCGGCGAAGGATCCGCACGGGACCGGATAGAAGCTGGTCATCGGTCCGACGAGTGACCTGGTGAGGCCCGACGACCCGACCACCACGCCGTCATAGTAGACGCTCTCCGTGGCGAAAGCGTCGACGTCCGCCGGGGCGAACACGACCCGCCCGGTGTCGTAGGAGAACGCGAAGGATCCGGAGGCGGGAGGGACGATTGAGGTTTCCGTGGCGTACGGGACGGGGGTGAGGTACTTCCTGTAGCCGATCCTGACGCGCGGAGTCTGGACAGATCCCAGGATCGGGTTGAGGAGGAGCTTGTAGCTGACGGACGAACTGTCGGGGAGATTCCCGATGACGCCCTTGCTCTTGGACCTGTCGAAGAAGCCCTGCCGGGTGAAGTACACGGTGCCGCCGACAAGCGACAGATTGGCAAGGTCGGCTGGCCCGAAGTTCAGCTCTCCCTTGTCGAGCGTCAGCTCTGCGGTCCCGGCCGGGGGGCTTCCGAAGTCGACCGCTGACTCCACGATCGACACCGTGAACGTGGCCAGCCTGGTCGGATATCCGACGTACAGCTGATAGGGGGCGTCGGAGTACGGGACCGACGGATCGGGGACGGGGACGATCAGCCGCGGGGAGTTTCCGAACTTCCCGACGAGGTCCGGCGACGACCCGGGCGTGGTGTTCCAGCGCCTGGCGAACGCGTCGAAGTCGAACCTCGTGACAGTGCCCTGGTTCTTGCTCCAGGAAAGCCTAAGGTCCGGAGAGCCAATATCCATCCCCGAGGCTGAGGGGGTCTGGCCTCCGACGAAGACCATATACTCTGACGGCTGTTGGACGGAGTCCAGCTGGCCCTGGTCCACGATGACGGACCGGGCGGGGTACGTGAAGGGGTTGTTCCCGGTGGCGACCCGGACTCCCTCGAGGAGACCCCCGCTTATGTTCAGAGACATGTCGGACAGTACTCCTCAGGTGATCTTCCCTACGCCGGTGCCGGCTCCGGGCAGAATGTTTGGCGGACCGGCTATGACGACGACGCCGATCACGGCGGCGATCACGGTGTCCAGCGACATCCCGACGGCGTCCCCGAGGGCGGACGCCATGGGGCCGGTGAGGCCCGCGGCGGTCATCGCGGCGGCGAACACAGCCCCGCCCGTGCCGGTGGGGACGAGCTGGACCTTCCCAGCCCCTATACCCACCCCGGCGTTGACAGTCTGGACCGAAGCTCCGGCGAGGGAGAGGGACACGGCCATGGCTATGGCGTTCGCCGTCGAGGGTGCGAACGGACCGAGTATAAGGTGACCCGCCATCATCGGGCTCAGGACGCCGAGGATGACGCTCGGGGGGAGTATGAGGCCGAACCCGACACCGGTTCCGGCCCCGAGAGTGCCGGCGTCTATCGAGAGCACGGTGACGGAGGCGGACAGGTACTGAAACAGGCCGTTGGCCAGCCCTGCGGCGAGCTGGCCGCTGCCGGGCCCGATGACGGCGTTCGCCGCGAGCATCCCCTGGAATATGGGGAGGGTTGTTCCGGGGTCTACGGGCATGTCCAGGCTAACCGATCGTCACGGTCGGAACCCCGAGGATCGGGATTCCCGTCAGATAGTCGAGGTGGGGGCCGCCGGGTCCCGGGATTCCGGCGACGGCGAACCCCTGGACGGTCGCGCCGATCTTCGTGATCGGGGTGGTCAGGGAGATGAGGACCCCCGAGGTGATGGCGGCCGCGAGGGCCGAGACGACGGACACCGGCCCCGCGCCGCAGGTAAGGGACAGGCTACCGGCCCCGACGGTGGCCGCCAGGTTCCCAGTCCCGACGTTTATCAGGTTGTTCCCGGTAGCGACGGTCTGGATCAGGTTCCCGGCCGTGACGGTGTCGGCTATGCCGACGCCGGCCACGAGCGTGCGGGTGATGGCCCCGGCGAGCATGGTCAGGGAGTCCACGCCGGAGACGGTCGTGCGGACCTTCCCGAGGGCGTACGTCGTAGTGACGATCTGAGCGTACTGCTCCTGGGTCTTGCCGAGGACCGAGTTCCCGAGGTCGCCCGCGACGGTGTTGATGAGGCCGCCGGCTCCGGCGTTTATCGTGATCTTCTGGCCAGACTGGGCGTTCTCGCCGCCGGCGTTGTTGATTATGTTCCCGCCCCAGGACACGAGCTTGGACCCGGTCCCGATCTCGCTCCCGGACCCGTTGTACGTGACGTCGTCGGCGACGCCCGTGTCCGGATCACCGTTGTGTATCCGCTTGACCCCGCCGTGGAGGTTCAGGACGACGGAGGACCCGGCGTACGGTCCGCCGTTGAACCTCCCGACGTCGAGGTTGATGCCGCCGACCGTCCTCATGTCGAGGCTCAGGTTCCCCGAGTTCTCGTCCGCGCCGATGATGGCCTTGAACAGGCCCTGGAGGTTCAGCTCCAGGGACTTGCCCTTCTCGTCCGGCTCTCCATACTGGGTCTTCGGGATGTGGCACATCACCTTGCCCTCCTTGGTGATGCCGAAGGCGAACTGGTTCGAGCTGCCCTGCTGCGGGCAGTTGATCCTGAAGAGCCTGGCGAGGCCGACGGCGTCCATGATCCCGAGCTTCGTGACCGTGTCCACGGCCTCGAGCGTCGGGAAGTCGGACGGGATCTTCTGGTTGGGGCTCGTGAAGAGCTTCATGCCGAGGACGCGCCTGTACAAGGGCCGGCCGGCGTCGGAGTGAAAGTCGTTCCCGACGACGGTCCCCTTCACGTCCTCCACGTAGGCCGGGAAAGGCGGGTCCACCTGGAAGCCGTCGCCCTCCTCGGTGACGGCCATGATCCCGTCCGAGATGTGGCGGAGCTCGGTCCTGTCCTCGACGTACGCGTACAGCGTGTCGGCAAAGCTGAACCTGTGCTCGCCGTGGACGACGTACGAGATCCTCTGGCCGTCGGACGTGGTGATAGGCGGATAGATCGGATCGACGAGCTTGGAGTTTCCGGACGGGGACACGCCCTCCTCGAAGTTCGCAGACCCGTCCTCCTTGATGAGGCCGAAGTTCAGGAGGGCGTCGTACGCCGCCGACCGGTCCAAAGGCTCACCGTTCGCATCCTTCCCGTTCGCCGGGTCGCCGGGGCTGACGATCGCCACCTTGGCGTCCTCGACCGGATAGAGGTCCGGGAGGATGTTGAAGGCGTTGCGCTTAACCAGTCCGCGGCGGTAGTATCCTGCGGAGTTGCTGGTGAACTCGTTGAGGGTCTGGAGGACGGCCGTCTGGTCGGAGTCCCTGAGGCGGAGCTCGTTCCCGGCGCGGTTGGTGAGGAGGACGTCCCGGTCCAGGATGAAGTCCGACCCGCCGCTCGAGGAGGCGATGAAGTCCCCGGGATACCCCTTCCGGGCCTTGAGCCGGACGACGCCCATGTTGTACCGCGGGTCGTCCGCGAGCTCCGGATGGAGGTCCAGGGCCGCGGCCGCGTCCTCCGGAGGCATCGACATGAACGGCTCGTACTCGCGCGCCGCGAACGTCCCGCTCGTCAGGAACTCGACGATGTACGGGGAGAAGTTGCGCGCCGAAGCGTCGACCTTCTTCCATCCGATCAGGACCTTCGTACCCTTCTCGGGGATGAGGCCCGCCCAGCTCCTCGGGCCGGACCCGGCCGCGGCGGGGAGCGGGACGTCGTGCCTCTCGCTCTGCATCGAGTCCAGGCGGACCGAGCAGACCATCGTCTCGGTGTCGACGTGGACTATGTGGCCGGCGTGCAGGTATGCGAACGCCTCGCGTCCCGAGGAGGAGGCCTGCTTCGGGCCGCCGGGGTGCCGCATGTCGCGCGACATCGACACTCCGCCCTTGGGGACTTCGGGTAGGTCGCCGGGTCCGCCTGTCTTTCCTCCTGCCATGACTGTACGGTACTGATGTAGAGGAGGCTTACCGTGCCACTGATCATTCAGGCAGCCGCGATGTCGGGAAAGATGGTGGAGGGCGCGAGGTGGCTCGTGGACCTCCCTTGGATCCAGGAGGGCCACACCGTTTCCCTGAACATCCCGGTCAAGGACCCGGCCCTGATCGGGTACGTGGGGAGGCAGAACAGCCTGGACTGCGTCGTGGACAAGGAGGACGGCAAGTACAGCATCTCCCTGTCGTGCAAGGTCGTCAGGATCAGGCACATGGTGAGCACGGCGGCCGGAACGACGGAGTCACTCGCCATAGTGTCGCCGGTCAACAGGCTGGCCGAGGGGGTCCTGACGTACGTGCTCACCCCGGCAAAGTGCGACCCGAGGTTCGTCGCGGCCGTGCGCGGCGGTGAACCGCCGCGCGACGCCTAGGGGGTCCCGGGCTTCTTGACCTTCGGCTTCGAGGTCGGGATGGGGTCCACGGGCCCGGGGGTGGTGGAGATGGTCGCGGTGAACGCGGCGCTCTGCGCGTCGACGAGAGGCTGGTTCAGGGCGGCCGGCGACGACGGGTTCACTATCAGCGACCTCAGGTTCGGGGAAGGCCTGCGGGGCTGGACCTGCTTGGGCTGCGGGCTTTGGGAGGGCGGGACTCCGGTGGTGGCCTGAGTGAGGGCCGAGACCGCCGTGGCGTTGGCCGCCGCCGCCGTGGCCGCCGCCGCCTCCGCCGAGGGCTGCGTCCCGACGGTCCCGACGGAGACGCCGACCGATCCGGAGGCGTTCCCGGCCGATACGGCGAAGACGGTGGTGCCGCCGGAAGCCCCGAAGTGCTCGAACGTCTGCTGGAGCTTCTCCTTGCCGTCGTCCCAGGCCTTCTTGAAGTTCTTTCCTGCGGCGGCGGTCATGCCGAAGTTCGAGTTCGCCACCTGGTTCCTGAGGGCGTCCAGGGCGGCCGGGTCCCCGGACGCGGCACGGGCGAAGAGGGGATCCTGTCCGTCATCCCCGAGGATGTTCGTCTGCTCCTCGGCGTCGAAGAGCTGGCTCACGACCCCACGCTCCTCGGCGTTGGAGCGCCCCTCCCTCCTGGCGTTGGCCTCATAGTTCGTCGCGACGAGCTTCTGCAGGTACTTGGTCAGGGCGTCGAAGAACCCGCCGGTCGTCACGTTCCCGACTATGGCGTCCAGGCCCGTGAAGGTGGTCTGGACGTCCAGGCCCGGAAATATCTGCGCTATGGCCTTGTTGGCCTTGTCGTTCTCCAAGGACAGGCTCGTTGGCGATCCAGGTGTCGCTCCGGACGTGATCTTCGCACCGAAAGCGTTCTCCACGTTCTGAGGCTTCACGTCCGCGCCGCTCTCGGCCTTCAGGACCTGCACGATGACGTCCGTGGGGAGGAGGGCAAGCCAGTCGGCGCGCCCTATCCCGCACGAGCAGCTGTCCAGCCCGTCCAGCCCGCCGATCGCGATGGTGGGCTTGAGCTCCCCGAGGGTCTTGGACTTCCTGGTCTGGTCGGCCTCCACGTAAAGGCTGTGCCCGACGTTCGCGTTGATCTGGTTCGTGTACGTGTTCTGATCCGTGAACTGGAACTCCTTTATGTCGGAGGACTTGTTCGAGCCGGTGAAGGTGGCCCCGGTCACATAGTCGTCCGGCTGCATGCGCTCGAACGACGCGGCGAAGTCCGCGGAGCTGCCGTCCTGGGCTCCGACGATCCCGGGGTCGGTCAGAAGCCCGCCCGTGGGCGCGAACTGGACGTTGATCCTGTTGATCACGCCACCCGGAGCGTCCCCGGCAAGCTGGATCTTGCCCCTGTCGATGAAGGCCCCGCGCCCATACTTGTTGTGGCCTATGACCTCGAACCCGAAGTCGTCCGAAACCGGTCGGACCAGTACGTTCAGGCTGGCGAGGGTTCGGACGGTCCCCTGGTTGGCCTTCGTCTGGGTGAGGGCGAGGCTCTCCTCGTCGTAGTCCTTCTGAAGAAGCGCGAGCTTGTCCTTCGCGACCTGGAGCTCGGCTCTCTTGTCCACGATGTCCGGAGGCTCCGTGGCGGTGGTCGTGGAAGTCCCGTCGGGGGTCCCCGGCGTCGGGGGCGCCTTCTTCACGGTCTTCGGGACGGAGGGGAGCTTCTTCAGGAGGACCGTCAGCTGCTTGTCTATATTGGAGACGGCCGTCACCTGCGCGTCGACCTTCCCCTTGGCGGTCTTCACGACCGCGGCCTGGGCGTCCACCGCCGCCTTCTGCTGCTCGGCCTTCTTCTTGTCGCTCCCGGCCGCCACGGTCTTGTCGAACGTGGACGGCTGATTCGGATCCTCTCCGGCCTTGTTCCAGGAGATCGAGTTCGTAGGGATCAGGGTCATCTCCTGGAAGACCCGGTCCTCGTCGCGGGCGTAGTCGTACGCCCCTCCGTTGGTCATGCCGGCCTCGTACCGGTGAGCTCGTAGGGACGATATGGTCTTAGCCCTGGCGTCGCCGCGGAGCCTGGAGAAAGTCTGAGTCACGGTGTAGTCGTAGTTGTACTTCGGACCCGTGTCCTTCTTACCCTTGTCCTGGTTCGCGGGGGCTTTCGACTTGTTGGAGCCCTGCTCCTCGAGTATCTTCGAAAGGACCGTCCCCTCGATCGTCGAGCGGTACACCATGACGGCGTTCGGAAATCCGAGGAGCTTCCCGGTCTTCGGACTACGGACTACGACGGGCTGGCCCATCGTCTCCTCGTTGCTGAGGCCGGCCGTGCCGCCAAGCCGGTTCGGAAAGCCTATCTCGTAGGTCGGAATCTGAACCGAGTTCCACGCACGGCGCCCGTCGACGACCTTGTTCTTGGGCTCCCCGTTCTTCCAAGGAACGCCGTAGTCCCGGACCATCTCGTCGCGCGTGTTCCCGGACTTCTTGATGAACCCAATGTTGTTCGGAGCTATGAACTTTGAGCGCTTGGCGATGAGCGTGAGCGTCGTAGTGGCCTGACCGCCGACCGAGAACTGGTGCGAGATGCCGGTGACGTAGAAGAAGGAGTCGTACTTCGGGAACCATATCGGGAAGCCGAGCTTCAGCTCCGGGCGCATCGGGATGGTGACGGATCCGGCCTGCCTCTTCGCATTCATGCGGTCGAGGTAGTCCATGAGCCAGTAGAAGAGCTTCTTGGGGTTTCCGGCCCACTCGCACTGGTAGTCCAGCCGACGCCACCCGTACCTGCGGAGAAGGTGGAAGTCGATGACGCCGGTCCTCGGAGTCGTGATCTCGTCGTTCAGGCCCCAGTCCATGGTGCCGCCGAAGGCGTTCCCGCTCGACGTGATGTGCGTGTATACCTCGGCCTCGGAGTCCGTCACCGAGTCGTCGATGATCTCATAGTTCTGTATCCAGCTGATGGGCTTGTTCGGAAGGACGTTCAGGTTGTAGAACGGGGGCTTGAAGACTATGTCGCCGCTCGGGTCGCAGAAGAACTCCCACCCGGACTGATCGCGGCAGGCCTGGGCGATCGAGAGCTTCGACATAGCCTCGGTCTGGAAGAGCTCCACGTCCCCGGCCCTCGCTAGTTCCTGCTTGAACGGGGTTATCTCGTTCGGCTGGATCTTGAAGACGCTCGTGGCCTGGTTGTTCCCGGAGAGCTTTTCCTCCTGGTTGTTCATCTGGGCCGAAAGGTTGACGGGCGACACCGTGTCGCCGTCCCCCGTGAACGAGTACAGCTCTCCGGACGATCCGTAGATGACGAGGCTGTTCCAGATGTTGGCGAACTTCAGCTGCCAGTACGCCATGACGTCCTTGGCGTAAGCCCCTATGGCCGGACCCTCGGGACCCTTCTCCGGAGTGAAGGACGTGAAGGATCCCTGGGTGATCGAGAAGTCCCCCATCGACTCCTTGGCGAGCTTTATTATGATCGTCGACGGGTTCATCGCGGCGAACTGGTTCTGCCAGAGCTGGTATCCGCCGGCGCTGCCTCCGAAGCTCTCGGTGAACGCCGGGTTGATCGTGACGTTGGTCAGCTCCCACCACCTGAGGATGTCCTTACAGCTTATGGCGAGCGTCGTGGTCCCGCCGGACCAGCTCTTCGAGACGGACGAGACGAGGCCCCAGAAGACCCTGTAGTACTGGGGGAACCCTCCGATGAGGAAATACCCCTTGGCGTACACCTCTATCTCCATCATCGGAATGATGACGAGCTGCCCGTCGATGTAAAAGTCGTTGATGTCGGTGTCGGGCACGGACAGGTTGATGGTCGCGCTCCCGGGGGCCGAGTCGACGGCCGCCTCGGTGGACACCGACGTCATGTAGTCGTTGATGTTGATCTCTCGCCGGCACTCGCCGCAACCGATGACGGACGTCTCCCCCTGGATGGAGACAAACACGTCCGGAGTGAGGACGACATAGGGGCGCTTGTTCGGTACCCAGTTCCCCTTGAATGCGGACTGCCTCATTACGACCTCGTCGTCAGTCCCTGGACGGTGGTGAAGTCCCTGTCGAGGCCGCTGCCCGGCAGGTCGATCTCGTACCTGACCGTGAACTTGAAGCTGTACGACATGTTGTATGGCTTCTCGCCGTCGTCGGTCACGGAGAAGTCGTCGAAGGATCCGATGTAGATCTTGTCGTCATAGTATATGAAGACGCTCATCGAGATCGTCGGAACGCCCATATTGTATGGGTCCTGGTTCGGGGCGCCCCTGAAGATGTGGCCGTTGTTCCTGTACATGGAGACCAGGGACATCAAGTTCTTGTACGAGGCCGAATGCAGGCGGTTGAAGTGGGTGAGCCCACCCTCCCCGTCGGACCTGAAGGCGTACTGTGCGGCGGTCGCCCCGCTGCACGATATGGACGGCGGCCTCTCGTTCCAGATATGGACGGCGTACCCGCGCCTGACCTTCACCGTGTCGACAGTCTGCTCGTAGCTCCTCGTGAACTTCGACGGGTTTACGAGGAGGACGAGAGAGGGGACGCTCTTAGCCTTCAGTATCTGGTCTCGGAGCTCGTTCACCTGGGCGTTCGATATGTCGATCCGGTCTTGATCGGCGGCCTGGACGTTCCTCCCGATGGCGTTCAGGGGATCCCCCGTCTCCTGGTCGGTAATGACGCCGTTCGACATGATTCCGCCGGACACGATGGACGGCCCCTTCGAGGCCGCAGTCCCGTCGGCCGGGACCGCCCCGCTGGCTATGGCGGCCTTGTACGCCGCCAGGTACGACTTGTAGAGGCCGCTGTTCTTCGCCTTCCCGGTGAAGTCGTTTATCTCCCCGGCGGTTATCTTCCCGTCCTTGTTGGCGTCCAGACCGGGGTTCTGCTTGGCGGCGTTCCCGGTGTAGATCACGATGTCGCCGGACTTCCCGATGAAGCCGGGGGCGGCGTTCGCCATGTAGAGGTCGCCGATGTTGTTGAAGTTCCTGCCGTGGCCGACGGCCTTGAAGTACCTCTCGACGTACGGGAGCTGCTGCTCGGCGGTCAGCTTCCCGTAGTCGTTCCGCCAGAAGGAGTCCGTCATGCCCGACGCCTTCTGGGCGGACGGGGTGATCTGGTTCAGACCGAGGGCCTGCAGGATGTTCGTAACCTTCCCGTCCTTGCCGCGGACGAAGTTCGTCGCCTGAGCGTTCAAGCCGCTCTCCGACGTGAGGCAGGCCAGGAGGTCCTCGGGGTTCGCGTGTATGTTGTCGGCGACCTGCTTGAGCTTGGCGTAGAAGGACGGAGGGTGGTCTATGAAGAGGGTCTTCGGATCCTTCACCGGCTCGTCGCTCGTCTTCGGGGCGGCGGCGGCGGTCTTCTCCTCGACCTGGCTGAGCTTTACGGGGACGAAGTTTACGAGGACGTCCGGGGTTATGAATCCGACGATGAACGGCTTCACCGACGTCCTCGCCCCCGACAGAGTCCCGTACCTGTCGCCGCCGATGAGGGCGGCGCCGACGTCCCTCTGGCCGAAGAGGGCCCTCATCTGGCTCAGGTTCGTGACCCTGGAGAAGACAATGCCGTCGAAGACATCGTTGGCCGACAGAGGGCCGTCCTCAGTCCTGCTCATATCAGCCCTCCTCCGTCCCCACGTCCGAGGACTCGACCGGGAAGCTGTAGACAGTCTGCTCCGCGCGGAACTCCCACGTGAGCTCGAAGGACCAGGGCTTGTCGTCGGACTCGTCCACCTCGAACGTCGTGAAGTGACCCAGGAACATCCCGCGGTCGTAGATCATCATGACCTTCCCGCGAATCGCGGGCAGGCCGTTCCCGTCGAACACCACGCCGTTGTTGTGAAAAACCTCGAGGAGGTCCTCCTGCCGCTCCCAGGCCATGGAGTTCCTACGGCCCGTGGAGCCTCCGCCGGCGGTCCTGGTGTCGGATCCCGCCGTGAGGCCGGAGTCCGGAGTGAGGAAGGCCCCGGTCGAGTGGGAGGCGGACAGGGTCGTAAGCTCGTCGGGCCAGACAAACTCGACGAAACCGCCGTAGGTCGGGACGACGTTCTTCGTCTTCGCCATGTGCTCCTCGAGGGAGCCCGGGTTCGTGTGGAGGGCGAGCATGAACGGAAAGAGGGGCTGGAGGCTCCCGGGGACCGAGATCTGGAAGAGTATGGGGCGGCCGCGCCTAGGGCTGTAGCTGGTGTTCTTGTCGTCGGCCTTCGGATTCGGCCTGTACGGGAGTCCTACCTTCGCGGGCATGTCATTCCACCGTACTCAAAAAAGAGCGCGAGTCTAGGCGACAGGTGCGGAAGCCCGATAACCTGCCTTCCGGAGCCTGGAGCAGATCCGGCAAAGACGCCGCCCGTCGCGTCGAACGCGCGCATCCTCCATGGAGTGGCCTCTCTTGCAGCGAGTCTGGACAGGACGGGCGGCGTTGGCTGCCGAGAGAACCTCGGTCATCCTCGCGCGGTAGGCAGGGTCTTCCCATCGAGACCGGGAGATCTCTGACAGCCTCGCCTTCCGCTCCGGATCGTCGAGTGTGGCCTTCAGGGAGGCGGAGATCCTGGAACGAACTTCCGGGTCACGGGACGCCCTCACGGAATTCAGTCTCTCCAGATTCTCCGGAGTGGAGGAGGCCGCGGACATCCTCGAACGGGTCTCGTCGGAGACGGTCCTGGAGGCTACCCTCGAGGCGTAACCGGTATCCCTCCAGAGGGCCTTTGAGGAGCTAGAGATCCTGGCCTTCACCTCCGGCCGCGCGTTCGATGCCCTGGAGGCCGCGGCGACCCTCGCTTTGACGTCGGGACGAGCATGGGCGGCCTTGGACGCTTCGCTCATAGCTTTCAGGCGCTCCGGATCAGCGTACACGGCCGAGAGCTTCTCCCGGACGTCCGGGCGCGCAAGAACGGCCTTTGATGCGGCCACCCGCCTGACCTTGGACTCCGGCGTAGAGCGGGTGGCTGAGGCGGCTCCACGGGCTTCACGGGACTGAAGGTGGGAAAAGTCTCGAGCCTCCTGCTTCGAACGAAATTCCGGATCCTTCCATTTGGCTTTCGCCGCGGCGACCGCCTTTTCCCGGTACTCGGGACGGTCCCATGGGTTGCGGATCGGATGCGGAGCATGACTGCCGCCCTTTGCAATATTGAACCCGAATTGAGGGTCCCTGGTGTTCAGGAGGAAGATCCAGACCTCCTCCACGAGATTCGCTTCCTCAAGATCATGACAGACCCCGAGGACGTGATGTGTGAAAGCGTCCTTCCCATAGACACGGATAGCATTCGCAAAGTGCGAAGTGACGAACTTCTTACTGCCTGTCCGATTGGAATTGTA
>Ga0315291_10001236_pt1 | contig 34179 bp, 26 predicted proteins | sample YL17G12_20_MG_FD_203070 | JGI IMG/M metagenome (GOLD analysis project Ga0315291, IMG submission 203070) | Sediment microbial communities from Yellowstone Lake, YNP, Wyoming, USA - YL17G12_20 | ecosystem: Environmental > Aquatic > Freshwater > Lake > Sediment | place: USA: Wyoming | collected...
TAATTCGCGGTTCGCACTATACTCCAATTGGGAACTGGATTCCCGCTTTCGCGGGAATGACACCTTGTCTATTTGCCGAACAGATATATTGGGCGTAAAGCGCATTTAATTTTTATGATTGGTATTAGACCCAAAACAGGCCAAATCTGACAAAAATCCGCGAAAAACGGATAAATAGCTCCAAAATTTTCTTGCTTTTTAGCGTCCTATAAGGTAGAGTAAATTCTGACCCTGCTGCTACGGCGGCAGCAATATACGGAGATACGGAGGTTTCCCAAACGTAAGCAGGATGCACAAAGGCCGGAGTCTGTCTGCAATTTCAGAGGGTGTAGAATATAAGTTCTCGTTAGTGTTTTAGGATTTATAGGAGGATGTGATGAAAAGACAAATCTTTGCGGGGGTAGTGTTCGTATTTTTCCTTACGGCAATTGGTTCCGGTGCGCCGAAGACGGAAATCCGGTACCAGACCAGCGAACTCGGTTCAGGACGCTGGCAATACATTTATGATGTAAAAAATATCAGCTTGACCGAGACAATCGAGGAGTTTACTATCTGGTTTGAATTTGGACTCTACGAGAACCTTGCAATCCAGACGCCTGACCCACCTGCTGGCAACTGGAGTGAGATTGTTATTCAGCCGGAGCTGGTCTTGCAGGATGATGGATACTATGATGCACTGGTTTTAGATGTCGGAATTGGAGTCGGCCAGACGGTCAAGGGCTTTGCCGTTAGTTTCGATTGGCTTGGTGACGCTGTTATGCCAGGTCGGCAGTTCTATGAGATAATCGACCCGGTAACATTTGAAACGATTGATTCAGGTTACACTGTGCCGGAACCGACGACACTGCTTCTGCTTGGCTTAGGCGGACTGGTTTTAAAAAGACAAAAGGAACCACGGATTACACAGATTAACGCGGATTAAATGAAAGTAATGTAGCAACAAAGAAAAAATTATAATCAGTGAAATCCGTGAAATCCTTCGGCTGCGCTCAGGACAAGTTCTGTGGTTAAAAAAAGGAAAAAGAGAAAATTAGCCACGAATTAACACAAAAATAATTAGTGAAGATTCGTGAGAATTAGTGGTGAAAAGGAGAAGACAGATGAAAACAAATCTAAAAATCTGGCTGGTGATGGTAGCGCTTCTATCAGGGATGGTGGGGACGGCCTTTGGGGGAAAAATTATCTATGTCGATGCAGATGCCACGGGTCTAAATAACGGCTCAAGCTGGGCAAATGCTTACAAGTACCTTCAGGCTGGATTAGCCGATGCCCAGTCTTCACCCAAGCCGGTTGAGATTAGAGTTGCCCAGGGTATTTATAAGCAAATATCGTTCGGCAACAGGATGGTCTCATTTCAGCTTATAAACGGCGTAACTATCAAGGGCGGCTATGCCGGATTCGGTGAGCCAGACCCAAATGCACGTGATATCGCTCTATACGAGACCATTATTTCCGGCGACATAGGCAAGCCGTTAGATAACAGCGATAACTGTTACCATGTCTTCTACCATCCTGAAGGGTTGAATCTGGATGCCACCGCCATCTTAGATAGCTTCACGATTACCGGAGGAAACGCAAATGGCGGTGAGGAGCACAACCATGGCGGCGGGATGTACAACCACGTCAGCAGCCCAACGGTAAAAAACTGCATCTTCAACGGCAACTCGGCCGAATGGGCCGGCGGCGGGATGTACAATGAAAATTACAGCAGCCCGACCGTAACTAACTGCACATTCAGCGGCAACTCAGTCACTAACAGCGGCGGCGGGATGTACAACAACTATAACAGCAGCCCGACCGTAACTAACTGCACGTTCAGCAACAACTCGGCTGGATGGAGCGGCGGGATGGAAAACAGCTATGGCAGCAACCCGACAGTGGAGGGCTGTACCTTCAGTGATAACTTGGCCATTTACTCGGGCGGCGGGATGTCCAACTGGGAGGGAGGCAACCCGACAGTGGAGGGTTGCACCTTCAGCGGAAACTCGGCCACCGTTGGCGGTGGGATGCTCAACGGCCGCGGCAACCCGACAGTCAATAACTGCACCTTCAGCGGAAACTCGGCAAATCCCGACAGCGGCATCTCGTCAAATCCCTACGGCGGCGGGATGTTCAATGACGACTGCTGCCCGGACATCAATAACTGCACATTCAGCGACAACTCGGCCACCGACGGCGGCGGTGGAATGTACAACTGGTACAGCGGCCCTACAGTCAATAACTGCACGTTCAGCGGCAACTCGGCCTCCTCCGGCGGCGGGATGTACAATGAGAATAACAGCAGCTCTAACGTAACCAACTGTACCTTCACCAACAACTCAGCCAAACTCTACGACGGCGGCGGGATGTACAACAACGGCAGCAGCCCGACGGTAGAGAGTTGCACCTTCAGCGACAACTCGGCTTACGACGGTGGCGGGATATTCGGTGGTGGAACATTTATTAACTGCACAATCAGTGAAAATACTGCAGGAGGCAGTGGCGGCGGGATAGACAATGGTGGAATATTTATTAACTGCACAATCAGCGGAAATACGGCTACGGGCGATGGCGGTGGGATATGGGGTTATGCAATACTTGATAACTGTACAATCAGCGGAAATACGGCAGGTGGAGATGGTGGCGGGATGCACTGTAGCTCCGGCAGCAGTCCGACCGTCAATAACTGCACCTTCAGCGGAAACTCGGCCTCCAACGGCGGCGGGATGGAAAACACTTACAGCAGCTCGACAGTCGAGGGATGCACCTTCAGTGGAAACACGGCTAAATACGGCGGCGGTGGGATGTGCAACGACTCTTACAGCAGCCCGACAGTCAAAGTCAATAACTGCACCTTCAGCGGAAACTCGGCCTACATCGGCGGTGGGATGTTCAACGACTATGACAGCAGCCCGACAGTCAATAACTGCACATTCAGCAACAACTCGGCTGAATATGGCGGCGGCGGGATGCATAACTACAGAAACAGCAGCCCGACAGTAGAGGGATGCGCCTTCAGCGGCAACTCGACTGATTCGTACGGCGGCGGGATGTACAACGACTCTTACAGCAATCCGATGGTAAAGGACTGCACCTTCAGCGGCAACTCGGCCAACGTCAACGGCGGAGGGATTTGGAACAGCTCCAGCAGCCCAACGGTAAAAAACTGCATCTTCAACGGAAACACGGCTAAATACGGCTGTGGCGGCGGGATGTATAACTACAACTACAGCAGCCCGACAGTAGAGGGCTGCACCTTCAGCGGAAACTCGGCTGGATATGGTGGCGGCGGGATAGAAAACGAATATAATAGCAGTCCGACCGTCAATAACTGCACCTTCAGCGGAAACTCAGCCTGGGACAAAGGCGGCGGGATGTACAACTGGAACAGCAGCCCGGCGGTGACCAACTGCACGTTCAGTAGGAACTCGGCCCCCTCCGGCGGTTGGATGTATAACAACAAAAGCAGTCCGACTATAGAAGGTTGCACACTCAGCGCCAACTCGGCCTCATATCGCGGCGGAATGTATAACTTTGCCAGCAGCCCGATGGTCACCAACTGTATCCTCTGGGCTGATACACCGGAGGAAATATATACATATAGCGGCACGCCGACTGTAACTTACAGCGACGTTCAGGGTGGTTGGACTGGAATTGGTAATATCAACGCCGACCCGTGTTTTGTAAATCCCGACAGCAATGATTATCATCTGCAAGCCAGTTCACCGTGTATAAATGCAGGTGACCCAAATTATGTGGCTGGGCCGAATGAGACCGATATAGATGGTGAGCTTCGAGTGATGTTCGAAAGAATAGATATGGGAGCAGATGAGTTTAATCCAATACGGTTGGGGATTGTGAAGAAGACGCGAACTGGCAGGACGCAGTTTGTGTATGACTGTAATGCGACCTTTACGAATCTCTGGCCATTTGCGGTAACGAACGTAGAGCTCCAGATGATGCAGACGCCTGAGAATATGACGATAATCGAGCCGAATGTAACATTCGGCGATATCCAGTTTAATGCACGGCAATCTATTACCAGCATCGATACCTGCACATTCCAGGTTGACCGCTCAAAAGCGATTGAGCCAGAGAAAATAGTCTGGAAAGTAAAATGTCAGAGGATAGATAACGGTATGCCATTAGAGTTGACAATAAACGGCGTTAGTTCCGGCGGATTAGAGAGCATATATAGCAACCTTTCGACTGATGAAAAAATAAGTCTTGACGACCTGGCGAAACTTCTTGGCCAATGGCTTTGGGTCGGGCCAGCGGGTAGTATTCAGGAGGATATCACCGGCGATGGGATAGTAAACTTGCGTGACCTTGCTGAGTTAGTTGAACATCGGCTGGAGGAAAATTAGGGGATAGGGTTTGGCAGGTAGCGGATAGAGAATCTCGAACACCGAATTTCGAACCTCGAATGACAAGTGGCCAATAACCAATTACCACTACCTATTCATGAGCCACGTGCTACGGTCTTGCGTCCAGACTAATCGTAAACGCGAGTGGCTTCGGTTTCTTCAACAGGACGCGTAAGCTGGTCGGTAATCATCGTTGTTTTGAAGCGGCTGTCTCCCGCCTTTACGGCGGTTACGACCACTCGCCAGGTCGCCTTGCCCTTGGGTGCAAGGGCGGACAGCGGCGCAAAAGTTATCGTGCTGCCTTCGAGCGTGCCGGCGGTTGGACCGCTTGACGAGACGTATTGGACGTTCTCTTCCAGAGAGCAGGCGATGCGGATGTTGGTGCTGACAGCAAAGCCCTGGTTTGTTACCGTAATCATGTAAGTTGTGCGGCCATTGACCTCCACAGGGTCATCGATGTCGCCGACTTCAAGCAATACGCCGGGCACGCCGGCCACCAGAGTCTGCGCCGAGGCAGTCGCGGTATCTGCGCAGTGGGCGCTTGCGGCTATGCTGTTGGCGAAGGTGCCCGCTTTAGTTGGCATATAGGAGACGCGGACTTTCCTGGAAGAACCGGCAGCGATAGTGCCGAGCTGCCAGATTAGCCGCGGGCCGGAGAGCTTTGCGCCGCTGGTCGCCTTTATTGAGGTTATATCCGGGGCCGGAAGCCCGTTTTCGATGACAGTGTTTTTCGCGGGGCCGTCTCCCTTGTTTGTAACGGTTATATCGTAGGCAAGAGGCCGGCCCAGATAGTGCTGGTTAGGAATGGTCTGGGTGAGCGCCAGAACGGGCTGGCCCACGGTCATTGTAACCGCCGGCGATTCAGCCCTGAAACCCACCGGAGAGCTGGCAACCGCCTGGCAGACGTATTTGCCGCTCTTGGTTGCCCGCAGCTCCACGGCGAATTGGCGCGACAGTCCCGGCGTCAGGGTGCCCGCATCAAAGATGATTTCGGTCTTGCCGTCGGCTGTCTGCAGGCCCGCAGGAAACGTCTCCACGAGCTTGACATTTTGAACGCTGCCTGTTCCGGTATTGGCCACGACGTATTTGAGCGGAATCTGGTCACAGATAAGTGCCTCCGCAGGGGCGGTCCTTGTCAGCTCAAGCTTGGGCGAAATCACCGTTACGCTGGCACAGGCCGGGATGACCTGGGTAACAACGGTCGTGCAGTGTTTAAGAAATGCACCGTCGGTGGCCACGCCCGAGACCGTAATTTGCTTGGTGGCCCTCGGCTCAAGCAGGTCCACCTCCCATACGAGCCTGTTTCCTTCCTTTCTCGCGACAGGGTTGGAGCCGGCGAGTCTGAAATTGTCCGGAGTATCTTCGGTTATGATAACGCCGGTCAGGGCCATATCCGTCAGGTTGGTGAATCTGATTGAATAGTCGAACGGCAGATTCGGTTCGACCTGCTGCGGCATTGCCTTGTCCACTCGAACGATTCCGCACTCTGCGCAGGGGAATATCCTCGAGATGATGTTCGAGTTGTTCTCACTGCCGGCTGCCGGCGGCCTTGGCCTGATGATGACATCCACAGGGGCCGGAGCGGCAGGTGGCCTGACGACAGGGGGCGGCTCAGCTGGCGGTCTGGTCGGTAAGGGCCTCGGGACAACGGACGGCTCTTGCTGTAGGAAGGGGGCTGCATCCGCGAACGTGGATGTATGCTGCGGCTGTGCCGGCAGCGGACACCAGAGGTTCCGCCATGCCTGGCAGCTTAAGGACCCGGATAACAGAAGCACCAATATGATTGCCCAGATAATCCGTGACGTTTTCATTGGCTATTTCCCTTCGTATAAGGCTCGTCTTTCGTATATCGTATTTCGTATATCGCACTTCGCTCTTTGTACTTTACCGTTAGTATAGTTTAGGCCAGATGTTATATCGGAGCAGGGCTCGGTCGAGTTAACCAAAATTGAGATGTCTTTTTGCTGCTGTAAAAGTTTCCACCTGTTAACGCCTACTTTTCCGGACGTTGCCTGCTTTGCCCTGCATATCCCTGGCTTTTCACGGCAGGTTGCCGGGGTCCTGTCATACCAATCATAATAAATTTTTGCGCTCGGCATAATTTGCCATTGGCATAATGTCCAGACGGGAATCTGGATTCCCGCCTTCGCGGGAATGACATATTGACCATTCCCAAACATACATATTGATGATGTAAAGCGCGTTTAATTTTTATGATCCGTATCATTCCTTCGAAAGGGCGGCCCACTAAATTTTGGATTTATGATTTTCGATTTACGGTTTCAAATCGACAATCGAAAATCAGCAATTGAAAATGAAATCTCCCCTTTGGAAGCAGAACTGTTCGCAGGAATGACTATCGCTGCTTTTACGGAATACGCACGACTAAATTACGGGCCACGAGTCACGAGTTACGAGTTACGTGCGACGGCTTAAACAAACCACGAGGCAATTTTAAGCAGGATTCGCTGTTTCAAGGGGCGGGCGTATGCAGTTGCGCGGAGTGTGGCCTTGAGGGCGTTGGATGCGCCGGCGCCGGTCAGCATAGGCAAAATGGTATTGGAGATATTCTCGGTTTCGTTGGGTTCGTAATCATAGCCCCTTACTACTACAACGGGGATGCCAGCGCCGGTCTGGCCGAAGAGAATCGCTGCGGCGCTTGATAGCTCGTTGGCGACCAGGTCAATTCCGCCGAACTTGGGTCTGCCGAACAAATCCTTCTGCCCAAACATCTTTGAGACGGGCGAAATTCCCGATGAGCCTACTGCTAAATCCATCGTGCCGAACGGCATCATTTCGGTATCGGCCAAAATTACGGCAACTTCTTTACCGCAAAGCCGGCGAATCCGGTCTCGAATATCCTTTGCCGCCTTGTCGGGGTCTTCCGGCAACAGACTCACTGTCCCTGCCGGGTGGTTTGAGCCGTCGATACCCGCGTCGCAGGTGTGGATTCGTCCATCTTTGCCTCTTGTGATACAGAGGGCCTGCTCGTGTTCGACAAGGTCCTTGCTGCACCGGGCCGAAGCGGCGTCTTTTGAGGACTTGAGGATATATCGCTCGATGATGCCTGCCAGAGGCATAATTGCGAGGATTTCGTGGCCTTCATCGAAAATCATTTGCAGCCACTTGGCGTCTTTGCCGGTCTTTTTCGATATAGCCAGCGCCTTTTTCCCGGGCACAACATCGCTCATTTTTCTTGTTCGTCCTTCGGCTTTAGAAACGATTTTACTTGTGAGAATGAGGATGTCTTTGTCCTGCAGGCCGCCGATTTCGCGATGTGCTGCTTCGCGGATTATTTCAGCGAGGTTGTCGCCCGGCTTGATTTCCGAAATGGTTTGCAGACCGAGTGCTTCTATCTTTTTCATATCAAAATGCAAAAATCAATCCGCCAGATATAGTGGCGGACCACAATTTTACGTTTTGTGCTTTAAGTTTACGTTTTTTGTATGGCGAGCTCTCGCAGCGCCTTCTCTGAGAATCCACTTATGCGGACGTCATCGCCGAAGCGCTTTATATCGACGTAGTGCAGGTCAAGGGTCGCCCCCTTTCTGTCTTCGACAGAAGACAAGGGGGCCATCGGCCTGGCTATGTCGGCGGTGCCGAGCCCGCCGAGTATCTTCGGAGCGATATAGACATAGACTTCGTCGGCAAGCTGCTCTTTCAGGAACGAAGCTATTACCGTTGGGCCGCCCTCGACAAGCAGGTGGGCGATGCCGCGAGTGCGGAGCTGCTCAAGCAGAAAGTGCAGATTGGACTTGCCGTGCATATCCGGATACACGAGGATTTCCGCTCCCTTTTCTGTAATCTGCTGCACTAATTGTGGATTTGACTGCACCGAAGCTTCGCTTGCCAATATCAGGACGGGGCTTTCCTTTGTTGTCGCAAGCAGCTTGCAGTCGAGCGGGATTCGCAGGAAGCTGTCCAGCACGATTCTGGTTATCTTTTTGCCCCTGCCGGGGCGCGGTGTCAATAGCGGGTCGTCTGCGATTACGGTGTTTATCCCCACCAGTATCGCCCCGGCTCGCCGGCGGAGTTTCATTGCGTCACTTCTGCTTTGTTCATTTGAAATCCACCCGCCCCCGCTCCTGTCTTCCGGCAGGGAGACGCGGGGTGGGTCGCTGGTTTGCGCCCACGCGAGTTTGCCGTCGATGCTCTGTGCCCATTTCAAAGTTACCCAGCAGCTGCCGCCGGAGGCGAATTTAATAAAAGGTGCGTTGAGCAATTTCGATTCGGTCTCGCAGATGCCGGTCTGCACCTGGATGCCGGCGGCGAGCAGTTGCTCGATGCCTTTGCCGCCGGCGTGTGGCGATGGGTCGATTGTTGCGACAAAGACTTTTGCAAGTCCCGCGGCGATTATTGCTTCTGTGCAGGGGCCGGTCTTGCCCTGGTGACAGCAGGGCTCCAGCGTGACATACATCGCTGCTCCGCGCGGATTGACGCCGAGGGTGCCGCAGTCCTGCAGGGCGTTTATCTCTGCGTGTGGGCCGCCGAATTTCTTGTGCCAGCCTTTGCCGATAATCTGGTTTGCTTTTACGATGATGCAGCCCACGGCTGGATTTGGCTCGACCGACCCGATGCCGTGCCGGGCCAGGCCCAACGCCATTTGCATATATTTGACACTGACTGACACTGCCTTTAACACGGACTCACACTGACTTTAACGCTGAACGTGCTTCTTTCTATCGGTTGTATAAATAATTCGCTTTATGTCAACACCATTTGAGCAAAAATTGATAAGAAAACCTAACTCATATTCGCTATTTCGTAGATAACTATAAACCCGATCTATTGCTATTTGAGGTGTTTTTTCCAACGCCTTCAATTCAACAATTATTTTGTTCTCAACTACAAAGTCAGGTTGATAGGATGCAATTACCTTTTTGGTCTTCGGGGAATATATTTTAACCGGTTTTTCTCTTTCATAATGTATTTTTCGCAGGGCGAGTTCTTCGGCAAAAGCCCTTTGATATAATACTTCTTTATGTCCTAACCCATAGTTCTTCTTTACCTCGATTGCGGCACCACGGATTGTATAACTTAAGTTTTTATATAACAAATCTGCCTGCTTCCTGGTTATTTTATAGTCTGTGTTCATTCGTGTTTCCGTCCGTGTTGGTCTGTGTTTATCATCTTTAAGAATTCCTGTTCGCTTATCACCTTAACTGCCAGTTTCAGGGCCTTATCAAGTTTACTTCCCGCATTTTTGCCGGCCAGCACAAAATCAGTTTTTTTGCTGACGCTGGATGATGCCTTTCCATTTGCATCTCTGATTGCCTGCTCGGCCTGCTGGCGCGTAAAGTTTTCCAGTTCGCCTGTAACAACTATCGTCCTGCCCGCCAATTTACCTTTTGCTTTGACCTTTTGCGGCTGCTCCGGCTTAACGCCTGTCGCCAAAAGCTCCTTTATGATGACGACATTTCTTTCGTTGCGGAAATACCTATATACACTTTCCGCGACCTTCGGCCCAACCTGGTCTATCGCTTGAAGTTTTTCTTCATCTGCGGCCATAAGGGCATCGAGAGAACCAAAGTAATCGGCTAAGATTTGCGCGGACTGGCCTCCGATGTGGCGGATGCCGAGTCCGGCGATGAGCCGCCATAATGGCCGGGCCTTACTCTGGTCTATCGCCTCTATCACGTTGGATGCGCTTTTCTCAGCCATCCGTTCCAGCGTAAGCAGGTCTGGTTTCTTCAGTTTATACAGGTCTGCAAAATTCTTTACCAGCCCCGCTTCAACTAATTGCTCAATCAGGGCAGGGCCGAGATTTTCAATATCCATCTGGTCTCTGCCCGCAAAGTATCTGAGGCGTTCTTTCAATTGACCGAAACAGTCCGGATTGACACATCGGATATAAACTCCGTCCTTGTCTTTGGCGACCGCAGAGCCGCAGATGGGGCATTTCTTCGGTGGCTTGAAGGACACTGCGCTGGCGGGTCGTCGCTCTTTTTTTACTTCCACCACCTGCGGGATTATCTCGCCGGCCTTTTCGATTATCACCGTGTCGCCGTAGCGGACATCGAGGCGGTCGAGTTCATCGAAGTTATGCAAGCTCGCGCGTTTGACGGTTGTGCCTGCCAGAAAAACAGGCGTTAGATTCGCCACCGGCGTCAATGTGCCGCCTTTACCGACCTGGACATCGATGGATTCGATGATGGTTTCCGCCTGCTCGGCTGCAAATTTGTATGATATGCACCACTTCGGCGCCCTGCCCGTCGCACCGAGGACCTTTCGCTGCTCAAGGCGGTTAATCTTTATTACCATTCCATCAATCTGGTAATCTAACTTTGACCGCTTTTCGTCCCAGCCGGCACAAATATCTATTACCTCGTCTATATCTTTTGCTTTTTCGATGTTGGGGTTGACAGGCAGCCCCAGCTCCTTAAATCTCTGTAATGTCCGGTAGTGGTCTTCAGCTAACGGTTCAGAAAGCTCGCCTGTTGCGTAGGCGAAAAAGGATAAGTTCCTTTGTGCGGTGACTTTTGCATCCAGCAGTTTCAAAGAACCAGCCGCAGCATTTCGCGGATTCGCAAAGACCGGCTCGCCGGCATCTTCACGAATTTTGTTTAGCTCGATAAATGCCTTCGTGGGCATATAGACTTCGCCGCGGACTTCCACGACATCGGGGATTTTTCTACCACCTAAAAGCACAAGCGGCACAGCTTTTATTGTCCGCACGTTTGTCGTTACGTCATCGCCTACCTCGCCGTCGCCGCGTGTTGCCGCCGTAGCCAGCTTGCCTCTTTCATAGCGTAAGCTTATCGCAAGACCATCGATTTTCAGCTCTACCGCGTAATTATAGTCGCTGCTGTCAAGCCCCTTGCGCACCCTCTCATCAAACGCCATTAGCTCATCGGCGCTATACGTGTTGTCGATACTTAGCATTGGCACCGCGTGTCTTACTGCGGCAAAACCTTCGAGCGGTTCTCCCGAAACTCGCTGTGTGGGCGAATCGGGCGTGATAAACTGCGGATTTGCCTGCTCCAATGCTTTTAGCTCGGCAAAGAGCGCATCGTATTGCTGGTCGCTGATTTTGGGCTGATTGAGCACGTAATAAAGATAATCGTGCCTTCTAATCTCCTGCCGTAACCGCTCAATCCGTTTCTTTGCATCCTGGGCCATAACAGCTTAATTTATATGTTGCTTTGTCATATTTTGCAATAGCTCAATGCCGAAGTTGGCATACAGATTTTTCATCGGCAAAGTAGAATTTCCTTGCTTATCGTCAACGTAATGCAGTATACTATTACGCGCGGCCCATATCGCCGGTGTTGTGTAAGGAGGTAAAACGATGCGAGGCGTTAAGATACTTTTTGCAGCAGGACTTATCTGGTACCTGTCCTTTCTATCCCGGCCTGTCCCCGCTGTTACATTAAATTACAACTCCCGTGCACAGGCTGTCTTCGGGGAACATTACGGTGATTATCTTGGCTTCCCTGATGTCTGGATGTTCAGTTGGGACGTCGATAAAGATGCCAATAACCCATCCATCGCGTCAATCTATCAGGACCGGCATAATAACATCTCTACATCAGCAAGTGCCGCTGGCGAACCAAACAAAGTAACGCTGTTCGGTTCCTTTGCAGGCGCGTATGAACTTTCCATGTGCATACCCGAAATGCCGTGCCCCGACAATATATATATAGATGCTAACGGCACTATTGAAGGATGGATTCAAGTCACAGAATTTCCTGCGGGAACTCCTTGTGCTCTCCAGGTTAACGTCTCATTTCCACAAGCTACATGGACGGAGCTGTGGGCATGGCAGGTCTATATTGAAAGCTCTTTAGATTGTTTTCTTGCAGGCCGCAACAATTTCGGCGACTATGGTCACCTCTCCGGCACTATAACTGCTTACGCTGGCGAACAAGTTTACGTGTTTTTTGCAATCACCGGTAGTGGTGGCGGTAGTGACGGAGGTGGCTCACGCACAGTAAACGTAGTTCTTACGCCCATTCCACACCCTGCCGACTTTTGCAGAGATGGCTCAATTAACTTTCGGGACCTCGCTGTCTTTTCCTCGCAATGGCTGCAACAAAACTGCACCGACCCTAATACAAGCTGGTGTCAAAAAGCTGACCTCGACCGAAGCGGGAAGGTCGATGCCAGTGACATGGAGCTGTTCGCGGGATACTGGCTCCTGCACCCGGACCCGAACCTGGTGCCGTGACCGTAGTTTGCGTTGTCTTTTGTCGAAGAAGACAGGACTTCAAAGGCCGAAGTGTCTCACCGGCGGGACATGATTATGCCCACAATTATCGTAAATACGTAAAAGAGGACGCCTGCTGCGGCGATAACGGTGGCGATAATCGCAAGGACCTTGCGGCGGTCATAGACAATCCCCAGGATGCCAAGCACCAGGGCGGCAGGAAACGAACACATTATCAGCAATCCTCCAAGGACTGCAAGAGGATTGCCTCACCCAGGCCGAAGGCAAGTAAGAGCAACAAACGTTGCGATGGCTATGACGATAAAGAGAGTCGCTATTTTTCCAAGACGCATTCTGAACTCTTTTCTCCCCGCGTCTTCTTGTCGAAGACAAGAGCGGGGGCTGAAACCGAATCTTCGGCTCTTTCAATGTAAACTATATCGGCCTTCACCCTCCGTGTCAATTAAAATATCGGCAAACTTCAATTATTGCGGGTTTTTCAGGTACCGTGTGTGGCCCACAGCCCGCGTTATCCCGATGCGGTCGAAGTAATCCAGGAGCGGAATGGCAAATTTCCTGCTGGTGTCCAGAAGGTATTTGAATTTAACGCTCTCCAGCTTGCCCTCTTTCTTTATAAACGAGACCAGAATCCGGCGGGCCTGCTCGACAGCGTCGCAGTGAAAAAGCAGGTCTTTCTCCACCTGCACCAGCCGGCCCTGCTCAATCAGTATCCGCAGGATTTTTTCTGTCTGTTGCGCGGGCGCCGGGGTTTGGTCGATGACTTCCTGGCGCAGGGGCGGACTAAAGGGGTGACTGCGGAAAAGCGACTCGACTCTCTCCAATAACTTTTGTTCCTCCTGGCTGAACACCTCACGATGTTCAGGCAGGGCCAGCCGTTGCTTTCTTTCCACGACATTAGCCTGCGATATCAATAGTTTGATAATGCCGTCAAAAACAACCTTGCGAAGTCCTGAGGATTCGTAAAGTTGTTCTGTCTCAATACCCGGACTTTCGGGTTGGGTGCGATGAAATTCACTTAGAATACCAAGCAGTCTTTTCTGAAGTTCCGATGTGCAGTCGCGGTGGATGTATAGTTTCGGGCCTATTTCCATTACCCCGGCCCCGCGGATAAGTTCAGCGACAATTTCCCTCGCCGGCCCCGGCAGCAGCTTTGTGCGGAGCGAAAGCTCGGTTTCACCGGCGGCAAAATCTTTTGCGGTTTTTATGCAATACTCAACAAAATCTTTTGCAGCGGTTACTGCCTTTGCGCGCTCCTTGGCATCCTGCAGCACATCGGGGCGGTTTCGCTGAAGTTTTTCCGGAATCGCTTCTACAATCACACCGCCGCCGACTGTCTGCACAGGCGAAAGCGTCCGCACTATGAAACGGTCGCCCGGCCCGGCGACCACCGGCCCAGTCAATCTGAACTGGGCGAGGCATTCCTGACCGCCGGTTACGCTGTTTCCCTCCAGCAGATACATCGTCGCCACAAGGTCGCTTGTGCCTGTGTGGAACTTTATATCGATGCCGTTTTTGAGGCGGATTCTGCCGTGGGGCAGAATCTGGAGTTTGCATAGGAACCACTTCTGCGGCGAGAAATATTCCCCGACCGAAACTACGTTGCCCCGCGTGATGACCTTGTGGTCCCATTGCGGGATATTTATCGCCGAGCACTGGCCGACCGTAGCGTTGTCGCTGTTTCGCTTATAAACTTGTATGGTTTTTACCCGGCCCTTGAGAGCGTGCGGGAAAAGGACCACCTCGTCGCCGATTTTTACCGAGCCTGAGACCGGTATGCCCGCAACTACTGTGCCGTAGCCTTTGACGGAGAACGTGCGTTCGACCGGCAGCCGGAAGACCCCGTCGGCTTTTTTCGGCTGGACTTTTTCGACAAGCTCTTTGAGCGCATCATAAAAGACATCGAAGCCCCGGCCGGTTATATTTGAGACGGGCAGAATCGGCGCACCATCAAGAAACGTGCCTGTGAGAAAATTTTTTATCTGGGCGGTGACGGCCTCCAGACGTTCAGGGCTGACGCAATCTGCCTTTGTCAAAGCCACGATGCCATATCTGACGCCGAGCAGCGCCAGGATATCGAGGTGCTCGTGCGTCTGCGGCATCACGCCGTCGTCGGCGGCAATTACAAAGATGACGCCGTCAATGCCGGTGGCGCCGGCGACCATTGTCTTTATGAAATTCTCATGGCCGGGGACATCAACGATTCCGACCTCGATGTTGGAAATCGTGCACGGCGCAAAGCCAAGCTCGATGGACATTCCGCGCTCTTTTTCCTCTTTGAGCGTGTCGGTGTCGCATCCGGTGAGACACTTGACAAGTGCGGTCTTGCCGTGGTCTATGTGACCGGCGGTTCCGAGCGTAATGTTGGCCTGCGTTGTTGTCATAGACTTCTTCGCAGTTGAAAATAATAAAAGGACATCCGCCTCCGGCGGACTCCACTCCGCCAAAGACCCTTCGACAGGCTCAGGGTGGTGAGCGAAGTCGAACCAAGTCGTGGCGGATTTAGTTTTTGGGGCTGATAATTTTAATCAGCGCCGCGGCAACTACCTCACCATCTCCTTCTCGCAGGGTCCGCGGGTCGATAAGGACCTGGTCGTTCTGGATGCGGGTAAAAATCGGCGGGTTGTATTGCCGAAGCCGTCTGGCAAGCGACTCTGCGCTAATTTTTTCCGGCTGAATCGCCACCAGCATTGTCGCCAGGTTCTGGGTGGGCAGTGAGCCGCTGCCGGTCTGTGAGAAGCCGGGGGTTGTCCCTGCGGCCGCATTTTGCACATTTTTGTTAATCGCAGAAGCCAGCCGTTCCGCTTCGCTTGTAAGCTCGTCTAAACTCCGCATAAGCATCTGCAGGGTCGGGACCTCGCGAAGGGCGGTCGCTTCGTCCAGAAAAAGTTTCAGTGTGGCTTCCAGCGCCGCGAGAGTGAGCTTGCCCACGCGGACGATTCGGAAGAACTGGTTTTTGCGTATCGCGTTTACCAGATTGGCCTTGCCGAGTATGATGCCGCCCTGCGAGGAGCCGATGAGCTTATCGGCGCTTGAGGTAACAATGTCGGCGCCTTTACTGATTGACTCGAGCAGCGTCGGCTCCGGTTCAAAACCGAACCGCGAAAAATCCATAAGCGCACCCGACCCGACGTCGTCTATCACAACCAGGCCGCGGCTGTGGGCTATCTGGACGAGCTCCTCAAGCGGCACCTCCGAAGAAAATCCGACGACCCTGTAGTTGCTCGGGTGCACGCGCATAATTGCCGCCGTATTTTCGGTAATTGCGTTTACATAATCGTGGGGGTGCGTCTTGTTTGTGGTCCCTACCTCAACAAGTTTTGCGCCGCTAAAGGCCATAACTTCAGGCAGGCGAAATGACCCGCCGATTTCTACAAGCTGCCCGCGCGAGACTATGACCTCTCTGCCTTTGGCTGCCGTGTTTAACACTATGGCGGTTGCAGCAGCATTATTGTTGACGACCGTTGCCGCTTCGGCGGCGGTCAATTGCTGCAGCAGCCATTCGATTCGCTCATCCCGCCTCGAACGCTCACCGGTCTCGGCGTCCAATTGCAGCAGCGAGTACCCTGACAATTCCTCCTGAATCTGCTTAAGTGCCTGCGTGGCAAGGACGGCCCGGCCAAGTCCGGTATGCAGGATAATTCCGGTTGCGTTAATGGCTTTGCGGTAGTAGGGCTTTATGATTGCCTCCAGCTGCCCCCCGGCGGCATCTATGACTTTTTGATAAATTGCCTTCTCATCCATTTCAGGCGGGGGCTCGGCGCCAAGGAGTTTTCGGACCTCCTCGACCGCTTCGCGGACCGAATTGACGACTGCGTTTCTGCCAATTCTTGCGATATAGCTTTCAAGCTGCGGCTCTTTTAGAAGGGTATCGACCGAGGGCAGCTTTCGCAATACGCTCGCAGCGGGCTGGTTTTGCCTTTTCATAAGTTACCCCAATGGTTTAAGTGCTAATCCGCCGCCCCCGAATGTCGCTGTCGGGGGCAGCCTTTGGCGGATGGAACACGATTCAAATGCGAAATTGGAGATTTATGTATTCTACATTCAAAATTCCCAGCTTTCAAGCAGTTATTTTCAAGTTTTCGCTGGACATTGGGATTTGCCCGGTGGTAAAATACGCCTGTTCCAAAATTTAGTGTCCTTTTGAAAGTGCGGCGCGTATGAAGAAGGTAATATTGATTTCCGTTATTGTCGTAGCAGCGATAGCCTGCCTTGTATTTCTTTACGTCTCTACCAGACCGAAGGGCTACATAAGCATCGATGCCGCCGGTGCGGAAATGCGTCTTGCCGGCGGGCGGTTCAGCGGTGTGGAAGTCAGGTCGTCCAAAGGACCGGCTCGGGTAACCGTGGGGACTTACAGTCCGCAAAATCTGGCGATACAAATGAAACAGGATGGCGACACCTGGGGGATTGAAAGTTCCGGCCCCTGGGGTACGCTCGCGCAGGTCAAGGTACAGAAGGACCAGACCACAGCCCTGAAGCTTGGCCCGCCTCTTCTGGTTAAACCCGAGGTGCGTCGCGGCAGCCCGCAGCAGGTTTCGGTGGGTCTTACGATTTTTGGCCAGGCGGGCGAGAAATATCGCAATGTGATAACAAAGAATGGCGAACCGATTTCTCCGCCGAAGGTAAAGATTGTCGATGAGGCCGGAACGGTAATTGCCTCCGGCAGATTCGAGTATGGCTGAGGCGGCACCTGCCGGTACTCGTGGCGAGTGCCAGAAGACTTCAAGGGCAAGTACCAGGTCCAGATAGATATGACGGGTAGCCCGTTTGAAACAAAGCAGGAGGAGACCTGGAACTTGATAGAATGAGGAATTGAGCCACAGACACCGGCGGGTAACGAGAAAAACCTCTCTTACCCGCCTTTTTTATTTGGCTGGAAAGCGAGTGAGCCGGATGAAATGAAAGTAAGAGGCGAGAACGTGGGTCCAAGAAAAGCAAAACGCTGAGCGGCAGACAATGAACTATGAACTCCCTGTGTGAAAGAGGATTTTTATGAAAAGCACAAGCGGTATCGGCCTTAAGGATGTGCAAGCCGTTTACGGTGGGCCGGAGGGTGAGCTTTGGGAACTTATTATGGGGGAGCAGGTTCATATAGGCGGCTTTACCTCATCGATGGACCTCGCCGAAAAGGCGGGCATCGGCAGGGGTATGAAGGGAGTTGACTTCTGCTGCTGCAACGGCGCGGGTATGCGATTTCTCATACAGTTTCGAGATGTCGCACAAATGGTCGGAGCGGATGCGACGGAGAAAGTCATCGAGCAGGGACGAAATCGATGCAGAGAAGAAGGCCTGTCACACAAAATCAAATTCATTCTCGCTGACGTCTGCGACAGCGGCCTTGAAAATGAAAGTGTGGATTTTGTCTGGGGGGAGGATGCGTGGTGTTACGTTGTCGATAAGGAAAAGCTAATTTCCGAATCAGCCCGCATAGTAAAGCCGGCAGGTGTAATCGCATTTACCGATTGGGTCGAAGGCCCCGTCGGACTGACCCAGCAGGAAGCGGAGCGATTCCTAACCTTTATGAAGTTTCCAAATGTCCAGGATATTGACGGCTATCGGCGCCTGCTGCAAAAAAACGGCTGTGAGGTAATCAGAGCCGAAGACACAGGCAGATTCGGGCCTTATGCGGATTTGTATATCAATATGCTTTCGATGCAATTTACCTACGATGCCTTGAAGATTATCGCCTTCGATAATGAGCTGATGCAGTCGATGGCTGCCGAGATGGCCTTTATGGCGAAATTGGCCCACGCGGGCAAGATTGCCCAGGGCCTGTTCATAGCCCGAAAGAAAACCTAAATTGGCACAGCGAGATTCCGGAGGCAAGATGAAAAGATGTCGTGGTAAGAAAAAGGCGAGCGTCGGGGCGGGCGACCCGTGCAGGCTGCCACAGCCAACGTGCGTTTCGCAGGGCCGGCTGGATAAGCAGCCCGAGAGCAGGCCCCTGACCTGGTTTGGCAAAATGATTCAAAATTGTTACGAGTATGCCGAAGCTGCCAGGGCCGGGGGCAGGCGCATCGTGGGCATTATGTGTGAATACACGCCGCGAGAGCTGATTATGGCTGCGGATGCCATCCCCGTGTGTTTGTGCGGCGGCTCCGCGGAAATGATTCCGCCGGCGGAAGAGCACCTGCCCGCAAACCTGTGTCCGCTCATCAAATCAACCTACGGTTATCACATCCAGAAGGCAAATCCGTTTCTTGAAATGGCAGACCTTGTTGTCGCCGAGACGACCTGCGACGGCAAAAAGAAGATGTATGAGCTGATGGGCCAGTCGCGGGCGGTGTATGTTCTGGAGTTGCCCCAGAAGCCGGATGAAGGCGACGCAATGGCACACTGGGTCAGTGAGCTTCGCAATCTCAGGAGCAAGCTTGAAACCCATTTTGGCGTGAAAGTTACAAATGAAAAGATAAGGCAGGCCATCGGTGTTATGAACCGCGAGCGGCAGCTTCGGCGACAGCTCGCAGAACTGATGAAATCCAAATTGCCTCCGCTGACCGGCAGGCAGCTGCTTGAGTTCAAAAGCAATATCTCCGGAATCGACGCGGACCTTGAACAATATGCCGAGGCGGTTGGATTATTCAAATCCCGGGGCGATGGCGCGGGTTCAAATTCTCGCGTGCGGGTTTTGATGACAGGCGTGCCGATGGTCCACGGGGCCGAGCGCGTGCTTGAGATTGTTGAGTCTCACGGCGGGATTGTAGTATGTATGGACAACTGCACGGGACTAAAGCCCATCCTTGAGGACGTGGATGAAACAGCCGATGACCCGATAATTGCTCTGGCTGAAAAGTATTTGCGCATTCCCTGTGCGGTGATGACAAAAAATGACCGCCGGCTGCAGACGCTTCGGACGCTCGCTGCCGAATACTGCCCGCAGTGCATCATAGACCTCATCTGGCAGGCCTGCATCACCTACGATGTCGAGTCATATTTTGTAAAAAAACTGGCGGAGAAAGAGCTTGGCATCCCGTATCTTCGGATTGAGACGGATTATTCGCCTTCCGATTCGGCGCGGATTGCCTTGAGGGTGGAGGCGTTATTTGAGACGGTCCGCACAAAGGCCGCCGGAGAAGGGTGTCCGCACTAATGAACACGATTATCTATAGCTGTCCTTATGTGCCCGCCGAGTGGATTGCTGCGCACGGTCTTCGCCCCAGCAGGATAATGCCGGAGAAAATAGGGCCGCCCGGGCCGTTTGCCCTTGTGGAGGGTCTTTGTCCTTACGTCCATAGTTTTGTCAACGAAGTGCTCACAGATAAGTGCGCCTGCGGGGTCATAGTGACAACTTTGTGTGACCAGATGCGCAGGGGTTTCGATGTTCTTGTCCGCAGGTGCAAGCTTGCGGCCTTTCTTATGAACGTGCCGCACACCTGGCAAAGCGTGAATGCACAGAAGTTATATGTGGATGAGCTTATGCGGCTTGGCCGATTCCTTGTCCGCCTTGGCGGCAAATCGCCCTCAGACCGGGCCCTGAGTGAAGTGATGTTTGAGTATGACGCCGCTCGCGCATCAATCCGTGCAGCCAGAGGACATCTATCTGCCAGGCGGTATGCGGAGGCGATTGCAGGGTTTGGCCGTGATGGCCCTTCTGATGTGCCGCGAGCCGCATCCGGCGAGAGAGTGTCAGTCGCGGGCGTGCCTTTGGCGATTATCGGAGGGCCGCTGGTGAGGCAGGACCTGGACATATTTGACATCGTGGAACAATTCGGCGGGCGAATAATTCTTGATGCGACCGAGACCGGCGAGCGTGGGATGCCCGCGCCGTTTGACCGCCGCGGAGTCCGCGATGAGCCGTTGATTGAGCTTGCGAGGGCCTATTTCGACGGCATCCCGGATGCATCCCGCAGGCCGAATAGCGAGCTTTACAAATGGTTTAAGAATGAGCTTGCCGGTGGGCTGGTTCGCGGGGTCATTTTCCGCCGCTATGTGTGGTGCGACACCTGGCACGCCGAACTTTGCCGGATGAGGGACTGGGTCGGTCTGCCCGTTCTCGACATCGACGTCGGCGGCAGCAGAGAAACGCACCGGCAGCGAGCGCCAAACCGGATTCGCTCATTTCTGGAGACGTTACAGTGACCGAGTTTCCCAGACAAATAGCGCTTCAGGAGTGGGACCGGCGATATGACCAGCTGCACGAGGCGGGACTGGCCGAGCCGAGCTATGGCGGGCCAATCAGCCGGCATATCGAGGATGGTGACACGCGGCTTTTGAAACTGCGTTACGATAACTCCGCAGCGGCGCTGCGGCTGTGGAATTTTTTGCTCACCGAGGAGGACCGCCTCCATAAGGCCCGTGCCGAGGGCAGGAAACTGGTCGGCGCTATGAAGGACCTGGGCACTATCCCGGTGATGGCATATTCGTTTAATAATCTCACGGCCTTTTACCCCGATGGGGCCTGGTGGATTCCGTGCGTGATGGAGCTGAACTCAGGCCTATTAAGTGTCGCCGACAAGCTCGGCATAGATGAATCCTTTTGCCCCGTTCGTGCGATGTTAGGGGCATTTGTTACAGGTGCGCATTTTCCAATCCCGGAGCTGCTTATTTGCAGTGTCGGCGCAACCTGTGATGATTTTTCCGCCATAGCTCAAAGATTGAATAGTCTTGGTTATGCGATTTTGTGGTGGGAAATTCCTCATCGCCGACATCCGGAGCCGGATGAGCAAAGCGTGAATCTGCCGGGGGGATTTTTGGCGCCAAAGTCGCAGGTCGAATTTGTTAAGTCCGAATTGCTGCGCGTCAAAGATGCTTTGGAAGAGCTGGCCGGCGAGCGCTTGGATGATGAAAAGCTTTCCGCGGGCATCAAGCGGGCAAATCTGGTCAGGGCATATCTTGCCGAGCTGAGGCGGCTTGTCTTTACCGCTGCCCTGTGCCCTCTGCCTGCCCTCGAGATGCTTATCGCGGAGATGCTCGCGATACATTTTTGTTCGGACCAGAATGAAACCATTATGGTTTTGAAGTGTTTGCTTGACGAGGTGACGGCCCGCATAAAGAAAGGCGCCGGTTTTCTTTTGCCCGATGCCGCCCGCATCTTCTGGGTCAATCCGGTGGCTGATTTGCAGGTGATGAATCTTCTGGAGCAGTGCGGCGGCAGAATTTGCGGCACCGAATATCTTTTCACTCACGCACTCGATGCAATCCCGCAGGATATACCGCCGACCGAGGCCCTTGCGCAAATGGCCCTTGCCGACCCAATGGCAGGCTCATCTGCGGACCGCGCAGCCCGCATAAGCGCCGACATTCGCACCTTCGGCGCCGAGGCGCTTGTCATTTCTCGTATTCCCGGCGCAAGTCACTGTGCGCTGGAAGGCCAGGTCATCGGCGAAATCGTCCGCGACAAGCTCGATATTCCGGTGGTGGAGCTTGAGATACCGCCGCTGACCGATTCAATACGCCCGACGCTGCGAACGCGCCTGGAGGCGCTTGTGGAAACTGTCAGGGAGCGCAGAAAAAAATGATTTGTGCAGGAATAGACGCCGGCTCAAGAACAATAAAAGTTGTCCTGCTGGATGCCGACACCCGAAAGGTCGTGGCAAAAGCGGTTACCGACCAGGGTGTTGAGCAGGACAAGCTTGCGCAGAAACTTTTTCAAAAACTTCTTAAAAGCGGCGGCATCCGCAGGAAGGATGTCGTCAGAATCGTGGCCACCGGTTATGGAAGAAACGCAGTCGCCATCGCCGATACCACGATAACCGAGATTACCTGTCATGCGGTCGGAGTGCGTCACCTTGTGCCGGATGCTATGACGGTCATCGATATCGGCGGAGAAGACAGCAAGCTCATTCGGCTGGATAAGTCCGGCAGGGTGCGCGACTTCGCTATGAACGACCGCTGTGCTGCCGGCACGGGACGTTTTCTTGAAATTGTCGCCAGGCGGCTCGGCGTCGATATTCATTTACTCGGTGAGCTGTCCGCAAAAAGCCGAAATCCCGCTGCGATCAGCAGTATGTGTGCCGTGTTTGCAGAGACGGAAATTATCGGGCTGCTTGCATCGGGCACGGCGAGAGAAGACATCATTGCCGGCGTCCAGGCGGCGATTGCCTCGCGTGTTACCGCACTGGCGGGTCGCAATATCGATTTGCCGCTTGTGTTCACCGGCGGCGTTGCAATGGTTTCAGGAATGGAGACTGCGATGGAGTCCGTTCTTGGCGCCGGTGTCATTGTGTCCCCTGACCCTCAGATGACCGGTGCACTCGGCGCGGCGATTCTCGCCGCTAACCAGGTTGCTCATTATTAACGAGGACCTTATGGTAAAGAACATAGAAAGAAGAAGACGCGTTATGCAGCGTTCTATCCGGCTCGGGCACTGTATATGCGACCCCAAAAAACCCTGTCCCTGCGACCTTTTGAAAGAAAAGGATATATGCCTGTGCGCCGGCGAGCGGCTCCAGATTCCGGCAGGGAAAGTGCAGTTGACAAAGCTTGTGGAAAAGCCCGGCTGTGCTTCCAAGATAGACCAGGCGTTTCTGAAGCAGGTCCTCAAAGGTCTGCCTGTCATTGACGACCCTCGCGTATTAGTTGGTGTGCCGGCGGGGGATGATGCCGGTATCTATGATATGGGTGATGGCAAGGCCCTCGTTCAGACCGTCGATGTCTTCACGCCGTCTGTTGACGACCCTTATGTGTTCGGGCAGGTGGCGGCGGCCAACTCGGTAAGTGACATCTACGCGATGGGCGGAACGCCCCTGACGGCGCTTTCCATAATCGGGTTTCCTGCCCGCAAGGTCCCCGACAAAGTTATGTATCAGATTCTCTGCGGCGGCATCGACAAAATGAAAGAGGCGGGCGTTGCAATTATCGGCGGCCACAGCATTGACGACAGCGAAATAAAGGCCGGCTTTGCCGTCACCGGGCTGATAGATAAAGACAAGGTGGTAACAAACGCCGCCGCACGGCCGGGTGACATCCTTATCCTCACAAAACCGCTCGGCACGGGGATTATCGCCTTTGCCTCACAGATTGGCAGGGCCGATACCGCCGGCATCGAAGCGGCGGCCCGCTCGATGACCGCGCTAAATAAAAAGGCCTCCGAGCTTATGGTCAAGTTTGCCGCACACGCCTGCACCGATATAACCGGCTTCGGTTTGATGGGCCATCTGTCAGAGATGGCCTTATCGAGCGGTGTAGATGTCGAGATAGTCTGGGACGATATTCCACTATTGCCCGGCGTGCTCCAGTTAGCTGCGGCGGGGGTGCTGCCGGGCGCTGTTGAGCGGAACAAGGAGTCCTGCAGCGAGCGGGCGAGGGCAGCCGATTCGCTGCCGCAGGAAATGGTTGACATAAGCTACGATGCACAGACTTCCGGTGGTCTTCTGGTTGCAATTGCGAAAACCAACGCCGATGATTTCCTTAGAGCTTTGCACAAAGAAGGAATTGCCGACGCCGCAATAATTGGCCGGGTCCTTAAAAAAGGTTCGGGCCTTGTTCATATTCGCGCCACCGGCAGCCGCAAAATACCTTCACCCAAAATCCCAGACCCCAGACCTCTGGAAGTTCCCTGCTGTGCGGATGCAGTAAGCTCCACCGGCACGGGCGCCGGCAGGGACTCCGAAATAGCCGAGATTCAGGCCAGGTTCAAGGAATTCCTCGGTTCTGTAAGCGCCCCTCACGGCCTGGATGCCTACACAAAGCAGGCCATCGCCATTGCCTTATCGGTTGCGATGCGGTGCGAACCCTGCCTGAGAATGCACCTTAAAAATGCAAGGGCCAAAGGCTTCACCCAAAGTGAAATTGACGAGGCCGCCTGGATGGGCATCAGCTTCGCCGGTTCGCCCGCTATGGTTTTCTACGAACAACTTAAGAATTCCTGATGTATTGTGTGCAGAAATGGTTTGTCCGAGGCCGTTAGGTGTTTGGGTTTGTATGGAAAACTGGTATAATGTGGAAAGGTTGAAATTACTGCGGAGGTGACTGGCGCCTGGTGGTGCTCCTGGTCTTCAAAACCAGCGCGGGGCCTAAAAGGTCCCGGGTGGGTTCGATTCCCATTCGCCTCCGCCATTTTTGAACAATGATTTAGGCCGAACCAAACGCCATATATTTGCCGATAGTAAAATAGAACGAAGACGTTTCATTTATGACTGGGGATTTATGGTGACAGGAAAAACGAGAATTATTGTGTTTTGCCTGCTGGGTCTGTTCGCGGCGGCCCTGTTCATTTACGGAGTCGGTTTTCATTCGACAAACGTCCTGGCCCAGAAGGATGATTCGGCGGCATTCACTAAGTCCGAACCCGCTCTTATTAAGGAGGTCTCAATTGGCGGTGTAACGAGGGACGCCGCCGGTAATCTCATACAGACATACACCGGCAAGCCACCCCAGGCCTGCCCTACCTGAGGCCATTAAAGGAGACCATGGTGGCCATGGTCAAGGAAACCAAACTGGCTAATCTTGCCGCAAGGCTCCTTCCCTGGCGAACGTGGGTCCAGACGGGTTTTCTTCTGGTCTGGCTCGACCCGCTGGGGCTGCGTCTGCACAATATGTGCGGCCCGGTCTTTCACTGTTACGCCTGCCCGCTGGCGACCTTTGCCTGCCCCATCGGCGTCATCGCTCAATTTACAGCGATTCATATCTTCCCTTTTATAGCGGTCGGACTTCTTGTTGCTGTTGGCGCTCTGTTTGGTTCGCTATTGTGTGGCTGGGCGTGCCCCTTCGGCCTTTTGCAGGATTTGGCCGCCAAAATCCCAACTCCCAAATTCAGCCTGCCCAAATGGACGGGGCACTTTCGCTATGTTGTGCTTATTGCCACTGTGTTGGCTGTCCCCTACTTTTTTGGCGAAGGTCATCGCCTTTTTATCTGCCGGGTTTGTCCCGCCGGTGCGCTCGAAAAGGCCGTCCCGGATATGGTCCAGCAGGCCCTTGCAGGCCAGCAGATTATCTGGCCTAACGCGCTTAAATTGACAATCCTTGTCCTGTTTCTCGCGGTGATTTTCTTTGCAAGGAGGCCGTGGTGCAGGATATTGTGCCCGCTCGGCGGGATATTTTCGCTATTCAATCGAATCTCGGCCTTCTTTATCCGCTTTGAACTCGGCAAGTGCACTAAGTGCGAACTGTGTCACAAGCTCTGCAAATATGACATTGAGCCAGAGAAAAGCCCCAACGACCTGCGCTGCATTCGCTGCCTGGAGTGCACGCGCTGCGGCCCGGGAGCCCTTAATTTTGGAAGCATATTTGAGCGAGCCGCCAAGGCAATGCAAAACTAAGCGCAACCAGTCTCATTAGCACCATCTTCTGCGGACTGTCTCATTTTGTGTATTCTTTGACTATTTGTGCTCGCCCATAAGTTTGGCGACTTTGGGCTCTATGGCCTCGGCCCATATCTTGTAGCCGGCCTTGTTGGGGTGCAGGTAGTCCGGCATAATATCTTTGGTCAACAGGGCGTCCTTTGTCAGGAATTTACTATTGATATCAAGGTAATGAATCATTTTGCCGTCGGCGGCCCTTGAAGCCAGCAGGCTGGCCCTGGCATTCTTCTGACGCTGGGCCGAGGGTCCGGCGTTGCGTGGGAATATCGCCAGCAGAAGTATCCTGGTCTTGGGGAGCTTTGTCCGCAGTCTGTGACATACGGCGATGATTCCGTCGGCAATTTCTTCGGCTGTGTTGTCGTTCCCGTTTGAATTGTTCGTGCCAATCATAATAATCGCAAGCTTGGGAGACAGACCTTCGAGATTCGAATTATCCAGCCGCCACAACACGTGCTGTGTGCGGTCCCCGCTGAAACCCATATTGACCGCGTTGCGCGGTGCATAATAGGTGTCCCAGGATTCCTTGCCGGTGTTTTCCCAGCCGTGGGTGATAGAATCGCCGATAAAGAGCAAATCGACATTTCCCTGTTTCAGCCGTTCATTGACCGCGTTATGGTGTGGGCCCCACCACTGGTCAGCCCGTTGCGCAGGTATGACGGCGGAGTGGTTCTTGCCTTCGGCCGACTTGAAAGCAAGCTCCTGCTGGCTGGCACACCCGACGAAAATGGTACTGGTCAGGAACGCAACGACAATGGCTGTTATCATTCGTCTCATTTGTTTTCTCCTTTTTCGCTCCACATTTATTAGCTCATTGACGACAGTCACCGTGCTCTGTGACCGTCCCCATTATCCCAAAGATTCCGGTCGCTGCAACGGGCTTGACTGGCTTACGCAATAGGTTTATAGTTGTGCTGTCTATGTCAAGAAACAGTAAATTCGCAAGAGGTCTGCTGTACATAATAGCGGGCTGGGGCATTTTTGCTACCGCCGTTGTCGTGTTCCTGGTTTACCGCGGCGAGACCGACCCCGATAAAAGGGCAATTCTCGGTATGGGTGTCAGTCTCATCCTTATCTGGTGTGTGGCCGGCGGGATTGCAATGCGTCTCTGGCGAGACCGCCTGGCCGGACTGGCGAGGAAAATCAAAATCGACTGGAGGGTCCGCTTTGTCCTTTTGTGCATTGTAATGGCCATGCTGGAAGAGGCGGTCACAACCTCGCTGACCAACGCCGCACCGCTGTTCGGGGCCGCCACCGATGCGGCGAGAATCACCGCATCAAAAAACTACCTTGAGGTCATCCTGTGTCACAGTGTTATTGCCTTTGTTCCGATGTTCTTATGCTGGGCCTGGCTGTTGCATCGCTACGACTTCACGCCGGTGGAAGTCGTGCTCCTCTTCGGCCTTAACGGCACGCTCGCCGAGACCTTGTCGTTTGGCCCGCAGAACCTGCTGCAGGTCGGGATGTGGGTGTATGTCTACGGCCTGATGGTGTATCTGCCCGCGCATACCGCCCCGATGGAGCGCAGCGCAAGGCCCGTGCGCCTCAGGCACTGGATATTGGCAACATTTCTCCCTTTGGTGTTTGTCATTCCGCTGGCGGTATTCATTCTCGTAAAGATACTGCTGTTCATCTGGCGTGCTGTTACAAAAGCATTCCGGCCGGCCCATTCAGATGCCCCGACCAATACGCCCGAACATCCAGACTCCGATTCATAGCTGTCGAGGATGGTCAGTAGAAATTGTCGCTGTCTTCTGTGGGCTGTCCTTGTTATCGCTGGGCGGCGATTGCTTGCCGGGCTTGGTGTCTGAGATATGGCAGGCGCAGCCAGAATACCACCGCTCCCGCGATACACACTGCACCGCCGATTGTCACCGTGACAGGTGCGCTGAGACGCTGAGCAAGTACACCGGCCAGCAGGGCGCCGAACGGGGCCATGCCCATGAACATCATCGAATAAACGGCCATCACTCGCCCGCGCAGATTATCCGGCACCATTGCCTGAATGAGCGTGTTTGACGAGGCCATTTGGATTATCATGCAGAAGCCGACCGGCAGGAGCAGCGCAGCGGAGAGCCAGAACGAGCGGGACAATGAGAACAGGATGAGACTCGCGCCAAAGCCCGCCGCCGAGAAAGCGACCCATCGCCCCAGGCCGCGCACGCCCTGCCTCGCGGCCAGAATCAGAGCGCCCGCGAGTGCGCCGACTCCTGATGCGGCCATCAGCAATCCAAGTCCGCCGGCCCCATGTCGCAGTATCTGGTCGGCGAAGATAGGCATCAGCACGGCGTAGGGCATCCCTATGAGACTGACCAGACCGAGCAGAAGCAATAATGCTCGAACAGGCCCCGTGTGCCAGACGTAGCTGAAGCCCTCGACAATGCTGGCGAGCGCTGACCCGGATAGTGGGGCACGCGCCTGCATCTTAATCTTCATTAGCAGCAGCCCCACTATCACGGCGATGTAGCTGACGCCGTTAGCGAAGAAGCACCACCCTTCGCCGATAGTCGCCAGCAGCGCTCCCGCAACAGCCGGGCCGACAATACGCGCGCTATTGACCATGGAGGAATTCAAAGCGATAGCGTTGACGATGTCGTCTTTGCCGACCATATCCACTACAAACGCCTGTCGCGCCGGGATGTCGAAAGCATTCGTGATGCCGAGCAAAGAAGCGAGCGCAAACACATGCCACACCTGCACGCGATTCGCCAGGGTCAGGGCGGCAAGGACAAAGGCCAGGAGCATCGCTATCGTCTGAGTAACGATGAGAATGCGATGGCGGCGATGTCTGTGTCTGTCGGCGAAAGCGCCGCCGATAGGCGCGAGCAGGAAAACCGGAATTTGTCCTGAGAAACCGACGAACCCCAACATGACCGCCGAGCCCGTCAGTTTATAGACGAGCCACGACTGCGCCACCGACTGCATCCACGTGCCGCTAAGTGAAATCAGTTGCCCGCCGAAGAAGAGCTGATAATTCTTATGCCTGAGCGCTCGTAGCGCCTGCGCCAGTTTCGAGCCGGATGCGGCCTGTCCGCTGCTGACGCTTTTCATATCCCGATACTTTTCGCTGCTCTCAACACTCTGCTCGTTCACGGTTGCCTCACCTGCTGGTTTTCTGTTCGCTATCAATGCTTGACTCTTCGGGACGGTTGCTCATTTATCCTCATTGGTTGTCAGGGACAATTACCGTTTTCTGCGGACTGTCCCCAGCCATTAATAGTTGGCTGTCCCTATTTATCTTATTATCCGAGGCCGCCTGAAGCGACTCATCTCTTTCTCTTCTTGCCGAGCAGCTCGTCCGCGAGTTCCTTCGCATCATAAACCTTGCGCAGCGCCTCGATGATGGCCCGTGAGTGGACGGACACGGCGCGGGCCTGTTCGTCGGTGTAGCAGAAGTCGAGCACAAGCGACTGGATATTGCCGTCGAAGATGATGCCCACGAATTCGCCGTTGCGGTTGATGACGGGGCTGCCGGAGTTACCGCCGATGATGTCGGCCGTGCTGACGAAGTTAAAAGGCGTGTTCAGGTCGAGCCGGCCCTTGCGCTTGACCCAGCGGGCGGGCAGTTCGAAAGGCGGTTTGTACTGCTGCCCCGCCGCGCGCTGGTAAAGGCCGGCCAGGGTTGTCTGGAAGGGAATATGCCGGCCGTTCTCCTCGTAGCCCTTCACGGTGCCGAAGGCCAGTCGCAGCGTGAACGTGGCATCCGGATAATTGCTCGCGCCTTCGAGGGCGAAGCGGGCTTTGGCGATGTGCGAGTGGGCCTGCTGTTTGGCCTCGCTTTGCGTCTCTATGACCTTGCGAACGGTCCGCGCATCGGCGTCCACGAGCTGCGCCACTTCTATCATTGGGTCGCTGGCGGCGTCCACCGCGGCCTTGCCGCCCTCGTAGAGCTGCTTGCGCACGGTCACGGATTTAACCTTCGTGCCCTGCACCAGTTCTGCGGCGCGCTGGCGGGGCAGCTTGCCGGCGAGGACCTTCTGCACCAGCACATCCGTGTACCCCAGGTGCATTGCCAGCCACGACAGTGAATCCGCCAGCTTTAACTGCTCGAAATCGTCGTAGATTGGCTTCTCGGAGAAGAGTTCGAGCTCCAGCGACTCGCGTCCGGCCTCGCCGAACTCACGCAGGCGCTCGGCGTTCGGCTTGGGCCGCTCGTCCGCCGCGCGCAGCAACGTGCGGGCGATGTCAAACAGGTCGCCGTTGAAACCTTGCGCGCCTTCCAGGAGATTATAGCGGACGGCGTTCTCAGCGATGACCTTCTGCGCCTCGGCAATCCGGTCCCACGCGTTGACGGCGTCCTTGAGAGCGGGATTGGCGGCGACGGCTTCGCGGAGCTTCTGTTCGGCGGCCTTCTTTTGTGCGAACAGGCTGGGGTCGAGAATGCCGGCGAACTCGCCATCGTAAGCCTTGCGGCTATTCTGGGCGCCGAAGAGGTCGTCCTTGGCGCGGCGGGCGTTTTCCTCGCTGCGGGCGCTGTAAGCGGTCAGGAGGACCTCGAGGTTCTTTACCCACTTCAGCGAGTTGGGCAGGCGCACGTCGCGCAGATACTCGAGCTCGGCCACAGTGAGGAGCCGGCTGGTGCGGCCCGGATGACCGGAGACAAAAACGAGTTCATTCTCACCTGCGCCGCCTGCGCTCCACTTGAGGTAATGCCGGACCCTCGCGGGTTTGCCGTTCTCGTAGGCGCGGAACAGGCAGATGTCGAGGTCGTAGCGAGGATACTCAAAGTTGTCGGGGTCGCCGCCGAAAAAGGCAATCTGCTGCTCAGGCGCAAAGACCAGACGAACGTCGATATACTTCTTGAAGCGGTAGAGGTGATAGCGGCCGCCCTGGTAGAGGGTGACGACGTCGCTGCGGAGCCCGGTCTGGTCGAGCGATTCCTTCTCGATATCGGCCATTGCCGCGCGGCGGGCGAGGAATGCCTGCTCAGCCGACATATCCGGTTTCAATGCGGCGTTCACGCGGTCGGTCACGTCCTCAATGCTCATGAGCACGTTGAGCTCCAGGTCGAGGCAGCGTTTCTCCGCAGCGAGCGTGCGGGCCTGGAAGCCGTCACGCAGGTAGTTGTGGTCTTTGTCACCGAACTTCTGAAGCGCATCCGCGCCGACGTGGTGATTGGAGAGCACCAGGCCGTCTTCGGAAACGAACGAGCCCGAGCCGCCGCTGTTGAAACGCACAGAAGACTTCTGGAGGTGTTCGAGCCACGCCTCGGTCGGCTCGAAGCCGTATCTGTCCTTAAGGAGCTGACGCGGCGGGTCGTTGTAGAGCCACATGCCATCGTCGGCGCGAGCGGTGGTCGCCAATAGCGAGAATGAAGCAAAGGCGAGCACTGCACCTGTCAACATCGGTCTTTTCATGGTAATCTCCTTGTATGCTGGTTTCTTTCATTTGTCTTTGTTTCGGGGGGTTCAGGAGTGTTTGTTTCAATTCCTGGAGAACCTTGCGATGAAACCGCCGCCGGCAGGCATCTCGATAGCGAGCGAATCGCTGCTCTTCAGGGTCGTGTTCTCGATTTCCACCGCTGCGGCATTATCCTTGTTGTCGCGAATGAGCATCGCGCGGTAATCATCCTTGCCCAGGAACGAGAGAGGGATGTTCGCGGTTTTTGCCGCCGGGCCGTTCAGGATGGCCAGGAACCACGTTTCGCCGCTGCGGCGCGCAAACGCGGCAAGCTCGCCTATCTCGGAGACAGGCAGAACGATGGTCTCGTCCCAGACTGCCGGGATGCTCTTAATCATCGGGGCGCAGGGATTTTCCAACATAGTTTTGGGCTGCGCGCCATAAGTGAGCAAAGGTGCGGTGAAAACAGCAGCCGTGGCGACCTGGTGCGCCCAGGTGGTGTTTCGGCGACGCTCGCCAAAGTGCACGGGCGTGTAATCGGCGTGGCCGGCCAGATAGCGAGTGAAAGGCAGCGTCACATCGTGAGTGGCCCGGTCCTGAAGTTTGCTCGCCTCCATCCCTCTGACGGCCTCACGGACCAGCTCGTTTGGCCAGGTCCGGGACTCGCCCGTCGGCTTATTTGCGCCGTGAAAGTTGACCAGTATGTGGTATTTGGCGGCATCCTTGAGCAGCGCCGTGTAGTGGTCGATGACCTCTTTGTGCTCGTGGTCGAAGAAGTCGATTTTGGCCCCGACTACGCCGAGGTCATGCAGTCTCTTAAAGAATGCCTCGCGTGCTTCGGGCGTGCGAAGCTCCCTCGAGTGTCTCCAGAACCACAGGCCCACACCCTCCTGACGCGAATAGTCCACCAGCTCCTTTATCTGCTCATCGCTCCACCTGGACCAGAAGCCCTCTATCACGTGGTATTCGAAACCTAACTGGCCGGCCAGACGGGAGAATTCCTTCATATCCTCCAGCGAGCTTCCTCCGCCGTCCAGGTATCGCCACACCGCCCGTCCGGGCTTGACCCATTCAGTGTTCATCCCATCGGGGAAAAGGTTCGGGTCTGCAGGCGGACAAAGATTATGAACGATGTCGCTGTTCACCAGTGCGTTCAGGTCGGCGCCAATCATCACGACCCTCCAGGGTGACGTGATAGTTTCGGAAATGGCGGCCGGCCTGGACACTCGCTCGATGTCGTCCTTGTACCGCAGCCTGAATGGGTAGGAAATGGGATGCTTGTGACCAAGAACGAGGTTGAATCCTCGTTTTCCATCCGACTGCAGCGCCATACCGCTGTAGTTCACCAGCGCCGCCTCGGTAATCGAGGCGTAGCCGGGGCCGCCCGGCAGCTTGAACGTCAGAGGCGGCGCGGCCCACTCACCTGTCTTGACATTGGCGATGTCCTTCTTGGCGTGCACGCTTTCATAGTGGCCTTCGAGGTCATGATACCAGATGGTGCTGCCGGCCGGAATGACGAACGTGGTGGCCTCGTCCGGCACTCTTGGGCTGTCTCCGCCCGCAATAATGTAGCGGAATGCAACGCCTTCATTGAATGACCGCGCTTCCAGGGTGTAATCTGCCAATTGCGGATTGCTTTTCGCGTGCTTGAGAGAAATCTTTGCGACATTACAGTTGTTTACGGCCTGGGAATGGACGCCCCGCCAGGGGTATGTTTCTTTCACCTGGTACCGCTCCACCCCGCCAACCGTTACCCCTTCTGAAAGGTCGATGCCGTCCACGGTGAACTGAACTCGCGACGTCTCAATCACCGCCTTGTCTTTGAACGTCACGCCGTATTTCACCTGCCCCTCATCCAAAAAGATTTTGAGCTGCACGTTGCCGTCCGGGCTCAGTAAAGAGACCTCATCCGAGGCTCGCCCCAGACACCCCGCAAGCAGCAGCGAGAGCAATGTCCCCGCGATTCCGATAATAATCGTAACGATACTGTTTCTTTTCTGCATGGTTCTACATCCTATAATAGGTTTTGTGGTCAATCACTTAATGGTGGCCAATCGCCTTGCCGACGGTCCTCAATTGCTCCATGAACGGTTCTGAAATCAGGCCGTTGCGCTCGAAAAGGCCGTCCCGGATATGGTTCAGCAGGCCCTTGCAGGCCAGCAGATTATCTGGCCTAACGCGCTTAAATTGACAATCCTTGTCCTGTTTCTCGTGGCAATTTTCTTTGCAAGGAGGCCGTGGTGCAGGATATTGTGCCCGCTCGGAGTGATATTTTCGCTGTTCAATCGCGCCTCGGCTTTCTTCATACGGTTCAATACCGATAAATGCACCAACTGCCTCCAGTGCCATAAGTTCTGCAAATACAACATTGAGCCGGAAAAAAGCCCAAATGACCTTCGCTGCATCCGCTGCTTAGAGTGCACTCGCTGCAATTTTGACGCTCTTAACTTCGCCAGCACATTTGAGCGCCCATACAGCAAAAACAACAAGGAAAACAAAAGATGATCTGTCCCAAAGAACAGGCTACAAATACCATTGCAACGCCGGCAGCTTCTTCTTAAGTCGCTGCAGGCCCTGTTCGGTGACTTTGCAGCCCTGGAGGTCCAGCCATCGCAAAGTCGGTATTTCGGATAATTGCTGGAGTCCCTCGTCTGTAATCTTGGCACCGGTCAGCCTCAGATTCTCCAGCGATTTGAGCTTTGCCAAGTGGGTCAATCCCTTATCTGTAATATCCAGAGAAGCGATGGCATTTTGATCCCTGATAATGACAGCATCGATGGAAAGGTCTCTTAAGGATTGCAGGCCAGATAGATGAGCGATATGTGCATCTGTGACCTCGGACCGAATGTGCATCAAAGTCAAACACTGCAGATAGGAAAGCTTTCCGAAAGCTGCCCACTCGTCCTCTGAAGTCAGCTTCATCTGGTGGAGACATAGCGCCTTCAGTGAGGAAAGTTCAGATAATGCGGCAATGCCCTTGCCTGTGATCTGTGATGGGCCCATTGTGAGCTCTTGCAGAGATAGCATATTCTTTAACTGGGTAAGTCCCTCATCCGTCAGGCCTGTGCCGAGGGTCAGTGCCTTCAGG
>Ga0315291_10001237_pt1 | contig 34166 bp, 24 predicted proteins | sample YL17G12_20_MG_FD_203070 | JGI IMG/M metagenome (GOLD analysis project Ga0315291, IMG submission 203070) | Sediment microbial communities from Yellowstone Lake, YNP, Wyoming, USA - YL17G12_20 | ecosystem: Environmental > Aquatic > Freshwater > Lake > Sediment | place: USA: Wyoming | collected...
GTGACCGCGCTCTCGATCATGGGGCTCATCCAGTCTCCCCCGGGAAGGATTGAGGCGGGGGAGATCCTCTACCACCGGAACGGGAGCGTGAAGGACCTGGCGACCCTCAACCCGAAGGGGCGCGAGATGCGCGCGATCCGTGGGAATGAGATCGCCATGATCTTCCAGGAGCCGATGACCGCGCTCAATCCGGTGTACACGATCGGCAACCAGATCATGGAGGCGATCACCCTCCACCAGCACCTGCGCAAGCGGGAGGCGCGCAAGAAGGCGATCGAGATGCTCCACGCCGTGGGGATCCCTTCCCCGGAGCAGCGCGTCGACGAGCACCCGCACCAGCTCTCTGGCGGCATGCGCCAGCGCGCGATGATCGCCATGGCCCTCTCCTGCAATCCGGCCCTCCTGATTGCCGACGAGCCGACGACGGCCTTGGACGTCACGATCCAAGCCCAGGTTTTGGACCTGATGAATGGCCTGCGCCGGGAGTTCCGCACGTCGATCCAGTTCATCACGCACAACCTGGGCGTGATCGCCGCCATGGCCGAGGATGTGGTCGTGATGTACCTGGGGAGGATTGTCGAGGGTTCGTCGGCGAGGGCGGTTTTCCATGCCCCGAAGCATCCGTACACGCAGGGGCTGATGAACTCGATCCCGTCGCTCGCCACGAAGAAGGAGCGTCTCGTCCCGATCAAGGGGGTCGTCCCGGATCCGTATGAGGTCCCCGAGGGATGCGGCTTCGAGCCGCGCTGTCCGCACGCGATGGAGATCTGCAAGACGCAGATGCCTGAGCTGCGGGACGTGGCTCCCAGCCATCAGGCCGCCTGCTGGTTGTACGCCTAGAGGAGGTGTCGCTTGTCGTCCGATAACATCCTGCTCGAGGTGCGGAGCCTGAAGAAGCACTTTCCGGTCCGCAAGGGTCTCCTCCGGCGCGTGGTGGCTCAGGTGAAGGCGGTCGATGGGATCGACTTCTTCATTCGCGAGGGGGAGACGCTTGGCCTCGTCGGGGAGAGCGGGTGCGGGAAGACGACCGCCGGCCGGTCCGTCCTCCGGCTGATCGAGCCGACCAGCGGGGAGATCCTCTTCCGGTCGAAGAAACTGGCCGGGGCGGGTGAGACCCACAGGGAGGTCAACGTGGTCACGGCCTCGCCCAGGCTGATGAAGGCGCTGCGGCGGGACATGCAGATCATCTTCCAGGACCCGTATTCCTCCTTGAATCCGCGCATGACGGTCGGGGCGATCGTCGGAGAGCCGCTGCTCGTCCACGGCGTCGCCCGGGGCATGGAGCGGGAGGAGCGGGTGCGGGATCTCCTCGGGGCCGTCGGACTGAAGCCGGACCACATGAAGCGCTACCCCCATGAGTTCTCGGGAGGGCAGCGGCAGAGGATCGGCGTGGCCCGGGCCTTGGCGCTCGACCCCCAGCTGATCGTCGCCGACGAGCCGGTCTCCGCCTTGGACGTCTCGATCCAGGCGCAGGTCTTGAACCTCCTCGAGGACCTGCAGGTCGAGTTTGGCCTGACTTACCTGTTCATCGCTCACGACCTCTCGGTGGTGAAGCACTCGAGCGATCGTGTCGCCGTCATGTACCTCGGCAAGATCGTCGAACTGGCCGAGACTGACGAGCTGTTCAACAACCCGAGGCACCCCTACACCGAGGCCCTGATGTCCGCGGTCCCGGTCCCCGACCCGGACTACGTCGTCGAGAGGATCCTCCTCGAAGGGGACGTTCCCAGTCCGGTGAATCCGCCGTCGGGCTGCTACTTCCACCCGCGGTGCCGCTACGCCGAAGACGTCTGCAGGACGGAGCCTCCCGTCTACCGCGACCTCGGCAAAGAGCACTTCGTGACGTGCCATCTCGCCGACGGACTTCGTCTCCAACCGATCCGCGGGCGATGATCCTCGTCCTCGGGACGAGGAACGAGGGGAAACTTGTCGAGCTTGTCGATCTGCTCTCTGGAATCCCAGGTCTCGAGCTGCGCACCTTTCGCGACTGCCCGTTCCGCGCGGTTGAGGAAACAGGGGAGACCCTCCTTGAGAACGCCGCGCTGAAGGCGAGGGGCGTCTCCGCGGAGACCGGCCTCCCTGTCCTCGCGGAGGACGCCGGCCTTGAGGTCGCGGCCCTGGGTGGAGCTCCCGGTGTCCGTTCGGCGCGGTTCTCCGGCCTGCCGGTCGATCCCTTGCGGAACAACGCCCTCCTGCTGGAGAGGCTGTCGGGCGTCACGGATCGCCGGGCGCGGTTCGTGACCGTCGCCGTCCTTCGGCTTCCCGGTGGCAGGGAGTTCGCCCGGCTCGGGGTCCTCGAGGGGAAGATCGCCGAGGCCGCGCGAGGAGAAGGGGGATTCGGGTACGACCCGCTCTTCGTTCCGGAAGGGTCGGCTCGGACGCTGGCCGAGATGACGGTGGAGGAGAAGAACCGTCTGAGCCATCGCCGACGCGCAATCGATGGGGTGAAGGAGATCCTGAAGGCCCTCCCCTAGTCCGCCGGTTCCGCAGGGGGGAGGGTCTCCTGGAACTTCGCGAGGGCGCGACGCTGCTCGGCGGAGAGTCGCGTGGGGACGACAACCTCTACCTCAACGTGATGATCTCCTCGCTCCTTCTCGTGCAGGTCGGGCATCCCCTTTCCGCGCAGGCGAAGGATGGTCCCGGGCTGCGTGCCGGCCGGGATCGCCAGCTCTTCCTTTCCCCACAGGGTGTCGATCGGGACCTTGTCCCCGAGGACGGCCTGAGCGTAGTGGACTCTCACACGAGAGCGGACGTCACGCCCGGCACGCTCGAAGCGGGGGTGGGGAATGACCTCGATGGCGATGAACAGGTCGCCAGGTGGCCCGCCGTTCGGACCGGCGTTCCCCTGCTCCCTTAGGCGCAGGCGGGACCCGTCGTCTACGCCGGCGGGGACACTGATAGAGATCTTCGACTTCTCCTTCGCCCTTCCGCTTCCCCGGCACCGGCGGCACGGCCGCTCGATCACCTCGCCCGCCCCCTCGCACTCCGGGCAGGTGCGGACGTTGACGAAGCTCCCGAGGAGGGTCTGTTGGCGATACTCGACCTGTCCACGGCCCTGACAGGTGGGGCACGTCGTCTTCGTGCTCCCCGCTTCGGCCCCGCTGCCCTGACACGCCTCGCAGCGGACGAAGTGCGGGACGGTGATCGTCATTCGTGTCCCTGCGGCGGCGTCCTCCAGCGTGACGCGGAGCCGGTACTCGATGTCCTCCCCGCGCACGCTCTGGCGCCGGCGGGAGTGCGCCCGGGACGCCCCTTGGCGGAAGAAGAGGTCGAAGAAGTCGTCCAGTCCGCCGAAGCCGAACTCGGAGAACGCCTCGCGGGCGCGCCGGTAGTCCGTCGCACCAAAGTCGAACCCCTGCGTCGGCCCGGCGTGGCCGTAGCGATCGTACTGGGCGCGCTTGTCCGGGTCGGACAGGACCTCGTACGCCTCGGTGATCTGCTTGAACGCCTCCTCCGCCCTGGCCCGGTCCTCCCGGTTCTTGTCCGGGTGGAGTTCCTTCGCCTTCAGACGGTAGGCCTTCTTGATCTCCTCTGGGGGCGCCTCGCGCGGCACCCCGAGCAGGTCATAGTAGTCGCGCTTCGCCACGCCATCCCCTTCGCTCGCTCTGGCTCACGGCTCACTTCTTGTCGTACTCCGCGTCCACGTACCCCTCGTCCTGGCCGCGTTTCTCCGTGCTGCTCTGATCTGAGGGATCGGCTCCCGTCGCGGTGCTCCGGTACGCCTCCTCAGCCAGGCGCTGTGAGCTCTTCGAGAGCTCATCCATCGCGCGGCGGAGGTCGTCGGCCGGCGCGTTCTGGGAGAGCTTCTCCTTCAGGCGGCGGACCTGGTCTTCGATCTCGCCGCGCTGGCTTCCGGGAACCTTCTCCCCCAGATCGGACAGGGCCTTCTCCACCTGGTAAACAAGCTGGTCGGCCCGATTCCTCGTCTCTACGTCCTCGGCCTTCCGGCGGTCCTCGGCGGCGTGCTCCTCGGCCTCGCGCTGCATCCGCTTGATCTCGGCCTCATCGAGGCGCGAGGAGTCCTTGATCGTGATCGAGGCGCTCTTCGCGGTCGCCTTGTCCTTCGCCGTTACATGCAGGATTCCATCGGCGTCAATCGAGAACGTGACGTCGATTTGGGGGATCCCCCGCGGGGCCGGCGGGATCCCGGCCAGCTGGAACTTCCCTAGGGACTTGTCGTCGGCGGCCAGCTTCCGCTCTCCCTGAAGGACGTGGATCTCCACCCCGGGCTGGTTGTCCTCCGCCGTGGAGAAGGTCTTCGTCTTCTCGGTGGGGACCGTCGTGTTCCTCTCGATGAGGGGGGTCGCGATGCCACCGAGGGTCTCGATAGACAGGGTGAGCGGCGTGACGTCGAGGAGGACAATCTCATCCACCTCCCCCGCCAGGATGCCGCCCTGGATTGCCGCTCCAGCGGCGACGACCTCATCCGGGTTGATCTCCTTGTTGATCTTCCCCGGGATGCGAGCGGCGACGAGCTCCTGCACCTTGGGGATGCGGGTTGATCCCCCGACGAGGACGACCTGGTCAATGTCTTTGGGTTCCTTCTTCGCCGCGGTGAGGGCAGCGTCGACGATGCGCACCGACTTTGCGAGGAGATCGTCGATCATCTGCTCGAGCTTCGCCCGCGTCAGCTTGCGCTCCAGGTGCTTCGGCCCGGTTGCGTCGGCGGTGAGGTACGGGAGGTTGATCGTGGTCTCCTTGCGGGAGGAGAGCTCCATCTTCGCCGCTTCCGACGCATCCTTCAGGCGCTGCATCGCGCTCGGATCACCCGTCAGGTCGATCCCCGTGTCGCGACGGAGCTCCTCCACCAGCCAGTCCATGATCCGCTGGTCGAAGTCGTCCCCTCCCAGCTGCGTGTCTCCGTCGGTCGCCACGACGTGAAACACGCCGTCCCCGATCTCGAGGATGGAGACATCGAACGTCCCCCCGCCAAGGTCGTAGACGAGGATGGTCTGGTCCTCGGTCTTGTCCAGGCCGTAGGCAAGGGCGGCGGCGGTCGGCTCGTTGATGATCCTCATCACCTCAAGTCCGGCGATCTTCCCGGCGTCCTTCGTCGCCTGGCGCTGGGAGTCGTTGAAGTAGGCGGGGACCGTGATCACGGCCTTGACGACCTTTCCTCCGAGGTGCGCCTCGGCGTCCTTCTTCATCTTCTGCAGAATCATGGCCGAGATCTGCTCTGGGGTGTACGTCTCGACTTTCCCGTCCAGCTCGATTCGGACCCGGTAGTCCGTCCCCATCTTTCGCTTGATCGAGGCGATCGTGTGCCGCGGGTTCGTGATCGCCTGGCGCTTCGCCAGACGGCCGGCCAGGCGCTCGCCGGCCGCCGTGAAGGCGACCACGGAGGGCGTAACCCTTTCCCCTTCAGCGTTCGCGATCACCTCGGGCTTCCCGCCCTCGAGGACGGCGACGCAGGAGTTGGTTGTCCCTAGGTCAATCCCGATGATCTTCTCTCTCATGCTCTAGGCCTCCTTGGCCTCCGGGTTTCCCCGGCTGACCTTCACCTTGCTCGGACGCAGGACCCGGCCGGAGCGCAGATAGCCGCGTTCGAACTCCTCTAGGATCGTGTCCTTCTCCCGATCGCTCGGGACGCAGACGAGCGCCTCGTGGAAGGCGGGGTCGAACCGCTCCCCGAGGCAGGCCAAGGGCGAAACGCCCTTCTGGGCGAGGATCTGATCAAACTGCGCGACGACCTTCCTCACGCCTTCGACAAACGCGGGGGTCGCCCCGTCCTTCTCGAGGTGTTCCAGGGCGCGCTGCAGATTGTCGAAGACGGGGAGGACATCGCAGACCTCGCGGTCCCCGACGCGCTCCTCCAGGGCGGTCATCTCGCGGAGCGTCCGCTTCTTGTAGTTGTCGAACTCCGCCTGAAGGCGCTTCAGTCGCTCCACGTAGGTCGTGACCTCCTCCTTCGCCGCGGGGATCTCGCCCGAGCCCTCCGCGGGGAGGCGGTTCTCCGCCGGGGTCGCTCCTTCCTCTACGGGGTGGTTCATGCCTCCACGTCCTTCCTCGCGAGGGAGGCGGTGAGGATGCCTTCGAGGCGATTCGCGACGTACGTCGTGGCGGAGAAAGCGCGGCCGTAGTCCATCCACAGGGGGGCGATCACGCCGACGATGCCGGAGTGAGGCCGCACGTCTGAGGTCACCACGCTGTACTCCGACAGGTTCGGCAGGGGGCAGTCGCCCACGTTGATTACCAGGCCGTGCCTCCCCTGCCGCGCCTCCCGGATCCCCTCGATAAACGAGTCTTCGTCCTGCACGGCGTGGATCAGGCGGACCAGCTGCCCCATGGCCTCCTCTGGGACGACCTTCTCCAGGTCGCCGACGAGGTTAGAGATCCCCTCCACATACAGGCGGCGGTAGGCCCGCCGGTCGAGGAGGCGGTGCAGGACGTCGAGGGCGGCGCGCACGGGCCGGTCGTGCCAGCCCTCGCCTCCCTGATCGAGGGAGAGCTTCCGAACCTCATCCAGGCTGACGCCGCGAAGGTTCTCGTTGATCGCCCGCGTCACCCGTTGCACGTCCTCCTCGGAGAGGTCCTGTTCCAGGGGAACGAGCCCGTGCTGCACGATCCCAACATCGGAGACGATGACGAGGAGCGCGAGGCCCGGGTCCATCCGCGCCAGGGCGACGCGCTCCAGGTGGGTTTCCTCCAGGGCAGGCGGGACGACGAAACCGACGTATCCGGTCACGTTCCCGAGGAGGAAGGCGGTCTGGCGGAGGGTCTCCCCAACCTCAAGGCAGCGCATGTCGCGGGTCTCCACGAGGTCGAGCCGTTCGTTCCGCGAAAGCTCGGAGAGGTCAAGGAGCCAGTCGACGAAGAACCGATACCCGAGTTTCGTCGGGATCCGTCCGGAAGAGGAGTGGGGCTTGTCGACGTACCCTGCTACTTCGAGGGCGCTCATGTCGTTGCGGACGGTGGCTGAACTCACGGCCAGACCGTAGTCCTCGAGGATCATGCGCGACGACACCGGCTCCCGCTCGCGGATGTAGCGGTCGACGATCTCCTTCAAGACTAGCTTTTGTCTTTCTGGAAGCATTCTCTAGCCTCTTAGCACTCCAGTCTAAAGTTTGCTAAAGGATAGCGCTGCCCCACGTTGTTGTCAATGGAACGAGAAAAAGGAGACACGATCCGGCTTCCCTCTTGACAGCCAGTGAACCTCCGCCTATGATGACCCACCATGGACCGGATGGATCGTGCGGTGACGAGAGAGACGAGCCTCGTTCGCGCCGCCTTTGCCTTCTGGTACTGGTTTGGCAGCGGCCACTCCGCGCTTGCGTAGAGAGTAGCAAGTGCGGGGTGGCCGAGAGGCGACCGCAGGATCTCCTGCGGTCGCCTCTCTTTTTGGGAGGGCCCGGCGAGGCGAAGGCGCTGGGGGAGCCCCGGAAAGCCTTCGCCCGAGAGAAGGAGGCATCGTGAAGCGGATTGGACTCGTCGTGGCTCTCGTAGGACTGGTGCTGGCCGTGGCGGCCGGCGCCGCTCCCGTCAAGATCGGGATCTGTCAGATCGTAGAGCACCCGGCGCTCGACGCGGTCCGGCAAGGGGTGATTGATGGCCTCAAGGACGCGGGGTACTCGGAGGGCGTGAACGTGGAGTACCTGATTGCGAACGCGCAGGGAGACATGAGCAACGCGGCGCTCATCGCTCAGAACTTCCGCGCTCAGGGGGTAGACCTCGTGGTGGCGATCGCGACTGGTATGGCTCTTGCCGTAGCCGAAGTCTACAGGGGAGCGGAGACGCCGGTTGTCTTCTCGGCGATCACGGACCCGGTCTCCTACGCCCTTGTGAAGAGCGCAACGGATCCCAGCGAGAATGGGAACATCACGGGCGTCTCGGACCTGATTGACGTCGCCGCGGACCTCGCGATCCTGAAGGAGATCGGGGCGAAACGGGTCGGGATCGTCTACAACCCCGGCGAGCCGAACTCGGACGTTCTCACCAAGACCGCCAAGCAAGCAGCTCCAGGCCTGGGGCTCTCCATTGTGGAGGCGGTCGCCGACAGCACGGCGAACGTCCCTCTGGCGGCGCAGTCCCTTCTCGGTCGCGTGGACGCACTCTACGTGACGACCGACAACACGGTTGTCTCAGCGATCGACGCTGTGGTGGCTGTGGCGAACGATGCCAAGGTTCCGTTCTTGGTGGCTGATCCGACGAGTCTGAAGTTCGGCCCAGCCGTTGCCACGGGGTTCGACTACTACGAGCACGGGAAGATCACCGCCGGCGTTGTGGCCGCAATCCTCGGCGGCAAGCGGCCGAACCAGATCCCGGTCACCTACCAGACGGGCTCTCAGGTGCACCTGAACCTTGACACCGCAGCGGAGATCGGCCTGACCTTCCCACAGGCCCTCGTCGAGAAGGCGACCTCGATCTACTACGGCGGGCATGAGTGGGAGAAAGTCCAGTAGAGGACGGAAGGAGGAGGGGCGATGGTCTTGCTCTTGATCCACGTGGCAGAGCAGGGTCTGCTGTACGGGATTGCGGCTCTGGGAATCTTCATCTCCTACCGCATCCTGCGCTTCCCCGACCTGACGGTCGATGGGAGCTTCGTGACCGGGGCAGCCATCGCCTCCTCCCTCGTCGCAAGCGGGGGCATCGACCCCGCCGCGACCCTCATCCTCGCCTTCCTTGCCGGCGCTCTCGCCGGGACGATGACGGGACTCCTCCACACGCGCCTGGGGATCGCCGACCTCCTGGCCGGGGTCCTGTCCATGATCATGCTCTACTCGATCAACCTGCGGATCATGGGTCGGCCGAGCGTCTCCCTCCTTCGGGTCGAGACCTTCACCCGAGGGATCAGCGAGGGGATCCCCCTTCTGGGGAGCGCGGCCCTCTTGGTGGTGTTGGCAGGGGCGGTCCTCGTGACGAAGCTCCTCCTCGACTTCTTCCTCAGGACGGAGGTCGGGCTCGCCCTGCGCGCCACCGGGGACAACCCGCGCATGGTAACCGCCCAAGGGATCGATCCTCGGAGGATGAAGGTGCTCGGACTCGCCCTGTCCAACGGCTTGGTGGCACTTTCGGGTGCCCTGGTCGCCCAGTACAGCGGGTTCGCGGACATCGGGATGGGCGTGGGGACCATCGTCACCGGCCTCGCCGCGGTGATCATCGGAGGCTCTCTCGTTCGGTCGCGTCGCATCGGCTGGATGACCGCAGGAGTCCTTCTCGGCTCACTGCTCTACCGTCTAGCGGTGATGATCGCCCTGCGCTTCGGGTACGCGATCGGCTTCCAGGCGAGCGACGTCAAGCTCGTCACCTCCCTGGTGGTCATCATCGCTTTGGTCGTGCCGGGGATTCGCGAGAGGCTCTCGAAGGGAGCGAAGACTTGCTAGCGCTTGAGGGGATCTCCGTCGTCTTCCGCTCCGGGCCGGACCTGATCCCGGCGCTCCGGAAGATCGACCTTCGCCTCGCGGAAGGCGAGTTCCTGACGGTGATCGGGTCGAACGGGGCGGGGAAGAGCACGCTCCTGAACGTGGTCGCGGGTGTCGTTTTCCCCACGTCCGGGAGGGTCCTGCTGCGGGGTCGCGACGTGACGTCGCTCCCTGTTCATCGGCGGGCGCGGTTCGTGGCGCGGATCGTGCAGGACCCCCTTTCAGGGACGGCCCCGGCGATGACGGTCGCCGAGAACCTCGCCCTTGCTGCGCGAAGGCGGCGGGGCCTACTCCCCGCGATCACCCGACGGCGGCGGGCAGAGTTTGGCGCCCTGCTTCAACCTCTTGGGCTCAACCTGGAGCGGCGTCTCGACGACCCCGTCTCCTTCCTCTCCGGGGGGGAGCGCCAGGCGCTGACGGTCGTGATGATGACCCTCTCCCGGCCTGAGGTCCTGCTCCTCGACGAACCGACGGCCGCCCTGGACCCCACGCACGCCGTCCAGATCGCAGGGCTCCTCTGCCGGTTTGCGGCGGAGAACCGGCTTGCGACCCTCCTCGTGACGCACGACATGGACCAGGCCCTCCTCCTTGGCGAGCGCCTGGTGATGATGCACCGCGGGCAGATCCTGCAGGAGCTCTCCGGGGAGGAGAAGGCGCGGGCGACCGTCCCGGACCTCGTCCGCCTCTTCTCCGAGCGCGGTGTCGCCGACGATCGGCTCCTCTTGGGGGCGTCGGTCCTCTAGCCATTCTTCCCGCAGCAGGTCTTGTACTTCTTCCCCGACCCGCACGGGCAGGGGTCGTTGCGGCTCGGCCTCGCCTGGGCGACGGCCGGGGTGCGCTTCGGTCGCTCGGCGGACGACGTCGTCGACGCGGCGGCCATGGGAGACGACCCGGCGTGGACATACTCGACCCGCCTCGAAAACGGCCGAGGGGCCGGCGGGGCGGCCTCGGCCTGGGGGGCGGCGAGGCGCGGAGAAAGCAGGGCGCGGACGATCTTCTCTCCAGAGCTCTTCAGCATCTCCTGGAATAGGGCGAAGGACTCGCGTTTGAACGCGACGAGGGGGTCGGTCCCCCCGTAGGCCGTCCAACCGATCCCCTCTCGCAGATCATCGAGCGTGTACAAGTGGGAGAGCCAGGCGTCGTCTACGGTGGACAGGACGACGTAGCGGGCGAGGAGAGGGAAGCGCGTCCCGATCCTTCCCTTCTGTCGTGCGTACGCCCGGTCGAGGAGGCCGCGCACCGCCTCGGACAGCTCGGCGCTTCCTCTCGCGTCCGGCAGCTCGACGGGCAGGGGGAGGAAGGCCTCCAGCTCGTGGGTGAGCCCGTCCCGGTTCCACTCCTCTCTCGGCACGGGCGGCGCGGCGTACGTGACGACCAGGTTCTCTGCCGCCTCTTCGAACAGGCCGGCGAGGTACTCGTCCAGGTCGTCCATGGGGAGGGTGTCCATCTGGTCGCGCGGCGGCAGGAGGAACCGGTCGCGCAGGGAGTAGATCGCCTCGCGCTGCCGGGCAAGGACCAGGTCGTACTCCAGGAGCCGCTTGCGGATCTCGAAGTTGCGCCCCTCCACGCGCCTCTGGGCGCGGCGGATCGCCCGGGTGAGGAGGGCGTGTCCGATGGGCTGCCCCTCCTCCATCCCCAGGCGGTCCATCAAGGAGCCGATTCGCTCACCGCCGAAGATGCGCAGGAGGTCGTCCTCCAGCGAGAGGTAGAACTGAGAGGACCCGGGGTCCCCCTGGCGGCCGGAGCGGCCGAGGAGTTGGTCGTCGATCCGGCGCGCCTCATGGCGCTGGCAGCCGATGACGTGCAGGCCGCCGAGGGCGGCCACCCCCTCGCCCAGGCGGATGTCCGTCCCGCGGCCCGCCATGTTCGTGGCGACGGTGATGGCCGCGAGTTGGCCGGCGCCCTTGACGATCTCCGCCTCGCGCTCGTGCTGCTTGGCGTTCAGAACCTGGTGTTCCAGGCCGCGGCGCTTGAGGAGGAGGGAAAGAGACTCCGACTTCTCGATCGAGTTCGTCCCGACGAGGACCGGCCGCCCCTCGGCATGGAGGGTCGCGATCTCCTCGGCGACGGCCTCGAACTTGCCCCGCTCGGTGCGGAAGAGCACGTCCGGTAGAGGGGTCCGGACCAGGGGACGGTTCGTCGGGATGACGAGGACGGGGAGTCCGTAGATCTGCTTGAACTCGTCCTCCTCGCTCTTGGCGGTCCCGGTCATTCCGCAGATCCCCTTGTACAGGCGGAAGTAGTGCTGGAGCGTGATCTGGGCGAGCGTCTGCGTCTCGCGCTGCACCGTCGCCCCCTCCTTCGCCTCCAGGGCCTGGTGCAGGCCGTCCGAGTAGCGCCGGTCCGGCATCAGCCGGCCGGTGAACTCGTCCACGATCATGACCCGGCTATCCTTGACGATGTAGTCCCGCTCTCGCTTGAACAGGTGGAGGGCACGCAGAGCGGTCTCCAGGTGGTGGAGGGCGTCGCTGTTCTCCGGAGCGAACAGGTTCTCTAGCCCGATCCCCTGCTCCCCCTTTTGGATCCCGCGGTCCGTCAGGGTCAGGCGACGCGATTCCTCATCGATCTCGAAGTCCTCGCCCGCGCGGAAGGCGCGCGCGAGCTTAGCGAACTTCCGGTAGCGGTCGATCGACTCCGAGGTCGACCCGGAGATGATGAGCGGGGTCCTGGCTTCGTCGATCAGGATGTTGTCGATTTCGTCAATGACAGCGAAGTCGAGAGGCCCCTGCACCTTCTGCTCCACGGAGAGGACCATGTTGTCGCGCAGGTAGTCGAACCCGAACTGGCTGTTCGTTCCGTAGGTGATGTCCGCGGCGTAGGCGGCCTTCCGCTCCTCGGTCCCCAGGGTCTCCTGGAGGAGGCCGACCGTAAGGCCGAGGGCCTCGTAGATCGGACCCATCCACTCCCGGTCGCGGCGGGCGAGGTAGTCGTTCACCGTGACCACGTGGACTTTTCCCAGGAGGGCGTTCAGGTAGGCGGGGAGCGTGGCGACGAGGGTCTTCCCCTCTCCAAGCTGCATCTCGGCGATCTTCCCTTCGTCGAGGGCGAGGGCGCCGAGGATCTGGACGTCGAACGGGCGCATCCCGACGGTCCGCTTCGCCACCTCGCGCACCAGGGCGAAGGCCTCGGCGCGGATCTCCCTCTTCGACTCGCCGCGGGAGAGGCGGTCACGAAACTCGGCCGTCTTCTCACGGAAGGCGTCATCGGGGAGCGATTCCGTCGCGGCAGCGAGGGCGTTCACCCGCTCCAGCTCGTGGCCAAGCCGGCGGAGCTGCTGAACGTTGGACTGGCCGAACAGGTAGTCTACGGCGCGCTTGATCGACTCGATGGGCATGGTGAGATCGCAGGTGAGTATAGAAGAGCCGCCTTCGGCCGCGCAATGGCTGGCTCGGGTGGTTCGAGTCGCCTCGGCGAAAGGACCCCGCCTTGGACCGTGCCGTAACGAGAAGCGCCTCGCGGGGGAACAGCCACTGAGCAGCGTGCGCGCACCCTTCCAGGAGCGCTAGGGGAGCTTGGAGAGACCGGCCTCGACCGCGTTCTTCTCCTGCGTCAGGCCGTCGATCTCGGCGCGGGTCGCGCCGTACGCACTTGTGGAGACCGTCGTCCCAGGGGCGATGCGCTTCTGAGCTGCGGCGATCTTCTCGTTGATCAGCTGAAGGGCCGTCTCGTACGCCTTGCGCGCCGTCACGTTCATCCCACGGCCGCGGTAGAGCTCTCCAAGGGCGAGGTACGGTGCCTCGTACGTGGGGGCGTCGCGCGTGAGTTGGTCCAGCTTCTCTGCGGCTGAGAAGCCGTCCCCCTCGCGGAGGGTGATGAGGGCTTCGAGGTATCTCCCCTGCAGCAGGGTGTCCTTCCGTGGCTCCGTTGCGAGGAGGAGGTCGACCGCCCGTCGCGCCGTCGGTGTGTCTCCCAGGTTGACGGACAGGTTGGCGAGGTACAGGTACACGACCTCGTCGACGAACCGCGTTAGGCAGCGGCCAAGGTCAGCCTTCGCCTCTTCGTACCGCCCCTGCCGGATCCGCGCCACGGCGAGGTAGTAGTGGACCTGCTGGGGCGAGAAGTCGCGGCTTGCACTCGCAAGAAGTGTCTCTTCCGCCAAGCGCGCCTGGCCTTGTCCCAGCTCGAGGATTCCCTTCCCGAGAAGAACGTCAGCCGAGAAGTCACGGAGGGCGACGACGGACACTACGATCCCGACGAGGATGACCCCGGCCGCCAGGCCCCGAGCGCCCCGTCCCCTCAGGTGGACCGCGACCTCGGCCTTCGATCCATACGCTTCGGAGAAGGCGAGGCCAAGGAGGGTCACCAAGGCGAGGGCGGAGGTGGGCAGGTGGGCAGGAAAGCCGACCAGGGCGACGACAAGAAACGAGACGACGCCGCAGCCGATGAGGACGAGGTCAAGTCGGCTCCCCTCGTCGGGATTCGCGCGGAGTCTCTTCCAGAACGAGATTGGGATTGCGGCGAGGAGGGCAAGGAGGGCGATGACCCCCACGATCCCTGTTTCCGCAGCGACTTGGACGTATTCGTTGTGCGCCTGGGCGGCCCGCGGGATGTAGAACTGGTAGCTCTCCCCTTGGGGAGAGGCGAGGAACTGTGCCTTGTACGGGAGGAAGTCGAGTTTGTAGTTCCCAAGGCCTGCCCCGACGATTGGGTGGTCCTTGAACATCTCCCAGCCCACCCACCAGTCCCATGAGCGAGTCCGTCCAGAGTTCTGCTCCCAGAATCGGCTGAACCAGGACGTCCCATCGGCGGACAGCCCGACGACCGAGTTGAGCGGCCCGGACGGGGACTCGATCAGGAAGGTCAGGACGAGGAGGACAAGAAGGGCGAGGAGCCATCGCTTGTTCCGTAGGAGGGGCTGGATCGGGCGGAAGAGGGCCAGGGCGACGAGGAAGGCGACCAGGGTGACGACAAGGGCGACGACGACCGAGGTCTGGTGGACGAGGAGCGCCGTTCCAAAGGAGAAGGCGATGAGGACGATCGCGAGCGCCCGCAGAGGGCGTGAGCGCAAACGAAAGACGAGGAGAGCGGATGGGAAGAGGAGCGTTGCCAGGAATTCCCCGAGGTAGTTCCGGTTTCCCACTGTGGAGATCATCTGACTCAAGCCGGTCGCTCCGAACGGACCTCTCAGGATCCCCAAGTACTGGAGGAGTCCGTACAGCGAGGCGACGGAGGCCGAGACGAGAAGGGAGAAGAGGACAAGGGAGACGTCCGATTCCCGCTTCACGACATTCGCGACGAGGATGCCGAACAGGGCGAAGAAGACGAGGAGGACGAGGCTCTGGATGACGACGCGTCCGTTGGTTGCGCCGAGCAGGGAGAGAAGGGAGGCAACCGTGAGAGCGGCCACGGGGGCGCTCACCCAGGGAAGGCGGATCGGCCACTCCCCGCGCAGGGCCGAGCGGATCCCCCACAGAGCCAGGAGGAGGGAGACAGCGACGAGGGCGAGGATCGACTTCGTGTATCCGTACTCGGTGCTCGCGGGCCAGACGAAAAGGGGAAGGGCAAAGACGAAGAAGGCCACCGCGTAGACCATGCCCCGCTCGAACGGCACCCGCACCCGGCGAGGGGAAGCCTTCCTCCTCTTCTGAGCATCCTTCCTCATGCGTGGGGATTATAGGTGGTGGGGTCACGGGGCGGCAAAGTCCCGCCGAGGACGGCAAGGAGAGAGAGGAGGGCGGGCTCGAGGTCGCGCCGTTCGAGGAGAGGGTGCAGGAGACAGCTCGGGTGGTCGATGTCCCCCTCGGCAGCAAGGAAGCCGCAGAGGGTCGGGGATGCGGCGAGGGTGGCGACGGCAGCGTCGATCTCGTTGTCGGAGAGGAGGGAGAGGGCGCCGTGCGCGGCCAGGCCAACGTGGAGTTCTTCTCCCATCTCCGCTTGCCAGCGTCGGTCGTAGGTGGCGAGCGCGCCGGCGGACGTGTCGCCGGACAGGGCTGCCTCGGCCGCGGTCTCCCCGGCGATCCGCGCGCAGAGGCTGCCGGGGTAGATCCCTCCTCCCGAGAGGGGCTTCACTTGTCCGGCAGCGTCTCCCACAACAACGATCCCGTTCCCCGAGGTGACAGGGGCCACTCCGATCGGAATGAAGCCTGTCACTTCGGAGACAAGCCGGCCAGGGGTGCGGGTGAGGACGCTGCGCAGGAGAGGAGGAAGCTCCGTCCCCATCGGAGCGGCGAGACCAACTTGGAGCCTTCCCTCTTCGGCCGGGACCACCCAAGCGAAGAAACCCGGGGCGACCCGTCGCCCGAGGAAAACCTCGACCCCGTCAGCCGACGCCGCCTTACCCTCGACCACGGCCTGCACCGCGGTGAGGAGACGCTCCGCGCCCGGGAGAGAGAAGGATTGGGCAACCCGGCTGCTCGCACCGTCCGCCGCGATGACGACACCGACCTTCACCGTCCTTCCCCCGTCAGCCGTCGCGAGACGGACCCAACCCGGCCGAGTCTCCACGGCCCGCGTGCCGAGGAGGAGGTCGACGCCGGCCGAGACAGCAAGCAGGCGGAGCTCCACCTCAAGCCTGGTCCGGTCGAGGACAAGGGCCTTCACCTTCTCCGACCGGAGCGTCGCCGTCCCCCCGTCCGGGGCGTGGAGTGTGACGGCGCGGACCTCGCGCAGAACGGTCGCTCGGGAGGCGCCGAGCAGGGCAAGAACGCGCGGGCTGACGAGCCCCGTACAGGGGATGGGGTCGCGGCCCTCCGCGCGTGCCTCGACGAGGAGGGTCCTCGCTCCGGCGAGGGAAGCATGTCGTGCGGCGACGAGGCCGGAGGGTCCTCCTCCGACGACGACGACATCGTAGCGGTCCATTTCCTCGCTAGTCCCCCTCGCGCTTCGGGGCGCGCGTCATGATCTCCTCCACCAGGGAGAGAGGCTCTGCCGTTGCGTCGAGGAGGCGGAGGACGGCGCGGGTGATCGGCATGTCGATCCCTCGTTCCTCAGCGAGCCGGTCCACGAGACGCGTCGCGTAGACCCCCTCGGCGACCATCTGCATTCCGGCTAGGATCTCGGCGAGGGGGCCACCTCGGCCAAGATGGAGGCCGACCGCTCGGTTCCGGCTGTGCTCGCTCGTGCAGGTGGCGACGAGGTCGCCCACCCCGGCGAGGCCGTAGAACGTCCGCTCGTCCGCGCCGAAGGTCCGCCCGAAGCGGGTCATCTCGGCGAGGCCACGGGTGATGAGGGCTCCACGGCTGTTGTCCCCGTACCCCAGGCCGTCAGAGACCCCGGTGGCTATTGCGATCACGTTCTTGACTGCCGCGCACAGCTCGACCCCACGTAGGTCATCGGAGAGGTAGACGCGGAAGTGGGGTGTCGAGAGGTCAGTCTGGAGGGCGCTTCCCACCTCGGAATCCGTTCCGGCGAGGACGACCGCGGTCGGCATGTCCCGCCCCACCTCCTCGGCGTGGCACGGGCCGGAGAGGGCGAAGACAGCGCGCGCGGGGACGTCGGCTGTGATCCGCGACGAGAGAGTCCCCCCGGTCTCTGGGTCCAGCCCTTTGGCGAGGTTGATGAACGTCTTCCTCTCGTGCAGAAAGGGGCGTGCCGCGCGGAGGATGTCCGAGAGAGCGAACGACGGAACGGCCAAGGACACGGTCTGCGGCGCGAGGGCCTCCTCGAGCGAGGACGTGATTCGGAGACCGTCTCGGGGAAGGAGGACGCCAGGAAGGTAGGCTCGGTTCTCCCGGAGCCGGTCGAGCTCCAGGGCCCGGTCGGGGTTGCGTGCCCACAGGACGACCTCGTGACCTCGCCGCGCGAGGAGACGGGCGAACGCCGTTCCCCACCCTCCCGCCCCGACGACGGAGATCCTCACGGAGCCTGCTGCTCCTGAGGGAGCGGCATCAGCGATCCGGCGTGGGCCTTCACCCAGTCGATCGCGACCTGGAGCGGATCCTCTCCCTCTGCCACCGGGAGGTCCGGCTCGAGGCCCACCTCCTGCACGACGTGGCCGAGGGGGGTGAAGTACTCGCCTGTGGTCAGCTTGAGGGCTGAGCCGTCGTCAAACTCGATCATTCTCTGGATGACCCCCTTGCCGAACGTCTTCTCCCCGGCGAGGACTCCCATCCGGTGGTCGCGGATCGCCCCGGCAGCGATCTCGGCAGCGCTCGCCGTTCCGCCGTTGACCAGAACGGCGAGCGGGAGATTGGGGATCGTGTTGCCAGTTGACCAGTAGCTCTGCTCCTTGCTGACGCGGTCCTTGGTCGAGACGACCACTCCCTGGTCCACGAACCGGCTGGCGACGCGAATCGCTTGCTCCAAGAGGCCCCCTGCGTTGTTGCGCAGGTCGAGAATCATCCCGTCGAGGTGCGCGAGGTCGAACCCGGCCAGGGCACGGTCGAGCTCCGTCGTCGCGTCCTTGTCGAACCGGGAGAGGCGGATGTACGCGACGCGCCCCTCGGCCTTGAGCTCGCTCTTCGCCGCCGGGACGGTGATCTGGCGGCGGACAATGGGGGTCTCCGCAGTCGTTCCGTCCTTGTGCCGAAGGAGGAGGACGACGGTCGTCCCCGGCTGCCCACGGATGCGAACCGCGGCCTCGGTGAGGGTGATCCCCTCCGTCGACTCGCCGTCGATCGCGAGGATCTGATCGCCTGAGACGAGTCCGGCTTCCTCAGCCGGAGTCCCCTCAAGCGGGGCAACCACGGTCAGGACGCCGTCCCGGATCGCGATCTCGATTCCCACGCCGACGAACTCACCTTCCAGGCTCTCGTTCCACCCCGTCAAGTCCCGCGGATCGAGGAACTCGCTGTAGGGATCGCCGAGCGCCTCCACCATTCCCTTCATCGCCCCATGGACAAGGGAGGTGTCCTCGATCCGGTCGGGCCAGTAGAAGTAGCTCTGGACGTAGTTGTAGACCTCCGTCAGAGGGGCAAGGAGTTCCGTGGGTGACTGCTGCGCTCCGCCCACCCCGAGGACGACGACGAGGAGGACGGTCGGCAAAGCCACGATCCACCCCTTGTTCACGATCCACCGTCTCACCATGACATTCACCCCTTCCTGATCTCGGGGGATTCTACCTCCCGTCCGAGGCGAGCGGTAGGCAGAGGTGAGCGTGGGAGGCCGAGGTACTCCCGCTGGTCTGGGGAGAGGGCGTCGATCTCGCCGCCCAGGGCGGCGAGGGCCATCCGCGCCACGCGCTCGTCGATCTCCGGTGGGACGACGTACAGGCCGGGCGGGAGCGTTGGCGACTGGACGAGGTGGCGGAGAGAGAGGGCCTGGAGTGCGAAGGAGATGTCCATGATCTCGACCGGGTGGCCGTCGCCGAGGACGAGGTTCACCAGGCGCCCTTCCCCGAGGAGGTAGAGGCGGCGCCCGTCCCTGAGGGTGAACTCGCGGATCCCGTCCCGCACGTCTCGCTCGCTCGTTGCCATCGCCCTCAGCGCGAGGACGTCGATCTCCACGTCGAAGTGCCCGGCGTTGGCGAGGAGGAGACCCTCCTTCGCCCGTTCAAGGTGGGCTTCCGTCACGACGTCTCGGCACCCGGTGGCGGTGACGAGGATGTCCGCCGTGGTGATCGCCCGAGGGAGGGGGGCGACGGTGAATCCGTCCATCACCGCCTCCACGGCGCGGACGGGGTCCACCTCGCACACGGTGACCCGGGCACCCAGGCCGTCCGCCCGCTCAGCGATCCCCCGGCCGCACCACCCGTACCCGACGACGACGACCGACTTCCCGGCGACGAGGAGGTTCGTCGAGCGGAGGATCCCGTCCCAGGCCGACTGGCCCGTCCCGTAGCGGTTGTCAAACAGGTGTTTCATCCGGGCGTCGTTCACCGCGATCATCGGGAAGCGGAGCCTCCCCTCGCGGGTGAGCGCCCGCAGGCGCGCGACCCCGGTCGTCGTCTCCTCGCAGCCCCCACGGACCGGTTGTCCCTCCCCCTCGTGGAGGAGGCGGACGAGGTCTCCCCCGTCGTCCAGGATCAGGTCCGGCCTCGCGGAGAGGACCTCGCGCAGGTGGGCGACGTACTCCGTCTCGGAGATGCCGCGTCGGGCGTGGACGCGGACCCCCTCCTCCAGGGAGAGGGCCGAGGCGACGTCGTCCTGCGTCGAGAGAGGGTTGCTCCCGGTGACGGCCACCTCGGCTCCGCCGTCGCGGAGGAGAATCGCGAGACAGGCCGTCTTCGCCTCGAGGTGGATACTGACCCCGATCCGGCACCCGGCGAACGGACGCTCCTCTACGAACTCACCGCGCAGGGCGGAGAGGAGCGGCATGTGCGCCCGCGCCCAATCGATCTTCAGTCGTCCCCGAGCCGTTTGCTCACGCCCCTCGCTCATCTTCGGACCTCCTTTGTCCTGCATCGTGCGGGAGATCCCGGAACGGGTCAAGCCTTCGGCGTTGAGGGATCTCCGTGCACGCCTCGGTCCTGCGGGCTGGCTTCGCCTGAGGGACCGGCTTCTCTCCTTGACCTCCTCGGGATCTCTACTATAGTGGACGGGCGGCGAGGGAGCAGGGGGATTCCTTGCGCAACGGTAAGGAGGCCAAGGTGGCGACGCGGCTGGCGATCGACATCGGCGGGACGTTCACGGATCTCGTCGGGCTCGACGAGTCCACGGGCGAGGTGACCCTCGAGAAGGCCCTGACGACCCCGAGGAACTTCGCTGACGGCGTCACACTCACGATCCGCAAGAGCCGGATCGATCCGAGGACGATCCGCCAGTTCGTCCACGGGACGACCGTCGTCATCAACGCCCTGACCGAACGACAGGGCGCCAAGGTGGCTCTCCTCACGACCCAAGGCTTCCGCGACGTCCTGGAGATCCAGCGGGCGAATCGCACCGACATGTACAACCTCCTCTACCAGAAGCCGAGGCCGTTCGTCCCCCGACGCCTTCGCTTCGAGGTCCGCGAGCGGCTGAGCTACAAGGGCGAGGTCCTCCAGCCCCTGGAGGAGGACGATGTGGTCGCTGCGGCAAGGGCGTGCAGAGAGGAAGGGGTTGAAGCGATCGCCGTCTGCTACCTCCATTCCTACGCCAATCCCGCTCACGAGCGCCGGACCGGCGAGATCGTTCGAGAGGTCTGCCCCCAGGCGACGATCACCCTCTCCCATGAGATCACTCAGGAGTGGCGCGAGTACGAGCGCACGAACAGCGCGGTCTTCAACGCCTTCGTTCAGCCCGCGGCAGCCCTGTACCTATCGACTCTCGACCGTCACCTGTCTGAGATGGGCCTGGCAGGGACGAAGTACGCCATGCAATCCAACGGCGGGACGACCACCTTCGCGCAGGCCGAGCGGGTGCCCATCCACCTCGTGGAGTCGGGGCCGGTCGGCGGGGTGATCGGCTCGAAGGTGATCGCCGACCTCCTGGGTGAGGATCGCGTCATCGCCTTCGACATGGGGGGGACGACGGCCAAGGTCAGCCTTATCCATGACGGCCGCGTCAAGCTGAATACGGACTACTACCTGGAGAAGACAGCGACCTGGGCCGGCTACCCTCTGAAGATCCCGGTCGTGGACGTTGTCGAGGTGGGCGCGGGAGGTGGGTCGATCGCCTGGATCGACGCGGGCGGCGCCCTGCACGTCGGACCCCGCAGCGCGGGAGCCGAACCGGGGCCAGCCTGCTACGCCCTGGGAGGGACGCAGCCCACGGTCACGGACGCGAACCTCCTCACCGGCCGCCTCAATCCCGACTACTTCCTCGGCGGCCAGATGCGCCTCGACCCGCAGCGGGCGGAGGCGGCCCTGCGGCAGATCGCCGCTGCGTTCCGTCTCTCCCCGCTGGACGCGGCCTTGGGGATCCTGCGCCTGGCGAACGCCAACATGCAGGCGGCCTTGGAGCGGGTGTCCATCGAGCGCGGCTACGACCCCCGCGACTTCGCCCTGGTCGCCTATGGGGGTGCCGGCGGCCTGCACGGAGCGACCCTCGCCCGCGAGCTGCGGATGAGGAAGGTCATCGTCCCGGCCGCGCCCGGCCAGTTCTCCGCCTGGGGAATGCTGATGACCAACCTCCGCCACGACTACATCCGGACCCGCGTCACCCCGTGCACGCCGGAGCATGTGCCGGAGATCATGGCCTGCTTTGCCGGCCTGGAGGAGGAAGCGAGGAAGCACTTCCGCGAGGAGGGGACTCCGCCCGACCGTGTCTCTGTGGAGCGGGCCCTTGACCTGCGCTACAAGGGGCAGGAACACGCGGTCCGCACCCCCGTCGCGGCCAGCGTCCTTGACGATCTGCAGGGGCTGTCCTCCGTGATCGACGCGTTTCACGAGCTGCATGACCAGGCTTACTCCTTCCGCCAGAACGACCCGGTCGAGATCGTGAACTTCCACCTCGTCGGCTGGGGCGAGGAGGAGAAGCCTCCGCTCAGACCGCAGCCAACGAGGAACCTGGACCTCACCGCGGCGTGCAAAGGGGAGCGGCCAGTCCACTTCGAGGGAGTGGGGGCGCTGCGAAGCAAGGTCTACGAGCGAAGGCTTCTTCCCGTCGGAAGGGCGTTCCCTGGTCCAGCAATCGTCGAGGAGCCAGCGTGCACGACCGTCGTCGGTCCCGGCCAGGTGGGAGAGGCCGATGCCTACGGCAACTTCATCATCACGGAGGTCTGTCAGTGAAGACGAAGGGCCCCGTCGACCCGTTCACCGTAGAGGTGATCAAACGCGCCCTCATCTCGGCAGCGGAGCAGATGTTTGCTGCCATCGTCCGCACGAGTAAGAGCTCAGTGATCTATGAGGTCCTCGACCACGGGTGCGCCATCACGGACGCCCAGGCGCGCATGATCGCTCAGGCAAACGGGATCCCGCCCTTCATTGGGGTGCTCACGGACGCCGTCCGCGACACGGTCGACAAGTTCGGACTGGACGGACTTGAGGAAGGGGACATCGTCATCCTGAACGACCCGTACATGGGCGGCGCCACGCACCAGAACGACGTGGTCCTCATCCTGCCCATCTTCTACGAGGGCCGTCCGATCCTGTTTGCAGCGAACAAGGCTCACTGGAACGACGTCGGGGGCAAGGACCCCGGGAGCTGGTCCCCCAGTGCGACGGACATCTACCAGGAAGGGATCCAGTTCCCAGCTGTGAAGCTGTTTGAGAGAGGCCGGGAAGTCCAGGGGATGGTCGACGTCCTCGCTCGGAACGGACGCATCCCCGAGATGACGCTCGGCGACATGCGCGCCCAGGCGGCCTCGCTGCAGGTGGCGGCACGACGCGTCGCCCAGATCTGCGACAAGTACGGGGTGGAGACAGTCCTCGACTCGATCGAGGTCTACCTCGACCAGGGGCGGAAGCTCGCCCTGGAGGAGCTTCGCAGGCTACCCCACGGCGATTTCACCGCCGAGGAGTGGATCGACGATGACGGTCTGGGCGGAGACCCGGTCCTGGTCAAGGTGAAGGTCACGATCAAGGACGACGCCTTCATTGTCGACTACACGGGCACCGCCAAGACCTGCCGCGGCCCGATCAACGCGCCCTTGTCGGTGGTGAGGTCGACGGCGAAGTTCGCCTACAAGGCGATCGTCTCGCCGCACGCGGACTCCAATGAGGGATTCTTCGCTCCACTCCGCGTGATCGTGCCGGAGGACACGGTGTTCAACCCCAAGCGCCCCGCCCCGGTCAGCACCTACTGGGAGTCGAACAGCTACGCCGGAGACCTCATCTGGAAGGCGCTCGCGGACGCCCTGCCGGATCGCGTCCCCGCGGGGCACTTCCTGAGCGTCTGCGGGACGATCGTGAGCGGGATCGACGACGCGACCGGGGAGTGGTTCTTCTCCGTCGAGCCGAACGCCGGGGGCTGGGGCGCCGGAAGGGGGAAGGATGGGGAGAACGCCCTCGTGTGCACCGCCGACGGCGAGACGTACATTCTCTCCGTGGAGGTCGCGGAGACTCGCTACCCGTTTCGGGTCGACCAGTTCGCCCTTCACCCTGCCGGCGGAGGGCACGGGGAATGGCGGGGGGGGCTGGGAGTGGCAAAGGACTACCGCATCCTGAACTCCAAGGCGTTCGTCACCGCGAGCTTCGGCCGGAGCCGATTCCCTCCCTGGGGCCTGGCCGGGGGAGGGGAGGGGGCGCCAAACCGCGTTCAGGTTAGGCCCGTGGACGGACCGCCCGAGGAACAGGGGCGCTTCTCGAACCGGGAACTCCGCCGCGGGGACGTCGTGCGGTTCCTGACCGGGACAGGGGGCGGCTACGGGGATCCTCGCGCTCGTCCACCGGAGGCGGTTCTGGACGACGTCCTCGACGGGTACATCAGCGGTGAGGCAGCGCGGAACGTCTACCAGGTCGCCCTCTCGGGTGTGCCCCTGCGCGTGGACGTGAAAGCGACCGCGCGGCTTCGCGGGGGCACGTAGGAGCTCAGGGTCCGCTGGGGACCCGGTCTCTGGCGATCGTCCCTTCATCAGGGGCGATCCGAGGCCGAGACCTGCGGGAGAGGCGGGACATCCCGCACGCCGCGGGGATGAACCGAAGGACGAAGACCCCTTCGTCGGAACACCTCGTCGGGAAGTGCCGTTCCCTGAAGGGGCGCCTCTCCTCCCTGGACAAGTGAAAAAAATACTGCTACACTGAACACACCATGGAAAACGTGGGAACAGCGATTCGGCAGATGAGGCAAAGGCAAGGCTGGACCCTGAAGAAGCTCTCCTCGCTCACAGGACTGTCGGTCAGCTTCCTCTCCCAAGCAGAGCGGGGACAGTCGTCCCTGTCCATCGTCTCCCTGACGAACATCTGTCGGGCGCTGGGCGTCGATCCGTCTCAGCTGCTGTCAGCACCGAAGGACGACCGCGCACCCGACGAGAGCTCGTTCCCGGTGATCGCGGAGGAGAACCAGCTCTGCATCCGGATTGCCAGTTTTCCCGTCTCTTACCGCTACCTGAGCGGCGGGTTCCCCGGCCGGGTCATCGAGGTCCTGATCAACGAGTTCCCGGCGGCCTACCACCACCCGTTGGCCGCGCATCCGGGGGAGGAGTTTGGGTACGTCTTGGAGGGGGACCTGACCCTGCGGATCGGGGAGGAGTCGTACCCCCTCTCGCCAGGGGACAGCTACCATTTCGTGGCGTCGCGGACCCACGGCTACGAGACCTCGCGCAAGGGAGGGGCGCGCGTGCTCATGGCGACGACGCAGAAGTTCTTGGAGTGGCACACCGGAGCGCGTCCGGCGAAGGGGCTGGCTTGAGCGCCGTGAGAGCGACCCTGCACGAGACGGGGCGTGTGAGGCACGAGGGGGGAGACCAGCCGGACCTGCGGTGCGCGCAGGCCTCTCTCGACGTCGAGGGGACGGTCTTCGACATCAAGCGGTTCGCGATCCACGACGGGCCCGGGATCCGCACCACGGTCTTCTTGAAGGGATGCCCGCTTCGATGCTGGTGGTGTCACAACCCGGAGAGCCAGGGACGCGAGCCGGAGGTGATGGTCCGTGAGTCCGTCTGTACCCAATGCGGGCTGTGTCTCGCCGCCTGTCCCCAGGGGGCGCTCGTCTTCTCGGGAGCGGCCGTCGCGGTTGACCGTGGACGGTGCCTTCGGTGCGGGCGCTGCGCCCTGGCCTGCCCCTCCCAGGCCCTGGAGGTTATGGGGCGGCGGGTAGCGGCTTCGGAGGTCGTGGCAGAGATCTCGAAGGACGTCGTGTTCTACGACGAGTCCGGGGGAGGGGCGACCTTCTCAGGGGGGGAGCCTCTCTGGCAGCCCGAATTCCTCACCGCTCTTCTGCGGGGCTGTCGGAAAGCGGGGATCCACACCGTCGTCGACACCTGCGGCTTTGCGCCCTGGGACGTGATCGATCGACTGAGAAACGACGTCGACCTCTTTCTGTATGACCTCAAGGTGATGGACCCAGAGAGGCATGAGGAGCTGACCGGCGTTCCGAACTCCCTCGTCCACGAGAACCTCGCACGGCTCACTGAGCGCGGTCACGCGGTGGTCGTCCGGGTAGCGGTCATCCCGGGCGTGAACGACGCCGATCGGGAGATCGACCGGCTGGGACGGTTTGTTGCCTCCTTGAGGAGGCCACCCGCGGTCGACCTGATCTCGTATCACAAGCTGGGGGCTGGGAAGTACGCGCGATTGGGGCGGCTCTACAGAATGGAAGAGACGGATCCTCCGCGCGACGAGCGGATGATCGAGATTGCACGACGTCTTGGGGCCTACGGGATCCCGGTCACGGTGGGAGGTGAAGCCCATGGCGATGAGTGAGCGGGTGGCTCGTTTGAGGCAAGCGAGCCTGGACGCGAGGCCCTCGGTCTCAAGTGAGAGAGCGGAACTCGTGACCGCCTTCTACCAGAAGGACACACAGCTCCGCTCGGCCGCGATGAGGCGCGCCCTCGCCCTCCAGTACCTCTTGGAGAACAAGGCGATCTGCATCCAAGAGGGCGAGCTGATCGTGGGCGAGCGGGGCCCGGCCCCCAAGGCGACCCCGACCTACCCGGAGATCTGCTGTCACAGCCTGGAGGACCTCGACATCCTGAACTCGCGGGAGAAGATCCCCTTCGCGGTCGATGAGCGGACGAGAAGCGTCTACCAGGACTCGCTCATCCCCTACTGGACCGGCCGCTCGCTGCGCGACGTCCTCTTCCAGGAGATGACCCCGGCGTGGAGGGACACCTACGATGCCGGCGTGTTCACCGAGTTCATGGAGCAGAGGGCGCCAGGGCACACCGTCCTTGACGGGAAGATCTACCGGAAGGGGCTCCTTGATGTCCAAACGCAGATCCGCGAGGCCCAGGCAGCCCTCGACTACCTGAACGACCCGCAGGCCTACGCCAAGCACGAGGAGCTTGAGGCGATGGGAATCACGGCGCAGGCTTCGATCCGGTTTGCCGAGCGCCACGCCGAGACGGCCCGGGCCGTCGTGCACGAGGAGACCGACCCGCGCCGGAGGGCGGAGCTAGAGAAGATCGCCGAGGTCTGTTCGCACGTCCCCGCCCACGCCCCACGGGACTTCTGGGAGGCCCTCCAGACCTACTGGTTCGTCCACCTCGGCGTCATCACCGAGCTCAACACGTGGGACGCCTTCAACCCCGGGCGCCTCGATCAACACCTTCTCCCCTTCTATCGACAGGGACTCAAGGATGGGACGCTCTCCGAGGGCTTCGCGCGTGAGCTTCTGCAGTGCTTCTGGATCAAGTTCAACAACCAACCTGCCCCGCCCAAGGTCGGGGTCACCGCGGCCGAGAGTGGAACGTACACGGACTTCGCCCTCATCAACGTCGGCGGCTGCCGACCGGACGGATCCGACGCGGTGAATGAGCTCTCCTACCTCATCCTCGATGTCGTCGAGGAGATGCGCCTCCTGCAGCCGAGCTCGTGCATCCAGGTCAGCAAGAGGAACCCAGACGCCTTCGTCAAGCGAGCCGCCCGCATCATCCGGACGGGCTTCGGCCAGCCCTCGATCTTCAACACCGACGCCATCGTGCAGGAGCTGGTGCGGCAAGGGAAGTCGGTCGTCGACGCGCGAGAGGGCGGCGCGAGCGGGTGCGTCGAGGTCGGAGCCTTCGGCAAGGAGAACTACAACCTCACGGGCTACTTCAACATGCCCAAGGTCCTCGAGATCACCCTCCACAACGGGGTCGATCCCCGCAGCGGACGGAGGATCGGGATCGAGACGGGCGATCCGCAGACGCTCGAGTCCTTCGATTCGCTCCTCACGGCCTATCGCCGTCAGCTTGACTACTTCGTGACGACCAAGGTGCGCGGGAACAGCGTCATCGAGCGCCTGTACGCCGCGTACCTTCCCGCGCCGTTCCTCTCGCTCCTGATCGACGACTGCATCCAGAAGGGGATGGACTACCACGATGGGGGGGCGCGCTACAACACGTCCTACATTCAAGGGGTCGGACTGGGGACGGCGACCGACTCGATGGTTGCGCTCAAGCACCATGTCTTCGACCGAGGGACGGTCGGGCTCGGGGAGTTCCTCCGGGCCCTGGAGAGGGACTTCGCGGGGCACGAGACGCTTCGCCAGACCCTCCTTCACCGGACCCCGAAGTACGGGAATGACGACGACACGGCGGATGACGTGATGAAGCTCCTCTTCGAGGCGTACTTCAGTGCGGTGGACGGTCGGAAGAACACCAAGGGCGGGACCTACCACATCAACCTGCTGCCGACGACGGTCCACGTCTACTTCGGCAGCGTCACGGGGGCCACGCCGGACGGGCGCCGCGCGGGAGAGCCTCTCTCGGAGGGGGTCTCGCCGGTCCAAGGGGCGGACCGGCGCGGCCCGACGGCCGTGCTTCGCTCCGTGGCCAAGATGGACCACGTGCGGACGGGAGGAACGCTCCTCAACCAGAAGCTGACGCCGCGCCTCCTCGAGGGAGAGGAGGGACTGGACGGCCTCGTGCACCTCGTCCGTTCCTACTTCAAGCTGGACGGGCACCATCTTCAGTTCAACGTGGTCGACGCCGCCACCCTCCGCGCGGCTCAGGCCCACCCGGAGCAACACCGGGACCTCATCGTGCGCGTTGCTGGCTACAGCGACTACTTCTGCGATCTCGGCAAAGACCTTCAGGACGAGATCATCGCGCGCACGGAGCACGCGTCGCTGTAGGCCGTCTCGGGGTTGACCGGCGCCCCCGCAGGGGTCGGTGCGCGACCGGCCAGCCTCCGCTGGGGGACGTCCCGGCGGCGGGGGCAGAGCGTTTGAGGAGGAGCGAAGGCATTTCACCTACATCACACAGGCGCGCCCACCCCTTGACGACGCGGCGATTCTCGCTAGACTGTTAGAGCGATGGCCTTGACCGCAACGGGGGTTCGCTGGTGCTGGCAGCACGTCGGAAGTCCGTGGGGCGCGCACGGGCCAAGCTCGGCCTCCGCGGCCGGTGGTGAAAGGGCAAACAAGCGCCCCACTCCATGTCTTCCGGGTCCCCCTGGAGCGCTTCTTGGTGCGATCAAACACGTTCAGCGTCACCCAACCGCGTGTGGCGTGAGGCGGGGCCACGGCGAACACCTCAGTCCTCCGCCCGAAGGGCGTGCCCCTCCTGTCGGGAGAGGGACGGAGCGCGGCCTTCGTCACCTTTAGCTTCGACGTCCGGAGTTCGCGGCACCGACGAGGTGGAGTCCGAGAGGGGAGGCGGGATGTACAGGCTGGGCACGGATGTGGGCGGCACGTTCACCGATGGGGTGCTTCTCGACGAGACGACCGGTAGGATCGCGGTCAGCAAGGTCTCGTCGACTCCGGAGAACCCGGCCACCGGGACGATCCAGTGCATCGAGAAGTTCGAGATCCCTCTCGACCAGGCGTCCTTCCTGGTTCACGGGACCACGGTGGTCATCAACGCCCTCATCGAGGGGAAGGGGGCGAAGACGGCGCTCATCACCACGAAGGGCTTCCGGGACGTGCTGGAGATCGGCCGCTGCAATCGCACGGAGATGTACGATGCGCTGTACCGGAAGCCAACTCCCCTTGTCCCGCGGCGCCTGCGGCTCGAGGTCAGAGAGCGCGTGGCGGCGGACGGGACGGTCGTGGTCCCTCTCGATCTCGACGAGGTGACGCGCGTGGCCACGGCCCTCCGGGAGGCGAAGGTCGAGTCGATCGCCGTCTGCCTGCTCAACGCCTACGTGAACTCCCAGCATGAGGAGGAGATTGGCGCGCTCCTTGCCCGCCACTGTCCGGAGGCGACTGTCTCCCTCTCGCACCAGATCACCCGGCGCTACTACGAGTACGAGCGGACGAGCACGACCGTGCAGAACGCCTACGTCATGCCCGTCGTGCGCCGCTACCTGAAGAGCCTAGAGGAGGAGCTCGAGCGCCGCCACTTCGCGAGCGTGCTGCAGATCATGCAGTCGAACGGCGGCGTCATGGCGTCGCCCGTCGCGCGCGACATCCCGATCGCCATGGTCGAGTCGGGACCGGCGGGTGGAGCGATCGGCGCGGCCCAGCTTGCCGGTCTCCTCGGTCACAAGAACGTGATCTCCTACGACATGGGTGGGACGACCGCCAAGACGTCGATCATCACGGACGCCCTTCCGGAGACGACGGAACAGTACCTCGTCGAGGGTCGGCCCATCCTCCTCCCGGTCGTCGACCTGCGGGAGATCGGCGCCGGAGGAGGAAGCATCGCCTGGATCGACGAGGCGGGCGCCCTCCACGTCGGTCCCCAGAGCGCCGGCGCCGCGCCTGGACCCGCTTGCTACCTCCGGGGCGGGGCGGAGCCCACGGTGACCGATGCCAACCTCGTCCTGGGGATCCTCGACCCGGAGTACTTCCTGGGGGGGGAGATGGAGATCTCGCCGAAGCTCGCCCGGGAGGCGGTCGGCCGGATCGCCGCCTACTTCGGCCTCACGGTGGATGAGGCGGCTCTCGGGATCGTGCGGATCGTGAACACGAACATGTCCGGCCTCCTCCAGTCGATGACCGTCAAGCGCGGGTACGACCCGCGGGAGTTCGCCCTGGTTGCGTTCGGGGGAGCTGGACCCATTCACGCCTCGGCGATCGCCCGCGATATCAACGTCCCCACCGTCATCGTGCCCCCCTCGCCGGGGGTCTTCTCTGCCTGGGGGATGCTGGTGGCCGACCTGCGCCACGACTTCGGCCAGACCTACATCACGCCGATGGATGACGCCCCGATCGGCGCCGTGAACGGCGTCTTTGCCCAACTCGAGGAGCGGGTGAGCGACCTCTTCCAGAAGGAGAGGACGAAGACCGAAGAGATCGTGCTCACCCACTCCTTGGATCTCCGCTATGTTGGCCAGGAGCACACGCTGCGCGTTCCCGGCCCGGCGCGACTAGAGGAGGCAGACAAGCGGTCGCTCAATCGGAGCTTCGACGAGATGCACCTCCGCGTCTACGGCCACAACGCGCCCGAGGAGCGAAAGGAGATCGTGTCGTTGCAGGTCACCGGGATCGGCAGGGTTCGCAAGCCCGTCCTCGAGAGGATCCCCCGCGGCCCGGAGAGGCCGGCGGCCGAGGCGGGCCTGGGCAGGCGCCCCGTGTACGTGGGGAACAGCACCCATGAGGAGTTCTCCATCTACCGGCGCGACCGGCTTGTGGCGGGGAACGTCCTCGTGGGGCCCGCCCTGATCGAGGAGGAGACCGCGACGACGACCGTGGAGAGGGGTGGCCGTTGCTCGGTTGACGAGTACGGAAACCTGATCATTGCGGTCGGGGGGGAGGGACGATGAGAGTGGATCCGGTCACCCTGGAGGTCATCCGCAACCGTCTGATCGCCGCCAGCCGCGACATCCGCCGCACCGTGGAGAGGGCTGCCTACAGCCCCATCCTCTACGAGGTCGTCGACTTCAGTTGCGGGATCCTGGACGGCGACGCGAACCTGATCGCCGAGACGCCCGGACTCCCGATCTTCCTCGCCAACCTCGGCTACGCGATCACCTCCACCTACGAGACGATCGGCCGGGCGAACCTCCATCCGGGCGACGTCATCCTGTGCAACGACCCCTACAACGGCGGCGGGACCCACTGCCCCGACCTCGTCGTCCTTTGCCCGGCGTTTCACGACGGCCAGATTCGTGGCTGGGCCGCCTTCCGCGGCCACACGGTGGACATGGGAGGGATCTACCCCGGCGGCTGGTACAGTGACACGGTCGAGGTCTACCAGGAGGGCTTCCGTCTCCCCCCGGTGAAGCTACTTGTCGAGGGGAAGCCAAACGAGGACGTCTTTCGGCTCATCCGCGCCAATACCCGCGTCCCGGACCCGGTCCTTGGCGACATCCGCGCCATGGTGGCCGCGGTGAAGAAGGGCAGCCAGCGCTTCACCGACGTGATCACAACCTACGGTCTGGACGTGACCCTGAGCGCGCTTGCGGAGATCCTCGCGCAGGGAGAGCGCCTGGCGCGCGCCGCCGTCAGCCGGATCCCCGACGGGACCTACCATGCGGAGGCGGTTCTGGACGGCGACGGGAACGACGACAAGCCGCTCGACGACAAGATCCTCCTCTCCCTGACGATCACCGTGAAGGGGGAGGAGATGACGGCCGACTTCACCGGGACGGGTCCGCAGAACCGCGGACCGATGAACACCCCGGAGCCGTCGACCATCTCCGCCGCGCGCTACGCGTTCAAGATCGTCACGACGCCGCACCTCCCGAGCAACGAAGGGTTCTTCCGGGCCCTCAAGATCGTGATCCCGGACGGGAGCTTCCTGAAGCCGCGCTTCCCGGCGGCCTGTGCCATGTGGCCGACCCCGTCGACGACGATTCCCGACCTCTTCCTGAAGGCCCTCGCCCCGGCGATCCCCGACCAGGTGCGAGGCGGGCACTTCGGCGACGCGATGGCGAACTTCATCTACGGGACGGACCCGCGGACCGGCAAGTACTACGTCTGCGCGGAGGCGGATGCCGGGGGCTACGGTGGGAAGCCGACCGAGGACGGCGAGGCGGCTCTCTTCTCGATGACGCTGGGGGACACGTACAACGTGCCGGCCGAGGTAGTGGAGGTCCGCTATCCGTGGTGCGTCGAGCGCTACGAGTTGGCTCGGGATTCGGGCGGAGCCGGGAAGTTCCGGGGCGGCCTGGGAGTGGAGCGCGACTACCGCCTGAGCCACGACGCGGGACTGACGGTCACGACCGACCGCGTGAAGTACACCCCGCCGTGGGGCCTCTTCGGAGGGCGACCCGGGACGACCAACCTGACGATCATCCACCGGAAGGACGGACGGAAGGAGGAGTGGCGGAAGATCTCGAACTTGCCCCTCGCAGCTGGTGAGGTGCTGACTTTCCGCGGCGGGGGCGGCGGGGGCTACGGGGCCCCGCTCGAGCGCGACCCCGACAAGGTCCTCCAGGATGTCCTCGACGGGTACGTCTCCGCGGAGAAGGCGAGAACGGAGTACGGCGTGGTCATGGACGGCGCTCGGGTGGACCTTCCCGGTACGAAGAAGCTGCGGGAGACGCTGCGCAAGGAAGAGAAGAAGGAGCCGCCTCGTGGAAAGGCGCATCGTCCTTAGGTTCGAGAGAGGGGGCGAGCTGGTGGCCGATCTCCTGCCCGAGTTGGCTCCGCGGACGGTGGAGGCGCTCGTGAAGATGCTTCCGTTCGAGGAGACGGTCTACCACTCCCGCTGGTCGGGACGGGAGATCAACTTTCCCGTCAAGAGCCCCATGGCGATCCCGCGCGAGCGGCAGACGACGCAGATGAGCACGGGGGACGTGATCTACTGGACGGAGTGGGATCTTGACCCCGAGCAGGCCGCGGAGGCGCTCGCCGTCTACTACGGCGCCGAAGTCTCGCGCGACCATCGCGGTCGGCTGCCGGTGAACGTCTTCGCGCGGGTCCCTCCCTCCCAGTGGAAGGCGATCGAGGAGATCGGGCTGCGGGTCTGGCAGAGGGGCGTCGAGAAGGTGACCGTGAGCTTGGATAAGCCAGGGACTGGGTCCCCATGACCGCGCAGAGAGAGATCGCGCTCGGGCAGAGGCTAGGAAGGGCGCAGGAAGGGATGCGCCGGGAGGGCGTGGGGCTTGTCGTTCTCCCCCTGGGCTCGAACCTTCGCTACCTCTCAGGCTTCTCCGACGAGCCTGCGGAGCGGCTTCTCGCGCTCCTTCTCCCCGCGGCCGGGGACCCCCTCTTTCTCGTCCCTGCCCTCTACGAGGCGCAGGTTCGGCACGCGTCGCCCATCCAGGAGCTTCGAGTCTGGAAGGATGAGGAGGGAGTCGACGGCGTCCTCACTCAAGCGATCTTGGAGCTGCGTGCCGAACGGACCACGATCGCGGTCGACGAGTCCATGGGCTCGGGTTTCCTCCTCCTCTTCCAGCGGGTGGCCCCTCGCGCTTCGTACCGAGGCGTGAGCGCCATCCTGGGACCCCTTCGCGCGACGAAGGACCCGGAGGAGCTTCTCGCCATGGAGCGCGCGAGCGCCCTGGCCGACGAGGCCTTCGCCCGGGCGAGCGAGCTTCGGATCGCCGGGATGACGGAGCTCTCTCTTGCGCGGGTGCTCGAGCAGACCATGGTCGAGCTCGGGGCGGACGGAGCCGCGTTTCAGACGCTCGTCGCCTCGGGACCGAACAGCGCGCTCCCGCATCACCGGGCCGGGTCGCGGCGGATCGAGGTCGGAGACGTCGTGATCCTGGATTACGGCTGCCGGGTTGACGGGTACTGCTCCGACATCACGCGCACCGTCGTCTGCGGCAAGGCGACCGACGAGGTCGTTCGTGTCTACGAGACCGTCCGGGAGGCACAGGAGCGGGCGCGGGGGGCGGTGCGCCCGGGAGTCGAGGCCGAGGACGTCGATGCCGCAGCGCGGACGGTGATTGCAGGAGCTGGCTACGGCGATCGGTTCATCCACCGCACGGGGCACGGCATCGGCCTGGACGTCCACGAGCCGCCGTACATCGTGGCGGGAAACAAAGACCGCTTGAGCCCTGGGATGACGTTCTCCATCGAGCCGGGGATCTACTTCCCCAATCGATGGGGGATACGGATCGAGGACCTCGTGCGGGTGACGGAGACGGGGGTCGGCGTGCTCAACAAGGCGACCCACGAGTTGCAGGTGGTTCGGTAGAGCAGAACAAGTGGGCGACGGGGGCTCCCCGCCGCTCGCCCACGGCCATGGCCTCTCCACAGGCGAAGAGGGGAGCAGGGAGGTGGGATGGCGACGGAGGGAGGCGGAGGGTAGGTCGCGACGAGAGGAGGAAAGAAGAGCATACCGCGAGGTGATGCGAAGTGAGAAACAGAAGGTTCTTGTGTGTTCTGCTGGCAGCGTTTGCGCTTACGGTTGGCTTCTGGAGCTACATCGGACTGGGGGCCGTGGAGAACGTGGCGGTCATCAACGGCTACCCCACGATCACGGCGGATCCGGCGACGGCCTCGGACTGGTACGACACGGAGGCCATGTACAACCTCTACAGCCCGCTGGTCTACCCCACGCCGGAGGGATCGGTGCGGGCCCACCTGGCGACCAGCTGGACGCCCGTGGGTGGCGACCTCAAGCACTGGCGGTTCACGCTCCGCGAGGGAG
>Ga0315291_10001239_pt1 | contig 34136 bp, 22 predicted proteins | sample YL17G12_20_MG_FD_203070 | JGI IMG/M metagenome (GOLD analysis project Ga0315291, IMG submission 203070) | Sediment microbial communities from Yellowstone Lake, YNP, Wyoming, USA - YL17G12_20 | ecosystem: Environmental > Aquatic > Freshwater > Lake > Sediment | place: USA: Wyoming | collected...
CTGTGGATGAAGGCCTCAGTCCTACCGAGAGGACGACCAAATCATATTCTTCTCGCACAGTGCTGCCCGCTGATGAACCGGCTCCCCGGCTCACTGAAGAACTAGCTCCCGAGGTCCCCGAAGAACCAGTTCCCGAGCCGGCTGAAGAACCGGCCCCCGACCCCGGCGCAATAAACTCGACCACAAGGTTTTTGCTCTCCGGCAGTTCCTCAATCTTTGCCACCGCAGCCGGAACAAGATCGACCCTCGGTTCCTTGAGCACGCTCTGATAGAACTCCTCAGAACCCTTGCCGATTGGTCGCATATCGCGATGAAGGATCTTGATACGGGCATCGCCTATCTGCCCTACGAGCGAAAGAGCTTCCTTCATCGCACTCATGCAACAGACGCTCGAACAATAGTCAGCGCCAAGCGCCTCGTCCCTGGAGCCAACACATTGTACAAATGCGATGCGTGTCGGAACATCGCCGTCAGAAGGCCTTAGAACAAGCCCGCCGTAAGGCCCCGTCGGGCTCAACATTCGCTCCAGCTCAATACTGGTCACCACGTTTGGAAATTGCCTGTAGCCTAGCTCGCGGATTCTGCCCGCATCAAACTCGTCGAATCCCGGTGCGAGCACAATGGCACTTACCTTGAAACTGAGACTGCGGCCTTTCTCGTCGTAGACAACCGCGCGCGGGTCACATTCAGCGAGACAGAGGCCGCACCCGATACAACGCCGGCAACTGAGGCATCTCTTGGCCTCTCGAATCGCGCGCTCCTCTTCGAGGCCCAGTTCGACCTCCCGGAAGTTTTCTTTCCGAGCCTCAAGAGGGAGATGCGGCATCTTCTCCCTCGGTGTCGGTACGTCCTTAAAGTCCGTTATGAACTTGCTCTTTTTCATTCGAATCCACAAATTGTGTGTACAAATCGCGACAAAGTGCCTTTGCCGCAACCACCTGGTCTACCCCTCCAGATATTTCTCCATCGAATCCGCTGCCACGTGCGCAGCAGCGATTGCCTGGATGATGGTTGCAGGGCCAGTCACACAATCACCCGCCGCGAAAACTCCCGCGCGATTCGTGGCCATTGTCTTTTCGTCCACGACAAACGAACTCCACTTCGAGATCTTTAGCCCGTGTCCTTCTTGAAGGAATGCGATGTCCGGCTCCTGGCTGATGGCAGGAATCACGCAGTCGGTCTCAATCTCGAATTGCGAGCCCTCGATGGGTATTGGACTTCTTCTTCCGCTCGCGTCGAGCTTTCCAAGCCTCATCTTTGTGCATATCATGCTGCTTACCTTGCCGTTTTTGCCAAGCATTTTGACTGGCGCAGCCAGATAATGGATTTTTACTCCCTCCCTTTCGGCCTCCTCAATCTCCCATGGGTTTGCAGGCATCTCCCTGCGGCTTCTTCTATAGAGTATGCTCACTTCTTGACAGCCCAGACGCAGCGCAGTGCGCGCAGAGTCAATGGCGGAATTACCTCCGCCTATCACTATGACCTTCTCGCCCGGTTTCTTCTTGTCACCGAGGTTGACGCGTCTAAGGAAAACTACGCAGTCAAGGATCCCCTCGAACTCGTCCTCTCCTGGCACACCAAGCTTGAGCCCCTTGTGAGCGCCTACGCCCATGAAAATCGCTCTGAACCCCTGCTTGAAAAGGTGATCAATGGTGAGGTCCCTGCCCACTGGCGCGTTGACTTTGAGTTCAACACCGAGCGCTTTGATGTAATCAATGTCAGATTCAATAACGTGCCTCGGCAGTCTGTACTCTGGAATCCCAAGCCACAACATGCCTCCGGGTACTGGAGCAGCTTCGAATATCGTGCATTCGCGGCCCTTCAATGCGAGGTCGTAGGCGACGGTGAGTCCAGCGGGGCCGGAACCAATTACTGCAACTTTGCTGTTAGGTTTTTTCCTCGTGGGTTTGGGCAAAGGAATTCTACCCTGCTTTCTCAAGCTAACTTCGTAGTCGCTCGCAAACCTCTTCAAACCATCTATTGCGATGGCTTCGTCCTGTTTTCCGCGATTACAAGCGCTCTCGCAGGGATGATTGCACACTCGACCGCACACAGCCGGCAGAGGGTTCGTACGTCTAACCACTTCCACGGCTTCGACGTATTTTCCGTCTGCGATAAGCCCGACGTACGTTCTCACGTCAACATGCGCGGGACAGGTCTCCACGCATATTGGCGTCTCCTTTTCTATGTTGTAAAGGTGTGGAAGCGATGCCCAGTTGTGAGAGTCAATAGCGGTTCTTAAAGAAAGGCCTTCGTTAAATGTGTCGAATGGTTTTATGGGGCACACGACCGCACAGGCACCGCAGAACGTACATTTTTCATTCACTCTGAAGGGGTCCTGTCTGACGACGACTTCAAAAGCTCCAGCTTCCCCCTTCACTTCTTCGATTGAAGCATTAGTGATCAGGTGAATATTTGGAAACTGCTTCAGAGCCTCCAGTCTTGGCGCAAGTTCGCAGAAAGCAGGAATGTCCGAAAGGGTCGTTCTGTCAAGCTGAGCCATGGTCCCACCAAGAGTGGGTTTTTGCTCTACAAGATAAACTTCGGCGCCCGCTTCGGCGAGCTCGAGAGCTGCCTCTATCCCTGCGATTCCGGCCCCAACCACGAGCACGGAACGATTCTCGCCGCCCTGATCTGCTGCTTGTTCTGCCATGCCGTGCGTCATCTCCAGGTCACTCTACTTGTCAGTCCAGCCTTGAGGCTTAAGGACATTGCTACACTCCCCGCGATTCAGTACCTCAACGAGTTTGGAAGAGGGGGGCCGCCCTTCCGCTCTGACTCTCCACAAGGGCGTCTTGCCTTCGACTCTCTCGATTTCTGCCATTCCCATCCTGCGCATATCGACAAGCTGTCTCAGGATCCGGTATGGCGTGGCCCCGAGCGATTTCGCAAGCTCCTTCACCGATACAAGCGTGTCTTCCCCGCGAAGGATGATTTCTTGGATCGTGCATTCATCCATTATTACCTCGTCATACATCCTTCCCAGCTCGTGCTCAGTAAACTTCTCACCGTACACGTTGCCCGTGTTCGCAAATTCCACCTTCTTGCCCATCACCCACCGGAGCTTCTTTCCCTCAACCGCGTTCCTCGCGACTTGAAGCTTTGTAGAAAGCTCTTCTCCAGTGAGATGTTCGCTCTCGCCGAGCGGGCCGAGTTTGCTGATTGTTTCCGTGAATTCAGTCACATATTTGACAAACTTGGCGCCCTCGGCCGACGACATCATTCGTATCGCAAGCCTGTCCGGGTTTATGCCACAGTATGAAAGTATTTTCTTCGCAACAAGAATCCTCGCCTGTGAGTAGTAGTTTCCATCCGTGTAATGGCACTCACCCAGCAGGCATGCGCCCACGAATACTCCGTCTGCTCCGTTGACGAATGTCTCCATCATGATAGATGGATCCACCCTGCCCGAGCACATGACTCGTATTACCCTGACCTCAGGTGGATATTGAAGTCTCGCAACCCCGGCGAGATCCGCTGCTCCGTATGCTCACCAATTGCAGCAGAACGCCAGGATTCTAGGCTTAAACTCGCTCATGGTTCTCCTCGCTCATCATTGTCATCGCTCAGGCTTCTCTCAACCCATTCAGTTTCGCAGTGGGGCTCACGCAGTCGCCCCCGCCGATTTCTCTCTCTTCAGATAGGCTTTGACCTGTGCGTCGAGCTGTTCGTCCGTATAATGGCTCATCCCAATTGCACGTCTGTAACAGGTGGCGGCACACACCCCGCAACCTTTGCAGGCAACATTTATCATCCGGGCCTTTGGCCCCTTTTCTGTCTCAACAATTTCAATTGCCCCGTATGGGCACGCGGCCGCGCACATGCCGCATCCCCTGCAAGCTTCCTCATCAACGAGTTCGCTCACGATGGGCTCGACTTTCACGTATCCCCGTGAAAGCGGAATCGAGGCACGAGCCGCAGCGCCTAGCGCCTGATAGATGCTTTCGCCCGCGGACGCCGGCCAATGGGCAGTGCCACAAACGTAGATGCCGTCCGTCGCGAAATCCAAGGGTCTCAACTTTACGTGGGCTTCAAGAAAGAACTTGTTCTCGTCGAGAGGCACCTTGAGCATTCTTGAAAGACCCTCGACTCCCTTCCTGGGCGTGAGCGGTGGGGCAAGAATCACAAGGTCGGTAACGAGTGTCATCTCTCTTCCAGTAAGTGGGTTGAGAACGCTTACCTTGTCAGTTTCAACAACTGGAGGATTCTCGAGAGAGTAATTGACAAAGCGCACGCCCATCTGCTTTGCCTTGAGATACATTTCCTCATTCTTAACGCCGTAGCACTGGAGATCCCTGTACAGTATGTGCACGGAGGCGTCGGGCATGGCCTCTTTGATGAGCATCGCGTTCTTGATTGAGTTCATGCAGCAGATTCGTGAGCAGTATATTCTTTCTCTTACACGAGCACCGGCGCATAGGATTATCACAAACCGTTTGCCCTCGAGCTTTCCCTGCTTGAGCATTCCCTCGAGCTGAATCTGCTTTATGACCTTTTTACCGTCGTATCCAAAGTAGCCGTCTGGAATCAGCTCTTCCGCTCCGGTCGCCACGACGATGACGCCGCAAAGAAATTTCCTGGGCTCGGCTGTGCCGGGCGCGTCATTCCCGAGCCCGTTTCTCGTGGGTGCGGCGCCGCTCGACGCGCCACTCTCTAGTTCGCTTTTCCTGCGCTGCCCGTTGCCGGACGCGCCACTCTCGAGCTCACTGTTCTTGCGCTCTTCGCCGTTCGATGACACAGTTATCTCATATTTGCCGATGTAGCCTTTAATATCTGTAACGGTGCGGGAAGTCAGAATCTCTATCCTAGGGTCGCGCTGCGCCTGTCTTATCTTTTCTTCAATAAGAGTGCTTGCTGAAATATTGGAGGGGTAGAGCCTATTCACATACGTGAGGAGTCCACCCAACTCCTTTTCTCTTTCAACGAGTTTCACGGGAAATCCTCTCTTGGCAAGCGAGACTGCGCACGTAAGACCGGAGACCCCGCCGCCAATCACAAGCACCACTTGCTTAACATCCGCGGTTATCTCCTCCTTTGGCTCGAGTCTTGTCGCCCTTGCCACTCCCATTCTCACGAGGTCCTTCGCCTTCTCGGTGGCGATTTCTCTATCCGCCTTGTGAACCCAGGAGCATTGTTCGCGGATGTTCACGAACTCGAAAAGATACTTGTTAAGTCCTGCTTCTTCGCAGGCCGCACGGAATACTGGCTCATGCGTCCTGGGAGTGCAGGCTGCTACGACTACGCGGTTGAGATTGTGCTCCTTGATGGCATTTTTTATGTCCGTCACGCCGGCTTCGGAGCATGAGAAAAGGTTTTCCCGAGTAAAAACTACATTGGGGAGCGTGCGCGCGTAGTCGGACACGACATTAGTGTCGAGAAAACCTGCGATGTTTGTCCCGCACCTGCAGATGAAGACACCGATGCGGATGTCGCCGGGTGTGACAGCGCTAGTCTCTTCGGCTCGCACGCCTTTCATTGACTCATTCGCCATTGCTTTCCCGCTCTCCGCTTTCCCCTCGCCCTCTCTCCCTTTGCTCACCCCTTATCCCTTTTCACCCTTTTTCCCCTTAGCCGCCCTCTCTCCCATCGCTCATCCTCTCTCCCCTGGTTCTCCTTTTCTTCGCTTAGTCAACCTTTCCCCTATCGCTCAGCCTTTCTCCCCTACTCGCGCTCTCTCGCTTCTATCCTTTTATCCTCGTGCCCTCTCCTCCCTCACTCACGAACCTACCGCCACCTTCACTTCAGGCAATACCAATTCCGCTGCTCTCATCGCGGCGGCGCTGGCTTGTGACACGGCCTCAGGAATGTCGCAGGGTCCGTTGCAGAATCCGCAGGCGAATATTCCAGGTCTGGAAGTATCGGCGGGTTCTCTATCGTTGACCTTCACGAATCTATTCTCATCAAGCTTTATCCCCAGGATCTCGGCGAGTTTATCCGAACTCTTCGCTGCGATAGCAGCAGCGGCAAGCACAACGAGATCAACCGTCAGGGATTTTACCTCACGCTTCCGCGTGTCCTCGTACCAGACCACGGGATTCCCGCTCTTATCCTCCTCGATCTCGGCCACTCTCCCCCTGACGTAGTTAATACCGTAGATTTCTCGACCCTTTATCTCGTAATCCTGAAACCATTTCCCTACGTTACGGAAATCGGTGTGGAAAATATGCGACACCGCATCGGGATCGTGCTCGCGCGCCAACATCGCGTCCTTTATTGAGTACATGCAGCAGACGCTAGAACAATACTTGCAGTAATTGAGGTCTCGCGACCCCACGCATTGGAGATACGCCACCTTCTTGGCCAGTGTGTTGTCGGACGGGCGGTACAGATGCCCGCCTGTCGGACCGGTCGCATTGATCAGCCGTTCGTACTCCAACCCTGTGATGACGTTCTTGATGCGGCCATAGCCGTATTGAGTCAAAGGGGTCGGATCAAACACGTCAAGCCCGCTGGCCACGACTATTGCACCGACCGACAGTTCAACGATTTCATCCTTCTGCTCAAAATCGATCGCGCCCTTCTGGCACACCCTTTCACACAGCCTACACTTGCCTTTCTCGAAAAATGTGCAGTTGTCTTTGTCGATGGTCATCACGGCGGGTATGCCCTGCGCAAAATAGAGATAGATGGCCCGCCTGTCCCTCAACTTCATATCGAACTCGTCAGGAACTTTGCGCGGACACTTGGCTGCACAATCGCCGCACGCGTTGCACACTTCTTCCTTCACAAAACGAGCCTTCTTCCTCACGGTTACCGTAAAAGCGCCCGCCTCGCCCTCGACTCTTTCGAGCTCGCTGTACGCAAGAATGTCAATGTTGGGATGCCGACCGGCATCCAGCATCTTAGGCGCCAGGATTCATATGGAGCAGTCATTGGTGGGAAATGTCTTATCCAGTTGAGCCATGACGCCGCCGATGCTGGGCCTGCGCTCAACCATGTAGACCTTTACCCCCATGTCAGCAAGGTCCAGGGAAGCCTGAATTCCTGCTATGCCTCCTCCTATCACCAGTACCTCAGCCACCACATTCTCCTTTTCTAAGGGTCGTCCCCTTAAGGGCTACTTGCTTGGTGAATCCTTCCCTCGCGCACTGTTTTTTCGCATATCTTCCATATACCTATCCCGCAGCATCAAGCACGATCGAGACAATGTCCCGGATTTGTATGTCAATCTTCTTGTCTTTGTCGTATTGGGCGCAGGTCAAATGAATCCTGCACTTGGGACAGGCAGTGACCAAAATTGAAGCTCCCGTTTCCTGAGCCTCGGCAAGCCTCTCCAGTTGAATCTGCTTGTTGCAGAGCACGCAGCTCACCCACTCGCTCGAACCGCAACACACTGCGTTTGCCCTGTTCCGGGGCATTTCGACCAGCTCAACGCCGGGAATAGCGCGTAAGAGCTCACGCATCCCTTCGGTCTGTCCCATCATCCTTCCCATCCTACAGGCATCTTGGAATGTCACCTTGAGAGGACCGCCACTCAAATCGCCAGTTTCCTTCCCGCCTGAACCAACAGACTCGCTCCCGCCTGCGCCTGAAAGGGTGTGGAGCGCAAACTCACCCCTTTTTGCTTTTTCAAGCAAGATGTCGGTAATGTGAACAACCTCAAACTTGAGCTCGCCAAAGACCGAAGGATATATCTTGCTAAAAGTGTGATATCCTTCTGGACACGTGAAAACTACCCTCTTTGCTCCAGAATCAGAGATTAGCTTTAAGTTGTACCTTGCCAGCTTCTCAAAACCATCGTAGTTACCCGACCAGTAAAAATCGTGACCGCAGCAGCGTTCGTTCTCTGAGACAACCGGTGTAATGCCCACCAGGTTCATCAACTTGATCGCAGAACGCGCGATTGGCGTGCTCTTGAGTTCGATGTTTCTGAATATTACGTCAAAGTAAGGAAGGCAGCCGGCAAAATAGAAGTCGTCGCCACTTGTGCACGTGCGCAGACTTGCATCAAGCCAGCTAGCGGCTCTCGGCTTGAAGCCTTTGGCATGAAGCTCCATGATAGAACGCAGAACGCCGGCATGTGAGTCAACGCCTTCAAAACCTGCCTCGCGGGCTGCCACTCTGGCCGCTCGCATGAACTCGTTATAGTCAACCTGGGCAGGGCATCGAACGCTGCACGTGAGGCAGGTAAGGCAGGACCATAGCTCTCTGTCCGCCAGAATCTCGTCCTGGGGACCGAGCAGCAGTTTCTCGACCATAAGCCTGGGCGAAAAATCTGGATTCACGCGCGAAACGGGACAACTTCCGGTGCAAATCCCGCACTCAACGCAGTTGTATGCTCTTGTTTCCTCTAATTTTCGTTCCAAACTCACACTAGACTTCACACCGGACTCCTTGATGATCTCTGACTAATCTCGAAGGCCACAGCACCAGCACCGTGACAATCTGTTGCTGCTCCATGCCCACAGCCCTAGCTTTCTGACAGTCTATTGTTGCTCCACAGGCACGGTAACAAATTGTGCGATCTTCTCACAAAACTCTTTCACACAGTCAGCGAAACGCTTACCCTCTTCAGTATCAAAAGTCTCCAGATGAATCCTTTCGGCCCCAATCCCAATAAGCTCGGCGAGCTCCTTTGCTTCGGCAACCACTTGCTCGCACGTAGAACTCCCGTTCACGTAATGGCACAACTCGCGTTTACACGCCGCTACAAGAACTCCACGCGCACCAGAGCCAAACGCATCCAGGATAAGAGCCGGAGTAAGCCTTCCAGCACAGGTCAACGTTATTATCCTGGCCTGTGGGGGATACTCTTCTCCAACAACTCCGGCGTTGTCCGCCGCGATTGCCGGATACCAGCCGCAGGAGAATATGATGATATTAGATTGTGATCTCACCTTCATTACGTCTCCCGTCACAGCTTCTTCCTCGTCAGAGCTTCTCCGTTGTTAGAAAAACGCGGCACAAACCCCATGAGGATCCCCGGCTTGCCACATCGAAACCCCAGCACTCTCTAGCCACCTACAACCTCCACCATCGCTCTTATCTGGTTCTGGCTCACCGGTGCGAGTGAAGGCGCTCCATTTATGCACACAGTTGAACAGACCCCGCAACCTGTGCAGAGAGCCTCATCGACAAGGGCGAGTTTGAGACCGTTCTCAAGCGGCATCATCTCTATTGCGTCCCACCGACATGCCTGGGCGCAACGACTACACCCTCTACATACTTTGCGATCGATCTTTGAAAGAAACGGGGCCCTGTCGATTTCGCCGCTGACAAATCTAGATGCCCTCGAAGCTGCAGCGATGGCCTGCGCAATCGACTCGAGGATCGTGGCCGGTGAGTGACAGCTGCCAGCTACAAAGATTCCTTTCTCAACAAAATCGCCGGGTCTCAGCTTGATGTGTGGTTCGATGAAAAAACCGTGCATATCTACTGGAAGCCGCAGAAGTTCGGCCAGCTTGCGAGAACCCTGTGATGGTCTAAGAAAAGCTGGCAGAACAATCACGTCTGCAGCGATCTCCAGAGCGGTATCGGACGGAAGAGCTCTGTCGAATCGAAGAACGCTCCTGGGCGAACCGGATACTCCACCGGCGGCATCTTTATCATCCGGCACCGAACCTCCGTGCGCCGGGCCTCCGTACGCCGCATACGCACCAATGCGAAGCCCGTTCTTAAAGAAATTCAGCGATTTCTCATCCTCTACTCTGGCAAACTTCACGCCGGCATGTTTGGCTCTACGAAATTCCCTCTCGAGGTCTGTAGCTAGATCCTTGAAAAGAAACCAGATTTCGAGCTCTGGGTTCTCCTCTTTGAGCACGGCGGAGTTCTTTAGCGCCACAAGAGAATATATCCTTGAGCTGGAGTGACTCAGTTGTGGCGCGGCAATGTCGACAAAAAGGACGGAATGAGCGCCCTTGAGTTTCTCGCTCCAGGGTTCTGTCTCAAGGTCAATCTGGGTAAGAATACGACCGCCAAAGCCGGAGATCCTATTGAGAGGCGGCGCTTCCAAGAGCTCCTTCAAACCCACACAATCCGCGCCGGTCGCCACCACCACTGCTCCAAACTCTTCCTCGTCAGTCTTCCCGTCGGTTGACAGCTCCGCGACATATTGACCAAGCCCGCCTCTGAGAGAAACAAGCTCGGTTCGCTTAAGTATCTTCACCTTGCCGTCAATCCTGGATATTTTGTCTTCTGCGATTTTTCTGCCAGTTCTGCTGTAAGGGTAGGGCTTGGCAAGCTGAAGCAGCATTCCGCCCAAGGCATCGTTCTTCTCAACCAAGGTAACTTCGTGATGTAACTTCTCTAGTTCCCCCGCCGCACTTAACCCGCTCACGCCACCACCGATTACAAGAATCGAGTGTTTCGGATTTACCCTCACAGGCTCGTAGGGCTTGGCAAGTCCCACTTTCCTCACGCTTGCACCAATCAGGGCCTTCGCCTTTTCCGTCGCTCCTGCCTTATCCCTGTGAACCCGGCTGCAATGCTCGCGAACGTTTGCCACATCAACGAACCATCTGTTTAGCCCGGCGGATTCGCAGGCTTCCGCCACCAGTCTTCCGTGAAGTCGAGGCGTGCAACCCGCAATCACGATTCTCTCAAGTTGATTTTCGCGAATCGCTTTCATCAGGTTCGCTGTGCCAGGCCGCGAACATGGGTAGGCGTCGGCCTTCAAATAGACCACGCCGGGCAACGCACGGACGTATTCTTCAATCTGAACAAAATCCAGTGCCTCGCGGATTTCGTTCCCGCAATAGCAGAGCACGATTCCTATTCTAGGGGGATTTCTTGGGTTCATTCTATACTCATTTCACACGTTGTCCTGAAATCCTCTCAGAAAGCCATCCCATGTAGTCGTCGGGGTGTGTAGGAACCACCTCGAATTCGGCACACACGCTGCAGGGTACCGTCGAACCTTCCTCGCCCGCGACATGGACAGATTTGACCTGATCTATTTCCTTCAACGTTATGGCTTCGGTCGGACAGATCGTCGTACATGTCCCGCAACTGATGCAGGCAGCCGAGCCCCTGCGGAAAGGCGGTTCGACTTTCCTCTTCATCCCTCTCTGTGAAAATCCTATCGCACTCGCGCCCACTATCTCGTTGCACGCTCTTACACATAGACCGCAGACTATGCAGTTGTGAGTCTCCTCGAATCTATATCTGGGCTCTCCCACACCAAGTTTGGCCGCAAGCTCTTTTATCTTTCTCGCTTTTGGCGAACGTGCCAGGTAAAGCTCAACGAGAAGCCTTCTGTGAAGAAGAATTTCGTCGGTACAGGTGTTCACTTCCGCGCCTTCTCCGACAGGATACACACAGGCGGCCACGAATCGCTTTGCCCCTTTCACAGAAAGCTCGACAACGCAAAGCCGGCAGGCAGCGTAAGGTTCAAGCGCTTCGTCAAAGCAAAGCGTGGGAATCTCAACTCCCGCTTGCCTGCTGGCCTCAAGAATGGTGAGACCTTTCTCGGCTGTGAGATCCCGTCCGTCTATTCTAATCTTTACGTTTCCTTGCATTCTTTTTGTCTGCCCTCGTCTGGGCGCCAGGCGGCCTTTTTCCAGCTGGCTTGAGTGGGGAAGTCTGCTCGCCCTTCCTCGCGGCCGCTTTCTTCTTGGCCGCCTCCTCTTTGAGCCGTGCAATCTCTTCTGGAGTGAACTTCCGTTTGCAGACCTTTGCGGGACACTTCTTGTCTCTGATGTGTGTTTCGTATTCGTGTCTGAAATACCGGATCGTAGTAAGCACAGGATTGGGTGCCGTCTGTCCAAGGCCGCAGAGCGAGAGAGCTTTCACGGTGTGGGCAAGTTTCTCGAGAAACTCGATGTCACCTTCTCTACCTTGTCCCTCGCATATCCGCGCCAGTGTTTCGTTCATCACGTATGTCCCTATTCGACACGGCGCACACTTCCCACAGGACTCGGCTGCGGTGAAAGTCAGAAAGAAGCGGGCCATATCAACCATGCAAACCTTGTCATCCATGACGACCATGCCGCCCGAGCCCATTATGGCGCCGGCTTCCGTCAGGCGTTCATAATCAACGGGAAGATCGATCAGACTTTCTGGAATGAATCCTCCCGAAGGGCCACCGGTTTGAACCGCCTTAAACTTGCCCCCGTCCGTGATGCCGCCACCTATGCTGTAAACTATATCTCTCAAGCTAATGCCCATCGGCACTTCAATAAGACCGCTGTTATTAAGCTTGCCGACAAGCGAGAAAACCTTTGTACCTTTACTCTTCTCGGTACCGATCTGAGCGTACCAGTTCCCGCCTCTCGCCAGGATCACGGGAACGTTTGCCCAAGTCTCAACGTTGTTTATGTTGGTGGGCTTTCCCCACAGACCCGATTGCGCGGGGAAAGGCGGCCTGGGTCTCGGTTCACCCACCCTTCCTTCAATCGCGGCCATTAGCGCGGTTTCTTCGCCACAAACAAAAGCTCCTGCCCCTTTGCTCAGACTAACTCTGAAGTTGAAACCGCTTCCTAGAACGTCCTCGCCAAGCAGGCCGCATTCTTCAGCCTGCCTGATCGCAAGCTGGAGTTTTTCTATCGCAAGAGGATACTCGGCCCTCACATAAATGTAGCCTTCCTGCGCTCCCACGGCGAACGCACCGATGGTCATGCCTTCGAGCACGCTGTGAGGATCTCCCTCCAGAACGCTTCTGTCCATGTACGCGCCGGGGTCTCCCTCGTCGGCGTTGCAGATGATGTACTTAACGTCTCCAATAGCGTTGCGCGTGAGCTGCCACTTGACGCCGGTTGGAAAACCTGCTCCGCCTCGACCGCGTAGACCCGAGGCCTTCACTTCTTCTATCACCTTTTCCGGCGAAAGCTCCTTCAGCGCCTTGTGTAGCGCGAAGTAGCCGCCTCGCCCGATATATTCATCAATGCTGTCCGGGTTTATGACGCCGCAGTTTCGGAGCACGATTCTTTTCTGTTGCTTGAAGAACGGCACTTCGCCAAACAGTGGGATGTCGGCGAACTCACCTGGCGTGCGAACCTCAGAAGAATGGCCAGTGCCCGTGCCACGGGAGCCGTCTGATGGCTCGCCGGCCATACGCTGTCCGGAGGAATCGCTGGCTCCAGTGTCTCGCCTCGACGGATTCCCCACGGTGCCTTGCGCAGACGAAGCACTGCCCTCGCCCGTCGAAACCGCGGCCTTCCCGCTAGAAATTCTGACTTTCGTCCCCTCCACGAGATTTTCATCTTCTTCGATTCGTGTGAAAAGTCCTTCTTTTCGGAGTTTTCCAGAAGCGAGAGATTCGGCAATTTCAGCTGCCGCGGCAGGCGTGACATTTGCGTAGGTCAATCTCGGCTGGCCTGGCCTGACAATGTCAACGAGGGGCTCTTTGTAGCAAGAACCAATGCAACCGATAGGGGAAATTGAGGCATCGAAACCGATTCTTCTCACCTCATCCTGGAGAGCTTTCATCACGGGTCTGGAGCCACTCGCTATCCCGCAAGAAGCCATGCCGACCATTATCTTTGCTTTGTGCGGATAGAGAGTCGAAAGCCCTCTGTTCTTCGCTGCGATGAGATCCTCAAGTGAACGAATTCTCATAGTAATTCTGGTGTCAGAGCTCCAGTGGCTGCCGCTAGCGGCACAGCGAAACCATCACCTGCCGCAGAGACGCCGGGCTGGCAGCTGATAACGGCTGCTAGCGCAGAAACCACTCGCTGGCCATTGAGCGGTGGAGACACCGCGCCCAGCCGCAGCCAAGTCATGCACAGCCAATGCTGCGCCTCGCCAACCGCAGTCGAGTCATACGTAGCCGATGTTGCGTCTCGCGAACCACAGCCGACGTTACGCTTCGCCAGCCTCCTGCTTTTTGTATCCCTCCAAGATGTCACGCGCCTTATCCGGATTGGTGTGCCCATAGACTTCGTCATCCACCTTGAGGACTGGCGCGATGCTGCAACAACCGAGACATCTTACATCTTCAATCGTAAACTGCAGGTCGGGGGTCGTACCCGAGGAGTTGACGTTCATCTGCTTGCGCAAGTGAGCAAGAATGTCTCCGGCTCCCCTGACATGACAGGCTGTCCCTAGGCAAACGCTCACGACGTGCCGACCCTTGGGGATCAAACTGAAAGCATTATAGAAAGTAGCTACACTGAAGACCCTGCTTGCGGGAACCCCAATTCTGCTGCTAATGAGAACGAGGGCTTCCTCGGGAAGAAAACGAAACTCCTCTTGGATATCCTCAAGGATGCCAATGAGTGAGCCCGGGGTGGGCTTGTGTTCGGACAGAATGCTGTCCAGTTTTTCAAAGTCAAAATACATAGCCGACCTTGTTGCGGAAACTAACTCCTTTTATTTCAACGAGATCAGTAGTAGAGAAGTGGTTTTGTCGCCGAAGTATACAGGTTTCAGAATTTACCAGATTTTGCGAATTGAGTCAAGCCCGATGAAACAATCTACGACTAATTCTACCGAATCTTGGATGCTTTCCAACCCCGTGGAGAACTCGGCGCAATTCGAGGGCGTAACCAAAGCACTGGTTGCGTCATTTCAAATTGCCAAGTAAGCATGACACGAACCTTATGATATCCTTGATAGTGCTCCATTCCGTATCGAAATTAGCCTATTTCAATACCTAGTCAAGGGCTATTCCATGAACAAACCGATTCGGGAAATGTTCGACGAGCTACCGAGGGTTTACGAATTCATCAATCACATCGTAAGCCTCGGTCTCGATATTTCCTGGAGGAAAAGGGCGGCGTCTCTCGCTGCTGCCAAAGGTGGGGCAATTGCGTCCCGCGCGACTACTAAAGGTGGCGCGATGGCGTCTCTCGCTGCCGCCAAAGGTGGGGCAGCGTGGCTCGACGTCTCAACTGGCACTGGAGAGATGGCGGCCTACCTGAGAGAACTGGCGGGGCCGGGCACAACTGTTGTGGCTACGGACTTTTGCATGCCTATGCTCCTTGAAGCAAGGCGCAAGAAGGAAGCAAGACAAGAGAAGGAAGCATGGTACAAGAAGGAAGCATGGCCAAAAGATGAGGCTAGTAGCGCTGACAAAGTAACAACGAAAACGGTGGGGCGCCAAGCAAAAGGATGTGACTATCAAAGACAGTCGAGCGCACGGGGTATTCTCTTTGCGATAGCGGATACCGGATGCCTCCCATTCAAACCCAATTCCGTTGACCTTGTGACGATCTCCCTGGCGACAAGAAACATAGCGACGTCACGAGAGGACCTGGTTTCATGTCTAGGGGAGTTCAATCGCATCCTCAAGCCCGGCGGATGGTTCGTTAATCTCGAGACCAGCCAGCCAGACTCGCCCACCGTCAAACGCCTTTTCCACAAGTACGTGGATGTTCTTCTGAGACCCGTGGGTGCAGCGATCTCGGGCTCGAAAAGCTCATATTCATATCTCTCGAGCACAATAAGAGGCTTTTACGATGCCAAGGACCTGTCACGGATAATCAAAGAGGCCGGGTTTGAAAATATCAGCGTAACGAAGCTTTTTCTCGGTGTGGCGGCCATACACGAAGGCGAAAAGAGACGGCGCTGAAGCTCGCCATGTGTTCGCACCTCACTCTTCCCATCCGATTCCCACCTCGTCCTGTAGCTTCCCGAGCTCATAGAGCTTATGGTAGACGCCCTTTTTCGATACTAGTTCGTAGTGAGTTCCTCTCTCTACTATCTTTCCTCTCTCAAAAACCAGTATGAGGTTGGCTCTTTCCAGCGTCGCCGCTCTGTGTGAAATCACAATTGTGGCGCAGTCAGGGAATACCTTCTGAAGACCTTCCCAGAGTGCTGTCTCGGTTTGAGCGTCAAGACTGGCGGTGCAATCATCGAGTATCAATATCTGTGGTTCGCCCGCGAGTGCTCTCGCAAGCGCGATTCTCTGCTTTTGCCCTCCTGAAATTGTGACGCCACGCTGACCTATCTTTGTCTGGAAGCCGTCTGGAAATGCCTCAACTTCTTCCACCAACCTCGAGACTTCTGCGGCCTGCATGATGTCTTCTTGAGTCACCCAGTCTCTGTGAAATCTTATGTTGTTTTCGACTGTATCCGAGAAAAGGAGCGGCTCCTGAGGAACGTAGCCGATGATCTTCCTTAGAGCTTCAAGGCTCAGCTCCCTTACGGGCACGCCATCAAGGAAAATCTGGCCTTCTGTTGGGTCATTGAGTCTGGGAATCAGATTCACCACGCTTGACTTTCCGGATGCAACCCTTCCAACAAGAGCAACAATCTGGCCGCGTCTGACTTCGAAGCTGACTCCGTCCAGGACTCTGGTTCCTCCTGGCGTGAAGGAAAGAGAGACGCTCTCGAACCGCAATGCTCCTCGTAGCCCTCCCATTGAGCCGCCCTGCCGCGCTTCCGGCAGCGCACCCCCAGCTTCTGGTAATTCCCTCGGCTGACTAACTTCCCTGACTTCGGGCTCAACGTCTTCCATGTCGGCGAGCCTGCGGATAGACACGCCAGCACTTTTTCCCCGAACGAAAAACGTGCCTATGTCATACATTGGGAACACAAGCAGCATGACGTAGGCGTCAAAGGCGGCAAGCGTTCCGATCGTAAGCTTGCCTTCCATTACCATCTTTCCACCGACCAGCAGGACAATAACCACGCCGAACTGCCAGATGTAGCCGTACATCGCCTGAACGATGGTGCCCACTTTGACAGCATCTATCTCGGCGTGCTTTCGCTGGCCAATCACTTCGTGGAATCCGCCCTCCTGGGCTCGCTCACGCCTGTAAGCCTTTACGACTCTTATGCCAGAGAAACATGCCTCCATGTGAGCGTTCACGTCGGAAATTCTCTTCTGAAGTGTCTCGTAGCGCTTCTCTACTGCAGAGGAAGTCCACATGAAGATGACTATCAATATTGGCAATGGTCCCACGGCAAACAGCGTCAGTACTGGATTTAGTCGGGTCATCACTATGAGCCCGAATACGACCATGCACAGCGCCTCGATCGTTCTAAAAATGCCCGAGCAAGCAAACCACGAGAGTTTCATGTCCGTGCTCAGGTCGTCCGTGAGACGCGTTACAATATCACCAGTTCTAAATCGCTGGAAGAAGCTCCGGCCAAGACGAATGAGGTGCTCAAACACCTTCTGCCTGAAGTCTCTTTCAAGAACAAGGTTAGTCCATGCCCTCGTCCCCTGCATCGAGGCGTACACAAAGAAGTTCGCGACCCCCAGTATCAGCAGGATAAGCACGTTCCTAGAAATGGCTTCAACGCCCGCCTTGTTCTTTATCGCATCTATCACAGCGCGTATAAAGAGAGGATAGGCTACGCCTAGAAGTGCATTCACAATTGAAAACACTACGAGAAACGTGGCAAGGCGTTTTCTCTTTTTCCAAACTTCAAAAAGCCATCTCACACTTCTCATGCTTGTACATCTCCCACCACCGCAGGAACTTCCTTCTCCCTTGTCGCTAGGCACTGTAGTCTAAAGAGCTTTCTGTAGTAACCCTTCTGCGCCATCAACACGCTGTGATTTCCTCTTTCCACGATTTCGCCGTTATGAATCACGAGAATATTGTCCGAGTCCATCACTGTTGACAGCCTGTGGGCGATAACCATAGAGGTACGACCGGCCAGCAGTTCTCTCATCGCGCGGCGTAACATCCGTTCGGTCTGAGGATCAACGCTTGATGTAGCTTCGTCGAGCACAAGAATATCCGGATCCACAAGAAGCGCCCTCAAAAATGAAAGCAACTGTCTCTCCCCCGTGGAAAGATTCTCGCCGCGCTCGGCAAGCTCCGTCTCAAGACCCTGCGGTAGCCGTTTCACGACGTCATCGACATAGATGCGCCTCGCGGCCTCCATGACCCGATCCGAACTCAAACTCACCTCACCCATTCGCAAATTCTCCAGAACGTTGCCCGGAAAGAGAAAAATATCCTGAAGCACAAGCCCGATTCTGGCGCGGAGCTCTTCCTGCGAAAGCTCTCTGACATCAATTCCATCAACAAGAATTCTTCCCCGCTGTGGCTGATAGAATCTCAGCAAGAGGCTTATGACAGATGTCTTTCCTCCACCGGTGGCGCCGACAAGAGCCCATCTCTGCCCCTTTGGCAGGCTGAAGCTAATGTCCCTCAAGACCCAGTCGTTGTTGTCATAACTAAACCATACATTTTCGAAATCTATCCCCTTCTCAAACCGCTTCCATTCCAAAGTGACCGGTTTATCCATGATTTCGGGCTGCGTGTCAATAAGCTCGAACACACGTTGCGCTCCGGAGAACGCCCTCTGAATCGTGCTCAGCTCTTCGGAGAGTCTATGCAGGGGTTCGAAGAATCGCCGCACATATCCCATGAACATCATGAGAGTGCCGATCGTCACGACACCGCTCAGAGCCCACTTCCCTCCCTGCCAGAGAATCAGCGTCATACCGATGGTCTCTGTAAGGAAAAGTGAGTTGAAAAAGGCGACGACGATTAGCTCTACCTTGAGCCCGATCTTGTATTTTCGCTGGTTGGCATCTCTCATCGCCTCGGTTGCCTGCTTCTCGCGTCCGAAGATTTGGATAATGGCCGAACCTTGAAGGTGTTCGGTAAGAAAAGCGGTTACGTCGGCCGTTCTCTTCCTAACGGTCAGAAAAAGCGGCGTGGTTTTCTTTGAGAAAAGCCACGCTGCTGTCAGAATCGGAGGCAGAATGAGAGCCGTGACAAGCGTGAGCTTGAAATTCACGTAGGCCATGACCGCGAGCATCCCAAGGAACATAATTATGTCGCCAAGAAACGTCACTACCGCGGACGTGAAAAGCATTCTCATCGCTTCCGTATCGCTCTCAACGCGAGAGATAAGCCTACCCACCGGGTTCTTGTCGAAGAATGAAAGTGACATCCCCGTGACTCGCGCAAAGAGTCGCTCTCTCAGGGACGAAATGATGGTCTGCCCGACAGTCTCCAGCTTCACGCGCTGAACATAGCTCAGTAGAAGAAACGCCAGCTGTGCCGCCACAAAGAGAAGAACGGTGAGCACAAGCCCTCTGAAGTTCTTTCCGGCGATGTCAACGTCAATCGCTCGCTTGACCAGAATCGGCCCGACAAGCGAAACGCCCGACGCCGCGAAAAGAAGAACAAGGCACACTCCGAGCTCGATCTCATGCCCCTTCAGGAGCGCGAGCATCCGCCTTGCGAGAATCTTCATCGGCGTTCGTACTGTTGTTTCTTCCTCGTAGTAAACTGGATCCATATCAATTCAAACCTAGACGCGACCGGCGGAGAAGTCAGACCACCCGCAGAAGTCAAACGACCTTCTGTTTATCATTACTTGTTCGCCGTCATTTCGGGTTCATGAGGCATTGGCTACCCGGTTGCCTGAGATTGGAACTGGCGGGAAGCAGCAAAAAAGCCCACCCGAATGACTCTGGTGGACTTTCAGTTAAGCTTTACTTTGGGAGAGAACGCGTCGAAGAAGTACACCACGAGCCATCAGGACGCCGTTTGCCGCGTCCGAGCCAGCCTGCAATCAGACTGCGAAACGTCTGACCTACAAGCAATTCCCTGTGCTATTGATGGCCATGCCGTACTCCTTTCACCGTATGACCTCACAAAGATAGCCGAAGGTATAGCGAGTTGTCAAGCATTTCCTTTAGGAGAAAACGAGCTGGTTCTTGCCCGTTTTTATACCCGCGCCTGCGGTGTTCCCTTGCCCGCCCCTCCAGTGTCTTCGCTCAAGCCTTTCGCCCAGTCTTTTTGTACCGTGCGGTTGGGTTTCCAGCGACACTCCCGGGCAATAGTATCCCCAGTGTCCAGTATCAACGACCTCCTGTTTGATTGTCCATCCGTCGGATTGCGTTGGCGAGAAATCTATCTCTTACCCGCTGGTTAAAGGCCTCGGCTGAAGTACTCGCTCCCTTGACGTTGCCAAGATAGAAAGGGATAGTGATGCCAGCTAGAAGATATGCGCCCGCATAGCTTCTATCGTGCACGAGCCTCGCAGTGGCATAAATGAGCAAACCATCCACGGCAAAGTGCCTGAGGCCGTCTGAGGTTCGCCCAGCGTACACCTGGCCTGAGCCGGGGATGAATACCGAGAGTGCCGTTGCTACCCGGGAATTCTTGTGCGGAAGCTCCGGGCCTTTGCCGACCATTGTGGAGAGCGAAAGCGCCTTCTGCTTATATCGTGACTCGGAAGATCCCTCGGCAATATCGTTGAGCGTTAGCCGTGCATCGTCCCATTTCCCGCGTCCCATTTCGCATAATGCCAACAGAAGATTTGTTTCGTCCGTCAAGTCCGGACCTGTGTCCGCCAATCGCGAGGGTCCGTGACGAGACACGAGAGATACCTCGATATTTATCGTATCCATCAGCGCCAGCAGAAGCTTCTTGCATCGCAAGTACTGCCCGCTATTGAAAAGCGACGTGGCAGACATGAGCTGCGCTACCTCTTTTTCCGTGAACGACGCTCCCTCTTGAGTAATGACCTTCGAGAATTCTTCTGCTGAAGCGTCCCAGCTTTTGTCGACAAAATAGCATCTGGCAATCTTGATCTGAGCCCATGCGCCAAAAACCGAGCCCCCGCCGAGAAAGGCAACTCTCTTGTATTCTGTTGCTGCACGCTCACAATCTCCCTCTTCAGCAAGCGCGTCGGCAAAGGCAGCGTACTCCCGAATTTTATCGAGGGCGGCAGCATCGAGTCCGACCGAATCGCCTTCGAGTAGCTCAGAAGGGGGGACAAGCATTCCGTCCAGGATGAATAAGGGTGTCACGATTGTCGGGGAGGCGCTCATCTTCAGCTTCAGTGGCTGTGTGGTCGCAACACCGTGCTGCCGGGTACTCTGCTCTCCGATTGGGTCCAGAAGCCTACGGTCGGAACCCCTCTCGTAGAATCTCCACGCATCCCGGTTGCATCTGATCAGACGATCTGCTGCGAGAGCCGTGCCCTTTACGTACCCATAGCGTTCAACAGCTTCCAGAGCATATTCGGAGCAGCTCGGGCTAAAGCGACAGTGGCCGTAGCGGAGATCTGAAACGTATCGTTGGTAGAACCTGATTGCGGGGGAAACCGCTGAGACTTCTGTCCCGGAGACTTGCCCGGTGCTTGCGCCACCGAGGGAACACAAGAACAACAGGACGGTCAGAACTACTTGACTCGGCAGCGCCATCCGGGAAGACAATGCCGATGCGCTGGGCGCTGTTCTCTTGCTCAGCAGTGTCAAAATCATTGGGAAGAGTGCCCAAGCCCCATGCCTAGCATGCCACAAGTCATCGAGAAATGCTTGATTTCAGTCCGGCACAGCAGAGATCTTCAAGATCAGCGTGCCGCGTATCCAATGCTGATGCCTACGTTGAAACCTACGATTGAACTTTGGTCAAGCCAATCCAGGGTCAGTGACTCATTCTTCTGGCTTTTCCAGGGTATCCAGAAAAACCGTGTGTAAAGACCTATAGGAACATGACCACCCAGCGTCCAACCAGCTCCAAAGTTTACATCAACCCCCGGTCGCCACCTTTCCAGTTCATCCGCCCGGGAACCTGCATTTACGACTGTGTCACCTTCAAGTTGGACAAATCGTATTCTTGCGCTCTCTCTCACTCTATACGCACTCGGACCTATTCCGCCGCAGAAGTACCCATCGCCACCTCCAAAAGGAAGGGAAAAGCCAACTTGTATGCCCATGTCGAGGATGGAAAGGTCGCTCTCTAACGGAGAGTCTTTCTGCGCGGAAGTTCCGTAGTCGTATTTAGGCTCCCCATTAGCCTGACAATAACCAACCCCGAGGCCAATCGCCACAACATCGGTCAGAAAGAGCTTTGCTTCGCCTCCTATCCTGTAGCCACCAGATCTATACTCTTCAGCAATCTCTTTTCCGCCAAATAGTTCCCACGAATGGTTGGAGAACAATTGCCACGTGATGGCGTGGCGAGGAGTGCTCAGGGTTTTCCGAACGTAAAGGGTTTCAGTCGCGGATATGTCTTCTTCCAGTACCCAGCCAGTCGGACACGTGCCCTGCACGTCTCTAACCTTGACCCACGGGACTCCATCGCGTAGGCTCCTCTCAACTGCCTCCACCTCAGCGCCCCTTTGAAGCTCACCCACCGGATGCCCACCACTCTCGACGGCACCAGCTACGCTCCACACAACCAGAAATTTCGCGTCACGGGTCAATGGGTCAACGGAACCCTCGTAGCTCACAGGACCGATGGCCTCAGGCGGAAGCTCTACTCTATGCATTTCCCCAGAGACATACTCAGGCCCGGCCTCCTTCTCTTTCCCACCCGAAAACGGATTGCATACGATGCTCGCCACCGCATCAGTCAGACAGTCACTAAATATGGTACCCAAGCAGTCACTGAAAAAACCCCCGCCTTCTTCAGATTTCTTGTCTTCTTCACTCGGCGCCGCTTCTTTTTCCTTACCCTTGGGAACGCGCTGTTTCTCTTCTTTCTCCTTCTTCTCCTCTTCCTTCTTTTCATCTTCCTTCTTTTTTTGTTCGTCACTCCACTGGTTCTGGACCTGGGCGCCGAGGCCGGCGTCTGGTTGTCCAGCCGTCGACGGCGCAGGAGTCGACGATACCGTCGCCTGAGCGGACGCAGGGCTCGCGCTGTCAGCTCCCTCAATGGTCTGAGCGCAGAGTAGACAGGCAATGACGGCGATCGAGAAGACCAACAGGGCGGCGCCGCGCGATTTCATAGCCGATCTCCTTCCCATAGGATTCCAGAGCAAGAAGCTTGGCGGAACCGATACCTAGAAGCTTACGCCTACTAGTCTCAGTTTGTAGGCAAGCTCAGCACATTCCCGGCCCGTTGCGTTGACTTGGCGTTGCACTGTAGCTTCCGGAAGCGTGAGGTGCAGAGATACTGCCTTTCCCGGTTCAATACGAAGGAGAGATTGCTTTTCTGACTTAGATTCGTTCGCCGCTTGATATATGCCCAGGCCCAACCCCGCAAAGGTGCCAGCGATGAAACAAACCCTGGTTGCGTCAGCGTCGTCGCCCTCGCGAGCCACATCAATGGCTATCCCTACCAGCAGCCCGGCCAGACTTCCGCCTATTGTGTCGCGAAAAACTGTCCAGACTGGATCTGCACAGAGCTGGGTTGGCAAACCCAAAAGAAGTGCCGCGAGAACCACGATTGCGAAAACTCGAATGGATGTCTTGTTTCTCATCTATTTCCTCCTGTAGGTGACATCTTAACTGCATTAAGAGAGAAAGCCGTGAGGCGCACGACACTAAAACCGTCATCGGTTTCCTATCTGCATCACGATACTCATAAAGCTTCGGTCCCGAGAATACCCTATGTCTCGCGTGCACGAAGAATGAAACTAACCACCTCCCTCACGTGAACAAAACCATCTCTCGCCCGAAGCTGAGTCGCTGGCTTCGGGGCGGCAGAACGCGCTATCAGATCATCGGAACCTTGCCCATATCCTGTGCACACCATATCTTGGAAGAGGCATAAGCCGTTGGTAAACAACTAAAGCAGCTGAGCTCGGCCCTGCTGCGACGGCAGGAAAACGCTCGTCTTCCATCTCGGTTGAGATGGCTGTCACAGTCTTGTCCAATAGGCTCCCTTCGGCAGTCACGCGCGCGCCGTAAACATCACAGGCGCCACGGATCTCTTCCTGCCATACTACAAAATAGTCCCTGCCCTCAAATGCTGCCCGAGGATATTGTTTCGTCCCGCCCGCTGCGGAGACGCATATGCCGGCGGTATCCAGCGGGACTCCCCGTACATTCACACGTGCTCCATAGATGTCGGCCAGAGGAATATCGCCGCCGCCGTAGCTCCGGATGTTGCTTGAGGGGCCGCGGCGCCCGTCCTCCCACAAGACAAGACAGTTGGCACCACTAAAATCTAGAGCAGGAGATCCCTGGTTACCCGCCGCACCCGAGATCACTATACCACCAGAGTCAAGTACTGCCCCTGTGGGAGTTACGCGTGCACCGTAGATATCCCAGTCTTGTCCGCGCGAATCCTCCCACACGACAAAATAGTCCTTATCATCAAACGCCACTCTCGGAGAGCTCTGCTCACCCATCGCTGCCGAAACAGGTATGCCACCGCTATCCAAGACAACTCCTCCCGTACTCACACGGGCACCGTAGATGTCCCAGAAATTATCAGGATCGAAGGGTTTCACCTCTTCCTGCCAGGTCACAAGGTAGTTTTTTCCATCAAAAGCCACCGAGGGGCTTGTTGCGTTCCTGCGAGCGAGTGATATGGTGAATCTACTAGTGTCCAGCACAATCCCTCGAGGTGTCAGCCGTGCCCCAGAGATGATACCGATATGCTCACTTTCCGCGGCAGGCTCTTCATGCCAAACGACAAGATAGTTCTCGCCATCAAAGGCTACCGCAGGGGCTCTCTGGTCGTAGTCGGCATTCGAAATCACTATTTCAGCGTTATCCAGGACAATCCCTCGCGCACTAACACGAGCTCCGTGTATGTCGCAAATCTCGAAGTCAGAGGCACCCGCGTCCGTCCAGGCCACGATGAAATTCTTACCGTCAAAGGCTACCGCAGGTGATGTTTTGGCACTCGCCCCAGTTGAGATCGCTATGCCTTTAGCATCAACCGCTACTCCACCGGCACTCACTCGAGCGGCATAGATCCCCGTAACACCTTTGTGATTGCCCTGCCATACCACAAGAAAATTTTTACCGTCAAAAGCTACCGCAGGAGCAGATTCGTAACCACCAGTAGTCGAAATCACTATCCCGGTTGGGTCGAGTACAACGCCTTCAGTGCTTACTCGAGCGCCGCAGATGTTGACCGTAGCACTCTCATCAAATCCAGTTCGGTCGTCCCCCCACACCACAAGATAGTTCATCCCGTCAAAAGCCACTGCCGGAAGCTGCTGTAGCCCCCGTGCCGGGCCGTACACTGGCTCCCCTCCGATATCGAACGCACGGCTCGATTCATAAGGCATCGAAACTGAGGGCTGAATTGTAGGCTGAAAAGCGCTGCCATCACCGACACCGGCTGCAAGCGCGTCGGCTCCGCCAGGATTTGGAACAAAACACGCGAAGGCCATGACAATAAGTAGTCTTTTCAGAGTTCACCCCTCAAATAGTCGAACGACTACCCAACGAGATTCCTTGACTGCCCAATTTCATAAGGATGAGACCGTAACGCGCGATGAACACAATAGCCACATGAAAAGAAAGACCATCGCTGCGCGATGCCTAACTCGAATGTCCTGGTTGTTCCACCCCCCACAGGTTCCACTGCAATGCTGTCATCCGGTGTACCGAATGCAAGCCACTGCCCATCAGGGGATATTGAGCCCCCTGCCCCATATCTGATGAAGCGGGAGGAGCCATTGGCCAAATCGAGACTCCAGATCTCAGGGGCTGACCCGACACTGTGTAGAGAAGCTCGGAACCATCAGGAGAGAGGCTGAAACCATAGTCATCCCACACTGATGGAACGGGCCACACTACAGGCGGGGCACCCGCAAGATCGTATATCACGAATTCATACACCGCGGGCCCATTGTCTTGAATGACACGCTGATAAACTACATGTTCACCGTCCGGCAACCACTTGGAAAGAAGGCACCATACACACAACTCGTGAGAAGTTAACTATCTCCTCCGCACAACAACTATTGTCACGTCATCTGCGTAGTTCTCGCCACGACAGAAGGAACGTATATCTGCAAGGATCGATTTGCCGATTTCCTCAGCCGAAGGCGGACTGGTCATTTGCCGAGCAGAAAGCGAACCGCCAGCAAGTTGCTCGGTGGACAGCGATCTTACTTCTTGCTTCGCCGGGGGCGAACCCGCCTTTTGCTTGGCAAAGCTGCTACCACTCGCAAGACCACCAGCTGCCAGCTTGTCCACCAGCGCCAAGAGCCGCTCTTCTCCGTAAAGCTCACGATCTCGATCACACTCGGTCACACCGTCAGAGCACAGGACAAGGAAATCGCCTGGATGGAATGGTCGCGTTTCCTCTCCGTATTGCATGCTATCAAAGAGGCCCAACGGAACTCCTGTTGGACCAAGGGACTCAACTTTTCCACCACTCACAAGAAGAGTGGGGCCATGCCCAGCGTTGGCGTAGACAAGCTTCTCTTCTTCGCGTGGAATAAGCGCCAGGAAGAAGGTCGCAAATCGATGAGGCTCAGTTGCACGGAAAAGCGAAAGATTCATGGCATCAAGAATGGCCTTCGGTGCAACACTTACGCGGACCTCGGCGTGAAACGAAGCATGCAGATGTGACATCAGGAGTGCGGCCGACACTCCCTTACCAGACACGTCTCCGACGACTACAGCGAAAGTTCTATCTCCGAGTGCCAACCAGTCAAAATAGTCCCCACCAACCTCCTTCGCAGGAATGTTGATACCAAAGACATCAAGTTCGGGCAACTCTAGCGGCTCAGCCGGCAGGAGCTTTGCCTGTATGGTACGCGCGACCATCAACTCTTTCTCTTGTTCCGCAGTCCTCTTTTCCAAGAAAACAAAGCGATAGCTGGCGGTTGATGCGTAGACAAGTGGAGGAAGAAGGAGCGGAGCTGTTGACGGCACGTTGAGATGCAGTATCACAAAAGCGAGATATTCCGATGCGGCAACGACCGCTGTTGCTCCTACCATTGCTGCGGCGGCTATCGGAAGAGGGAAAATGACAAATAGCCAACCAAGGAAGATGCTCAAACCTGCCAGAAAGATGAGGAATGATACCGAACGGACGCCATGGATGAAACGACTGTTCAGCAAGGCGTCGGTCACGTTTGCGTGCACATACACAAGTGGTGTTGCAGTTGCGAACGGCGTTGTCCCCACATCGGTCGCCGCCTGAGCTACAGCAGTGCTGCCAATCAGAACTATGCGTCCCTTGAACGCGTCGGTCAGCTTTGCGCGATTGCCCTCCCTGTACCAGCGAAGCACGTCCAGCATCGAATAGGAAAGAGGAAACGCGGTGCGGTCTCCCGCAAAGTCGATGGCCGTGCCGCCCTCGTTATCCACTGGGACGTTTACCCACCATCCGTCCGGCCAACGAAGCACAAATCCGCCGCGAGTGGGCTCGACCTTAGGCAGGGAGTCTCGTCCAGCAGCCATCCCAGCAAGTCTGAGACCCATGGCAGGGTACAGCCGATCCTGATAGCGCACGAGCAGAGGCAGGCGACGATAACCGCCGTCGCGATCAAGGGCGACAGTCACGTGACCCAAAGCAGGAGCTGCGGCAAGAAGTTCTGTGAAAGGCAACAAAATGGTTCCGGCACGTGCGGCTTTGATGCTAGATCCCTCAATTCCATGCCTGATGAGTAGCCGCTGTCTCTCTTGTGGCAAAGCCTCATCTCTGGCCTTGGCTGATCCTTCAGGCAGAAACGCTATTGCGTGCACAACATTGGGGAAAGCAGCCGTGACCTCGGACAGCAAGATATCACTTTGGGGTTTCTCCTTGTCTCGATCGACAAACAACAAGTCCACACCGATTCCCCTTGCTCCTGCATCTGCAATTGCAGCAATTAGGAGAGCGTAGGTGTCACGGGAAAGAGGCCAGCGTTCGTACGCAGCGATCGTCGCGTCATCCACTTCGACAAGTGCAATCCTGTCAGATGCTTTTCGCTCGCCGCGAAGACGAAAGCGTATATCAACTAGTTTGAGATCTATGACGCCGAACGCGCCCGTCAGGTGGAGAACCGAGAGGAGTAGCCAGCAGAAGAGGGAAAGAAGCACTCCCTGTCTGAATCGTAGACGTCGGACCTTTGGGTGAACGTCGGTCAATGTGCAATCCTATTGTTGAACCATCAAGACAGAGTCCCGTTCGGATGCGACATTATTGCTCTATCTCAGTGCAAATGCACTCCGCGCAGTTCTATCGTTCTATTTGATTGCAACCTTATCAATCTCTCGCATTATCGTGGCGCAGCCCTATCGCTTCCAGTAGAGACTCGTTGCAAGGTCGCTCAGCTCTGCAGCCCGAGGTCCAGCTAACCGCCAGGTTCTTGGCTTTGCATCTGTGCGCCCAGTTGTGCGTGCAGTTGCATTTGTTGAGTCGCTGCCCGCGCCTTTGCCACGCCCCGCGGAGTCACTCGGAACCGAAGACGCAGCCGCATTCAACAAAGCCAGCAACTCCTCTTTGCTCAAGTGGGGCTTTTCAGCAGCCTTTGGTCCCTGTTTCGTGACCTTTTCCGCCCGCAGGCCAAGTAGGGAGCTCGCACCAGCGACCCCGCCGGTCATGCGAAGGGCTCTCGCAGCATCTTCCCTGGAAGCGGCATCATCCCCAACGAGCATTAGTACAATGGACCGGTTGAGAAGAATGCCTGCGTCTGTTGAGTCGGCCCGGTGCGCGAGGTCATAAAACTTGATAGCAACCTCCGGCTTGCCGCGCATCAGATGAAGATTACCCAGGTTCGTCAGGGCGCGGGAGTCCTTGGGGGAAAGTGACAGTAGCGAAATGAATACTGACTCCGCCCGTGCCACATCGCCCGTGAGAGCAAGCGTAATCCCGTACTCAGCCCGTTTGGCGAGTGGATCGTCTTCACTCGCATAAGTCGCAGACGCGTAGGTGGCAGAAGGCAGGGTCTCGCAACCGAGTGATAAAAGAAACAATAGGACAGATGCCTTAAAGAGACTAGTCGTGACAGACAAAGACCGCGGCAATAGTCGGTATGACATCACCCACCTCCGTGTTCGCAGAGCTATTCTCTTCAGCCGGCTATTCCTTCCAGTAGAGATAATCTTTGAGTACCATCAGGTCCCCAGCCCGAGACCCGGCAATTCTCATCTTCATTGGTTTTGACGGGGCTTTCGGTTTTGCAACCCCTCCTGTGCGCGTGGTATCTCTCCCAGCGCCTGCCATCGGCAACCGCGCCAGAACCTTTTGTAGCAGAGACTGCACTTCCGCTGCTGAGAGCTTCCCTTCAGCGCCGCGCTCGGCCCCGCGCTCCTGAAGGACTTTTGCTTGAAGCCCCAACAGTCGACACGCCTCTGCATAGCCACCACTTATCGACACACCCTCTGCCAAAGGCTCCATGGCGTTGAGAGTATCGCCGAACGCGTAAAGCACAAGCCCAATATTGAGCCAGATACCCGCGTCATTCGGTTCTACTTCAAGTGCACTCTGGTAATGCGCAAGCGCCTTATCAATATCACCAGATGAGGCATAGATATTGCCGAGATTATTGTGAGCCAGCGCAGAGCGTGCGTCACGCCGCAGTACTTCCTCGAGCTTCTCTCGCGCCTCATCCATCTGCCCGGCCAGGAAGTAAACATGACCCACCTCGTTCAATGCTTGCGCGCTCGCTGTGATTTCGCCCGACATACCGCCGTAACGAGCAGTCATGTAGTCGTTCTTCCATGCGTTTACGTTTCGGGCGTCACCGGCCAGTCGTGTACGTACGGCCACCGTATCCAGCGAGACAGTTAGCGCAGGCGCACCTGGGAGCTCGCTCGGCGCGTATCGTACTTGTGCCTCCGCCACATCAACGAGCTCAATCTTCCCCCGCGCTTCCCAATTCCGGTATTCTTCTGCCCCTATTTTCCAAGCTTCGGAGAAGCTTTTGTCCAGTGCCGTGGTCTCAAGCGGAATCCACACGCCATCACCCACGATCACGGATAGCGACGGATCGAGACCGAGGGCGAGTCGATTGCGCTCGTGAAGCCCAGTATCTACGAGCAGAAATATGTGACCTGGAACGTCAATGAACTTCGTCGGCACACCGATGTTTGCCAGGAGTGCTGCCATCAGAACTGTCGTGTCATCACAATCGCCAGTTCGTTTCTCGAGTGTCTCACGAGGATAGTGAACCGTGTCCACTGCCTTAGGCATCTCCGACATTGCCGAGTACGGATTGTTGGGGTCGGGTACATATGCCACGCCGAGCGCGCTCAAGGCATCGAAAAGGGCGGCAGTGAAGCGGAGATTGCGATTGCCAAAGAGGTCGCCGCTAAGCGATGACAGGCGCGCCGCCTCGCGGGCCACCGCATCTACAACAGGATCCTGCGCGGTCACAAATGCTGCAGCCTGCTCAACGCCCTGTCCCCAATCGATCGCGCCGGCCCGGTACACGACACACTGGCCTACTTTTTTCTCGGTACGGGGAAGGCGTTGGCTCTGGTAGGTGGCCGCAATCTGAACTTGAGACGGCCGATCGTCCGCCTGGCGCATGATCTGGTCAGAGAAAACTACTTTCAGGGGAATCTCTTGCGTAGCCTTCGGACGGAGAATAACTTCCTGCTCAGTAGGGGATTCCATGAGACCGGGCAGAAAAGCTGAGACTTTGGCAGCGAGTGGGCGATCCTGAACGTTACGGATGCGCACTTCCCCAATCGGAACCTCTGCGTATGTCTTGTGCAATGATGCATAAATATCCCCTACTTCCACTTTCTCGATGCGAATTTGCGAAGGGTTGAAGTTGAAGGCCATCGAAATCCCCATGTGGCTCGTTGCATCAAGAACCGGATGCATGACGTAGGCATAGTCAATCCGGAAAATGCTGTATTCAAAACCGGCCCCGACAGAGTAGGTGGGATCTTCGGAGCCACGGCGATCCTTCTCAACGCCTGCGCGAAGTGACACGTAATCCAAGGGGCGGATCTCAGTGCCAAGATGGTAGCGATCGTCGATGTCAAAAGCGACAGTTGCAAAGCGTCGGATGTCATAGGAGACGGCACCTCGGATATTTCTGGGGAATGTAGTGCCAGAACCAGCGTCAGAGTCGCTGAGCTTGGTATCAAACAGGTCCTGGCCAAGCAGACCCAATCTGAGTCCCTTCATCGGGAAGGCGAGGACACCCACATCCATGCCTCGACCGGTTCCGTGGCGCACGTTTGAACCGTCCAGGTCAATGTCTTGCGTCAGGTATTTCACGTTGAGTCCGAGCGAAACTCGTGCATGCGGCCGGAAGCTGTAGGACAAATCAAACCGATTCTGTCCAAATCCAAGCTCGCCGTCATCAAAACCGGAATGGTACCAGTCAGCAGCAACCGCCTGTCTCGCTGAAAGCGGCAATAGAAAGGCGAAGTAGTTGTCGTTGATGTCGGCATTGTAGAGGTTCGCGTGCGTGCCTATGATTTCCTGATGTTCGATGAGCGCGAGGCCGGCAGGGTTCCAGTAAATGGCCGATATATCATCAACAATTGAGGTGAAAGCGCCGCCCATGGCAATCGGCCGAGGGCCTACTGGTACTTGATAACTTGGGTCAGCAAAACAGAAAGGGGTGAGGCCCAAAGCAGAACTGAACAAGAGGCCAAAGAATAGACCCAAAAGGGGGACTCCCATCACACGGGTGGCAGGGCCGGCAACGATGAGAGGCCTTGCGGCCACAGAGCCTCGGCGCGTTGATAATCCACCAACCTTGTACGTTTTCATACACTACCTCACAACTGAAAGTGTTTTGGTTTCCCTTTGCCCCAGGGCCTCCACCGTAACCAGGTACAGTCCGTCCGGGACTACGCTACCACTTTCATCGTGCCCGTCCCAGCGCACCAGGTTTGCCCCGGCCCCCATATACTCACCTGATATCACCTCGCGCACTAATCTACCCGCGCGATTGTATAGCTTCACTGTCACAGAACCAGATCGTCCAAGCGTGAAACTAATCGCCACCTCCGAATTCGCAAACGTCCCTCGCGGTGAAAACACACGCGGGGTTAGCGAAAGCGAAGAGAGCGTGCCACCTCCTGGCACCCCAGCTGCCCCTGCAAAAACCGCATACCGCCCGGGCTCTGTCAGGGGTGACGAGATACGATCTGCAGAAGCATCAACAGTCCCTCCCAATCGCCGCCAGGTTGAGTCAGTACCAAACACGTACAGAGCCAGATTCCCCTCCTCGGCAGGCGACGAGCCCGCATCAGCATATGACAGCTCTAACGTCGCACGCTTCTCCAGAGTGGCCCCACCCCACGAAATCTCATAGCCTGCCAACACCCGCCGCGCCCCGTCAGCCAGCGTGTCCGGCACATAAGAATCCGCAAGTGCAACTATGCCCACCTCGGCATCTTCACCGAAAGCGTGGGGCGGAAAGTACAGGTGCACTTCCTCATTAGTTGTATAGATGCTACCTCCTGTCGCAGCCTTTACTATGACAGGCGCAGTCTCATGCGCCCAAGGTGCATGATTATCAATTATCACTCTCACAAGGGCCGCCCCTGTCAAACCCAGTGTATCTGTCACAGAAAGACGCAACTCATAATTGCCGTCAGACAGAGACGTGGTATTCCAACCACAAAGGACACCCTCGATCACCGGAGACGATGACTCAATTAAAGAACCCCACGAGCCAGTCCCAACTGGACGCATTTCCGCACGATACGCTTTGAAACGCAAGTCTGCAGCAGTCCCCCTAATGGCGACCGAATCCCGCAGCGCCTGCCCTGAAGCCGGCAACGTGATCAGGGGCATAGGTGGAGTCGCATCAATCTCAAATGTGCACACTGCTGCCGTGGAATCCACATTGCCAATCTTGTCACGAGCTTTCACCATGAACGTATGCTGACCGTCGGAGAGGTTCGTACCGACCCAGAGATTGGCCCACGACCAATCTGACCACGGCGATCCATCGAACGAATGCGAGAAGACAATCCACCCAATCTCACCAAAGCCCGCGAGAAACGCAATAGTTTGAGTGGTGCTGGCAGAAAGCTTGGGGGGTTGCGGCCAAACTACTGTCTGAGGAGGGACTCGATCTGGTCCGTGCAGGGTGACTCCGTAGTCTGTGCCAAACCAGAGGTTCCCAAAACGATCCTCTAAAATCGAACCCACATCGTCGCCCGCCAAACCGTCTGTTGTCCTATACGTCCCCCAACTCGCACCATCATAACGACTCACACCCCCCTTTGATGGCACACCCTCATATGTTCCAAACCAGAGGTTCCCAAAACGATCCTCTAAAATCGCCTGCACGGTGTTGCTCGCCAAACCATCTGCAGTCGTGTACGTACGCCAACTTACACCATCATAACGACTCACGCCATAACCCCCTGCCCCAAACCAGAGGTTGCCAGAACGTTCCACGAACATCGGGGACAGCCAATCGCACGGCAGACCGTCAGCTGTCGTGTACGTACGCCAACTTACACCATCATAACGACTCACGCCAGCATACGTACCAAACCAGAGGTTGCCTCTATGATCCTCCAACATCGAGATCACCTGGTTGTTCGCCAGACCATCAGCTGTCGTGTACGTGCGCCAATTCACACCATCATAACGACTCACTCCAGCATCTGTCCTAAACCAGAGATTCCTGGAACTATCCTCCAAAATCGCCCATACGCGGTTGCTCGCCAGACCATCAGCTGTCGTGTACGTACGCCAACTCATACCATCATACCGACTCGCGCCACCCGATGTCCCAAGCCAGAGATTCCCACTACGATCCTCCTCAATCACGTATACCTCGTTGCCCGCCAGACCATCAGCTGTCGTGTACGTACGCCAACTCACACCATCATAACAACTAACTCCACCACCATACGTACCAAACCAGAGACTCCCGTTACGTTCCTCCAGGATCGACAACACCTCATTGCCCGCCAAGCCATCAGCTGTCGTGTACGTACGCCAACTCACACCATCATAACGACTCACTCCTAAGCCTGGCGAAAAACCAGACCGGACCCAAACGTTCCCAGAAGTATCCTCAAAAATCCCGCCAATGTTGTCGCTCGCCAAACCATCAGCAGTCGTGTACGTACACCAACCCACACCATCATAACGGCTGACCACTCCACCAGGAAGTGACCCAGATCCAAACCAGAGGTTCCCAGAACGATCCACCAAAATCGCAGTGACCCAGTCGTCCGCCAAGCCTTGAGCAGTCGTGTACGTACGCCAACTCACACCATCATAACGACTCACACCACCGTCTCTCGCAAACCAGAGATTTCCGCTATGGTCCTCTACGATCGCTGTCGCTCCATACAGTTCCCCATTCTGGTACGTACGCCAACTCACCCCATCATAGCGACTCACCGCACCCCCCGCCAGAAACCACAGATTCCCAAGATGATCCTCTAGCATCGACACCACCCCGTTGTCTGCCAGGCCGTCAGCTGTCGTAAACGTCCGCCAGCTCGCACCATCATACCGACTCGCCCCACCATCTGTCCCGAACCAGAGGTTCCCGCTACGATCCTCCAACATCGAGATCACCTGGTTGCTCGCCAGACCATCAGCTGTCGTGTACGTACGCCAACTCACTCCATCATAACGACTCACGCCATAACCCCATGCCCCAAACCAGAGATTGCCACCACGATCCTCCAAGATCGAGATCACCTGGTTGCTCGCCAGACCATCAGCTGTCGTGTACGTACGCCAACTCACTCCATCATAACGACTCAC
>Ga0315291_10001240_pt1 | contig 34123 bp, 30 predicted proteins | sample YL17G12_20_MG_FD_203070 | JGI IMG/M metagenome (GOLD analysis project Ga0315291, IMG submission 203070) | Sediment microbial communities from Yellowstone Lake, YNP, Wyoming, USA - YL17G12_20 | ecosystem: Environmental > Aquatic > Freshwater > Lake > Sediment | place: USA: Wyoming | collected...
TATTAGTTGCACATCAAGTAGTAGTCAATAACTCTACACAATTACAAACTTCTGGCAATATTGTTTTAACACAAGATTATACTTTATCATCCGTTAAAGATTCTACACAAGTAATAATATCTGACAAGATTCTATTAGTAGCACATCAGGTAGTAGTTAATAACGCTACGCAATTACAAACTTCTGATAATGTTACTTTAACTCAGCATAATGTTTTATCATCTGTTAAAGATTCTACTCAATTACAAACTTCTGACAAGATTCTATTAGTTGTACATCAAGTAGTAGTCAACAACTCTACACAATTACAAACTTCCGATAATATTGTTTTAACACAACATCAGATATTATTTGTTGCTATTGCTACACAATTACAAACATCTGGCAATATTGTTTTAACTCAACACCAAATATTGGTTGTTGCTATTGCTACACAATTACAAACATCTGATAATATTGTTTTAACACAACATCAGATACTAGTTGTAAGTATTGCAACTCAAACAATAACTTCTGATAATGTAGCTTTAACACAACATCAGATATTAAGTGTTGCTACTTCTACTCAGGTAATAACTTCTGATAATATAGCCCCAACACAACACCAGATATTGGTTGTAAGTACTGCAACTCAAGCACAAACATCAGATAAGGTTTTATTAGTAGTTCATCAAATAGTAGTTAGTAATTCAACTCAACTTCAAACTTCTGATAGCGTAGTCCTGACTCAACACCAAATATTGGTTGTAAGTACTGCAACTCAAGTACAGATATCAGATAAGGTTTTATTAGTAGTTCATCAAATAGTAGTTAGTAATTCAACTCAATTACAGACTTCAGATAATGTAGTCCTGACTCAACATCAAATATTAGTTGTTGCCAATTCTACTCAAGCAATAACTTCTGATAATATAGTTCTAACTCAGCATCAAATATTAGTTGTTAATAATGCAAATCAAAGTCAAACTTCTGGCAATATTACTTTAACCCAACATCAAGTATTAGTTGTTGCTATTGCCACGCAGTTACAAACTTCTGATAATATTATTTTAACTCAAGATTATACTTTATCATCGGTTAAAGATTCTACTCAATTACAAACTTCTGACAAGATTCTATTAGTTGCACATCAAGTAGTAGTCAATAACTCTACCCAATTACAAACTTCTGATAATGTAGTTCTAACACAAGATTATACTTTATCATCGGTTAAAGATGATACCCAATTACAAACTTCTGATAAGATTTTATTAGTTGTACATCAGATAGTAGTCAACAATATAACTCAAATTCAAACTTCTGATAATATTGTTTTAACACAACATCAAGTATTAGTTGTTGGTATTGCTACACAATTACAAACTTCTGGCAATATTGTATTGACTCAACATCAAGTATTAGTTATCAATATTGCAACTCAAAGTCAAACTTCTGGCAATATTACTTTAACCCAACATCAAGTATTAGTTGTTGCTATTACCACACAATTACAAACTTCTGACAATATCACTTTAACCCAACATCAAGTATTAATAGTTAACAATTCTACACAGTTACAAACATCAAATAATATAACATTAAATTATCAAGGATATTATAATTTATTACCTAATAATTCTGTTCAATTACAGACCAGTGATAATATATCCTTAACTCAACACCAAGTTTTAGCAATAGACAACGCAACCCAATTACATACAGGGGAAAACATAAGTCTAAATGCTCATTATACAATAACAGTTAATAATGCTTCCCAACTTCAAAAAGCAGATGGGGCAACTTGTACTGATTCTACTATTCTTGATAATTTTAACAGAGAAGATGGACCAGTTGGTACAAATTGGACTCTTGTTTCTGGTTCTCCTATTATTTCAAGTAATAAACTTACAACAAATGGCTTTATTCAAACTAAATTATATTGGAACGCTAATAGCTTTTCAGATAATCAATATGTTGAAGCTAGACAATATTATGGTGCTGTTACATCATGGAGAGGTATTGTTGTAAGAGCAACTGGTACAATAGATACAGATTATTATGGTTATGTAGCTTGGATTTCGGGTACGTACGGTATAGGAGTCAGCCTTAGATTGGGTTGGCATAACGGTACTTCCGGTTTTGGGCAATACTTAGACGCAGGTTCGACAAGCATAAACGTATCAGAAGGTTCCATACTAAGGTTAGAAGTAACAGGTCAAAGCCCCAATATAATTCTAAAAGCTTATGTCAATGGTATTATTGTAAAAGCACTTACACAAGCCGAATTTACTAACCAAGCAGCAATTCTTGCTTCTGGTAAACCGGGGTTGTTCTTTTATAGTAGCTCACCCGTAATACCACAGTTTGATGATTTTGCTGCTGGAAATTTAAATATAATAAATTTAAGTGCCCATTATAGTTTGGTAAAAGTTGATAATGTAACGCAAACACAAACTAGCGAAAATGTAAATCTAACACAGCATCAAATATTAGCTGTCAATAGTTCTGTACAGTTACAAACATCAAATAATATAACATTAAATTATCAAGGCTATTATAATTTACTACTTAATAGTTCTATTCAGTTGCAAATCAGTAATAATGTCGTTTTAACTCAGCATCAAATTTTAGAAATTGGTAATATTACTCAATTACAAACCAGTGAAAACATTAATCTTTTAGCACATTATGCTATTACAATTAATAACTCTACTCAGATACAAGTTTCAGACATTAATACTTATGCATCAGATACATTTAGCAGAGCAGATGGTCCCTTGGGTTATACTGAATCATATCCTTATTTAGAATGGATAGGTCCCACATGGTCTATTAGCAACAGGAGTGCAATTAATACTCCGAACACAGGCAGCAATGTAATCCTTAATGGAAGTTTTGAAACGGGTAATCCGCCTGATAACTGGACACCTATATATTCACCAACAATATTTGAGCAATCCAGTACACAAAAACACGATGGTTCATATAGTATTCATGTTGCAGATACGGATATGCAGAAAGGAATACGACAAACTAGTGTTCTAACAATTGGAAATTGGTATAGAACAACAACATGGGTATATCCTATCATTGATGGCACATATCTTTATATTCCTAACCAAGTTGAGATGATATATTATTTAGGTCTTAACCAATGGAATAGGGTAGTATCAGTATACAAAGCGAGAAGTACATATATTGATTTTCTTTCCGTCTATAACAATGATGTTTATTATGATAGTATTACCACTGGTTCTGTCACTCAATCGGAATTTTTTGCTACTCTGGAAACTTATAAACCCGATGTATCTATAGAAGCAGGTCTTACTTGGGATAGTATTTATCAACGCAATCAAATAGGTTTAGTTTTAAAAGCAGATAGTACAGTTAATCCAGAAAACTTTATTTTAGCTACCATAGTTAACGGTGGTGGAAATGCTTGGGGTAGCTATCACCTTCAAAAAGTTGTAAATGGAACTTGGAGTACCCTTTTCTATGGAGACTTTATGACAAAGGGGATGTGGTATTCTGCGGGTGCTGCATTAAGAGCAACTGTACGTGAAAATAAAGTATCTCTATATTATAAGGATATTTTTCTTGGCGAAGCTATAGTCGATGATACAGAAATTATCAATAATACAATTCATGGTTTATTCTCGACATTTGAAGAAGATTCAATTGATAACTTTTTAATCAAAGATTATCCCGGTAGTTTTGTATTATATGCTCATTATGCTATAGTGGTTAACGATTCTATTCAAGTTCAAATCGCAGAAAATGCAATATTATCTGCACATTATTCCCTAACGATTTCCAATGCTACTCAATTACAAACAAGTAATGTAGTAGATTTAACTCAACATCAAGTATTAACAATTAATAATGCTACTCAACTACAAGCATCTGATAATATTACTCTAACTCAACATCAGGTATTGGTTGTTAATAATACCATTCAACTACAAGCATCTGATAATATTACTCTAAATCAACATCAGGTATTGGTTGTTAATAATACCATTCAACTACAAGCATCTGATAATATTACTTTAACTCAGCATCAGATATTGGTTGTTAATAATACTACTCAATTACAAGCGTGTAATAATGTTGCGCTAATTCAACATCAAGTATTAGCAATACAAAATTCGACACAATTACAGACGAGCGATAATATTTCTTTATTTACTCACTATAGTATTACAGTAAATAATTCAACTCAATTACAAACAAGCAATAATGTTTCTTTAACTCAACATCAAGCATTGGCAATTAATAATACTTCTCAATTACAATCATCCGAAAATATAATATTAATTGCCCATTATGTTATAACAATACAAGATGCAACTCAATTACAAAATAGTGAAAATATTGTTTTAATTCAGCATCAAGTATTAACGATACAAAATACAGCACAAATACAAACCAGCGATAATATTATATTATTTGCTCATTATAGTATTGTAACAAATAACACAACTCAATCACAAACATCTGGAAATATTGTATTAACTCAACATCAAGTATTAGGGGTTAATAACGTTTCTCAAGTACAAACCTCTGATAATATTACTTTAACACAACATCATATATTAGTAATTGATAATTCTTCTCAAAATCAGACAACTAGCACTATAACATTAATTTATCAAGGATATTATAATTTAATACTTAACAATAGTGTTCATAATCAAACGTCTGAAAATGTATCTCTAACTCAACATCATATATTGTCAATTGATAATGTTACTCAAATACAAACAAGCGAAAATATAATATTAACTGCTCATTATATTTTGTCAAATGTTAATAATGTAACACAAGTACAAACAGCAAATAATATTTCTCTAACTCAGCATCAAGTATTAATAACTCAAAATACTATTCAATTACAAACATCAGACAATATAATATTATTTGCTCATTATGCTTTGATAGTTAATAGTTCTACGCAAACGCAAACCTCCGACAATATAATAATAACCCAACATCAAATACTAATAGTTCAAAATGTTATTCAATTACAAACAATTGTGACATTATGGTGGTTAAACGAGGGAGTGAATCCTGTAAATGTTGTAGCAGCATATCAACCAAAAGGTGCTTCTAGTTATATAAACAGTCTTAAAAATATTGCAAATTTTGGTACATATGATGCAATCGATTCCGGTGCATCTAAAAGACCAACTTGGAATATTACAGATGGATGGATTGGAGCATCTGGAAAATATTTAAGTTCTAATATTATTCCAGCCACAAACCAATCATGGAGTATGCTGGTAAAAGGTAATTGGGTACTCGACGCTACCCTATGCGGGTCATACAATCAATCGGGTGCAAATATTCAACAATTTGGTATTGGATGGTCGGCATATTATCTCAACTATTGGAATGGAAAAGCGCTTGATATTTGGAATACAGATATAAGGTCTGGTGTCTTAGGTTGGGCAGGAAACAAAGTTTACAAAGACGGAGTTTCTGAAATAGGAACTATCCCCACAGGAGGTGCTGTAGCAGCACGAGCTATAGACCCAATTGGTGTAAATTGGTCTGGAACTCATTATGGATATGATTCAAAAATTCAAGCAGAAGTATGGTATGATATTGTTTTAACCCCTACTCAAATATTATCTATTACTAATGGAATGAATAATTTGGGAGATTTGGTTTTATCTTCCCATTATTCTCTTGTAGGAATCAATGATGCTACTCAGGTACAAGTAAGTGATAATGTAGCTTTAACTCAACATCAAGTATTACTAGTTAATAATTCTACACAATTACAAACAAGTGACAATGTTATATTAATTCAACATCAAGTATTGGGAATTGTTAATGTAATTCAATTACAAACGAGCGATGATATAATATTGTTTGCACATTATACAATAACAGTTAATGATTCAACCCAAGCTCAAACAACAGACAATATAACATTAACTCAACATCATATATTATCAATTAATAATATTGTACAATTACAAATTTCTGAGAATGTTATTTTAACACAACATCACGTATTAGCAATTAATAATACTATTCAAAATCAAACTGTTGGTACTATAACATTAATTTATCAAGGATATTATAACTTAATACTTGATAATACTATTCATGGACAAACTTCTGAAAATATATCCCTAACCCAACATCAAATATTGGAAATTAGTGATGCTACTCAATTACAAACCAGTAACAATATATCTTTAACAGCACATTATACAATAACAGTTAATGATACTACTCAATCTCAGACTTCTGAAAGTATAAATCTAAGCGCACATTATAGTTTGACAATAGAAAACGTTACCCAACTTCAAACTAGTGATAATGTTACAATAACTTATACTCCGGGGATTTTTGTTTTAGTAGTTCAAGATTCTACTCAACTACAAACAGTAGACAATATTACCTTAACCCAACATCAGATTTTGATAGTTCAAGATTCTACTCAAGTACAAACAGTAGACAATGTTGACTTAACTCAGCATATGTATGGAGCATTAGTAGTACAAAATGTAACACAACTACAAACCTCGGATAATATATCTTTAACTCAGCATCATGTTTTGGTAATAGATAATTCTTCTCAATTACAAACTTCTGAGAACTTAATATTAACCGCTCATTATAGTATAAGTGTGGGGAATTCCACACAACTACAAACTTCTGAAAATATATCCATAACCCAACATCATATACTGATAATCAATAATCCTATACAGTTGCAAGTAGCAGAAAATACTGTTTTAACTCAACATACGTATGGAGCATTAACAGTACAAAATTCAACGCAATTACAAATATCAGATAACATAACGTTGATATCTTATGTTCCAACCTTCTTATTAACAGCTAATTTGACTTTATCAAATGCAGGATTGGGAAGTGTCAATGGTTATTATATAGATTCAGGTAAATTAAATAATAAAGAATATTATGTATTGTATACCGATAGCGATATAAGAGTGTGGTGGAACGGTAGTATTTGGGTAATAGGAAAATATAGTACAAGTACAACTTATTACTATTCTACTGATAATGTAGTTACACCAGATTTAGCAACATCGTGGATAACCTTCATACCCGGGGGTGGAATAGCACCACCTCCTGCAATTTACAGTCACTTTAATGTTATTCAAAGATTAAGTTCTGAAAATATAACTTTAGTGGGATATGGTCCAACCTTCACTCTAGCGGTAAACAATTCTCTTCAAACGCAAACCAGTGAGAATATATCGTTAACTCAACATTATTTACTATTTGTTAACAACATATCTCAATTACAAACATCAGATAATATTGTATTAATTCAACATCAGATAATATTAATCAATAATACTACACAATTACAAACTTCAAACAATATTATATTAACTCAATACCAAGTATTATCAGTTAATAATGTTGCGCAATTACAAACATCAGATAACGTTATATTAACTCAACATCATATATTATCTGTTCAAAACTCTACACAATTACAAATTTCAGATAATGTTGTATTAACTCAACACCATATATTATCAATCAATAATACTACACAATTACAGACTTCGGATAATGTTGCATTAATCCAACATCAAGTATTAATAATTAACGGTACTGTACAATTACAGGCTTCGGATAATATTGTATTAACACAGCATCAAGTGTTAGTAGTTAATAATGTTACACAATTACAAACTTCAGATAATATTGCACTAACTCAACACCATGTATTATCTGTTCAAAATTCTACACAATTACAGACCCCAGATAATATTGTATTAACTCAACATTATATACTATCTGTTCAAAACACTATACAATTACAAACCGCAGACAATGTTATATTAACTCAACATCATGTATTAACTGTTCAAAATATTACACAATTACAAACAGTAAATAGTGTAACTTTAGTTACTCATATGTTTGGCATCTTAAATGTTATAAGTTCTACTCAAGGTCAAACAAGTGAGAATGTTAGTTTAACTCAACATCATGTATTAGTGGTTAATAATGCAACACAATTGCAAACACCCGATAATACAATAGTAATTCCACGCTTTGCTATAATAGTCAATAATTCTGTTCATGGTCAAACAGCGGGACAAACAATATTAACAGCGCATTATGGTATAACAGTTAATAATACAATACAGATACAAACTTCTGATAATATAGTGTTAACTCAACATCATGTATTGGTAGTTAATAATACTATTCAATTACAAATATCAAATAATACAATATTACTTGCTCACTATATTATAACTGTAGATAATTCTACCCATGCTCAAACATGTGGTAGTGTAATACTAACGGCTCATTATAATGCAATAACTGATAATACAACTCATCTTCTAACATCAGATGATATAGAATTAACTCAACATCATATATTACCAATTAGTGATGCAACACAAATACAAACTTCAAGTGTTCCAGAATTCTTTGCACATTATGCTATAACAACTGATGATTCTACACAAATTCAAACGGCAGATGAGACAATATTAATTTTCCATAATATGTTGGAAGTTGAAAATTGTATTCAATTACAAACTTCTGATGAAATAGTATTATTTGCACATTACGCTATAATAACCAACAATACTGTTCATGAGCAAACAACAAGTGAAATAATATTCATAACTGTTGCTATATTAGTTAATGATACTGTCCACAGGCAAACCTCTGATAATATTAAGTTAATTTACTTCTATGTATTAGCTACACCTGATTCCAGAACATTCACTATTACAGCAGAAAGAAGGGTGTATGTAATTATAACGGAAGATAGATTCTATTTTATACCTCCTTGGATTGATGATTATTATAGAGAATCAGGAGGTGGATAATGGCACTCACATTTGATACTAAAGCCCGTTTTCCAACAACCGCATCTTCAACATCAACAGCAACTGCGTTTAGTTTTGGTTATACCTGCGGTTCCGCTGTAGGTGCATTAGTACTTATCCCTATATGGGCAGGAACAACAGCGAGGACTGGGGGTGACCCTTCTTATGGTGGTTCACCTCTTACTCAAGTTCGGGTTAAAACGAGTGTAACAGAAACATCCATAGAAATGTGGTATTTACTTAACCCAAACTCGGGTTCGTTTACATTGACCCTCCCAAATAGTGGGGGACGTACAATGTGGGCATACGCAGCCAGCGGTAATTCTACCAGCGCTTCAGTGGGCTATGCTTTCGATAGCTCAGGTTCAAATGCAACAACTGCTGCAAATCCAACAGTGTCTATAACAACCGTTGCAACACCCACAATTATATTTGCCGGGGTTGGTACGGGGGACGGCACATGGCTTCCCACCGGGTGGTCTGGTGGTTCAGGTGTACCTATTTATGAAGACGATATTGGTGCCTACGGTGGTGGTGCGCAATACATCATAAAAACAACCGCTGCTGGTTTAACTTCCGCGTCTTGGATAGATGCAACTTCTGATGACTATAACGCTATTGCTGTGGCATTCAGTGAAGTTGCACGTCCTTTTGGTATTCCTGTAGTAGAAAACACTACTCAAACACAGACTAGCGATAATATAATACTAACACAAAATCAATTGTTGATAGTTAGTGACGCTACACAATTACAAGCATGTGATATAGTAGTCTTAGAACAAAAGTATAATTTATTAACTAAAGATAGTACACAAACGCAAACTAGCGATAATATAATACTAACACAATATATGCCATCTTATACTTTAACAATTCAAGATGGTGTCCAAACACAGACCAGCGACACGACAGTATTAATAGAAAATTATATTTTATTAACTCAAGATAGCGCTCAAACACAGAGCGGGGATAATATAACATTAGCTAGTAACTATGTTTTGTTCACAAACAACACATCGCAAACACAAATATCTGAAAATCTAATTTTAACTTTTCAAGAACCTCCTTTTATATTATCAACATCTGTTTCTACACAACAGCAGCTTTCTGACAGTCTTATTTTAATACAAAATTATATACTAAATATTAGTGATACTACCCAAACACAAATAACGAATTCCATAGTATTAATAGCACATTATGCTATAATAACTCAAGATGCATCCCATATACATACAACTAATTCTCTAGAATTAGTAGCACATTATGCTATAATAACTCAAAATGCATCCCATATACATACAACTAATTCTCTAGAATTAGTAGCACATTATGCTATAATAACCCAAGATACAGTTCAGATACAAATGGGAGACCTCGTAATATTAATAGCACATTATGCTATAATAACTCAAAACGGGTCTCAAACACAAAGTTCTGAAAATATAATTTTAACACAACATTATGTTTTATTGGGGAATGATGCAACACAATTCCTTATTTCTGAAAATGTAAATTTAATACAATATCAGTTAGGAATACTGACGGTTCAAAATATAACACAAGAGCAAACTTCAGATAATATTACCGTTATCGGACATGTTCCAACTTTCATTTTAACAATTGAAAATTGTAGTCAGCTACAAACCGGGGACAATACGGAATTAACGATTTATTTTTCATTATTGGTTAATAATACTTTTCAAACTCAAGATTCCGATAATATAATATTAACAGCATATATTCCTATTTTTAATTTAATTGTTGATAATACTTTTCAATTAGAAATAGTGGACAATATAATATTAACAGCTTATATTCCTAATTATGTTTTAATTGTAGAGAATATTATACAAAATCAAACGGCGGATAATTTAATATGGCTTATTACTTATATTCTTGAAATCAATAATTGTATTCAGGTTTTTGATTCGAGTATAATTGATTTAGTCTTTTTTATTATATCTGTTCATAAATATAGAAACTTATATATTGAATACGATGATAGAAATTATACTATAGAATCTGAAAATAGAATATTTTATATAAAAAGAGGTGATTATGGCAATATCGAACACATTTACTAAAGACCCCAATGCAACGTTAGATTATGGGTTTGATTGGTCACAATGGTTGGATGCGGGGGAAAGTATTTCTAGTTATACTGTCACCACGGGATGCGGTATAACTAACATATATAATACAAATACATCCGGAAGTGTTATTGTATGGTTATCAGGAGGTACTCCCGGGGAAAGATATACTGTTGCTTGTTTAATTGAAACAAACAGGGCGCGCATTGATGAACGCTCTATTAAAGTAGATGTAAGAAATCGTTAAAACTTTAAAATCCTAATTTTATACGGGAGGAAAAAGACATAAAATAAAACCATTATACCACCATTAATTTGTAATATTTTCAAAAAAAACAATAAAAAATAGGAGAAAAGTGTGAAAAACAGTAAAATATACATTGTAGTTATTGTAGCTTTGGTTATTGTATCGTTGTTCGGGTGTTCTATGTTTCCAACAAAAAACTCTTTAGGGCTTTTAGACAACAAACCTCGACTCGCAGTAGAATCTGCTTTTGATAGTGAACTTGAAATCCTGCTTTCAGAAACCACAGACAAGACTGAATATATTTTAAACGGTAAAACGTTTACAACAGGTGTTCTTCATGATGTCGATGTTGTTCTTTTCCTTAGTGGAGTTAGTATGGTCAATGCCGCCAGTAATACCCAACTTCTTTTTGACAATTTCAATGTGAGAGATTTAATTTTCTCTGGTATTGCTGGAGGAGTAAATCCGAGTTTAAATATTGGTGATGTCGTAATACCTGCACAATGGGCACAGTATCAAGAAATGACTTTTGCCCGTGAAGTTGATGGACAATTTATTTTACCCTTTGGTGGCGTACCGGAATTTCCAAATTATGGTATGATGTTTCCTAATTCAGTTACAGTAAATAAAAAAGACGCTGTACCAGATGAAGGAGAAACCATGTTTTGGTTTCCTGTTTCTCAAGAATTACTCTCATATACAACGTCAATTCCAGAAACACTTCTTCAAAAGTGTACCCCTGATGGGGTTTGTTTAGATAAACAACCCATTATTAAAATTGGTGGAAATGGTGTAGATGGTCAAACTTTTGTCGATAATGCGGAATTTAGAACTTATGTATGGGAAACATTCTCCGCAGACTCCTTATCTATGGAAACTGCTGCTGTTGCACAAGTGGCTTATTCAAACAATATTCCTTTCCTTGGTTTTAGGTCTCTTAGCGATTTAGCAGGAGGCGGAGAGGGAGAAAACCAAATTGGGACATTCTTCCAACTTGCTGCCGATAACTCGGCTGCGGTTGTTTTAGCTTTTGTTGATAACTATAAGTTAGGACTCGGAAAATAATATTAAATTTGTATATATAATCGTTCTGGCGGGGGTCGTGCTCCGCCAGAGCATATAAAAGTCTAATTTTATGAAGGCGAAATAAAATGGAAAATAATGAAAAAGAAAAATACTACTGCCGAAAATGTATGAAATCTCTCCCGGAAGATAATTTTTATCAAGCTATGGACGGTGGTTTAGTAGATAGTAATACCAAATTTTCTGTGTGTAAAAACTGCGTACAAGATATTTTTGATATTGTATATAAAGAATTAAACAGCATGGAAAAAACAGTACATCGTCTATGCCAAATATTTAATATTAAATTTACAAACGAAGCTCTTGATGCTACAAAATCTCATATACAAACCATGTTAGAAAATGGGAAAAATGTAAAAGCTATATTTTCGATTTATCTGATGAAGCTAACGGCTACTAAAAAATCGATGAACAAGGGCGGTGTAAACGATTTTCAATATGAAGATGTAGGAACTATTTTCACAGAAAAACAAATTGATACTTCAAGTGTTCCAATGCCTATGGAAATTGTTAAATTTTGGGGAAACGATTTGAGTAGGGGAGATATTGAATTTTTAGAAAACGAATATACTGAATTTAAAAATACACATTCGGCGGACACCAGAGCGGAGGTTGTTCTTCTGAAACAAGTGTGTTATACGCTACTGAATATTAAAAAAGCAAGACTCGCCAGTGACCCAACAGATAAACTTGTAAAAGAATTACAAGATTTAATGAAAAGTTTGACTATATCTCCAAATGTCGCTAAATCTAACGCTTTAAATGCGGGAGGCGACAGCTATGGGCAATGGATTGCGGATATAGAACGTAGTGAGCCTTCACAATGGTTGCTCTCTGACCCTCGTGGACAAATTTATAGAGACGTGGGTGATACAGATTCTTATTTTGAAAAATATATTGTACGCCCTCTCAGGGGATTTATTACAGGAAGCCGTGATTTTAACGTTGACGAAAATGAAGAAATAGAAAGAGAATTTGACGATAGAGAAGTAAATAATTTTGTGAATCTCGATGAGGAAATAAATTAATAACTAGTAATAAACTGTAGCAAATAGGGTCATTCCCGAAAAGCATATTCTGAATGTCTGTTGCTACAGTATTATATTTCAGAACTTATTACAGAGATAAGGAGAAAAAATGAATAGCGGAATCTATTGTATTGAAAATTTAATAAATGGTAAAAAATATATAGGGAGCGCGTCTAGTTTATTCGCTAGAAAATCCGACCATTTTTATTGTTTAAAAAATAATAAACATAATAATACTCATCTACAAAGAGCATATAATAAATACGGACATGAAAATTTTATTTTTAAAATTCTAATTATTTGTGAAATATTTGAATTAAAAAAATATGAACAATTTTTTGTTGACTTTTATAAACCTGAAATTTACAACATTTGCTTGAAGTGTGTCGATTCTAGATTCGGTGTAAAAGCGTCCATAAAAACAAGAAAAAGAATTATAAAAAATCACGCCGACATCTCTGGAGAAAATCATCCGATGTATGGGAAGCATCGTTCAGAAGAAACTAAGAAAAAGCTATCGGAAATTAATAAGGGTCAAAATAATCCTAATTATGGAATTCCCAAATCAAAAGAAACAAAAGAAAAAATTTCAATAGGGAATAAAGGAAAACATCGTTCAGAAGAAACAAGAAGAAGATTGTCTGAATCTCTGAAAGAATACTGGAGGAAAAAACATGAAGAAAACAAAGAAATCATCAACTCCTCCACTTAAAAATATGAAGCCATATTCCCGAAGTAATGAATCCTTGAAATTTCTCGGTGAAAAGGAAATGACAAAGCAGAAACGAGACCGTATAAAAAGTTGGACCAGCTTCTATAGGCAAAACCCATCGTATTTTGTAGAGCATTATATGGAAACACCTTTATATCCTTTTCAGCGCTTTTGGATTAATTTAATGGCTAGGTCCACGGAGTTTGTGGGTATAGCTTCTCGTGCCAGTAGTAAATCGTGGCTTATAGCGGTGTATTCTATTGCTAGATGCATTTTGTATCCTGGCACAACCATAGCATTAGCTTCTTCTACAAAAGCACAGGCTGGTCTTATTATTTCTGAAAAATGCAGGTCTTTACGAGACGAACACCCCAACATTGCCAGAGAATGTTCTAACCTTGTTTCTAATCAGAACCAATGGCGTATGGATTTTTTCAATGGTTCCAAAATAAATGTTGTTGTTTCTGGAGAAGGGGGCAGGGGGCACAGGTCCAATGTGACAGTCTTGGAAGAAAGACGTTTAATACCCAACGAAATTATAGATTCTATTATCCGTCCCTTTCTTGTTTCACGCCAAGCACCTTATATGAAAAATCCTAAATATTCAGAAATTGCAGAACTTAGAGAGGAACCACAAGAGATTATTATTTCTTCTGCACATTACAAATCATATGAATGGTATCCAGAAACGAAGAAATTCTTAAAAATGATTGCAGACGGGGATACTAATACCAAAGCATTGTTTTTGGATTACCCGATTTCAATTCATCATGGTATAAAGACAAAAAATCAGATGATAAGAGAGAGGTCCAATATGGACCCCATAACTTTTTTAATGGAGTATGGAAATATACCTTATGGTTCTTCAAGTCTTTCTTTTTATAAACTCGGACTATTCGATAGAAATATAAAAAGAAGTTGGAGACCAATCAGGGATGAAGTATATTTGACAACCAGAAAAAATAACTATGATATACCAAAACTATCTGATGAAATGCGCATAGTCTCTGTTGATATTGCTATGAGGGCAGGTTCTACAAACGATAATACTATTATAAGTTGTGGTAGATTATTACCTAGTAAAAAAGGTTGGATGACAGAAATAGTTTATATGGAATCCCACAATGGTAAAAATACTAATTTACAAGCTTTAAGAATAAAACAAATATTCGAAGAATTTCAAGGAGATGCTCTCGTTCTAGATTTAGCGAGTGCAGGAATAAGTGTTTTTGATGCACTAACTTCAGTAACAAAGGATGAAATAAGAGGAGTTGAATATAAACCTTATACCGTAATGAATTCTGCATTAGTTGACCAGAAAGTATATGATGAATTAATAGGTAGAACACTCGGAAGAGATGCGTTTGCCTGTATATTTCCTATCTCTGCTACTGCTCCTTTAAACTCTCTAATTGCTGTTAAATTTAGAGAGAGATTAAAGAAAAAATTAATCGCATTTTTAATTGATGATAATAGCGAAGAAGAATTTTTAATAAGGTCAGGAAATAAAGATATCTTAGACCAAGACGATACTGGTATTAGAGCATATCTATTACAATCCCATCTACAAACAAGCTTATTTATAAACGAGAGTATCGCTTTAGAAATGGCTCCCGCAAACGGTTTAGTAAAATTGGTCGAACCAAGTGGTGCTAGAAAAGACCGTTATACATCTGTTAGTTATCTTAATTACTATGTATCTTTAATGGATATTGAATTATTAGGATTTAGATATAACGAATGGGATGATGAGGAAGCTTTTCTAGGTGTGTCGTTTGTAGTATCAGGAGGTTAAATATAATTGAACGGATAGAAATTGTGTCATGAACAATTTTGAAAAGAATAATCCTAAATTCCTTCCGTTCAATAAATATATTAGGAAATTACCATAGGAGGTAATTATGCTAAAAAGTATTTATACTAAAACAGGAATTTATTGTATTGAAAATATAGTTAATGAAAAGAAATATATTGGAAAAGGAAAAAATATAACAACAAGATGGTCTGACCATAAATGGAAATTAAAAAATAAAATTCATGATAACAAACATCTTCAAAATGCGTGGGATAAATATGGAGAAGAAAATTTCAAATTGTGGATTATAGAAGAATGTAAAGAAAGCGAATTAATAGAAAAAGAAATTTTTTATATTTCTCTATACAATACAAAAAATACAGGTTATAATATGACAGATGGAGGAGACGGAATTCCCGGGCATATACATTCTGAAGAAACAAAAATAAAAATGTCTAATTCTCAAAAAGGTAAAAAACAAACGAAAGAACAAATAAAAAAAAGAAAAAATACAATTATAAATTGGACCGACGACCAAAAAGAAATTGCTTATATAAACAGGTCGAATGGTCACAAGAATCATATCGTTTTAGAAAAAACAAAAGAAAAATTGTCGGAATACTTTAAAAACAATCCTTCAAGAAAAAAGGGCAAATATAAACACTCCGAAGAAACCAAAAAGAAACTCTCCGAATCTTTAAAAAGATATTGGTTAGAAAGGAGAACACAAGATGACAGATAAAACAAATGAAGAAAATTTAATCAGTGAAGAAAATGTTTGGTCAGTTATAGAGTTTGCTCGTGCAATGACAAATATGTACGGACAGGGCTATTTAACCCCCGAACTTATTAATCAACGCATGCGTGATATTACCCTAAATCCAATGGCGGCTACAGAAAGTGAACTTAATACAGCACTTTCTTCGCCTAAAGATAGCGAATTGCAACTTCGCTCTTTTTCTCAAGATTTCGAAATGAAATCTATGGTTTATAAAAGGCTTATCACCTATATGGCTGATATGCTTGCGTTTGATATTACATATACATCAAGTGCAGAACTTAAAGATTATGAAACCCCGAAATATAAAAAAGACCTAAAAACAGTAGAAGACATTCTAGAAAAATTCGCTTATAAAAAAGAATTATCTATTGCTGTTAAACAAATGGTAAGGAATGATGCATATTTTGCTGCTATTAGAGATTTAGGAGATAGTATTGTTTTACAAGAACTTCCTGCCGATTATTGCAAAATAACCGGAAGATGGGAAGGTGGCTTTCTATTCAGTTTTAATATGTTTTGGTTTTTAATTCCTGGGGTTGATATCAACATGTATCCAGATTTCTTTAGAAAGAAATATAAAGAAATATGGGTAAACGGAAATCAGCAAAAACCATATATACCTTCCATGCCACCGGAGATGAGAAATTCGACTTGGATTTATTGGGTTGATATTCCTATCGATGTTGGTGTATGTTTTAAATATTCTCCTGAACTCGCAACTAGATTGCCATATTTTACACCTTTGTTTAGTGATTTGATTTTACAATCTTTAATGCGTAATCTTCAAAAGCAAGCAACTATGGCTGCGGCAAGTAAAATGATTATCGGTCAAGTTCCAATGCTAAACAGAGACGCTAAAGCAAGTGTAAAAGATATGATTGCTATTAGCCCTGATTTACTTGGTAAATTCTTAGCATTAGTAAAAAGCAGTATTAATGAAGCTATTAAAGTTGCTTCTGCGCCTTTGGAAGATATGAAGGGTATTAGTTTTGACTCAGAAAATGAGTTATACGATAGTTATTTAAAAACAACACTGGCTTCTAGTGGTGTAAACACAAACTTGATATTTACAAGCGATATTAAGCCAAATGTTCTTGAAACTCAATTGAGTTTGAATGTTGATGAGCAAATGATGACAGCGCTATATGACCAATTTAATATCTTTATGAATTATTATATTAATAAATTCACTAAGATGTTTAAATTTAAATTTGTTTTTGAAGGTACACAATTTTTCCTAAACAGACAACAAAGATTAGAATCTATAATGACTTTGTTTAATGTGGGGATTATTTTACCTCAAAAAATAGCGGCTGCTATAGGAATGAAACCCGCTCAATTAAGAAAACAGTTGGAAGAAGCACAAGGGAGTGGGTTTATGGATTTGATTAAACCACCCGCTCTCGAAGGTCAAAAGCAAATAGCGGAAATAACAGGTAAACAGCAAAAAGATTTAACTGACCAAACTGCTAAAAACCAGCGGGAGTTAGCAGACCAAACTGCTAAAAATCAAGAAAAGGTTGCAGAAAAACAAGCTAAATTGAATCCAAAACCTGCCCCCGGTGTACCCGGTGTGGCAACTCCTGCTAAACCCGAGGGAAAAACAACTGCTACGGGACAACCCGCTAAGCCAGGTAGACCCCAAGAAGATATAACAAAAATCTCAGAGGAAACTGAGGATACCCGGAGCGGTGGACAAAATTTAGGGCGCGGTGGAAAAATCTAATTAATAAAAATGTCTTAATCTGTTAAAAAAGATGGAGGCGAAAGGAGGAAAATGAAACTCTTAGATAGTCTAAATAATGCTTTTAATGAGCAAATTACACACGAATACCGAAATCAATTGATATATACTCAATTAGAGTCTATTTTCGAAGATTTTCAGCTTAAAAATATCGCCAAATATTTTCATGAGCAATCTTTACATGAAAAAAGTCATGGAGATAAAATAGTTGGGTATTTAAACGATAGAACAGGTGGGAAAGTTAATATCAGAGAAATTGATTCCCCGATAATACCTTTTTATACAATCGATACTTTAGCAAGCATTGGGGATTTGTATATTTCTACAGAAGAAAGTACAACCGAATCTCTAGAAAGTATTTATGACTTTGCTTTAGGAAATAAATCATATATAGATTTACCCCTTCTTTCTGATATGTTACAAGAACAAGTAGAAGAAGAAGATTCAGCCAACGAATTTGCTTTAAATATAAAAATGACAAAAGATTTAGTTTTATTTGATAAATCTTTTTCAGGAGGGTAAACATATGTCATGATTACTAATCCGGAAATAATTACTGAAAAATATAGATGTAACAAATATGTTAAAAGTTGGCTTATATTTCACTGTCGCTTGCCTTTATTGAGCTTCGATAAAAAATATTTTTATTTTGCTAAAACAGATAAGCTAAAAGAGTGTTTGAAAAAAATGCCTTTAGATGTAAAAATATTATCTATATTATAAAAAACCCAAGGAAGGGAGGTAAATTGATGAAAAAAATTAGTTTTGCAATTGAAAATGTTGAAATGATTCAGGAAAATCCTGATTCTAACTTCGCTCTTTTGGCTTTAGACTTTTTTGCTTCTGGAGATAATCTTCACGATATGTATGTTTCCGAAGAGACACTACTTCGCACAGCAGATACAATTAAGAATTGCCCTCTTGTCTGGAAATATGATGCGGTGCTAGATGATGTCTATACACATGACCCCGAAGAGGTTCCTTGCGGTTTTGTTCCAGATAGTACTATAATCACAAGTAAAAAACTGGAAGATGGGAGGACAATGTTATCAGCCATAGCTTATGTGTGGAAAAGATATACTGGTCCATTGTTAGGTTTCTTCAAGAGGGATGGAGGAAAAAAGCCTGTCAGTGTCGAAATGAGCGTATATAAAACTCAACCAAAAAAAGACGGAAAAACTGAACTTCTTGATTTTAGATATGAAGGGGTAACTGTTTTAGGAAGTTATGTGACTCCTGCTATACCTATGGCTAATGCAACTGTTTTGTCTTTTGCAAAAGAATATGAGGAAGATTTAGAGAAGGAATTCTCTTTCACAGAAATCATAATCCCCAAAGAAGTAAGATATGCTGTTGAAAAAGGTCTTGAAATTCGAAAAGAGGAGGGAGGTGGTACATCTACAGGTATCGCCTTTGCACGATATTTAACTAAAAATAAAATAATAACTCCCGAAAAAATAAAAGAAATTAATAATTATTTTTCCACACACAAACATAGCAGAGAAACCGTTGACTGGCTTCTTTTCGGTGGAGATTATGCAAAGGAATGGGCAGAAAATATGTCAGAAAAAATTGACAACGAACTTGTCACATTTCCTTATAAGTCAAAGGCGGATGTGAATCCATCTTTAAAGGGTATTACCCCTCCCATTTCTCTCGCCCAAGCTAATGCGATTGCTGCGCAAGCAGATTCGATTGGTTCAGATGATAAGAAAAATGGTTGGGCTATTGCAATAAGTTCGTTTAAGAAAACTCATCATGTAGAAGATGAAAAATGGGTAAAAAACGAAGGTAGTACTGTAAAAGCGTCTGCGGACGATACAGAAGATTTTATCAAGGAGGATACTATGACCGAAGAAGAAAAAATGGCAGTTGAAAAAGCCGAAGCAGATGCAAAAATGGCTGCTGAAAAAGCCGAAGCAGATGCAAAAATGGCTGCTGAGGTAGAAGAAAAAGCAAAAATGGCTGCTGATGAAGAAGCTAAGGCAAAAATGGCTGCTGAGGTAGAAGAAAAAGCAAAAATGGCTGCTGATGAAGAAGCTAAGGCAAAAATGGCTGCTGATTCAAAGGTTGCTGCTGAAAAAGCAGTAGCTGAAAAAATGGCTGTTGATGAAGCAAAAGCTAAAGCAGCAGAGGAAGCAAAGAAAAAGTTAGAAGAAGAGAAATCAAAGAAATTTGAATTCCCCATTGAGAAATGTGGTGAAATGTTCTCAGCAGATGACGATGAAGATGATGTAAAAATGGCTAAGGTGGAATGCGCCAAAGGCAAAGAAGCAGACTTCGGAATCGTTATGAATGGTCTATTTGCAAAAATCGAAAAGCTATGTAATAAGATGGCATTAATGGCTGAAGAGAAAAAAGCATATATGGCAGAAAACGAAGAACTCAAGAAGTTCAAAGCAGAATTAGAGGGTCAACAGAAAGAGTTTGCAATTAATGAAACTTTGAAAGAACTCTCTGTGTCTGTCTATCTTCCTGATGATGTTAAAGCAGAAATGAAAGCGGATGCCGCAAATTATACTTTAGCAAATATGGAAGCATGGAAAAATTCCTGCAAAGCAAAATCATTTGATTTTGCAATCAGGATTCCCCAAAGCAAGGGCACTATAGAAGTTGGACTACCTTTTGGTGGTGCAACCAAGAAACAAAAAAGCCTTTGGGATTAAAACCAAGGGTATATCAATTTAATTTAAAAACAGGAGGTTTTTATTATGGCACATGCAGTTTTAATTCCATCAGCAATTGCAGCAATGAACATCGATTCTTTAAATAGAAGCGTTATGAGTGGCTCTGTTGCATTAGATAATGGTAACGTTTTATTAATGGGTGCGGAGTACACTTCCGGTAGTTTAACAGAAGTATTTGCTGTTACTCCACCAGTTGCAGGTTCCGCTACGAATTTATGGATGGCATATTCTGGTGACGAAATTGTTGTTACCAACGCTCAATACAAAGGTCTTGACCCTGACCCACGTAATTTCTTCAATGCGGCAGGTAAGGTATTTTCCGCTTACAAGCCACAACTTGGAGACATTATAGTACTTACAGCCGATGCTTTTACCGGAAGTTTCTCATCTAATACCTATGCTGGTACTATCGCATATAGTTATAAGTTAGAATGGGCAAATGCACAAGGAACAGGTCTGGTCTACAAATATATTGCAACAACATATATTTCCCTTGCTACTGGTGCTATTGATAACCAGCGTGTTGCAGCTTATAAGCTGGAATGCGTTTCTATATAATTTTGGATAAAAGGAGATATATATTATGAAAATCCCAAATCAAGTACTTACTTTCGCAGGTGAACAGAACTTAACACCTTATAAAATGTTCGTTGATTATTGGAATCACTATCGTGCTTTAAACGGTGCGAAAAATGTTGAATATCAACAAAATACAATTACACCCGAGGGTGCAGTTGTACCTCTTAGCTTCTCAGAAAAAGAGGAAAAATTAAATGCAGCTTTAAAACGTGAAATTTTACGTGTAGCAGGTGTTCAAAATTTTGACACGTTCTCTATTGAGACTTGGGCAAATCACCCTGCTTTAAAGTGGGCAACCTTCGCAGTTATTTCTGCTGTTATTGATATGATTCTTCCAGAAACTATCATTGACAGTATTGGAATTTACTCCGAAGTTCGTACAATCGGTTGGGGCGACTCAGCGGCGTTCGATGTAAGTCCTCGTGATTTATTCATCGTTTCTAAAGCAGGTCGTAGCAAGAGAACAACCGAACTACACAAGCAGTTCAAAGGTCAGATTACAGTTATTCCAGAACCTCGTGAAATGACAGTATTTGTGTCATTAATGAAAGTTCTTGCAGGAAAAGAATCTTTAGCAGACTTTGTTATGAAGATGGTACGTTCATTCGAGACAGCATTAGCTGTTGACGTGTACAATGCTTTCTACACTGCAATGGATGCTGTTGACGCTACTGCAAGCACTGGTTTACTTGTAGCTGGCTATACTCAGTCAGAATTTGTTCGTCTTTCACAAACTGTTGCTGCGTGGAATGGTGGTTCAAAAGCGGTTGCTATCGGTACTCAGCGCGCTTTAGCGAGCATTCTTCCTGCAAACGCCAACTATCGCTATGATTTCCAAAGCGAATACGTGAAAGTTGGTTATCTACGTGATTTCCAAGGAACCGATATTATGGTACTCCCACAGGTAGCTGATTGGCAGACCCCATTCGGTTTGAAACTCTCAGATTCTCGTATCTGGCTTGTTTCCCCTTCGTCACAAAAACTCATCAAGGTTGTTTTGGAAGGTAATGTACTTTCATATACCAGTGATGTTTACGCAAACGCTAACTTAATTCAAACTTCAACCCTTATTAAGAGTTGGGGTACCGCTGTTGCAACTAACGCTGTTGCTGCAACAATTCAATTAGCATAATCTATTATAGAATAGGGGCGGGAAACCGCCCCTTCCTAAAAAATATTAAGGAGAAAAATGAACAAAAAATCATCTACACAGCTTTCAGCCGACGAAAAAAAAGAAGTCGAAGCTTTGAAAGCAAGACTAGCCGAATTAGAACCAACCATTGATACCGTAGAACCAGAAATGGGAAAACGTACAATAGAAACTGGAAGAAATAAAGTTCTGCTAGACGATTATGTACCTGTTATGAGCCTTTTGCCTTATAGGTTAAACCTATCAACTAAAGAAGGTGGGCAGGGAGATGTTAAAAAATTTACCAAGTTTGGGGAAGTGAAAAACATTCTTTATAAAGATTTGGTAGATATAATAGAAGTCAATCGAACTTTCATGGAATCAGGATATTTTTATATACTTGACCCGTTAGTTATACGCCAGCATGGTCTGGATGAAGTTTACTCCAAAATATTAACAAAGGAAAAAATAGAAGAAATACTAAACAATATAAACACAGAATATTGTATCGACCTTTATAATTCATCCAATTCAAATCAGCAAAAAGTAATTGTACAATTGCTTATTGAAAAAGTAAAGAATGACTCTGGCTCTGTAAATTTGTATACTGTAGATAGAATTTCCAGATTATCAAAAATTGATATTGCACAAAAAGCAGAAGAAGAGAAAGCTTTAGCAGAAGAATTGGTTGAACAGAACCAACAACAATAAAATAATCAAAAGGAGGTCAAATGATTGGCATCTATTGTATCGAAAATACTGTGAACAATAAGAAGTATGTCGGTCAAGCTATTGATATTAGTAATAGAATAATAAGACATAGAAATAGTTTGAAATATAATAGACATAGAAATAATCACCTCCAAAAAGCATATAATAGGTATGGTAAAGAAAATTTTAAATTTTCTATTATTCAAGAATGTAATGAAAATCTTTTAGATTTAATGGAAAATTATTGGATTATTGCCTACGATACTCTTAATCCGGATAAAGGATATAATATAAAAACAGCGGGAAGGAACGGAAGACATTCTAAAGAAACAAAAGAAAAGATGTCAAAATCTAGAACAGGAAAAATCCATTCGGCAGAAACAAAAGAGAGAATGTCAAAATCTTCCAAAGGAAAAGTTTTTTCAGAGGAGCATAAAAAAAATATATCTAAAAATCACGCAGATATTTCTAAAAATAATAATCCTTTTTTTGGAAAGAAAAGAAAAATCACCTCTTCTAAGTTTTTAGGCGTATGTTTTAAAAAACCCAATAACAAATGGGTCGCTGGAATATGTTTAAATGGAAAAAGTAAATATATAGGAATTTATGAAAAAGAAGAAGATGCAGCAAAAGCATATGATTCTTATATAATCACAAATAATTTAAGCAATCCGCTTAACTTTTCATATGGAGGCGAAAATGGCTAATACAAGTTTATCTGAGATTTACGATTATTTTCTTATGACTGTTACTGATTATAGGCTCATAGATTTGTTTAATACATCTCTCCCGGATTTTGAAGATTATCTACAAAAATGGTTAGATTTTGCAATTGTAGATTTTAAAGTATGTGACCAAGACCTAAATTACAATAATACCACAAAAGAATTCCCGGCTGAATTAAGCCGGGACAATAAAACCATCTTAGCTACGCTAATGATGAGATATTGGCTCCAAAAGGTTGTGGGAGATATAACCCAACTAAATTTGCATATAACTGACCGAGATTTTAAGATAGCTTCTGAAGCACAAAATCTAAGAGAAAAATCAAATCATCTAAACATAGTAAAAGAACAATGTTCTCAGCTATTACAAGATTATAGTTATAAAAGAAATGACTGGACTGATTGGTATACCCAATCATTCTCGGGGGTGTAATATGACTTATGAATATAAATCCATCCCCGCTTCAATGTATGCAGGAGCAAAAAAAGGGGAAAACCCTAAACAACAATATATTGATTTATTCCAACAAACTCTTAATGAACAATTTTATAACTCTTCAAGTTGGTGGACTATTCGAGAAGAAACAGGAATAGGTACTGAAAAATATGCTAACATGGATGTTCGTATAAATCATGTTATCAACGCAGAAACTGGTTTAAAACTTGGAGACGACTGGAAAACAGTTTTGTTTCCTGACCTAAATCATCAATTAGATTTAGGACTACGCTATATATTTGATAATAACACTTGGATAGTTATAAACACCGAAGTAATCAAAAATATAGCAGCAACATGCACAATTAGAAGGTGTAATAATACACTTAGATGGATTGATGAAGCAACAGGTGTTTATTATGAAGAACCTTGTGCTATAGAATATCTGGTAAAAGAACCAAGAGATTATATTACACAAGGTTCGCCTTTCCCAACTCCCGGTGGATTTTTACATATTATAACTCAATTAAATGAGCGAAGTGGTAAAATAAATGAAAACCAAAGGTTCTTGTTTGGAAATCCTGAACATTGGGTATGTTATAAAGTGACAGGAACAGGTATAAATGACTTTACAAATGTTACAACTTATGACAATAACAGTGCTCACATACTAACATTAGATTTAATTGCTAATTTTCTTAATGAGGAATTGGATGATATTGTTAACGGTATTTGTGATGTACATACTAATGTTTATCATGTTACTTTAAATAGTGGGAGTATATCAGGTTCCCCCACTGGGGCAATACAATTAAATGCAAATGTTATTTATAATGGAGACAGTGTTATAAGAGCAATAGAATGGAAAAGCTCTAACCCTACAGTGGCTTCCGTTAGTGGAAGCAGCGGAAGTACTCTTGTTGCTTTCAACACAAATGGAAATTGCACAATAACGGCTTCTGTCTATGGAAATCCAGCAAGTGATACTTGTTGGGTGACTGTTAGTGCTAGCCCAACAATGAATAACAATATACTAATCAGTCCAAATACAAATTATATTCTAGAGGGAACTAATAGAACATATTCAGTTTATCTATATGAAAATAATATTCAATCGTCTGGTTCGTTTATTATTACATGTAGCGGTAGTAATGTTCCATCTACTAGTTATATATTTTCTCAAACTGATGGAAATCACTTTAAAGTTACAAATATGTTAAAAGATTTAACATCTCACCTGACAGTACAATGCACAACTGGTTCCGTTGTAGCTCCAAAATCGTTTGATATTTTCTTACGTGGAGCATGGCAATTTGATACTGCTTAAAGGAGAAAAACAATGCCAAATATACCAACACAAGACATCGGGTTTATAGCCTATAATGATTTTCAACGTTTTAACCAAATATCGTATACTTGTATAAAACACATGATGGATAATAATGAATCAGTTTGGAAATTATTGAAATATACTAGCCCTGATGCTTGGAATAAACCAGATTTAACACAAGAAGAAAAAGCGGCTCTAATATATGCTGGACAACAAGATAGTTCAAAATATAATGTTTTTATGGATGGGAAACAACCCGATGTTTTAGTAGAAGAAGTAACATTGGTAAGAATAATGCCGCATTACGCTATGGGTTATAATCGTACTATTGGTGTTATTGAAGTAAGCATGGAAATATTTTCCCATTATAAAATAAATCATTTGTCTAATTATACTACTAGAATTGATACAATTGCGGGAGAACTTCTTGCTTTATTCAATGGTGTAAATATAGGTATATTGGGCTTGATGGCTATAGATAGGATGATTGACCAAAGTTCTCGCTTATTCCAAGCTGGTCAAATACCGTTTGGTGGAAAACAAATAATATTCTCAACTTACTCGGCATAAAAATATGGATATTTCATATTATATTACTTATGATTTACCTATTCCGTATAAAAATATAAATATATATCCGGTAACAGTAAAAGACTATATACTCTTTAATATTTATTCTCAATGCTTAAATATAGATAAAAATAGCATCCCCAACCCGGAAATAATCTCAATGACTTATATGGAATATGTTTTTAATATTACTGAAAAAAATCCAGTAGATTATCCTTACCTAATATGGTTCGATAGGCTATTGGCAATGTGTCTGAAAGAAGATGATACATTTACAGAAATACAAGAAAGCATAAAAAGATATAGATACGACGATGAAACAAAGAAACCCTTTTTCCTTATTAAAGAAGAGAAATATACATCTGATGATTTTGATAAAATAAAAGAAATAATAGCAACACAAAATCTTGTAGACTTAATAGACGAAAATATTTCTAAAGAAGTTAGGGATTCTATGGAAAAAGCCAGAGAATTTAAAAGAAAAATAGCTGGTACAGGGGTTGCATCTATTGAAGATTATATTATCTCTCTTTCTGTTTCAACAGGATGGACTCATGAATATATATACTCTATGAGCATAAGGAAATTTATAAAGAGCATAAGGAGAATGGATAATCTAATACACTATAAAATTTATCTAGGAGCAAGTATGTCGGGGATGGTTGAGTTCAAAGATAAGTCGTTTATTAAACACTGGTTAACAGATTTAGACGATAAAAATGAGTACGATGATGTTACTATAGACTTGCAAGAAATGCAAGATAAAGTATCATTCGACAGTGCTAAAAAATAGCATTTATTAAAAAAATACAGGAGGTTTAAAATTATGGCTATAAAGAAATTCTTGACAAGTGTCGCAGACGTTTTTGGGTATGACAACGATGATAATCTGCTTTTCGTAGCAAAGACACTGCTAGACAGTTCTATCGAAGTTTCTCTAGGTTCAGCACCTGTTCGTGGTGGACGTGGTAATCAATTGCTTTATACTTACTATCACACTGCGGAAATGAAATTTAACTTAACAGAAGCGCAATGGAATCTAGAATTAGTTGGAGCAACAGTGGGTGGTACATATGAACTTGGTAACTATTATGTGCAAGAAACCATAGCAGTTCAAGGTAGTTCTGGTTCTGTTAGTGAAATACCTTTAGCGTTCACAGGTACAACCATATATGGTTGGGCAACTTCTCCTTTGGGTGTTACCCAACGAGTTACATTCAGTGGTTCAATAGGAAGTTTTCCTGTTGTAGGAACTGAAACAAGTGGAAATTGGTGTGTACGTTATCTTACAGCAAACGTAAGTGCTGGAAAAAGTATCACCATCAAAGCAAGTATGATTCCACAAGTTTTGAAATTGGTTATGGAAACTCAGTTGAATTCTGCTGATGTTACTACAAATAAGATTGGTATGGTACAAATTATTGTACCTAGAGCACAACTTTCAGGAGCTTTTACAATCTCCATGAAAGCTGATGGTGTATCCAATACACCGCTTACTGGTACGGCTCTTGCTTATACACCAACCGCTACAGGTGCAGATGCATGTACAGTTGATTCATACTATGCTACAATTACTGAAATTATAGATAATACAAACTGGTATGATAATATTTCGTCATTATCTTTTTCAGGTGGAAATGTTTCATTAACAGTTGGTGAAAGTAAAACCTTTGTGGTTTATGCTATTCCTTATACAGGGAGCGCTTTTAAAGTTCCTAATGTATATCTTTCTTTTAGCTCCACTGCTGCGAGTTGCGTAAGTGCTGCACCTCATAGTGGTTCAGTTGTAGCATTGGCGGCTGGCTCGGTTGTTATATCGGCTTCAGCTACGTCGGCTTCTACAATTATCGGGTATGTCGGAGTTACAGTTGCCGCATAATAATAGGGGTAGAATAAAACTACCCCTTCTATATTAAGGAAAACAAAATGCCAAAAAAGAATATTGAAGAAAATATAGACAATAGAGAAAAAGAAAGTATAGAATTTCCCGTTGAACCTGTTTTCGATTTGAAAGAAAGTGAAGAAGTAATAGAAGAAATTGAAAAATCTGTAGAATCAAAACCTACATCTGATAAATTTCCCTTTACAATTCTTAGAGTCGATTCTGCGGGATTTTATGGGATTGATAGCAATGGAAGCGGAACAGAAATCGCTATCCCGGAAGAATATAAAAATAAGAAATTAAAAGCTGGCGATATTATTTATGTATCTAAAAGCTAATTATAAAGGAGGATTAAATTATGGCTTTAACTTCAACACAAATTACAAATTTGAATAACTCCATGAGCGCCGCACAAGATGTAGCGCTAGGGAGTGTATTAGATGCTTTAGTAACTTCTGGAAGTATAGTTATTTCTGGAAGTAGCGTATCTGGCTATAAAAGGATTATCAGTGGGTCTTTTACCCCGAGTGGTCCAGTTATACCAATAGTTACAGGATTATCAACTGTTCTCGGGGTTGTAGCTGAGTTATCGGGAAGTCCTACAAACATACACAGTAAGGTTACGGCTACTACAGGTAGTGTTGCGGGGGTTATTTGGGTCTCGTCTTGGATGGTTACTAGCGCAAGCTGGACACCTTTGATTGCAGCTTCAGGAAGCATGGCGGCACACTATGCCCTTGTATCTTGGATTGCTTACGGAACATAATAACATATAAGAATACACCGTCATTGAAAAATGACGGTGTATTTTTTATCTTTTTTAAAAAAATGGAGAAATAATGGATAAGGTTAAATTGGAGATAAAAACTCCGGAAAACAAAATAATTGAATATGATGGGGTAAGTATAGAAATAAACCCATTTATCGATTTTTCAGAAGAAGTACTTTTAATCAACGAATATATTAAAGATTTCTTTGGAGACATAACTGAAATTGTGGTAGAAAAAACTAAATATCATGTTTTTGAAGCAGAATGTAGGTTAATGTTTTATATTATCCAACTCAACACAAACATTGACATGAGTGATGTGGATAATAATATATACGTCGATGATAAACTTTGGGAAATGATAACTAGAGAAATTACTAATTATTGGAATTTTAAAAGAAGATTAGACGAAGTTGTTTATGAAGTAAAAGAACAAGAAAAGTTAGACAACTCACTCGGAAAAGTTCTTTCTGATTTATTAGCAAAAGCCGAAGGATTTATAGACCAAATAAACAAGATTTCCCCGGACGATATTAAGGAATTACAAAATGTTGGAATGGGACTTATTGATGATTTAGAAAAAGCTAATATCATGAGAAACCCTTCTGATTTAGCTTCTATAGAGCAACCTTTAATAGACGAACTGAATGATGGGATAAAAAAGGAATAAAATGATAGGCAGACTAAAGCGTTCCCTTAGTGAACGTTGTCCGGAATGTAAGAGCATACTTCAAATTAGAGTGAGAGACATAAGTGAAATAAGAAATGGAATTCCTGTTGTTGTTGCTGAAGAATACATTGCTTGTTCTAATAAAAATTGTGGGTATGAAAGAGAAATGGAGCAAAAAAGGATACGCAGACAAGAAGATGATTTAGCCTTTTAAAAGGATAATTTTATGGACCTTCTTGTAAATTATAGTTATAAGGAGGTAAAATATTATGATGAATATTGAAGTAGGAAATCCATTTTTTACTCATAAAGAAAGAATATCGGAAGCAATGAAATACGGATTAGGAAAAGGTCTTACTTCTAAAGATATTGTAGATTTTATCCAAGATATACAAGAAGATACAGTAGATTCTACGTATAAGAAATATTCTGGTAATATGTCTTTGGTAGCAAAGGATTTATTTGGGGCTGCGAATGTTCCTAACGATGTGGCAAAAGCTGTAGAGGATAAATTTACAATAATTAAAAACATGTTAGAAACAGCAGCGGGAAATGCTGCGGCAAAAGGAGTATATACACTAGCTGTAGATGAAAAAACCGGATTACCCAGTAAGCAAATAAGTTATGAAACTGATAAAGGGATTATAAAATTCCTAGGGGATGTTCCAATTAACAAGCAACAACTGGGAAATTTTTTTCAAGATGTATTAATTTTTAATAATGTAAGTAGTCCTGGAAATAGTCCATTACCGGATATTCCCGGAGTTGCAGAAATAAAAGAAACACAAAGAGCCGGAGAAATAAAAGTTGCTTCCTACACAATAGCAATGATAATCGATGAATCAGAACCAAGTATTGAAAAAGCAAGAGATATACTATTAGAAGCAGAAAAAATGGAAGCAATGGCTCTACTAGAATTATATATAAAAATGAAAAATCTTTTACTGATAATTTCCGAACCATATTCTCCGGGAGGTACTGCGATATCTAGACAATATGTTTTTGTCGCAATGGCGCTATATGTAGAACTTAAAATAAGAGAAATAAGAAAATTAGTAAAAAGAGGAATAGCAGAAGCAATGACATCTCCTCAAAAACATTTTATACCGAATTCCGGAGATTATCTAAAAGATACTTCCACAAGCCCGGGTCCAATTGTTAGATTTGAAAGATTAACTTCTGATTTTGAAACCGTAGAAGTAAGCGGAAAAATTACAGTTCAAGAAACTTTTAAAATATCTATGGAAAATTTAGATTTTTATGCAACATTTGAGGGAGGAGCTTTAAGTCGTAATAAAATTAATCCGATGATGCAAACATTTAAAACATTACAAAATTTATATACGAAAAGATATGATATGATTACTTATGATAATAATATATTCGAAAGACAAAGAAAAGGAACGTCTTTTTATATGAGTTTGACAGATAAAACTATGCCATCGTTTGGATTTGATAGAAGTAAACTTACATAAAAAAATAAAATACTTATTTAAAAAAGGAGAATAAAAAAATGTTAGAAAATATTTTAATGATTATTGCCGGATTAGCCGGATTAGGTGCATTTGTTTCTATTTTAATAAGTGTACTTAAAAAAGTTGGTGTAATTAAAGATGGTCAATCAGAACAATGGTATCAAGGAATCAGCCTCTTTGTATTCCTTGCAGTAACAGTTGTTTACTTCTTAAAAGTACCTATTGTATGGTCAGATGTAAACGAATGGCTCAAGTTACTTACATTTATTTTGGGTTATGTCATTCAAATCTTGGGTGGTCAACTTACTTACAACACCATTAAAGGTACACCTTTGTTTGGTTTTAGTTATGAGAAAAATCAACAAAGAGCAGAAGCCAAAGCAAACGCTGGAAAAGAACCAGTTAAATAATCTATCTATTTAGGAAGGGAGTATATGAATAATATACTCCCTTCTTTTTTTGGGAGGTATAATGGAAACATATGTATATGCATTAGATTTATCTTTAAATTCTACAGGGGTATGTATTTTTTCCAATGATGGTAAATTTGTAAAAGCATTTACCATAGATACTAAAAGCGAAAATGAAACCAAGCTTAAGCTACAAATTATTGGAAATGAATTAAAAAAAATAGCAAAAGAATATGCGCCCGAAATACTTGTGATTGAACAAGGGTTTACTCGTTATAATCAAAGTACTCAAATGATTTTTAGAGTTCATGGTTTAGTAAATTATTTATTTGCAGAATATGAACAGACCTATTATCCGGCATCCAGCGTAAAAAAGATAGTTGGAGGAAAGGGGAATATGACTAAAGAAGAAATATATTGGGTGATTAAAGAGAAATACCCAAAAATAAAACTTCAGAATTATGACGAGTCAGATGCTTTTTCTGTAGGGCTTACATTCTTCATTAAGAGCGGAGTTATAAAATGAGAAAATTAGACACTTGTTCTTGTATATATTGTTTTGAAAATATAATAGATAGTAAAAAATATATAGGTCAAACTCAAGATATAAATAGAAGATATAAGAGACACATGAGAGAACTTGAAAATAATAAATCAAATAATGTCTACTTTCAAAAGGCATGGAATAAATATGGAAAAGATTGTTTTAAGTTTTTTATTATAGAGAAATGCCATATAGACTTATTGGATGAAAGAGAGATTTATTGGATAAAAGAATTACATTCTCACTCCACAGAAAGCGGATATAATATATCGTGGGGAGGAATCACCCCAATGAGAAATGTAATTATTACAGATGAGCATAGAGAAAAACTAAGAGTGGCTCTTTCTGGTATAAACAACCCCATGTACGGAAAACGATTATCTAAAGAAACATTAGATAAAATATCCAAAGCACTAAAGGGAAGAGTTGTTTCCGAGGAATCAAGAAAAAAAGCAAGCAACTCATCGTCTTGTAAAAAAAATAAAAACAATAAATTAGGATATATAGGAATAACAAAAGATAAACACAATTATTTTATAGTTAGAATTGTTAATCCTACAAATAGGAATAGAATATATTTAGGTTATTACTCGGATATCATCGAAGCTGCAAAAACTTTTGACAAATCATCTTGGGAATTTTATCATGATTTAGGTAAACTTAATTTTCCTCAAGATTATCAAAACGGAGAATAAAAATGCCAAGAAAAACATTTAGAAAAATAATAACATCTGATGAATTAACATCACAAATAAATTCTGAAAATATATCTTTAATGAATAGGTTTTTAAAAGATAAACAAATAAGGGTTAGCCCTAAAACTATTACAGTTTATGAGTCAAATTTGACAATGTTTTTATCATGGAATCTTTTAAATAATAACAATAAAAAATTTACAGATATTAAAAAATTAGAATTTTCCGAATTTTTCTCTTATGCATCAGAAGAATTAAAACTAGGTTCGGCTAGATTAAATAATCTTAGAAGCACATTATCTTCTCTATCTAATTTTATTACTAAGTTCTATGACGAAGAATACCCTAATTTTCGCAATGTGATTTTGAATATTATAGAATCGAGTCCCAAAGAAATGCGGAGAGAAAAAACTATTTTAACAGACGAACAAATGGAAAATCTTTTAGAACACTTAAGTAAAAATGAAAAGCAACAAGCGTGTTGGCTCGCCCTCGCTGCAACTAGCGGTGCTAGATTTACAGAATTATTATGTTTCGAGACAGATTTAATTGATGAAAATAGAACTGCGTTTGGAGATTTATTTATCGAAACCACAAAGCAAATCCGTACAAAAGGCAAGGGAAAATCAGGAAAATTACTTTATAAATATATTTTAAAAGAAAAGTTTATGCCTTATTATAAAGAATGGCTTAAAGAAAGAGCCAAAATTTTAAAAGAAAAAAAATTAAATCATAATTTTTTATTTATTAAACAAGACGGAACTCCTGCTACTGGTGCTACTGTACGAGGTTGGATTGAAGGCTTTGAAAAATATTTAGGTGTACCCTTTTACGCCCATGCGGTCCGTCATTATTTAGTAACATTATTTTCAAAGAAAAATATACCCCCACAATTAATTAAAGAATTAATGGGGTGGTCAAGTGATATGATTCAAATTTACGACGACACATCAGCCCGAGATAGAATATATGAGGGTTTAGAGAACTTAAAATTGTAGTTTTATGGTTTTATTGAGGAGGTTTATATGACAATAGCTTCTGGAAGCAGAATAGAAATTATCTTCCCTATTGCAACTGTCTTCGACATTAAAAAAAGCGAAGAAGTGATAAAAGAGATGGAGAAGGAGGTGCTAGATGGCTAGTGGTGGTTTAGAGATTGTATTTCCTGTCACGACAGTGTTTATGCCGAGTTCTGTTGAT
>Ga0315291_10001241_pt1 | contig 34117 bp, 28 predicted proteins | sample YL17G12_20_MG_FD_203070 | JGI IMG/M metagenome (GOLD analysis project Ga0315291, IMG submission 203070) | Sediment microbial communities from Yellowstone Lake, YNP, Wyoming, USA - YL17G12_20 | ecosystem: Environmental > Aquatic > Freshwater > Lake > Sediment | place: USA: Wyoming | collected...
CTGGGTGTGATCCCGCAGGGGGGCGAGAGCTTCGTGTACGAAGGTCGCCGCTATACCGTGTTGGAGATGGAGGGTCGCCGGGTGGCCAAGGTGCGAGTGGAGAGGCTGCCCGGCGCGGCAACGGCCCCACCGAAAATCCCGCCCGCCTGAGGAGCCGGGTCCAGGCGCAATTCCCCCCCCCAAGTTTCACCACGGCGCAGTTTCAAGATGCTGGCAAAGGTTTCTAAGGGGTGGGAGCGGTGGCTTCGCCCAGCATCACACCCACCTCCGCGCCGCGGCCGGCGTTCAGCGCCTTGGCGGCAGAGCCTCGGTTGGTGCAGATCTCGACGTATCCCGAACTCCCCACAATAGCGAAAATCTCGGAAGGCTTGCCCATGGAGTAGGCGAGATTCAGTTTCGTAATTTCCTGTTGGCCCACAATGATCCTGAAGGGCGGAGGATTTTCCGCAAAGAGGGCGGGGACGTCTTCCGGCGTGATATTAGTGATGACGTTGCCAAACTTGTCGACTCTGAGCACGACACCCTTCACCAGTTGATCGCTCACGCGCTTGGGCTTGGGGGGCGTGAATTTGGTGTAATCTGTGACGGGCTCCCCAAACTTGTCCGCCTCCAGGCCTCGGCTCAGCCAGCCGGCCACGGGTGCAAAGATATCGCGCGCGTGGAAGGTGTCGCTGACCGGGTTCAGAAAGTAGTGGTCGGAGGTGACGTGCCGGACCTCGATGGTTTCCTCGCGCTCGTAAATGAGCGAAAGCACGCCGTTATCGGGCGCGATGAACTTGTACTCAATCGTGCGCGCCAACAAGGGCCGCCGGGCCGTGCCCACTCCCGGATCGACGACGACCAGATGGATCGTGTCGGGGGGGAAGAAGCGGTAACTCTGGGCCAGGGTGAAGGCGGCATCGAAGATATCGTAGGAATTGACCTGATGGCAGACGTCCACAATCTGCACGTCGGGGTTGATATTCAGAATCACGGCCTTCATGACGCCCACGAAGTGGTCGGCGGGGCCGAAGTCGGTGATCAGCGTGATGAGCGGTGTGCGAGGCAATCTTCCCCCGGCGCCGTGGCACGACTAACCGGCACCCAGACACGGCAAGCTATCTGAAAGGCCACGCTTTGTCAAGCAACGGCGGCCTAGCACTGCGTTGGCATCACAGTGCGGCCCTACTTGGCGAGCATGGAGCGGAACTGCTCCAGCGTCAGAGGAGCCACGGAAGCTGTTGCCAGGTTTTCCTCAACGTGCTCGCGCCGGCTCATGCCCACCAGCGCGCAGGCTATCCCGGGGGTCGAGCGCACAAACTGGATGGCGCACTGTGCGTCGGTCTGCAAACCTGGGAACCAGCTCCGGATGTCCGCCGGCAGCCCCTGGGCGAGATGCCCCTGCATGAGGCTGGCGCTGGCGAAGACCATTAGCCCCTGAGCACGCGCCACTTCGAGGAAGCTCACCGCCTTGCCTTTCCACGCCTGGGATTTCGCTGCCAGCGCTTCCGGCATGGCCAGATTGAAGGGCAGTTGAACGGCGCGGAAATGGTGCTCCTTGCCGCCCACGTCTTCCGCCGCGCGCAGCACCTCCTCGAGCGAGATCGCCTCGCGCGAGTCTGGGTCATGGCGGTAGGCGTTCCACGTGGCCGTTCCGTAAACGCGGATTTTCCCCTCCGCCACCGCCTTCTCCAGCGCCGCGAAGGCGGCGCGCAGGCGCCGGTAGAATTCCGGGCGCGAGACGGCGCTGAGCTGCGTTTCGGGGTTGTGGAGGTAATAGATGTCCAGCGTCTCGACCCCTAGATTCTGCCGGCTCAGGTCAATCTGATTTGCCAGATACTTCGGGGACATTACGTGGCAACCGGCCGCGACATCCTCCGCCCGGACCAGTCCTGTGCGGATCAGTTTTTCTTGGAAGTAGCTGGAAGGATCTTCTGGCTCCTCGGCGTCAAACGTCAGGAAGCCGCCCTTGCTGGCGAGCGCCAGCTCGTCACGGCGCAGGCCGCCGGCGGCAATCATCGCTCCCAGCGCCCGCCCGATGGCGCGCTCGCTCCGCTGGTGACGATAGTTGATGGCGGTATCGAAGTGGTTCGTGCCCAATTCGACAGCGCGTTGGACAGCCTCGGCGTAAAGTTGATCGTGGGCCGGGGAGGGGTCCCCCAGATACGTGCCGAGTCCGATCGAAGCGATCCACAGCCCGTTGGCCAGCCGCAAGTGCCCCGGCAGCCGCGCCGCAAAACGCTCGCGAAAGCGCGCTGTCCCTTCCGTTGTCGCAAAGCCTGGAATGAGCATCTGCCAATCGCCCCAGCGAGAAGAAAGCGCTCCCCCTTTTAACTCGGATACCGCGTGATAGCAAGGACCCCGAGCAGTTGATTTCCTGCTGCTGTCTGGCGTTTCTCTGACATTCCGCTCGGGGCATGCGGGGGGTGATGGTTATGTGTTGCGACCCGGCGCACCGGGGCGCTAGCCGGCCTGTCCTGTCCCAGCGAAGCCGACAAACCCCGCGCTAAGGCCGACGGTCGTGTATACACCGCCATTCTCGGGGTGGCAGGAGCCGGAGGGCCATCATGTGTCGGCAGGGGGCGAAGTTGGTCCGCTCAACAGGGTGCGAGTCTAGTCCCGACCCGCCTTGACCAGGAAGATGGGGATGTCGGCTTCGTGGCGGACTTTGGGGATAGTGGTGCCATGAATCAGGTCGGCCAGCAGGCGGTGGCCGTGGGTGGTCATAGCGATTAGGTCGCAATTCTCGGCGCGCGCAGCCCTGAGAATTTCGTCCGCCGGCTCTCCGGTACCGTGGCGGATGGTGACGCGGAATCCCTCCTCGAAGAGCTCCTTCCCGCGCTTCTCCAGGTACTCCTGATCCTCCTTGATCTCGTCCGAATCCAACAGATTCAAGTTCTTCTGCCAGCGCGCCACCCAGCCGACCGACACGTGGAAAAGTAGTATTTCGGCCTGCGTGAGGCGGGCCAGCTCCTTGACCTGCGGCAGCAGCACGTCGTCGGCTTTGCTGTGGTCGAGTGCAATCAGTATTTTCTTGAACATCGCTGCCTCCCCTCAGGTGACCCAGCCAACCAGGGTCTGGATCAGGAGATACGCGTTCAGCACCACGATGATTCCCGTCACCAGCCAGGCCAGGACTTTCACCCAGCGTGGGTTCGCAAACTCGCCCATCTTAGTCCGGTCGCTGGTGAATTGCACCAGGGGAACCACCGCAAAGGAGAGTTGCAGGCTCAGAATGACTTGGCTGAAGATCAGGAGCTTTGCCGTCCCGCTGGTGCCGTAGAAAGCGACAGCAATGATGGCCGGGACGATGGCGACGAGCCGCGTGATGAGCCGGCGCAGCCAGGGGGCCAGCCGAATGTTCAGGAATCCTTCCATCACGATCTGGCCGGCGAGCGTCCCCGTCAGCGTCGAGTTCTGGCCGGAGCAGAGCAGGGCCAGGGCAAACAGGACGCTGGCGAAAGGAATCCCGAGCAGGGGCGAAAGGGTGTGATAGGCGTCCTGGATTTCCGCCACTTGGGTCATCCCGTGGCGGTGAAAGCTGGCGGCTGCCATGACGAGGATGGCGGCGTTGATAAAGAAAGCGAGATTGAGGGCGATGACCGAGTCCAGGAAGTTGTAGCGCATGGCCGTCTTCAAGCCCGCACGCGTGCGCTCGATCGCGCGTGTCTGGACGAGCGAGGAGTGAAGGTAGAGATTGTGTGGCATTACTGTGGCGCCCAGGATGCCAATCGCGATGTAAAGCATGTCGCGGTTGGTGAAAAGTTCCGCCGTGGGGACAAAGCCGCGCGCGATGCCCGCAAAGTCCGGCTTGACCAGGATGATCTCTAGCAGATAGCAGGTGCCAATGGTGCCGATGAGGACCACCACCAGCGCTTCCAGGAGGCGAAAGCCCCGGTGCTGCAAATAGAGAATGGCCAAGACGTCCAACGATGTCACGCAGACACCCCAGATCAGCGGCAGACCAAAAAGCAGGTTGAGCGCAACGGCGGAGCCGATCACCTCGGCCAAATCGCAGGCGGCGATGGCAATCTCACACAAAACCCAGAGGGCCAGGCTGGCGCGTCGCGAGTAGTAATCGCGACACGCCTGCGCGAGGTCGCGTTGCGTCACAATGCCCAGACGGGCCGCGAGCGTCTGCAGCAGCACCGCCATGAGGTTGGACAGCATCAGGACGAAGATCAGGCGATAGGCAAAGCGCGAGCCGCCGGCGATGTCTGTCGCCCAATTGCCGGGGTCCATGTAGCCTACGGCCACCAGGAATCCCGGCCCGGAAAAGGCCCAAAGCTTCCGCCAAAAGCCCGCCCCGGCCGGAATGCCGACACTGCGGTGAACTTCCGGCAGGGAGGGCAGCGCTGGAGCATTGTCGTATGGTGTTGTGGGAGGCTGCGCCACGGCTCTCCGGCCCTCTTAGCCTCGGTCCACCGAGACTGTTCAAACCACTCCGCGTGGTTGCGTTCCAAAGGCCTGGTGTTCTGACCCCAGGTTCCAGCGCCCGACGCCGCTACCCAGGCGCCTGGGACCCGGAACGATGCTCGAGAGCCTGAATCCGCTCCAGGATGCTGGAAACCCAAGCGCGGTCCTGAATCGAGGGCAGATTCGCACGGACGTTATCGAGCGCGCCGCGCCGGGCAGCTTCGGCCAGGTAGAGGGCGACAGCAAGGTCTGAAGCAGCCTGGGGGAGCGTGACGGACCGCAGGGCTTCGATGAGCTGGACGGCCTCCATGACGAGTTCTGCCGTTTCCAGCGGCACCAGCGCTGCGGTTTTGTTCGCTTCTTCCATCGCCCTGGCGCGCGCGGCCTGTTCGGATTCCGTGGATTTGGGCAGCTTCAGCGCGGCCAGCACTGCTTCGTAGCTCTGCGCGTCGCGGTCGATGTGTTCGAGCAGACAGTTACGTAGTTGGCTCAGGCGATCGAGCGCTTGCTTCAGAGTATGGTGATGCGCTGCATAGGATTTGCGTTTCAGCGTCAGCCCAGACACCATTTCTCCCAGGGCCGCCGCCAGAGCGGCAGCCAGGGCCGAGACGCTCCCACCACCCGGCGTGGGCGTGGGGGCCGCCACTGCGGTGACGAATTGCTCCGCCAGGGCGTGCAGGCTGGCGGCCGAAGGACGTGTGGTTCTGGATACTTGTTCCTCGAGGACGCGCGCGAGGCGATTCTCCACGATCAAGTCGGGATGGAAATTCTCCACTTTGAGGTAGTGGACGGAGGCGTCCTCCAGCGCGCGGCGGGGAACCAGGCCTACAATCTCGCTGCCGACGATGGCGACGCCGTGCGCGGCCGCTTCGCGCGCCACCGCGGCGAATACCTCGCCGATGGGTGTGGTTTCGAAATCCGTGAGGTTCATGGAGACCTGGGCCAGATTTCGGGCCTTCAATTCCACACCCATCGCTTTCACACAGGGAAAGCCACCGCTCGAGGCGCGGATTTTCTTGGCAATGGCTTTGGCTAACGCCACGTCGCGGGTGTTGAGATTGATGTTGTAAGCAATGAGGAATTTCCGCGCGCCCACCACCGTTGCGCCGGCCGTGGGGTGCAGCGCCGCTTCGCCGTAGTCCGGCCGTCGCTCGGGGTTCGTACGGACTTCGTCCCGCAGGCCTTCGAACTGCCCGCGACGAATGTTTTCCAGGTTCTTCCGGCCCGGCTTGCGCGCTGCGGCTTCATAAAGGTAGGTGGGAATGTGAAATCGTCGCCAGGTTTCCGCGGCCACCCAGTCGGCGATTTGGACGCAATCTGCAAGGGTTACGCCGGAGATGGGAACGAAGGGGACGACATCCGTGGCGCCAATGCGCGGGTGAGCGCCCTGGTGGTGATTGAGGTCGATAAGCGCAGCGGCTTGCCCGATGCCGCGCAGCGCCGCCTCCCCGATGCCCTCCCGGCTACCCACAATCGTGATGACCGAGCGGTTGTGGTCGGCGTCCATCTCCTTGTCGAGGAGATAAACGTCCGGGCCCGCCAGGATGGCCTGGATGATGGCCTCAACTTTCTGGGCGTCGCGCCCCTCACTGAAGTTGGGCACGCACTCGACGATGGTTTGCATAGATTCAATGTATCACGAGTGAGTTCGCGCAGCGTTCGGCAAGGGCCACCAACGAGTAACGGGTAACCAACAACCAACCACTAGCAGCCCACCGCCAACAACTGCCGACCCTGCCGGCCTAAAGCCCCGCGCGCCGTTCAGAGATGATGCGCCCGCGCTTTACGGTCATCACGCAATGGTTCCAGCCGAAGTAGTAAGGGATCTCCCGGTAGTCGCTTGCGTCCATGACGACGAGGTCGGCCTGTTTGCCGGGCTCGAGCGAGCCGAGCCGGTCGACCCGGCGCAAGGAATAGGCGGCGTTGATGGTGGCGGCAGTGACGGCTTCCGCGGGCGTCATACGCAGGGCGGAGCAAGCCAGGCTCAGGATGAATTGCATATTCAGCGTGGGGCTCGTGCCGGGATTAAAGTCCGTCGCCAGCGCCACCACCGCTACTGCGTCGATCAGCCGCCGGGCGGGAGGATAAATGCCGAGACCAAGGTGGAAATTCGCCCCGGGCAGGAGCGTGGCCACCACGTCCGAGCGAGCCAGGGCGCGGATATCTGCCTCGGTCACATGGTCGAGGTGGTCCGCCGAGGCTGCCCCCAGCTCCACAGCTAAGCGGCTGGCGCCCGTGCGGCTTAACTGCTCGGCGTGGACACGTGGGACCAGGCCGTGGCGGATTCCGGCTCCCAGCACTTGCCGACACTCTGGCACGCTGAATGCGCCCCGGTCACAGAAGCAATCCACAAACTCGGCGAGCTTCTTCCGAGCGACAGCGGGAATAAGCCGTCTCGACATCAGGTTGACATAAGCTTTCGATCGGCCTTTGTATTCCGGCGGAAGCGCGTGGGCCGCCAGCAGGGTCGGAACGAGTTCCACGGGCGAGGTTCGGCGGAGCTCACGAACCACTTCGAGGATCTTCATCTCACCGGCAACGTCCAGGCCGTAACCGGATTTCACCTCAACGGTGGTCGTGCCGTGGGCGGCGAACTCTCGCAGGAAGCGGGAGGCCTGGACAAGCAATTCCTGCGGCGTTGCCTCGCGCAGTTGGCGCGCCGAAAGACCGATTCCTCCACCCGCAGCGGCGATTTCTTCGTAGCTCCTGCCGTGGATGCGCTGCTCGTAATCGTCCACGCGGCTGCTGGCAAAGACCAGATGAGTGTGGCAATCAACGAAGCCGGGCATTACCAGCCGGCCTCGGCAGTCGATGACTTGAGCCCGCCAGCGATGCGCCTCGGCTTCAAGTTCGCGCGTCGGGGCGACGCGGAGGATCTTTGATCCCAGGGTCAGCACCGCGCCGTCCCGGATGACGCCGAGTTCACCCAGAGCCGCCCCGCGACGTGGGACCGGCGGCCCGGCCAGGGTCAATAGCTGCGTGGCGTTGCGGAAGAATAACGGACGCGAAGGGTGTCGGGGCATTTGACGGAGTCAGGCGTTCTGCTACAATATCTCCAAACGAAAGCGGGGGTGATTTTTATGCCGAGCTACGACTATTACTGCAAAGGGTGCAAGAAAACGTTCAATGTGATTATGACTCTTGCCGAATATGAAAAAGGGCAGGTCGCCTGCCCGAAGTGCAAGAGCAAGAAAGTCGAACAGAAACCCTCAGTCTTTTTCGCCGTCACCTCCAAGAAGGGCTAACGACAGTGACAAGTGACGAGTGACTAGTCCGGAGTACGTGCCAGCTTGTATATTTGCTCGTCATTTGTCACTTGTCACTGGTTTCACCATCGGAATCTTCACTCCTGCTCTCCCCGCAAAGTTCACCGCTTCTTCGTAGCCGGCGTCGGCATGGCGGGCGATGCCAATGCCGGGGTCGTTAGTCAAGACCCGCTGGAGGCGCTTGGCCATTTCCGGTGTGCCATCGGCCACTGTCACCTGCCCCGCGTGGAGCGAATAGCCGATGCCCACGCCGCCGCCATTGTGAAACGAAACCCAACTGGCGCCTGAGGCCGTATTGAGCAGGGCATTGAGCACGGGCCAGTCGGCGATGGCGTCGCTTCCATCCTTCATGCCTTCCGTTTCGCGGAAAGGGGAAGCTACGGAGCCGCAGTCCAAGTGGTCGCGCCCGATGACGATGGGCGCCTTGAGCTCGCCCTTTGCTACCAGGTCGTTCAGACGTTCGCCAAATGGCGCGCGCTCGCCGTAGCCTAGCCAGCAAATGCGCGCCGGCAGTCCCTGGAACCTCACATGCTTGCTGGCCAGGCGAATCCAGCGGTTCAAGATGGCGTTATCGGGGAAGAGTTCGAGGACCAGTTCGTCGGTGCGGTAAATATCCGCAGGCTCGCCCGAAAGCGCCACCCAGCGGAACGGCCCGCGGCCTTCGCAGAACAGAGGGCGAATGTAGGCCGGAACGAAGCCGGGGAAGTTGTAAGCGTCCCTGACGCCGCCGTGCTCGAAGGCCATGGTGCGGATGTTGTTACCGTAATCGAACGTGGCCGCGCCCAATTTCTGCAATTCCAGCATGCCGGTAACGTGCCGCGCAATCGAATCATAAGCACGCTTCAGGTAATCCTCCGGGTTCCTCCGGCGGAGCTCGGCCGCATCCTCCAGGCTCAGGCCCGCGGGGATGTACCCGTTCAGGGGGTCGTGGGCACTGGTCTGGTCAGTGAGCAGGTCAGGAACGACGCCGCGGCGGGCGAGTTCCGGGATTACCTCGGCACAGTTCCCGATGAGCCCTACCGAGACAGCCTGCTTCTGCCGCACCGCGTTCTTGAGGATGCGCAGGGCCTCGTCCAGGTTGTTGACGCAGATGTCGCAATAACCGGTGCGGATGCGCCGCTTGATCTTCTCGGCGTCCACTTCCACGCCCAGGAACGCCCCGCCGTTGAGCGCAGCGGCCAAAGGCTGCGCGCCCCCCATGCCCCCCAGGCCGCCGGAAACGACCAGCCTCCCGCTGAGGTCACTTGAGAAGTGCTTCTGCGCCGCCGCCGCGAAGGTTTCGAATGTGCCCTGTAAGATTCCCTGGGTGCCGATGTAGATCCAGCTCCCCGCGGTCATCTGGCCGTACATGATAAGCCCCAGGCGCTCCAACTCCCGGAATTTCTCCCAGGTGGACCAGTGGCCGACCAGGTTGGCATTGGCAATCAGCACGCGCGGCGCCCACGCGTGTGTCTGAAAAACCCCCACCGGCTTCCCAGACTGGACCAGCAAGGTCTCGTCGTTTTCGAGCGCCTGCAACGCTGCCACGATAGCCTGATAGCACTCCCAGTTGCGCGCGGCCTTGCCGGTGCCGCCATAAATGATGAGGTCTTCAGGGCGCTCGGCGACTTCCGCGTCCAGATTGTTCATCAGCATGCGCATGGCGGCTTCCTGCTGCCAGCCCTTGCAGGTGATGCGCGTGCCACGCGGTGCCCGCACCGGGCGGTATTCGCGCCCGGCTTGGAGTTGGTCTTTTGGAGCAGCTGTGACCGGATCTGCCATCTTGCGTACCTCGAAAGAAATCTTAGCCCATCGGTGGGCAAAGGGAAAGAGCAGCGCGGGCGACCCGGTGCGGCCCTGCTCCACCGATTCTGTTGACTCCGACTCCCGCCGGTGCTGGTTTCGCAGCTACGCCGGACAGTAGCAGAGAGAACTGCGCAGATCCCACCCTCACCTGTTCCCTGGCCGCCCCACACGGCGTCCCTTTGCGAATGTGTTAAGATGGCGCAGAAGCGCAATTTACGCGCGTTTCCGAACCCATGGGTGTCCGCAACTGCCGAACACTAAACGAACTGTTTCTCCTGTCCATTGACAGACACCAGAAGACGGACGCTTTTCTCATCAAATCCGGGGCCGGGTATGGCGGTGTGTCCGCTGGAGAAGCGCTCAGGCAAGTCGCGGCGCTGGCCCGGGCGCTGGAAGGCCTGGGGATCAAGCCCGGCGACCGGCTCGCGATCATGGCGGAGAACCGCTGGGAGTGGGCGCTGACGGATTACGCAGCGTTAGGGTTAGGTCTAATCGATGTTCCCATTTATCCCAAACTGCTCGCGCCCGATGTTGAACACATCCTGCGTGATTCGGGTTCACGGGGTGCGGTCGTGTCCAGCGTCACGCAGCTCGAGAAGGTGGTGAGCCTTCGTTCCCGGCTGCCGGAAATGAAATTCATCCTGGTGATGGACCGCCTCCCGTCCGCTGCCACCGGCGTTCACGACTGGCACGCGGTCGTTGACAACGAGTCGCGACGGTCCCCCGATCCGGTCGATTCCTTCCGGCGGAGAGCACTGGAGGTGAGGCCGGAAGGGGTGGCGACTCTTCTGTACACCTCCGGAACCACCGGGCAGTACAAGGGGGTTCCCCTGACCCACGCCAACATTGTTTCGAACGTTTTGGCCTGTCAGGAATTGTTTCCTCTGGGCCCCGGCGATGTGGCGATATCATTCCTGCCCCTCAGTCACATTTTGGAGCGGATGCTCGACTACACGTTTTTCTGGCGAGGTGTTTCCATCGGTTACGGCCAGAGCCTGGAAGCGTTGCCGCAGAACCTGGTAGATATCCGGCCCACGGTGATGGGCGTAGTACCGCGCGTGCTGGAGAAAATCCACGAAAGAGTTGTGGAAGCCGTTCACCAAGCCTCACCGCTGAATCAGCGCCTCTTCCGCTGGGCCGCCACGGTCTGCCGCCGGTGTTTCCCTTACAGGCTGGAGAACCGCACCCCACCCCTCACGCTGCGCTTGAAACACGCAGTGGCTGATGCATTGGTCTGCTCCAAGGTGCGGGCGCAGATGGGTGGGCGTTTGGGCATGATTATCTCTGGTGCCGCTCCGCTATCGCGGGAGGTGGCGGAGTTCTTCCACGCTATGGGACTCCCCGTGTACGAGGGTTATGGCTTGACGGAGACCTCGCCGGTCATCACGGTGAACTACCCGGGGGCCATCAAGCTAGGCACCGTGGGCCGCGCGATCCACGGCGTCGAGGTCAAGCTGGGCGAGGAAGGTGGGGAGGACGGCAGTGGAGCGGGCAGGGAAATCCTGGTGCGCGGCCCGAACGTTACGCCTGGGTACTACCGCGCGGACGATGCCAACCGCGAGGCCTTTGTGGATGGCTGGTTCTGCACGGGCGACTTGGGAACGCTCGACGCCGGAGGCTACCTCAGCATCACGGGTCGGAAGAAGAACCTTTTCAAGACCTCCGGAGGGAAATACGTCTCGCCGGATAAGCTGGAGAGCCTGTTTCAGGGCCATACGTACGTAGCGCAGATTGTCGTGGTGGGGGAGGCGCAGCGCTTTGTCGGCGCCTTGATTGTTCCCCATCTCGCGCGGCTTGAGGCCTATGCGCGTCGCGCCGGCATCGGATTCCAGAGCCACGAGGAATTGGTCACGAATCCCGCCCTGCGGGCGTTCATCGCGCAACAAGTCGAGGCGGCCACGCTGTGGCTGGCACCGCACGAGAAGATACGTCAGTTCACCTTGCTCGCCCGGGAGTTCACCATTGAGTCCGGCGAGCTGACGGCCACCCAAAAGGTCAGGCGGCGAGTGGTGGAAGAGCGCTATCGCGACATCATCGAGGAGATGTACCCGCCGACGGCGACAGCCGCCCAGACTACCTGACGTCGGACGCCACAAATCCTGGACACGGCTCAGGGCAGTTCTTCAATCCGGATGTTCCGGAACTCGAGCAGCGAATCGTGTCCCAGGAATCCGACATGGCCCGTCGTGCGTGCCAATCCGGGGTGTTTCTTTAGAACCTCAGGATCCTTTACCGAATCCAGGTCCGCATCGAGGATGACGGTTCCGTTCAGCGTCACCTTGATCCGTCGCCCCTCGGCCCGGATCTCCTCGGAATTCCACTCGCCGGCTTTCTTCAAGTAGCCCCGCTTAGCGGGAATCACGTCATAGACCGAGCCATGGTACTGCGCGGGCCGCAATTGGCCTTCGTACTGCGGGGCATCGTCGAGGATCTGGATTTCCATCCCGACATAGGCGGCGTCGCCTTCGAGCGGCGCCCGAATGCCCACGCCATTATTGCCCGCCGGCTCGGTGCGGAACTCGAACCGGAAGGCGAAATTCGCATACTCCTTTTCAGTGAACAGATTTCCTCCGCCTTCCTTCGGGCAAACCAGCACGCCGTCTTTGACCACGTAACCCGGGCCGTGCCTCCCGACCAGCGTCCAGCCATTCAACGTCTTGCCATCGAACAGGGTGACGAAGCCGGGCTCCTCGGCAAAGAGGCCGGGCACCACCAGAAGTAGAACCAAAGCTGAAAGTAAGGTCGTGTGTCTCATAATGCCTCATCCTGTATCACGACAGCCCCTGTCTAGGCAACTGCAGGAGAACACCAGAGCAGTTGACCAAGGAAGGCAAGCAAGCGGGAAACAGATCAGACAACTCGGCAGAACGGCCAAAACGAGCCCGGATGCCACCCAAAAGGGAGCATGGCGATCTAAACTTGAAATGCAAGGGCGGTCTGCGTACGATTGCGGGCGAAGGCAGAGCCGAAAATGGGAATTCCCGATAAGGAGCAAGCGATGGCGACCCCCGCCCTCCGTCCAGTTCCATCAAAGCCCAGCATTCTGGCGCGCGTGACTGCAGTTCTTTTCCTGCTGAATGCCGGTGTCAGCCTGGCCATGCCCTCGATCCTGACCTGGCTGCACTACCGATATCTGCACCGGGCCGAGGATGCCGGCCCGCCCCTGTTCATCCATTGGCTCATGGTTCTGTACCCCATCACGGGCTGGCTGTGGTGGATTCGGATGCTCGTTAATGTGGCCGCGTATTGCACCTTCATTGCCTGGGTGTACGTTACGTTTCGAGACCTGGCGCAGCGAGGGGCGCGCACGCGCTACACCCCGGGCTGGGCGCTGGGCGGTTTCTTTGTCCCGCTCTTGAACTTTGTATGGCCCTATCTGGTGGTACGCGACGCCTGGAGGGCGGCCGCGGGGCTGCGCGAGCCGGCGGGCGCTGGCGGCTCTGCCGGACGGCCAACCCCACTCGTGGTCAAACTGTGGTGGGCACTGCTGATGATTGATGTGGTCATTGGCGTCGTTGGCGGCACGGCGGTGATGCCTGGACGTATGGAGCTGAGCGCCGTTTTGGTGACGTGGTATGTGGGCGCAGCGGCATCCAGCCTGCTGGCAATTGCGGTGATCGCCGCGGTGGAACGAGAACGCCTGAATGTTCCCGCCGCACGTCCCGTCGGCTTGTTGGGGCCGTGGCCGCTGCCCGTGACGGCCGGCGCTTCGGCCGTGCTGGCGACGCTGCTCGTCCTCGTGGGTGCCTACGGAATGGCGCGGCTGGAGATGAGGCAATTGGCGTCAGAAGCAAGCGTTGGCATCTTCAGCGTGCTTCCTCCCGACGTGATTCCCCCGGGAGCCTTGCCGCCTAGGTCCCCCTCTTCATGGCACGTTACAGCGGAATTCGACTATCCGTTTGTGTACGTGACATGGATTGGGAGCTCGTTTGACCTGGCCGGTTACAACATCTATCGCCGCGAGGGGGATGGCGCGGCGACGAAGATCAATACTGACCTGCACAAAACTCCGGGATTTCAGGACACTCACGTCGAGGCGGGCCGCACCTATTACTACTCTGTGTCAGCCGTGGACAGGGCAGGCAGCGAAAGTCCGCGATCCCTGGAAGCGAGCGTGACGGTGCCGTCCGATGAGGCAGGTGGACTTCTGGGCGGCGTGCCAGGAGGAGTTGAGGGTGGAGTTCCGGGTGGCGTGATCGGCGGCGTTATCGGCACGGGTGAGGCCCCGCCTGCTCCTCCTCCGCCAATGCCCAAAAGGGTTCGCTTGTCGCCGCGCGAGATGCAGGCCGGCCTGATTCACAGCGTGAAACCGGTTTACCCTCCCGTGGCCAAGATGGCACGTGTCACCGGCACGGTGGTCCTGCTGATCACCGTCTCCAAGGACGGACGCGTGCGGGACGTGCGCTCAATTAGCGGCCATCCGATGCTGGTGTCGACGACGATGGATGCCGTTCGCCAGTGGCGCTTTCGGCCGTACTTGTTGAATGGCGAAGCGGTGGAAGTGGAAGGCACAGTGGTCGTAACTTTCACGCTGGCCAATTGATATCTAAGCAATGTGGCGAGGCCACAGAGCAACCGTTTGACCCCTGACCCCTGACCCCTGACCCCTGACACCTGACACCTGACACCTCTCCCACTTCCTCTGTTAAAATAAATGCGAGGCGACAAAACATGGCAAACGATGTGTTGCGAATTGTGGGAAGGGAATTTCGTTCCCGGCTGATTGTGGGTACGGGGAAGTACAAAAGCTTTCAGGAGATGCAGCGTGCCCACGAGGCTTCCGGCGCGGAGATCGTCACCGTGGCGGTGCGGCGGGTCAACCTGACGGACAAGACCAAGGAGTCGATGCTGGACTACATCGATACCAAGAAATTCTTCATCCTCCCCAACACCGCCGGTTGCTACACGGCCGATGAGGCCATCCGCACCGCGCGCCTGGCACGCGAGGTGGGTCTCTCGAATTGGATCAAGCTGGAAGTCATCGGCGACGAGAAGACGCTCTTCCCCGACAATTTCGCGCTCGTGGAAGCTACGAAAGTGCTGGTGAAAGAGGGTTTTGTGGTGATGCCCTACACGAACGATGACCTCATCGCCGCGAGGCGCCTGATTGATGCCGGCGCCGCCGCCGTGATGCCGCTCGGCGCGCCCATCGGCTCCGGGCTGGGCATCCAGAATCCTGCTAACATGCGCATCCTGCGCGAAATGATTACCACTGTCCCGCTCATTGTCGACGCGGGCGTCGGCACCGCTTCCGACGCCGCCATCGCCATGGAACTCGGGGCCGACGCCGTTCTGATGAATACCGGCATCGCCGGCGCCCAGAATCCCGTTCTCATGGCGGAGGCCATGAAACACGCCGTCATCGCCGGCCGCCAAGCCTACCTCGCCGGCCGAATGCAGAAGAAGCTCTACGCCAGCGCTTCCAGCCCGCTGGAAGGAGTGGTCAGATAGGGAACAGGGAACAGGGAACAGGGAATAGACGAAAACCACTAGGTGGCCAGAAGCGGGCTGTGTCGGTTTGTGTAACCCATTCTAGCTCCGCGCGTAGGAAGATGTTCCAGCCACTTACTTTGCATGGACTCCGACGTATGCATTCTCAGGAGCCATCACCTGCTCACCTGATTCACGAGTTCTGCGGGAAGGGGTTGCACGTCGCGCTCGACGGTGCGCTGCAATCCATCTTGGGCTATTTCCAGGTCGTACGCTGCTTGCAGATTCAGCCAGAAACGGGCGCTGGTATTGAAGTACCGGCCCAGCCGCAGGGCGGTATCCGGCGTGATGCCCCGGCGCCCGTGGACGATTTCCGCGATGCGGGTCACGGGCACGCGAAGATCCAACGCCAGCTTGTTCATGCTGAGGCCCAGCGGGGCCATGAAGTCCTCGCGCAGAATCTCACCGGGATGAACGGGGGGCAGCAACTTTCGGAACTTACGCATGCTTCCTCCTAATGGTAGTCAACGATCTCCACGTTGTAAGCGTCTCCTTCCCGCCAGACAAAACAGATGCGCCACTGATCATTGATGCGGATGCTGTGTTGCCCCTGGCGGCCGCCATGGAGCGCTTCGAGGCGATTGCCGGGTGGCGCGCCAAGGTCGCGGAGCTCCACCGCGGCATCCAACTGGCGCAGCTTTCTTTGCGCGATTCGCTCGATGCCACGCCACCGCCTGACGAACTGCCGCTCGTGCAGGCGCTCTGTATCCTTCGAGCGAAACCTCTTGATCACATTCCCAGCGTATAACGCTTGGCGCTAAACGTCAAGGGGTAAGGCTCGAAGCTGTCGGCCGGTAGCACAGCGTTCGCAGCCTAACGTTCCGGCATTTCAACCAGATTTGGCAAGCCGCAGGGCTGGACTACGGACCCGGCGCTACGGGGCTATTTCTTTGCTGTGGCTTCGGGCTTCGACTGCCTCTCAGGGAGCACGTAGATAATCTCGCCCGGGCGGGCGAGTTTCATTTGCTCACGTGCCAGCTTCTCGATGGCCTTGGGGTCAGACTTCAGGGCCTTGATTTCCTCTTCGAGCTTCTTGTTCTCTTCCTGGAGCTGTTTGACCTGCTGCTGGAGGGTTTCAAGCTCTCTGCGGCGGTGGCGCAGAGCCAGGTAACCGTGCTCGCCGAAGATTTCGTGGACGATCAGAAAGACCATGACGAGGGCCAGCGCCAGAAAGGCTAGGCGGCGGAACCGGGCATCTTCCCAGCGAAAGCTCATCATGGATTCATGACGAACGTCTTGGCGGACGCAATCAAGCCGTCGAGTTCTGCCGGCGAGGCAGCTTCACAATAGACGCGGACTACGGGCTCGGTTCCGGAGGGCCGCATCAATACCCAGGAGCCGTCCGCGCGTATCATCTTCAGCCCGTCGGTGCGGTCGATTTTCGTGACTTTACGCGCGCCGAACTCTTCCCAATCGCACTGGAGCTTATCGAGCAAACGCTCCTTGACCTCCGGGGTGAGAGAAAGATTGATCCGCACCGAGTAGTAGGGTCCGACCTTATCGAAGAGGGCGGCAAGCTGCTGCTTGAGGGAAAGGCCGCGCTTGGCCACCGCCTCCGCCACCAGCAGGCAGGCCAAAATGCCATCCTTTTCCGGCAGGTGGCCGCGGATGGAAAGGCCCGCGCTTTCCTCGCCACCCAGAACAATCTTGTCTTCCTTGATAAGTTCGCCGACGTACTTAAAACCCACCGGCGTCTGGTAAAGGGGAACGTGGTGGTAGTTCGCCACAGCGTCAATCAGATGCGTGGTGGCGACGCTGCGGCCGATGCCGCCGGGAATCTTGCGGACTTCAATCAGGTAGTCGGCGAGCACAGCCAGGATGTAGTTGGGCTGAATCCAGGTGCCGTCGGCGTCGACAAAGCCGAAGCGGTCGGCATCGCCGTCGGTCGAGACGCCCAGCGCGCAGCCTTGCTCACGGACGAATTGGGAGAGCTCGCCCAGGTTCTTCTCACTCGGCTCTGGACCTACGCCGGAGAAAAGGACATCCCGGTAGTCGTGGATGGTGTGAACGGAGGCGCCGGCTTCGCGGAGGAGTTGGTCAAGATAGCCCCGCCCAGTCCCGTAAAGGGGGTCGTAGGCGATTCTCATGTGCGCTTCACCGATGGCCTTCAGCTCCACCTTCCGGCGCAGGTCGTCCAGGTAAGCGGGGCGCGGGTCGACACGATGGCACAGTGAGGCAGCATCCATCGAGCCTTGCGTGGAACGCCCCTCAGAAAGGAACCGTTCCACCCAGCTCTCGATCTCCTGCGTGATTTCCGGCAACGCCGGCGCGCCATCGGCGCTGGAAAACTTCAGGCCACTGTATTGGGCGGGATTGTGGCTGGCCGTGATGTTGATCCCGCCATCCAGCTTGTTGTGGATGATGTGGTACGAGATAGCGGGCGTAGGGTCAGGTCGCTGGCAGACCCAGGTTTCAAGCCCCTGGGAGCCCAGGGTTTCCGCTGCGGTCTCGGCAAACTTCTCGGCGAGGAAGCGCGTGTCGTAGCCCACGATGACCTGTGGCCGCGACGATCTGGAAAGCAGGTACTGGGCAATGGCAGCCGCCGCCAGCCGGACGTTGGAGAAGGTGAAATCGTCGGCGATCACGCCGCGCCAGCCGGAAGTGCCGAAGTGAATGGGATTGTCTACCATGGCGGACTTATTGTATCTTCGGGTCACGTTCTGCGCAACAATCGTGCCCTTGCCCAAAGGAGGAGCCGTGACGGACAAGGTCGTTATCATGGTGACCGCCGCCAGTCGCCGCGAGTGTCGCAAGATCGCTCGTCACCTGGTGGACAAGAAACTCGCGGCATGCGTGAATATCACTCAGCCGGTTGAGTCGGTCTATCGCTGGGAAGGGAAGATTGCCGACGAAAAGGAATATCTGATGCTCATCAAGAGCACCCGGGAACTATTTCCGGAAATCAAGCTGGAAATCTCCGGGCTCCACAGCTACCATACGCCGGAAATCATCTGCTTGCCGATTATCGAGGGCTCGCGGGACTACCTGCAGTGGATCAGCGATTCAGTGAAGCTGGCGGCGCCGCCGGAACCGGCTTGAAACGCGGTTGAACTTCTGACGTGCGAATAACGTAAGGGTATTCAAGAGCGGTGAGAGGTAACAGGACTTCAGCACTACGATGATCCGACTGGAAAAGCTGCGCAAGGAATTCGATGATCTCGTGGCGGTCAACGACCTCCAGGTGGTCATCCCGGAAGGCGAGATTTACGGCCTGATTGGGCCGAACGGCGCCGGAAAGACCACCACCATCCGTATGGCGTGTGGCCTGCTCGAGCCGACGGGGGGCCGGGTGTTCATTTCGGGTGTGGATGTGCACCAGGAGCCGGAACGCGCCCAGCAGTTCATTGGCTACCTCTCGGATTTCTTCTCCGTTTACGAGGATCTGAAAGTCTGGGAATATCTCGACTACTTTGCCCACGCTTACAAGATGCCGGAGGCGGAGATCCCCGCGCGCATCGACGAGGTCATCCACCAAGTGAACCTGGAGGTCAAGCGGGACGAAATGATCAAGGGCCTCTCCCGCGGCATGAAGCAGCGCCTGGGGATTGCGCGGGCCGTCATTCACCATCCCAAAGTCTTGCTGCTCGACGAGCCGGCTTCCGGACTTGACCCCAAGGCGCGGATGGACTTGCGCAACCTGCTGCGCGCGCTCTGCGACCAGGGGACGACGGTGCTGATTTCCTCGCACATCCTGACGGAACTGGAGGGCTTCTGCACCTCCATTGGGCTGATGGAAAAAGGCGTGATGATCCGCAGCGGGACGATCGAAGAAATCACGGCGGCGGAAACCCATTACCGTGTGGTCCGGTTGAGCTGGGTGGGCGACACGGCGGCCCTGGTGGAATCGCGGCTCAAGGCCGACGGCAAGATTTCCGGGGTCATGCTCAGTGGGTCGGAAGGAATTTTCAAGTTTGCGGGCAGCGAGGAAGAGCTGGCGGCGGTTCTGAGCGCCCTGGTAGCAAGCGGCGTGCGCGTGGTTTCCTTTACGGAGGTCAAGCAAACAGTCGAGGATCTGTATCTGAAACTTTCGCGCCATGAGGTGATGTAGTGCTGCGTTTCTGGCGCAATCCGGAGTACGTGCGGCATGTCCGCGCCGAACTGCGGGCGCCACGCGCCATCACGGCAGCGTTGGTGGTGCTGGTGATTTGCGCACTGGTGGCCCTGTCGTGCTGGGGCTCGGAACGTAACGACCTGAGGCAGTTTTTCCGACTCTTCCACCTCTGGCTGCTGGGAGTTCAGTACATAGTCCTGGGTTTCTGGTGCGCTTCCGCCTGTGGGCAGGCGATTTCACGCGAACGGGAGCTGAAAACGTATGACTTCCTGAAGACCACGCGGCTCACGTCGGCCGAGCTGATGGTGGGGAAAATCCTGGGCACGCCCATCATGGGCTACTTCGTTGTGGGGTGCTCGCTGCCGATTTCGATATTGGCGGGATTCCTGGGCGGCTATGCGGCCGGCACGCTTCTCTGGGCGTACGCCCTGCTGCTGGTGTTTGCGCTCTTTCTCAGTCTGCTGAGCCTGTGGTTGTCAATGCTGCTGGAGAAGTCGAGCTCGGCAGCTGTTGCCTTGCTGATACTGCTACCCATGGGCTGGGCACTCAGTTTCGCTTACAGTCCCTTTCCCGGTTTCGGGGCCATCAGCATTTTCCCGGCGATTTTCTCGATCTACAAGGTGGGCGCGGAAATCCTGCGCGCCAAGCCCACGCTGTTTGGCATGACGACCTCGTTTGAGGTCCTGACCATGCTCGTGTATGCCGCCTTGGGCGCCTGGTTCGTCTTGATGTTGGTGCGGAATCTGAAGAAGGACCGGGAACAAATCCGCCACCTGTCGCGCTGGCAGGCGGTGGGGTTTGGGGCGTTCCTCAATGTGTTGTTCTATGCCTTTCTCGATCCCAAACAGCTCGGCGCCAACATGGACGCCGGACATCTTTATCCTGGCATTGTGGCGAGTTTGGCGATGGGCCTGAACGGGCTCGTACTTTTTGCGGTGGGACTGGCCACGCTCACTCCGCATGAACGACTGAAGGTCTGGTGGCGCCGGCGCTCGGCGGGGGAGGAGAGATACTTCTCCGAGTCCGGCTTGCCCTGGCCGTGGCTGGTGGCAACCGCCTTGGTCGCCTACGCATTACTTCTCGCCGAGGCGGCGGGGCTGCGGGGCGCAATTCCTCTTGATCGCTGGCACCTGGGATTCGCCGCGCTCGAACTGCTGACCGTCCTGATTTTTACCACCCGGGACATCCTGTTTCTTCAGTGGTGCGATCTGACCCATATGAAGCGGCCTCTCGTCAAAGGGTTTCTCTACTTATGCCTCTATTACGTCAGTGTCAGCATCATTGGGGGAGTAATCTCCATCGGGTCAGACGCCCGTGGTAGTCTCCTCTTCCAGCTTTTCACTCCCTTCGGCATTTTCTCTCCGGAAGTAGCTGCCCTCGGCGCGCGCCCCGGGCTGTACATCGGCATGGGGCTGCAACTGCTGATCATTCTCGGCATTCTGAAGGCGATTGTCGACCGCCTCCGCGCGCCCGCCACCGTTACTGCCGCCTCCGCAGCTTGAACCAGCTGCTCCCGCCCCAGGATGTTCACTCGCCATCCCTCCGGCTACTCAGGAGTGTTTAGAAACGCAAAAGGTAAGAGAACTTGACGAAGAACTGCCGGGCGTCGTGGGTGAAGTAGTTGGTGCGGAGGAGCTCGCTGCCGGTGGCCGTGGGGACGAGGTCGATATTCTGCGCGTTGCCGTTGTAGCCGACGTACAAGGCCGTCCAGGGATTGACGAGGTAGGTGAAGAGAAAGTCGGCGTTGAAGTTCTTGGTAGTTTCCAGGCGAGTGCGTGCCGGATTGGCAAGGATCGCGTTGTATTGGAGGATGACGCGCAGGGAAAGCTCCCGGGTGAACTGCCAGCCCCACTTGGAACGGATAATGTGGTTATTGAAGATGCTCCCGCCCTGCCCGCGGTCGGTGAGTCGCTCCAGGAGGTAGGCGCTATCGACGCTCAACAGGGTAAGTGGTCGCACGGTGATACTCGCCTCGCTGCGGGTCAAGTTAGCCAGCGCGGGCTGCTGGCCTGTGGGAGGAACGACATTGATCAAAGTACCGCGAGAGTACTCGCCCCGAAAAGTGATCCGGGGATGGTAGCTGGTCTCGAAGTAGACGCCTTGGCGGTGATGCGAGAAGGTGCGGTTTTCCGCCAGCCCCGCAACATCCTTGGGGCGCAGCAACTCGCGGTCGGCGACGTAGAATAATTCGAGCAGCGTTGCGCCCGTCAGTTCCCAAGTCATGCTGTAGTCGTGGTACATGTCCAGGCGTGTGCCCTGGTGGTCCCAGATCGGGTTCAGAAAGACGTTCGGCCCCCAGGAGATCAAATACTTCCCTTCGGGGCGGAAACGATAGCTGGCAAACTGGCCGACGCTGCGGATGTCTGTCCGCAAGGAGGGCCGTTCGATTTCGCGGCCCCCTTGCAGGGGTCTTTCCACCGAATCTTCCGTGATAAAACCCGTTTGGGTGAGGAAGCCCGGGCTACGATCGTTGAAATCAAGGTCATAGTAGAACTGGCGACCGTCGCGCCGCAGCCTGAACTTGTATGCAGGACCGGCCATCTCGCTGCCGTCCGTCAGCCGGGTCGAACTGGCCACAGCTTGCCCGCTGGCCAGCCAGTTTCGGGTCAACTTGAAGCGGCCATCCAGGCTGCCGACCCGGTTGAAGCCGTCACCAAATTCTCGATCGGTGAACATCAATCCCACGCTGGATTGCCCGAAGAGGTCGCGGCTGATGCGGACGATGCCGAATCCCGCGCGTTGGCCGTGCAGGGGATCACCCACGGGCACACTCTTCCCTGGAGACTCGTCGTCGGCGAGTAGAGCTCCGATGGCGTACGGGCCCTTCTTGCCCGTCAGACGGACACCGAATTGCGGGTCAGCAATCCTCCGGGTGAAGAAGAGGTTGATGGGAGTCTCGAAGAATCCCGGGTTCTCCAGGAAGAAAGGGCGCTTTTCCGGGAAGTAAGCCTCGAAGCGCCGGTTGATGGTCACCTGCGGCTCGTCGGATTCCACCTGGCTGAAGTCAGGATTCAGAGTCACGTCCAGCGCGAAGCTGTCCTTCAAGACAAACTTGCCGTCCAGGCCGGCGTCGGGCTCCGCACGGTCGCTCACAAAGTGGGGCTGGAGCGGGTCCCGAGTATCGAGGGCGCGGAATGAGCGAACGAAGCCGTAGGGGATCAACTGCATGTTGCGCCCGGGCGAGATGTTCTCCAGGCCCTTGAGGGTTGCGCCCTGATTCAAGCGGCCTTCAATGCGTGTAGAAACCCATGGCCAAGTCGCCGATTCGTTCACGCGCGGGATCCAACGGATGAGCACGATTCCCCAGCTTTGCTCGTGGGTGGACGGGAAACGCAAACTCTTGAAGGGAATAGCCATCCAGACGACAAAACCTTGCGGGGTGAGTTTACCGCGCGATTGCCATACCGTATCGAAGGAGCGGTCGTATTGCTGGACCCGACCTTCATTCCAGAGCCCGTCCATTTGAATGCCGAAAGGGTTGGTGGTGAAGACGAAGGCGCGGCGGTGGTCGTGAAAAGTGTCGAGAAACAAATCCACCTTGTCGTCGCCAGTAACATTGTCGCGTGGCAGCATGTGCCCGCGGACCTTCTGCCGCTCGGAGTCGAAGGCGACGAAAACGCAGTAGAGATTCACATCGTCATAGCCCAGGTAGGCTTCAGTGCGTTGCGAGGAGGGGGCCCCGTCACTGGGCAACCGCTGGGTGAAGCCCTCCACTTTGGCCAAGCGGCCTTCCCACGCGCGGCCGGGTTTCATCTCCAGAAAATCCTCGAGCGTCGGCGCCCGGTCCACCCGGGGGACAACTAACTCAGGGGGCGACGCGGGGACGTCAGATGCTGCCCAGGCATACGCAGTCCCCAGTATCCATCCGAGTGTCAGGAGAGCGTGGTGGCGGTGAGTTGCAGGCATGATGAGAGCTCAGATCCTTCCGAGGGCTTGATCGAGGTCGGCGAGGAGGTCTTCCACGTCCTCGATGCCCACCGAGATGCGCACCAGGCCGTCGGTGATCCCGAGGCGTTGCCGCTCCTCAGGTGGGACACTTGCATGGGTCATCGTGGCAGGGTGGGAGATCAGAGTCTCAACTCCTCCCAGGCTTTCGGCAAGCGAACATAGGCGCACAGACTTGAGAACCGCGCGCGCATTTTCCAGCGAGCCAGTTTCGAACGCCAGCATGCCGCCGAACCCGGTCATCTGCTTCTTGGCCAGTTCGTACTGAGGGTGGGAGGGAAGACCAGGATAGTGGACTTTCTTCACCTTCGGATGGCCTGCGAGGTGGCGGGCCACTGCCAGGCCGTTCGAGTTATGACGCTCCATGCGGACCGCCAGCGTCTTCACGCCGCGCAAAACCAGCCAGCTATCAAAAGGCCCGAGGATTGCTCCGGCGGCGTTTTGAATGAACTTTAGCCGTGCCGCGAGGTCGGGATCATTCAGGATAACGGCGCCGCCCACGCCATCACTATGCCCGTTCAAATATTTCGTCGTGCTATGGATGACGACATCTGCCCCCAGCTCCAGCGGGCGCTGGAAATAGGGACTCATAAAGGTATTGTCCACAGCCAGGAGCACTTTGTGCTCATGGGCCAGTTTGGCTGCCGCCGCAATGTCGGTGATTTCCATCACCGGATTCGTCGGCGTTTCGATGTAGAGCATCCGGGTGGTGGGGGTGAAGGATCTTTCCACCTCTTCCAGCCGGCAGGTGTTGGCGTAGCTGAAGCTCAGCCCCGAGTCTCTCAGCACACGCTCGAAGAGGCGGAAGGTGCCGCCGTAAAGATTGTGGCCGGCGACGATGTGGTCACCCGCCTTGAACAGCGTCATCACGGCATTAATCGCCGCCATCCCGGAGGCAAACGCCAAGCCAAACCGACCGTGCTCGAGTGCCGCCAGGTTGCGTTCCAGGGCGGCACGCGTGGGATTCGCCGTGCGGGCATACTCGTAGCCCTTGTGCTTACCCAATCCTTCCTGGACGAAGGTCGAAGTCTGATAGATAGGCACAATGATGGCCCCCGTGGCGGGGTCGGGTTCTTGTCCTACGTGAATAGCGTCGGTTGCGAATCCCATGGTGCCTTTCCGGGCTCAAAACTGTAGCAGCCCTTGCCCAGGGCCGAGCATTCCGGGCCGGATGCGCCACTGCTACAAAGAGCCCTCCGGATCGGTGGAATTTCCCTCGGCCGCGAAGTTATCGGACTGGCTCCGGTAAGTCAATGCCATTGCAGCACTTCGGGCTGTTGTAGGATCGCTTGAGGTGCTCCCGTTTGGTATAATTGCCTTGCCGCGTCTACTGGTCGCGCAGAATGCGCGGACAGGGGAAGGGAAAAGCTCAAATGACTCCATCTCACGCCGAGAAAGCTTTGATCTTGGTTTTGTGCATTGGGGCGCTCCTTGTGCTTGCAGGCATTCGCACGCCGGCAAGAGCTGATTCTCCGGACCGAACTAGCGTGCATGTTGTCGTTAAGGATGCGACCACCGATCAGCCCATCAGCCAGGCCCGCCTGACGTTGCGCTTCCGTGAGCCGGGGAGCAAAGCGCGACTGAAGCCCTCCAAGATGCTCTCCTTTAGCGCCAAGACGACTGCCCAGGGCCGCTACAAATTCACGAACATTCCCAAAGGAACCATCCTCTTGATGGTGATTGCCGACCACCACCAGACCTTCGGAAAAGAGTTTGAAGTGGAGCAGGATAATCAGGTTATCGAAGTGAAACTGAAGAGGCCCCAACCACTACTCTAGCTGACTTGCTGACCTCTCAAGGTCCTCGGAAGATTCTTTCCTCACTGATTGCTTCGCACCCAAGGGTGCCGTGCTGCTTGGCAACTCGGATTCCAAAGCACCGTGTCATGAGCCCCTCCCCCGCGATTTTTCTCCGCTGGCGAAGAAATTGATTAAGAAGTGTGCCCAGCTCGCGGCGGCGCACCGTCATCGACGAACGCGATGGCACATGAATGCTACAGATTGGTGCAAAGAGCTAGAAGCCATTTAGATTGGGATGCTTAACGTGCGGGCGGGAGGTCTTTTCCACAAACTTTTCAACAGATGTGTTGAAAAGTATTCTTGCGCGCTGAGAAATCGGAGCGGAATCCATGCAAACAACTTCCCAAATCAGAACCCGCGGTGCGGATCTGCAAGACGGCGGCATTTGACAACAGCCGACCTGGAGGTCCGCACGACATACCACACGGCGAATCCCACAATTCACCGACTTGTCGCTACGGCTGAGGCGGAGGGCTAACCGCCGGCGGTGGAGGCGTTGGGGGTGCGGTTGGCGCGGCGAAGTACTCCTCATCCATCCAGACTTGCGTCTTGGCGCGCAGATCAGCCAGCGTGGCCTGAACCTTCTGATCACGGAGTCGGCCTTCAATCTCGCTGGATGCGTCCTTCAGTTCCACACGGCGCCGTCCGGCAACTTGTACAAAAACGAGCGCTTGCGGCGTCTCGAAGGGGTCGGAAACTTCACCCTCCTTCAGTTGAAATGCCGCCTTGTCCAAGTCCGCCGGTAACTGCCCCCGGCGAATCGTGCGGGGCTGCGCGTCGATCTGGACCACGCCGGGTGCAGCGTACTGCTGAATCACCTGGCTGGCGTCGCTTCCACCGGCCAGTGCTTTGCGGATTTCTTCAGCCTTAGCCTTGGCGTCCGGCGCGGACAAGCCCGGCGTGCCCTCCTTGGCTGCTTCCGGCTTCTTCCGGATAACTACTTGACGCACTTGGGCTTGGTCAAACTCCTCGGGGTGCGCGGCGTAGTACTGGCTGACTTCTTCGGGGGTGACCTTGGTCTGACTCAGGAGGTTCTGGTACTCGGCCTGCGCCAGGAGCTGCAAGCGCTGCAAGTCAATCTGCCGACGGAGGTCAGGTGAGGAATCCAGACGGTGGCTGATGGCCTGCCCGGAAAGCACAAGCATCAGCACGTATTGTTCGCCAATGGGACGCTTGCCTTGCCGGGCAACTGCCTGCCGAATCTCGGCGCTGAGCCCGCTGACCACGAAATCGATGTCGGCTTGGCTCACTTGCTCTTTCCCTACCTTCAGGACTACCTTCTCGCCGGGAAGCGGAGGGGTCTTGAGCGGCTTAGTCACCGCAGTGGCGGCCGAGGGCTTCTTCGCAGGAGTCGCTGCGGTAGCTTTGGGTTGGGTGGCCGCCGCGGGGGCAGGGGGTTTCGGTGGGGTAGCTTGCTGCCCATAAATTGCCCCACCCAGCGCCAGAAGATTGATGATTGCTAAGCTTGTTTGCCGCACGCTGCAAATTCTCATTGGACCAGCCTTCTCTAGGAATCTTGGTGAAGATCAAACTCCCGCATTCTAACACAGTGAATGCTGTTGTGCACTCACGCCACAAAGTAGTCAGGCAGCCGCGAGTAGCGGTTTGGATTTACCGCAGCTGGGCGGTGGGAGGTGCGCGAGCTCCCCGGAGATCAGATGGGAACGGAGGGCGGGGTCCTCGTCGGACGCACTGCAAGTCGCACATTCATTTTCTCGTCCGGCTGAATGCAGTCGGGAGGACAGCCTGCGCACAGTTGCGGCTATAATATGCATTTGCCATACCGAAGGCCAAGCGGGCAGAGCGTCATGGACCTCAAGCTGGTTTCCGACTATCACCCCCGCGGCGATCAAGTCACGGCAATAGACCAACTCGTCCGCAGTCTCGAGGAAGGCGAGAAGCACCAGGTGCTTCTGGGGGTCACGGGTTCCGGCAAGACGTATACGATGGCCAAGGTGGTTGAGGCCAGCAACCGCCCCACGCTGGTGCTGGCTCACAACAAGACCCTGGCGGCGCAGCTTTACCACGAGTTTCGCAGCTTCTTCCCTCGTAACGCCGTCGAGTATTTCGTCAGCTACTACGACTATTACCAGCCCGAGGCTTACATCCCGGCCAGCGACGTTTACATTGAGAAAGAGGCCACGATCAACGATGAGCTCGATAAGTTGCGGATGTCGGCGACGCGCTCGCTGCTGGAGCGCCGCGACTGCTTGATTGTGGCGAGCGTGAGCTGCATTTACGGTCTGGGGTCGCCCGAGGCCTATTACGGCATGCTGCTCCTGCTGGAGAAGGGCCAGAAGATTTCCCGGCAGGACATCCTGCGGCGGCTGGTCGAAATCCAATACGAGCGCAACGACACGGACTTCCGCCGCGGAACGTTCCGCGTCCGCGGCGATGTAATCGAGGTTTTTCCCACCTACGAAGACAACGCCTACCGGATTGAAATGTGGGGCGATGAAATCGAGGCGCTGTCACAGATCGATCCGCTGTTTGGCCAGGTCAAGCAGACTTACGGGCGCCTGCCCATCTACCCACGCACCCACTACGTGATGCCCGCGGAAAAGCGGGAGGAGGCCATCACGCGCATTCTGAGCGAACTCGAGTGGTGGCACGGCGAACTTGAGAAGCAAGGGAAGCTGGTCGAAGCTCAGCGCCTCCAGCAGCGCACCAGGTTTGATGTCGAGATGATGAAAGAGATGGGCTACTGCCACGGCATCGAGAATTACTCGCGGCATCTCTCCGGGCGCCTGCCGGGCGAGCCCCCACCGACGCTGCTCGACTATCTCCCGCAGGATGCGCTGATTTTCATCGATGAAAGCCACCAGACGGTCCCGCAACTCCGCGGCATGTACAAGGGTGATCGTTCGCGCAAGCAAACCTTGGTTGATTACGGTTTCCGCTTGCCCTCGGCACTCGACAATCGGCCCTTGATGTTCGAAGAATTCGAGCATCGCGTGGGACAGGTCATGTATGTTTCGGCAACTCCGGGCCCCTACGAATTAACCAAAGCTGGCGGGCGTGTGGCGGAGCAGGTTATCCGCCCCACGGGCCTGATCGACCCGGAAGCCGAAGTGCGTACCACGCGGAACCAGATTGATGACTTGTTAAGTGAGATTCGGGCCCGCGTCAGCGCAGGCGAGCGCGTGCTGGTCACCACGCTCACCAAGCGCATGGCGGAGGATTTGACGGAATACTACACCGAGGTCGGCGTACGCTGCCGCTACCTGCACTCGGAAATCGAGACCTTGGAACGCGTCAAAATCCTGCGCGATCTGCGCAAGGGCGAATTCGACGTCCTCATTGGGATCAATCTGCTGCGCGAGGGCTTGGATTTGCCGGAAGTCTCGCTGGTTGCCATCTTGGACGCGGATAAGGAAGGATTTCTGCGTTCGACTGGCTCGCTCATCCAGACCATGGGGCGGGCAGCGCGCAACATCCACGGCAAGGCGATTCTCTACGCCGATACGCTGACGGACTCCATTCGCCAAGCCCTGGCGGAGACAAACCGGCGGCGCGCCAAGCAACAACGCTTCAACGAGGAAAACGGCATCACGCCCGAGAGCATTGTGAAGCCCGTGGATATGGCGCTGGCGTCGATTGTGGAAGCAGACTATGTCACCGTGCCCGCCGAGATTGCAGACGAGGAATTGACCTCCCCGGACCAGCTCGAACAATTGGTCGCCAGCCTGGAGAAGCAAATGCGTGAGGCCGCCAAGCAGTTTGAATTCGAAAAGGCTGCCCAGTTACGCGACCGCATCAAGGCCTTGAAAGAGAAGGAGGCTTCAGTCCGAGGCCTCTGAGGATCTGATTGCCACGGTTGATTCAAATTGCGAATCAACCGTGGGTTCTTCACTCGCCCACGGTCTCACTCCGGCTAAACACGCACCAGACTACCTGAGATTGCTGACGATGGCTTTGTACGTCTTGTACTTGTCGCAGTGTTGTCTGAACTCACTCCGATTCAGCAAGCGCGTCACATAGATTTCGGCCGTGGCGAAGTAGGCGGCCCGGTGGTACTCGCGGTGGAACTCCACCTCAACATCTCGAGGCTTCACGAGCTTGCCATCGGGACCTCTGATTTCCACGACGGCAGGACGAGTTTCATAGGAGATTGTCAGGGGCTTCGTGGTGACCCCGAGAACCGCCCACACCTTGATCTGCTTTCGACCAATATCATAAAAGACGGGGACCATCATGCGAATGTCCTGCCCGAGATCAGGATCCTTTCGGATCGAGGCTAGCCATGCTCCAAGCAGAGCCTGCTCGGCACTTGTGCCTTTGGAGTTTCCGCGGCTCGGGTCGCGTTCGGGCGCCATGCCGATTTCCTCGCACGACTGCAGGTATGCGCCATAGAAAAGAGCTTCCATGAGGCGGAGCTCCGCGCTGAGCGAGAGGTTAAGAGGCCCGGCGGCGGTCAGGCGCCGTGTTTGCCCGAGTCCTTCCGGGCCGAATGCCTGCTCAAGAACCGCGCGGACGAACCGATACGAATGTACGCGGCGAAGGTAGTAGCTTGCCAAAGGCTCGAGAGTCAACCCCGGAAAGAGATGTAGCACCAGTTTCTCGGGCGGTCCTGCCGCGCCCGCCATGGGTACTTCGAGTTGCTTGACATGTGTTTCCCGCGTCAGGGCAAGGAGAGCCTTGAACAAACCGTCTAGTTCCTTCCGGTAGGATTCGTCCAGCTTGAGGTGCTTGCCCTCCGGCATGCGGTCTGGGGCTACCAGGGCTTCGAGCGCGTAGGTCTGATAGTCGTACCAGCCGGAGGCCGGTGAGGGTTTGAGGTCGAGCGTCCCCGCCCGAATCCGCTTGATCATCTCATCGGCAAGATTGAAGCCCTCGGGAATCGGCCGGTCTCCATAGAGCTTTTTGATGAGGTCTGTCTCATGAGCCCTCGAGGGAGGAAACAACGATAAGTGCTCGGGGAATCTGGGAGTGCGTTCTCCTTTGAGTGCCGAGGCCAACTCGCGCAGATCGCTCCATGCCAGCGGGTTGGTTAGCTTTTCCGAAAGACTGAGGGCGGCGCTATATGCTCTCAGGAGCTCGTCGTCCCGCGAAAGGGCTGCCGCCAGAGCACGAGCCGCCTGCTCTTTGATCTCCGTTTGGAGCATACGGTCGCGCTGAAAGATGCGCGACAGTTCCTCACTCCATGTGTAGAACCCGAGAGGCTTCGAGCGGAGCCCATCTGCAAGAAATTCCTGCAGCAGATTCTCAGCTTCGTGGGCCACCGCGGCGGTGACTTGCGGCTGCTGGCCGCCTAGCCGTGCGGCGGCAGTCAGGATCGAGGCCGCCGTTCGGTCACTCTCCGCCGCGAGCGCCTGAAGAAGCCTTAGAAGGAGATGCTTCTTTGCTGGGAAGCGGTCCAACCCGGCGTCGGCGGCCAATTCCACCGAGGCGTAAAGCCCGTCGTCGAATTGCTTGGCTTTGAGCGCCAACGCCGCAGCCGGAGCAAAGCTTGATGCATCAACATCGGCCGCTGAAAATGACGGGAACAAGGGAGCCTCCTGCGGTCCTCTCGTCTCCCCATACCCACGGTCTTCCGGAATATCCAGGCGCAGCACCTGAGGCGCGAGGTCGAGTGTGACTTCATACTTCTCCCCGGTGCGGACTGCCATCCCGGGCACCTTTCTCCACCCGGGTTTCAGCTCAGGGCCGGCTGGTGACGGAGGGTTCGCGACGAGCTTGAGGAATTCGGAGTCGTAAGCCCGTTGTCCGGGGTCGGGATCCAGAATCTTGGGCATGGGCGATTCTCCTTGGCGGATTGGTCTCTGGGAGTTTTCAGCGGCAAAGGCCTTTGGGGGAGAGGCTGAGGTGTCTGGAGAGTTCTTCGCGCACCCGGGGAGCCACAGCGTTGCAGCCACTATGAGCGCGACCGGGAGGGTGTTGCGAAGCGGTTTTCTGCGTGCAACGGGCGTGCAGGGCAAACCTGCTATGAGCGCTCCTACCTCTGTAGTTTCCTCTGTGAAAAACGGATGGATTTCGAGGAGAGGCGCCGGAACTTTTGCAGAAATCAGTCTCATTTCAACTCCTCCCCTATCCTTCAGACTTCGGAGATAGCACAAAGTCTAACGCGGTCTGACCGGAGAACCAAGCCAGAATCGAAGCAAAAGCAAGTTCACCTAACGTTCTCACTTCGGCTCGCCGAGCCAGGCCGCGACGGGGCGCCGCCCGAATAATGCGGATAGCAGAGTCTCCCCTGTCATCATATAATCACGCAGACTTCTTAGAGGTAGAAAGGCCCCGGACCATGAAGATACCCAAGCTCTGCGTCTCTCTCTCAATACTTTTCGTACTCAGCCTGGTCACGGAAGTTTCGGCACAAACCTACGATCTGCTGCTGAAGGGCGGACGCGTCATCGATCCCGCCAACCAGATCGATGCGCCGCGCGATGTCGCTGTCAAAGGTGATCGCATTGCGCTCGTGGCGGAGAACATCCCGGCGTCAGAGGCCAAGAAGATGGTGGACGTCACGGGCTACTACGTGACGCCGGGGTTGGTTGACATTCACGCTCACGTCTTCGTCGAAGACCCTGGGGGCTGGGGAATTTATCCCGACCTGAACGCCTTCCCAAGCGGCGTCACGACAATCGTTGACGCAGGCTCCGCGGGCTGGAAGAATTTCGAGCAGTTCAAGGCCCGGGTCATCGACAAAGCTCGAGCGCGCGTCCTCGCCTTCTTGAACATTGTCGGGGTCGGCATGGACCCCATCGGCGAGCAAAGCATGGCTGAAATGGATGCCCGACCGACGGCGGAAATGATCAAGAAGTACCGGCAGATTCTGGTCGGGGTGAAGACGGCGCATTATCGCGGGCCCGAGTGGGAAGCCCTGGACCGCGCCTTCGAGGCCGGGCGGCTGGCGGAGGTGCCCGTCATGGTGGACTTTCAGCCCCAGCCCACGCGGACGTACGAGGATTTGTTGCTGCGCCACATGCGTCCCGGCGATATTCACACGCACATGTATGCGCAGCACATCCCCCTACTCGATGCGAGCGACAAGGTGAACGATTACGTCCGCGAGGCGCGCAAGCGTGGCGTCATCTTCGATGTGGGTCACGGCGCCGGGAGTTTCTGGTTTCGTATTGCCGTACCCGCAATGCAGCAGGGATTGGGGCCGGACTCAATCTCCACTGACCTGCACCAACAGAGCTCTCTGATTCCTCAGGCCAGCATGGTTACGACCATGTCGAAGTTCCTGAACCTCGGGATGCCGTTGGAAGAAGTGATTCTGCGGGCGACTGTTACGCCGGCACGTGAGATCAAGCGAACGGATTTAGGAACGCTGGCGGTGGGTACTACTGCGGACATCGCCGTGCTTGAGCTGCGGAAGGGGACCTTCGGATTTGTGGATAGCGGGCACGCGCGGCTCCACGGCAGCCAAAAGTTGCGGTGCCTGCTCACCGTTCGTGCCGGCAAAATCGTTTGGGACGCGGAAGGCTTGAGCTGGCCCGATTGGCAGAAAGCTGGGAAGTATAAGGTTCTGGAGTAAGGCAGAGGTGGCGCACATGGGCCTCACGAAGCGGGAGGTAGCCATCGTCGGCCCGGGCAGGGTGGGCCAGGCACTGGGGAAGCTCCTGGCAGAGGCGGGAGTCCCCATAACCCTCATCGCGGCCCGGCGTCCAGGAGCAGCACGGCGCGCGGCCCGGTTTGTTGGGAGCGGACGGCCCGTCGGCATCGAGGATCCTCGCGTGACCGAGGCTACGGTGATTCTCCTGACGACGGCGGATGCCGCGCTGGAACCTGTGGCGAGAGGTTTGGCTAGGCGCCGTCGCGACTGGTCAGGGAGGGTGGTGCTGCACACCTGCGGCTCCTTGCCCGCGGCCGTGCTTCGGCCGTTACGCCGCCGGGGTGCGGCGATTGGCGCGCTTCATCCATTTCAGACAATCCCTAGTCCCGCGGCGGGAGTCCGAAACCTGAAGGCGTGCTTTTGGGGGATCGAGGGTGATGCTGCGGCTCGGAAGCTGGCCGGTCAGTGGGTGAAGGCATTGGGTGGGGTTGCCTTTCCGGTGCGCCCTTTGCAGAAGACCCTCTATCATGCCGCGGCATTTCTGGTCTGCCCTACTGTCGTCACATTGATGGACCGATCGGCTCGCCTCCTTCGACACGCGGGCGTGCCGGCGAGTATCGCTAGGCCCATGCTGGGGCAGTTCGTCGCTGAGACCGTTCGGAGCTTCGTGAAGCTTGGAGGACGGCGTGCCCTGACGGGCCCGGTAACGCGCGGCGACTGGACAACCGTTAAGCGGCACCTTGCGGTCCTGCGACGCGTTTCGCCGGATCTGGTTCCGCTCTATTCGGCGCTGGTGCGTGCCATGTTACCCCTGGCTGGGAAGCGTGCACCTGCGGCGCTTGAGAAGGCATTGCGAAGATGAGCCTTCTGGGCCCTCTGATGCTCGCTCTGGTCCTGGCTCCCTCCGGATTCCAGGCGAAGCAGGAAGCCCTACCTAAACAGACGGGTGAGCCAGCGGGAACTCCGCAGATCGCGCTCGACATCAACCTAGCTTCGGCGGAGGACTTCGCGAAGCTGCCGGGGATTGGACCTAAGCTGGCAGCGCGCATAGTGGCCTTTCGGCAGAAACACGGCCCCTTTCGCCGCGTAGAGGATCTGCTTGCCATTCGCGGCATCGGGCACAAGAAGTGGAAGGCAATTCGGCCCTATTTGCGGGTGGAGAGCGCTGAGCGCAGGAAGTAAAAGCTAGGAGGCAGAAGGCAGAAGGCAGAAGGCAGAAGGCAGAAGGCAATTGCCATTCGAAGGGGCAGTTGCCTACATCCGGACTTGAAACTTAACGCCTTACGAGTTTGCTGCTGAATCTTTAGTCTTGCTTCCTAAGTTCCAACCACTTTTCTCATGCGGCAGGAAAGGCCCTGTGGAGGGCCCAGAAGCAAATTGCAGCCACGAGACCGGAAACGGGAATCGTCAGGACCCAAGCCCAGACGATGCTTCTCGCCATGCCCCAGCGGACGGCACTCAGGCGCTGAACGCTCCCCACACCCATGATTCCGCCGGCGATGGTATGGGTGGTAGATACAGGGATTCCCGCCGCCGCCGTCCCCAGCAAGCTTATGGCGGCAGCGGTCTCCGCGCAGAAGCCACCCACGGGTTTCAGTTTGGTGATCTTCATGCCCATGGTTTTGACGATTCGCCAGCCGCCGGCCAAGGTTCCCAAACTGATGGCGGCGAACGCTGCCACGATCACCCAACGCGGGATATAGAAGTGGTCCAAATATCCGGCAGTGAATAGGGTGCCAGCGATGATTCCCATGGTCTTCTGCGCGTCGTTTGTGCCGTGGCCCAGGCTATAAGCGGCGGCGGAGACCAACTGGAGTTTGCGGAAGTAACGGTCCAGGCGCTGCGGAGCCCAGCGGCGGAATAGCCAGTACACGGCAATCATCAGGCC
>Ga0315291_10001242_pt1 | contig 34104 bp, 26 predicted proteins | sample YL17G12_20_MG_FD_203070 | JGI IMG/M metagenome (GOLD analysis project Ga0315291, IMG submission 203070) | Sediment microbial communities from Yellowstone Lake, YNP, Wyoming, USA - YL17G12_20 | ecosystem: Environmental > Aquatic > Freshwater > Lake > Sediment | place: USA: Wyoming | collected...
GGACTAACCAACTGGTGCTAACCGGAGGAAATGTCGGGATCGGGACCACCGCACCGGCGTCTATCTTGCATATTGCTGGCCCAACAACCATTCATGGCACCGGAGAAGGTACAGGGACACCAGGAACGGCAACCATTCGGGGGGCAAATGGCATCGGCACCAACGTCGTCGGTCAACCATTGAACATCCAAGCCGGCAACGGCACAGGTAACGGCGGATCGGGAAGTATCAATTTTCTAACGGGTCCTGCGGGCGGCAGCGGCGCTACGGTAAACACACTTTATCCGGCAATGACAATTGCTCCGTCAAACTACGTAGGAATTGGAACATCTACGCCAATGGCACTATTAGACGTGTATTCCAACGGACCCGATGCGCTAAGCATCAGCGGCTTAAGCCCCACAGGGTTGTCACTGAACATTTACAACACAAGTTATCCACGAAGCTGGTCAGTGTACTCCTCCGGAAGCTCAGGACCCGGCTCGCCAGGCTCATTTGCAATCTATGACAAGACTGCCTCCGTCCCGCGACTGGTCATCGATGTAAATGGCGGTATATCCGCCGGAACCTACGCTGGCTTAATGTCCACACCAACCAACGGCATGATTATAAGCGGTAATGTCGGCATCGGCACCACCGCTCCCACTTCAGCTCTGAACGTCCAAGGACAAATCGTCTCAAATCTAACGACCATAGCGTCCGGCGCCGTGGTTAATTTTGCCACGGGCAACGTTCAGCTTTTGCAAAGCGTTGGTGGTACCGCAATTACCCTCAACAGCATGATCGACGGTGCCTCGTACACCGTCATAGTCTCAGATCCAACCTCACGTACGTACTCATTCACGAATTGCACCAATACGCATTTTGATCCGCCAAACGATGTCACGGCGTCCTCGTCTCGTACCGTCTATACCATTTTAAAGACGACCGAGTCTGCCGCAACTCACTGCTATATTTCTTGGGTCACTGGCTTCTAACGCCAAGACCACAAGCCTCACCACGGCCCTGTAGGGTTAGTTGCTTCGGATAACCCTACTGGGCCTAGCACTACCCTCGAAATCGAAGCTTCACGCTAACCAATTGAACCTACTACCTTTTATCGACTACACAGACGGTGTCTTGACCATACACCGGAATCCGCGTTAAAATCCGGTGTATGCTCCATAGATCCTGCAAGCTCTCTAAATCAAATAGCTTTTTCTTGTTCGGCCCGCGCGGCGTCGGCAAGACGACGCTGATCCATGAACAATTTCCAGATGCTCTCCACGTCGACCTGTTAGACATCGAGCTCATGGACGAACTGCTACTCGATGCCGGGCGCTTCCTGCAACTCATCGACAGCCCAGAGAACATCCATCGTGCTGTGCTGGTCGACGAAGTACAAAAGTTCCCCAAAATCCTCGACGTCGTGCATACGCAGATCCAACAGCGTAAACGCCAGTTCATTCTGACCGGATCGAGCAGCCGCAAGCTGAAGCAGCAAAGCGCTAATCTTTTGGCCGGTCGCGCTTGGGTGTACCATCTGTATCCGTTCTCCACCAGTGAGCTTGGCGCGGACTTTGATTTAAAGCGGGCGTTGGAGCGCGGAGGCTTGCCTGAGGCCTATTTGGCACCGGATGCGGCGGACGCACAGGAATATCTCAGGGCCTATGTCGCGACCTACCTGCAAAAGGAAATTCAGCAAGAGCAGTGGGTGCGCAAGCTCGAACCATTTCGTAAGTTTCTCGCGATAGCCGCGCAAATGAACGGCAAGATCGTCAACAAATCAGCGATCGCCAAAGACATCGGGGTCGAAGACACGACGGTAGGACATTACTTCGACATTTTGGAAGACACGCTGATCGGATTCTTTCTGCCGGCCTTTCACCGCTCGGTGCGAAAGGGACAAAGGCTCACGCCCAAGTTTTACTTCATCGACACCGGCATGAAGCGGGCCCTCGATAGGACGCTGACCGTCGAACTTCTCCCGCAAACGTTTGCCTGGGGCGATGCCTTTGAGCATTGGCTGATCCTGGAGATCATGAAGAACGCCTCCTACCAACGGCTCGACTGGAGCTTTGCGTTTATGCGCACGAAGGACGACGTCGAGATCGACCTAGTGATTGAGCGCCCGGGAGCCCCAGCTCTCTATATCGAAATCAAATCGAAGCAGCGCGTCACCGAAGCCGACGCCAGTTCGCTAGAAACACTGGGACGCGATACTGACCCGAAGGCTGAGAAATGGCTGCTATCGACTGATGATCTGGAGCAGCGATTTGGCCAAACGCACGCGATGCCATGGCGTAAGGCCCTGACTCGACTCTTCGGTGCCAGCTAGACCATGGCGGTTTAGGTCATGACACTAGATACATGAAACTAATGCTGAAACTCACGACGCTGTGCCTGCGTGAAGCATCGCCATGCACTTGGCGCCCATCAGGCTAGCAGCGCCAGCGTCCGTCGCACCTGCTCTTTGATCACCCTGCCGATGATCGCCGCCACCGGAGTCTTGCCATATTCCATGGTAAACTCGGCTTCCACTTGCGCAAAAGCACTGCTGATTGCATTGGCCAGCGTCCTGAGCTCACTGATAACCAGCCGCTCGCTCATGCCAATGGACTGAGCAAAATCTCGCCAATCCTGGGCGTCAATTTGGCCTGGATCAAAACTGCTACCAATACGCATCGCGCCCATACGACTGATGCGGGGCTCGTAAGCCCGAGTGCAGACCAGATCGTAGAAAGGCGCCAGCTCAATCCCACTGCCGGGACAAAGCAAGAGCGAAAGATTCTTGGCGTGGCCGTCAGCATTGCCGGCCAGGATGTTAAATAAGGTCCAACGCAGCAACGCCAAGGCATCACGGGCGGCACGAGTGCTGTGGTTCTGCACGATGGCAAACACTTCGGCAAACCTTGGACCACCATCTTGTTCGTATTTTTTTGCCGGTGGTACCTTGAGAGCTTGGCAGAAATCTTCCTGATGAAGCCGCATCGTTCGACCATCCTCGGCCTCAAAGCGGTCATAGCGCTTTACCAAAGCGCATCGATGGCGACCACCGCCATGGACCAAGGTCAGCGTGCAGCTCGGTAACCCAAGTTTAGCTGCAAGTCGACTCACCAGAACCTCGTTCTCAGGCAACGATTTGAATCGCGCTGAAGGAAACTTCAAAATCGCGTTGCTCGCCGCGTCGCCCATGGGCACGAAAAGCGCACCCCGGTGGTCGACAAATACAGGCAACTTGTCCTGCGCTCCTGCAAGGGACAAGCGAGTTTGGCCCTCACCTACCACCTCGGCATAAATGGAATTGGCGTCCGGCACGCGGCCGATCAATGCAAGAGGCAACGGTCGATAATCGTCGCTGATTGGCGTCGACGCAGACTCAAAGTTTGACCTTGGCAAGATACTGAGAGCTCCGGCGCAGTCGCCACCGAGCGCGCGCAGCATCGCGTGGTCGTTGGCCTCGGTGAGCTTTAATCGCTGGGCGATGGCGATGCGTACCTGCCCTTCAGGCAAAAGGTTAGCGAAGAACGAATGTGCCTCGTCCGGCTCGTAGCGGCGTGACGCCAGCGGCAAGGACATGGAAATCGCAAACGCTTCGGCATCGGCCAGCCAACTAGGGTCGTAAATGAAACTCAATCTCTCCCCAACCAACGAGATGGTGCCCACCGTCCTGCGGTTGCACATCACGACCAAGTCGGAGCCTGTCACGGCGCACCTCGCGGCACAATCCTGACTTCGAGACCGAGACGGCTCAGGACCTGCAGGGATTTGCCCAGTGCCGCAGTCTCCTTGCCATTCTCGAGCTCTGACAAGAAACGCACGCCAACCTGGGCCAATCCCGCGACCGTATCCTGTAACAGGCCGTCTTCAAGACGCTTTTTGCGAATAAGGCGGCCAAGTTCACCCGCAGTCCTGATTTTCCCGTACGGGAAACTATCTTCAGCCATTGTGAACTCCATCGTGGAATTTTCCCGCTCAGGAAAGTAACTCAACTCCGGTCAACGGTCAAAGCAATATCTTCCCGAACGGTAAAGTCGGCACCAAAATGCTAGGGAACCTTGCCGGGTCATTGAGGCTGTACGAAACCACCTTCAATGCACCCTACCAAACGCTGGCTCAAGACGGTACAGCCTGCGATAGATCCTAGTGCCTAAGCAGCTCCTCCAACCGAAACTGCCTCGCCTCGGCGCAATATTGGCACCGCACCTCAAGTTTACCCGTCTCGTCACGGATCTCCTTGAGCTGCTCCTCGCTAAAAGCAACCAGCGCCTGCATCATCTTCTCCCGCGAGCAGGTGCAACGAAAGATCAGCGGCCGCTGCATTAGCAACCCGTAGCCACCGCCTGCACCCTGAATAAACCGCACCAGATCCTCGGTCGTCTCTCCCGCCACTAGGCGGTCAGACAAATTCAGCTGCAGCGCCATCCGCTGCTCGACATCGATCAGCTCTTGCTCGTCAAGCACCGTCCCGCCCAACTTCTGCACCAGCATCCCACCAGAGGCCAGCACCGAGCCGTCACTCGCAAGCTTAACTCCAGCAGCAATAGCTGAAGGTATCTGCTCGGACTCGGTCAGATAGCGCGCAAAGTCCGCGGCGATTTCACCATTCGCAAAGTCACAGACCGCGTTGTACGTGCTTTGACTCTCGCCAGCTAAGCCGCGAGTCACCGTGACAAAGCCCGATGCGCCCATCGCCGCACCAACACTGTCGGGCAAGACATCACCCTCGTCTAAATTGAGCACTGAGAGCAACTGCACCGGGACGGTATAGCCGCGGCAATGACCATCACCATTGCACTCGGCAACCACCTTCGCCAATGGACCATCACCGGCAAATGACAGGTGCACATATTCCTTGCCGTTCTTCAGCGACGAGGCCAAAAGGGCCGCGCAGCTAACCGCCCGCCCTAGAGCGATGGTGGTAAGAGGATCGAGACCATGGCGCTGCTGTAAGGCCCGAACGATCTCGGTGGTCACTGCCACAGCGCAGCGCGCACGGTAATCAAACATATGGTAATGGGCCAATACGTCCATCGACGTCTCCTTAACTAGCGCTCGTTTAGACGAGCGTCCTGGGCATGTCCGGATGCAGCCGCGACAAAAGCTCATAGGGAATCGACCGAGCCCACCCCGCCAAATCATGCGCCGCGATCACGTCCTTACCATCCTTACCGATCAACGTCACCTGGTCCCCCACTTCAACGGCAGCTAGGTGAGTGGTATCGACCATCATCATATTCATACAGATCCGTCCCACCACGGGGCAGCGCTCGCCACGGATCAGTACAAAACTCGCAGCCTCACCGGCAATACGCGGAAAGCCCTCATAATACCCGACTGGTAGAACGGCGATGCGCATATCGCGGATGGCGCGGTAGGTACACCCGTAGCCGATGTATTCGCCGCTGATCACAGGCTTAACCGTCGTGACTTCGGTGCGCCAGCTCAGCACTGGCTGCAGGTCAAGCACGCCGGCATGAAGCTGCAGATAAGACACGCGCGTCAGCGGCGAGGGCCAAACGCCGTACAGCGACATGCCGATGCGCACCATATCAAAGCGGCTTGCGTCCATGATCAACGCCGACGCACTCGACGCAGCATGAAGCATGGGGGTCATCCCGGCATCGGTAAAAGCCTGCGCTGCCTGCTCAAATAAGCTGAGCTGATGCAGGCTGTAGGTCTGGTCGGTGACGTCTTCGACGTTGGCAAAGTGCGTGCAGACACCGGTGACGGTGGCTTGATGCTGGCGTAGCAGCGCGACGACCGCAGGTGCTTCGCGGGGTAAGAACCCCTGCCGTGACATGCCGGTGTCGAACTTAATATGGACTGGTCCACGCTGACCGAGCGCCAGCCAAGCTTGCAGCACCACGAAGTTACCGATCACCAGTTCTGCTTTAAGCTGAGCCGCCAGAGCCAACTCGCGCTCGACCGCCGGCCCAACGACGAGCAAGCGCCCGCCGTAGCCAAGATCGCGCAACTGCCTTGCTTCATCGACGTAGTTGACGCCAAGCCAGTGCAGCTGCTCTGAGGCCAAGGCCTGGTAGCTCGCGGCCAAACCATGACCGTAGGCGTTGGCTTTGAGCACGGCGCAGACTCGCTGCGCCCCGGCGATGCCACAGAACAAGCGGTAATTGTGGCGCAGCGCCCCCGCATCAATCTCTAGTCGGCTGAGCATCACGAGCACCTCTTCCTGCATGCGAGGGTGACCCGGCTGGTGCTACATGCCCTTCATCCGCATCGGATAGAGCTCACCGGCTTGCACGCTTGGGACGACAAAAGGTTGCTGCAACGATACCTCGCTCAGCGGCTTTTTGCATCGAGAACCGCCCTCAGACTGCACTGCGGCAGGTTCCACGGTCGCCGCCAGCACACCGACGGAAAGGACCCCATGACGGTCGCGACCATACACCGCGTAGGTCGATGCGCAATCGATGAAGTAATTCACCTGGAGCAGCTGCAAAGAGCGGCCTCGGCCTTGAAGTAACAATCGACTCGGAACGCGCAGATTTAGGCGTTGCAAGGTCCCTGTCGCTACGTCCATGCCCCCAAGTGCCGTGATCTTTGTGCCAAGAGGCAGCTGCAGTGCTGGCTCCTGGATGGTCTGCCAGGTTGAGTCTGAGCTGGTATCAGCGCAGCGCAAACTCGGGTAACTGGCAACCAATACGCCTAGCTGCACCAGGCCCCGGTGACCGACGTCGCTTCTTAAGGGACCAAGCACGATGCCGATGGGCGCTTCATTGCAGCGGCGCTGGTAGGCAACGGATAGTCCTGCCGGGGCAATTTGCGTGGTTTGCATCGGGTCGATGGTCGCAAGCCGCAGCGAGAAGCTGCGCTTGGACGCCGGCTCGATGTCGCGCAGCGGCGCGATCTCGGTGCGCCCGGTCACGGCCAGCGCCGGCAGAGCGTAGAGCTTCGGTGTCGACGAGCACGTCGCAACACCCGCTTGGTGCTCGATCACTCCCTCCGCCATGCCTAGCTCGATCCTGGTCGCGCCGACCCGGTGCACCAGCACGCCGAGCTTTTGGCCACAGCGAGGAGCGTAGACCGCGGCCACCCCACCCTCGGCGGAGCGCTGCAGCTGCTCAAAGGGCGCTAAGCGCAATCGCTGTCCCTCGTGAACCACCAGCGGGGCCACCGTACGGTAAGCCGTGGTCGCTAGATAATCGACGCGCACGGCCACCGTTTCTGCCATGGTCGTGCAGGAGACCGGGTCCTGCAGCACTGCTGCAGCCACTTTGATCACGTCTTTCTGCGCGGCAACCACCAGACCGAAGTAGCGAGCGCCGCAGGGCAATGCGACGCGCACCTGAATCTCATCCTGGGCGTAGCCATGCAAGGTCACGGGCAATAGGCGCAGACTCGCCTTAGCGGTTGCTGAAGTGGCGCCTAGAAGTAGGCCAGCCACCAAGGTCAAGATCCGTCGGGCAGGGTTTTTAGCAAGCATGCGACCACCGGGCGGGAAGTTGACGACAGGCATTTATATGACATTTTATTAAAATTGTAAATTATTTTAAAAACATCATTAATAATCTCCTGGAAAATTAGCGGCCTTTGCCCAAGCTGGCGTTGCATTCCCCAACCCCCTTTGTTATGGTGCTCCGGCTCTCGTCTACCGGTACAAAGGGATTTTTCGATGAAACGTACATTTCAGCCAAGCAACAAAAAACGCCTCCGCACCCATGGCTTCCGCGCTCGCATGGCGACTCCAGGCGGTCGTAACGTGCTGAAACTCCGCCGGGCCAAAGGCCGTAAGCGGATTGCTTGCGCCGCTTATACCAAATAAAAACCGAGCTTCCGTGCACGCCTTTCCTAAATCCGTCCGATTGCGCAGCAATCGGGATATCCGCTGCACGCTCGATCAAGGCTTAAAGGCTGTCGGTCCGCTGATGGTCGTCTTCCTCAAGCCGCGCCTTGATGCGCAGCCTGAAGTCCAAGGTGGCAGCCGCCTTGGTGTGGTTGCGTCGCGCAAGGTCGGCAATGCCGTCGTGCGTAACCGGGTCAAACGGCAGCTGCGGGAGGCCTATCGGCATCTGCGCCCGGAGCTGCTCACGCTTGACGCGCTCAAAGACGGCGACGTCGTCGTCGTGGCTCGAGCCGCTGCGGCTGAGGCCTCTAGTGCATGCATGGCTGAGGCCTTACAACTCGGCCTGAGGCGCCTGAAGCGTCAGCTAGACGCGCGGTGAAGGCCGCGGTGGACAGTTCCGAGCTAGTCCAGGGTCGTGGCCTGGTGGCGCGCGGCCTCTCTGCTTTGCTGATCTTTTATCGCTACACGGTGTCGCCACTGCTCGGGCCCAGATGCCGCTTTTATCCAAGTTGTTCGCAGTACGCGCTGGAAAGCCTAGCTAAGTATCCCTTGTCACTCGCACTCACAAAGACCGGTCGGCGCCTCCTGTGCTGCCAGCCTTTCCACCCCGGGGGAATAGACCTACCGTGAATAAAATGGACAACCGCTCCATCCTGGCGATCGTATTCTGCGTTATTTTTTACCTTGGCTACTCCCAGTGGTTGGCGAAGAAGTACCCAAAACAACCGACCGCGGTGACGCCAGCAGGGGAGCAACACCAAGGGGGCGAGCATCCCAATGCCTCTAGCGCGAATGCCGCGAGCCCAGCGCCTGCGCCAGCATCGGCAAGCGCGACTCCAGGTGCGGCCGAGCCAGTCAGGCTGAGCCCCGCCGACTTGAAGCTCGAAAGCGACCTAGTGAGCTATCAATTCTCGCAGGAAAGCGGCAGCCTTACCGCTCTACAGCTGCTAAAATACAAAGCTGAAAATACGGCCACCTCAGGTCCCACCGAACTGCTCGACGGACCCTTGTCGCTGCAGGCCATCATCGGCGATAAACCAGCAGCGCCTTTTGCCGGCTTGTTTTTTGCCGAGCGCCACGACCGCACGCTAAAGTTCTGGCGCGACCAAGGTGATTTTCGCCTGACGCAGGAGTTTCACATCCCAGAAGTCGGCTTCGGCGCCGACTTAAAGGTCAGCTTCACCAACATCAGCAACAAACCCGTGGAGCTGACGGGCGGCCTCCTTCTCGTCGAAAGCATCAAGCCAAAGAAGTCGACCCAGATTCTCGGCATCATCCCCGGAGCCTCTCGCCAACGCGATCAGATCATGTACCGTGCCGACGGCTCGACCGAGTGGCTGGATATCGAGAAGTTCTGCAGTAACGACAAGGACCCAGCAAAGTTAGACGGAGTGCCGATCAACTTCGTCGGTGTCGACCGCCACTATTTTGTCAGTGTCGTCGAGCCCAAGGCTAAAAACGGCAACCTCCGCATGGATCACGGCCACTCCGATGCCGAGAGCTGCCAGATCCAAATCGTCAACTCCGACCGCCAAGGCGTCATCAAGCCCGGTGACACGGTGACTTTGGATTTTGCCACCTACTCCGGCCCTAAAGACTTGCCGATCATGGAGGCGCACAATCCCGAGCTTGGCACCGCCATGCACCTGGGCATCTTCAGCTTTATCGCCCGGCCGCTGCTGTCGGTCATCGAGGGCTTCCAGCAGGTCACGCACAACTACGGCGTCGCCATCATCCTCCTGACGATCTGCCTCAAGGTGCTGTTTTTCCCCCTGATGAAGGCCTCCTCGACGTCGATGCACCGGATGAAGAAGCTCAACCCACAGATGCAGCTCATCCGCGACAAGTACAAGGACGACAAAGCGAAGCAGCAGCAAGAGCTGATGAAGTTCATGAGCTCGCACAAGATCAACCCGATGAAGGGCTGCCTGCCCGTGCTGCCGCAGATCCCCGTGTTCTTCGCCTTCTATCAGGTCCTGCAGAACTCAATCCAGCTTCGCCATGCGCCCTTTGCGATGTGGATCCATGATTTGTCAGCCATGGACCCCTACTTTGTCACGCCTCTACTGATGGGCGTGGCAATGTTTATGCAACAGAAGTTGACCCCGACTACCGGAATGGATAAAACTCAAGAGAAAATTTTGATGTTTATGCCCATAATGTTCACAGTCATGATGCTGACCCTGCCAGCCGGACTGACCCTGTATATGCTGACAAACACCTTGATTGGAATCGTTCAGCAAAAGTGGCTGTACCGCCGGCTGGAAAAACTAGAGCCAAACCCTGTGTGAAAAGGAATCAGGATGAGCCCACAAACGAATTCATCCCCATCGGCGAAAGCGCCGGTAACGATTGAAGGAAAGTCCCTAGAGCAAGCGCTGGTCAAGGCCGCAGGCAGCCTCGGCTGCACCCAGGACGAGATCGAGTACCGCGTCACCAAAGAAGAGACCGCTAGGGGCCTGTTCTCGTTCTTCAAGAACCAGGTCGTCGTGATCGAGGCCTGGCCCAAGGCCCGCGCCCAAACCGAGCGTCCCCGCCGCGAGCGCCGTGAAAGGGACCGCGACCGCGAACCTCGGACGACGCGTCCTCGTTCTAGCGAGCGCAACCGCGATGAAGATCAAGCCGATGCGGTCAAGGCTGAGCCGCTGAGTGCGGATCAAGTCGATGCGCTGAAAGAGGAGCTGCGGCTGTTTTGTGCCGGCATCTGCGCGCACATTGCCGGCGAGCCGGTGGATGTTGAGGCGAGCATCGATGATGGCCGCCTGGTGCTCAATATCGACCACCCCTTCATCTCCGAGCAGATTCACAAGAACAGCAAGCTGGCTGAGGCGCTTGAGCATATCCTGCGCAAAAAGCCCCGGCACCTACGCCAAGAACTACCGTTTCGCATCTTCGCCGACGTCAGCGGCGTGCGCCGCAAGCGTGAAGACGACCTGATCCAGATGGCCTTCGACCTGTCGGCCCAAGTGCATGAAAACAAGCGTCCGATCGTGCTCAACTACAAGAGTTCCTACGACCGCAAGATCATCCACATGGCGCTGGACCGCGACGACCGCGTCTACACCAAGTCGATCGGCTCGGGCCCCAATCGTAAGCTGATGATCTTACCTAGCAAAGATGGCCAGGACCTGCCGCCCACGGTGGTCGAAGGCGATTGAGCGACGAGGCCTTGACGCGCGCGCCCGAGTCCTACAGCGCACCTATCGCCGCCTTGGCCTCTGGTCAGGGCGCTGGTGCTATTGCACTGATTCGCCTGTCGGGAAGCGGCGTTCATGAGCTGCTACGGCGCTGCCTGCCGACAGAATCCCTCTGGCCTGATCGCATGCTCCGCAAGTGCCCGCTGACGGACCCGGCGACCGGCTCCGTCGTCGACGAGGCCATGGTGGTGTTCTTCACTGGCCCGCGTTCTTACACGGGTGAGGACAGCGCCGAGATCCATTGCCATGGTGGCGCCTATATTATCCAAAGCGTGCTGGCCCTGCTCTACCGGCTCGGGTGCCGCCCGGCCGAGCCCGGCGAGTTTACTCGTCGCGCCTTTCTTCATGGCAAGCTCGACCTCACCGCAGCCGAGGGCATCAGGGAACTCATCGATGCCCAATCACACCAGCAATGGGTGGCAGCCAGGCACCTGGCCTCGGGCCAGCTGAAACTTGCAATCGACAGCCTACGCCAAACCCTGGTGGGCGCCTTGGCCTTTTTGGAAGCCCAGATCGACTTTCCCGACGAAGGTGACACCGCCCACCTGCACCTCGGCATGGTGCGCCAACGCGCACTGGCGGTGCAAACGGAGATCGAGCGTCTTGCGGCCAGCTACAAAAGCGGCCGGGTTGCCAGCCAGGGGCTGATGGTCGCCCTTTTTGGCGCACCCAACGCCGGCAAGTCCACCCTGATGAATAGCTTGCTCGGGAGACAACGCGCGATTGTCACGGAGCACGCCGGCACGACGCGCGACTATCTCGAAGAGAGGTGCCTGGTCCATGGCCGTCTGCTGCGACTGGTCGACATGGCAGGAATCCGCGCACCAGGCACCAGCATCGATCCCGTCGAGGCACTCGGCATCGAAGCCGCGCGGCGGCTAGCCGGCGAGGCTGATTTAGTGCTGTTTTTGGCACCTGCGGACAGCGATGTCGACCCTAGTCCACAAATTGCAGCCTGGAGGGCCGAGCTACAGCCTCGCGCCTATCTCCAGATCGCGACGAAAGCGGACCTGCACCAACCAAGCTGGTCGGGACCATGGCTGTCCCTATCCTGCCGCAGTGGAGAGGGCTTGGACGCGCTGCGCCAAGCGTTGGCGGATCAAGTCGACACCTACGTCGGTGGCCTCAACCAAGAACAGGCGTTCGTCACCTCAGCACGGCACCAAGCCGCCCTGCAAGATGCGCTTGCGGCCTTGACGCGGTTTTTCGCGGCAGATGCCGCCGGTGCCTATGAAGAACTGCTGGCATTTGAGCTGCAAGAAGCGGCCAAGGCCCTGGTGGCGATCGTTGGCCAAGTCGGCAACGAAGATGTCCTAGACCGCATCTTCAGCGAATTTTGTGTCGGTAAATAGCCGCGTCAGACCAGGGCCTTAACAAAGATCCACCGGTCTCGTCCCCAGCCAAAGCTAGCCACTCCGGATCAAAAGGTCTAGAACACAGGGATTAGGCGCTCCCAGTACGGGCCGCCGCAGACCACAATTTTTGATGAGGTTCCCATGAAGGTCGATATCGGCGTCAATGATGCAGGTCGTCGCAATTTGTCTCAGGCCCTGAATAAAGTCCTCGCTGACACCTACACGCTTTACCTGAAAACGCAGAACTTCCATTGGAACGTCAAAGGTCCAAACTTCCAGCAGCTGCACCTGATGTTTGAAGGTCAATACTCCGCACTCGCTCTCGCGGTCGATGAAATCGCCGAACGCGTTCGCTCCCTTGGCTACCCAGCTCTGGGCACGTTCACGCAGTTCTTGGCCCTGACGTCGATCCAGGAGCCCGTCGGCGTTCCCTCTGCGACAGACATGATCAAGCAACTATTGGCTGATCAAGAAAAGATCACCCGCTCCGCGCACACCGTGCTTGTAGCGGCCACCGAAGCCAAGGACGAGGTGACCACCGATCTGATGATCCGCCGTATGACTGAGCACGAAAAGACCGCATGGATGCTGCGCAGCCTGCTCGAAGAATAAAGCGGAACGACGACGAAACACCCAGGCTTGGGGAGATTTATGATGAACTCGACCATATATAGACTCTTTGCAAGCCTGGGCCTGCTGCTTTGCTGCGGCGGGTGGACATCAAGCGCGAATGCACCGGCTGGGATCTGCGCATTTCAGGGTGGTTTGCAAGTCTGCCACAACATGTCGGCAAAGCTGCATAGTGTCAATTTAAGCTTCGGACCAAACCGCTTCATTACCATACAAACCGAGCAGGCGATGGTCTGCGCGACCAACTATAGCGGCATGAAGCGAGTTTACGGCCAACTGGCGCAACCGGGTGGTGGCAATCCCTTTGAGGCCCATGTCAGCAATCACAGTGACAGCTGCACCGAGATCACTCGGCTCCGACTCAACCCGGCGGGAGTTTGGCAGCTGACGATTGAGTTCAACGACGGCGACAGCGTCAACTTTTACTTCAATGTGATCGACCGGATCTACAACGGCACCGACTAAACCAGAGCGATTTACTGACAGGCGCGGGTAAGAGTGAAGCTATAGTGGCAGCCGCCCGTTGGCTTCGCGACGTTCGGAGCTCCTTCATTATCCTTATAAGAGTCGTTGCCTGGCTCAGTGTAGCCGATCGTCGCCGAGGCTGCCCCGGGTGGAATAATCTTCGTGTGATTTACCCAAGTCGAAAGATCAGCATCATTTGCATTGAGAATATTTGCGTTTTTATCTAGGAAGTGCAGCTTCCAGTTCTGAGGGCAGTCAATCCGGTTATTCCAGTCCGTAAAACCACTGACAGCGACCGCAGACACGCCGGATGCCCCAGTCAGAATGAGCGAGTCATTCGGTTTAAATCCTCCCGTGACCACCAACGGGACCGGTGCACCGCCAGCATTCTTGGACGAAGCCCTTGATTTCGCAGTTACGGAATCCATATTGTATGGGAATATCGGGTCCATTTTAAAATCAGTCTTAGGGACGCACGGCGCTGCTGGAGGCGGCGGGACCGGCCCAGGCGTCGGCGCGGGGGCGGACGCGGGCGCGGGGGCATTCGCCGATGCGACGGTTATTGACGCTGCCACCGGTGCTGACAGGGACGACGGGGCACTCATGGTGAATGTATTCTGATTATCGACCGAGCCAGCTAAATCGTACCCTTTAATTTTGCCATGATCCGAGACTGGGAGGTAAAAGTATGTATGCCAACGACTCTCGGCAGGGGTCGGATTGATGCCTGCTTCGACAGGAGCGGTACTGTCAGTAAAGTTCACCGAAATGCTACTAAACTGAACAGTGCCGGCGTATTTGCTGCCGTCCGCAGAGTGGACGGCGCAACCGTAGGCATCCTGGTCCGCGACGCTCGGAATACCGTCTGAGGCGCTGGCAATGTCACAGGCCGATGTCAGGAACGCTCCGGCAACTTGCACAGGAGCCGTTGATTTGGTCGTTTCGGAATCCTGCGACGCCGCCTGAGGTGCCCCTTTGGCGGCTTGATCGTTGTTCGCCCTGCCATTGTGATCCATCGAGCTGCTCAGTGGACTACTCCCGACACTGCAGGCGTGCATCAGGATAGTCATGGAGACAATCAGGGCGTTTCTTATTGGCATCGACATACTCCATATGAATAGTCACAAGAGCTTTATCGACCTTTCTTTGGCAAAGGTTGAGCAAGACATGCAATCAAATGAATTTTAACGATTTTTTAGACTAGATAGCCGCGAGTCGCCGCAATCCCAAAAAGACCTGTCCGGCTTCCCGAGACCGTTCCACATCGACGGTCAGGTGCAGTAACCAATCGTTATGTCCGGCCCGGTCTGGCACAATTTGCTCCAGCTGCCACCACTTAACTTCCTGAGTTACCTTAAGATATTGGGGGTTGCGCGCCTTCGGGTCGGTCGCAATGGCGTCGTGGTCGAGGTAAAACTCGGACCAAGCCGCTTCCAGCGCCGTTGCCGTCCATACTGTCGACACATTGTCGGCGTCGCCACCACCACTCGGCACAGGCACCAAGGCCGCAGCCGCGGCCTCATAGTCGCGCACCGCAAAGAGTCGCAGCAAGCGAAAGACCTCGTTACGCACCAAGGCCGTCATCGCGCGCTTGTCACGAGTGATGTCGCGTGTCGCCGTTTCCACCTCGGCATCATCCGCGGATACCGACGTCACCGCTGAACCCGGTCGCCGCATCTTCTCCCACTCTTCGAGAAGACTGGCATCGATACGGCGGATCATGTCACCAAAGTAGACCATCAGCGCCATGATCTCTTCGGTTCGCTCACTTTCGGGAACCGTCTGCACCAAAACCTTGTAGGCCTCAGAAAGGTAGCGCAGCAGCAAGCCCTCAGCCCGCTGCAAATCGTAGTCGCGGATATACTCTTCGAAGGTCATGAACTGTTCGTACATGTCACGAGCGATAGATTTTGGCCGGATGTTTTCCTTGCCAACCCAGGGATGGGCCACGGCAAAAGCATTGAAGGAGTCGTAGATGAAGTCGCGGTTTGGCTTCGGATACTCGAGCTTTTCTAGCTCAGCCATGCGCTCATCGTACTCGACGCCGGCGGCCTTTAGCTCAAAAACCTTTTGGCCCTTGAGCCGGTCTAGCTGCTTACGCAAGATCAGATCGGGGTTTTCGAGGATCGACTCCACCAAGGTCAGTAAGTCCAAAGCGTAATCTGGCGACACTGGATCCAACAATTTGATCGTATCGATTAAGTAAAGCGACAACGCATGGTTGAGCGAGAAGTCCTCTTGCAGATCGAGTTTGACCCGCACCTTTGCACCGTCTCGTTCAGACTTAGGAATCACCTCGAGTAAGCCGCGATCAAGCAGAGAGCGGAACAACTGGAAGCCGGTCTTGGTGTGCTGCCTCTTAGCAGTTGCCGACTCGTACGATCCACGAATCAGGTCTTTCATCGCCTTGCATCCATCACCAGGCCGGCCTAGGACATTGAGCAGCATGCCGTGGGTGACTTGAAACCGCGATTGCAGGGCTTCAGGTGGTGAGCTTAGCAGACGCTTGAAAGTGTTCTCATCCCAATGGAGATAGCCCTTTTCCGGGGGCTTTTTGCGGGTGATGCGACGAAGTTTCTTGGCGTCACCACCGGCCTTAGCCTCAAGGTATTTATTCTCGATGACGTGTTCGGGTGCTTGAACGACCACTCGGCCGCGGTCGTCAAATCCCTTACGTCCGGCGCGACCACTGATCTGCAGAAAGTCGCGAACACTGAGGATCACGGTCTTTTCGCCGTCAAACTTGCAGAGCTTTGTGAACAGCACGGTGCGAATCGGCACGTTGACGCCGACGCCGAGGGTGTCAGTGCCACAGATGACTTTGAGCAGTCCCTGCTGCGCCAAGCGTTCGACGAGGAGGCGGTATTTTGGCAACAAGCCAGCATGGTGTAAGCCAATGCCGTGGCGCAGCAACTTCTGCACTTCTTTGCCATAGGGACTAGAAAACTTGACGCCCTCGAGCGCCGCAGCGATGACCTTCTTTTCGTCCTTAGTGCAGATATCGATCGACAGGAGGTTTTGCGCTTCCTCGGCGCACTCCCGCTGTGTAAAGCTGACCAAATAAACCGGCGCCTTGCCACCAAACACCAAGTCGCGAATCGCCTCATGCAAGGCGGTCTCGGAATAAACAAAGTCAAGCGGCACCGGCCGATCATTGGAACGGACCACAAGCGTCTTAAGACCAGTGACCTTAGTCAAGCCCTGCTCAAAGACCGCCGTGTCACCCAGAGTCGCCGACATGAGGAGAAACCGCGCATAGCTCAAGGTGAGCAGCGGCACTTGCCAGGCGACGCCCCGCTCGCGATCCGAGTAGTAGTGAAACTCATCCATGATGACGTCGTGGGCCGGGGCCGCCGGGCCTTCGCGTAGGGCCATATTGGAGAGAATTTCGGCGGTGCAGCAGAGAATCGGCGCATCGCGGTTGACCGTCGCATCACCCGTGGTCATGCCAACTTGATCGGGCCCAAACTCGGCGCACAGGGCTAAAAACTTTTCGTTGACCAAGGCCTTGATCGGGCAGGTATAAACGGAGCGTCGACCATGCGCGAGCGAGTGAAAATGCAGTGCCGTCGCCACCAACGACTTGCCCGACCCAGTGGGAGTGTTGAGAATGACGTTGCGACCCTCGTAAAGAGCAAGGATCGCCTCCTCTTGGGCGGGGTAAAGCTCGACGCCCTTATCGCTGAGATAAGCGAGAAAACGGTCCAGCAGGTCTCCGCTGTCGAGCTTTTGTCCGGCTCCAGGCAGGTAACGCAGGAGCGGGAAATCACTTGTAGATTTGGCATCGGAAGGCGGCATATGACCGATAGCTATATGCGCATCTGCCCGGCTTGGCTAGAGCCATTATTCTCCGAGGTGGTGTTAGTGAGACTTTCAGCGTATAGTCCCCACGGCCCCGACGATGCCTCAACCCTTTCCTAGACCCCAAAACCAGAGATTACGAGATTACGTGAAAAAATTTGTTAAATTCCTGAAGAATTTCAGTGGACCTGCGCCTCTTGACGAAGCCGGTGCGACACTCCAAGCCAGCACCGACTTCCCTGAGCTGGGCCTGATCGAACCCCTGCTGCGAGCTGTCGCTGAGCAGGGTTATACGCAGCCAACGCCAATCCAAGTCGCGGCCATTCCCTACGTCCTCCACGGCAGAGACCTGCTTGGCTGTGCGCAGACCGGCACCGGTAAAACCGCTGCCTTTGCTTTGCCGATCCTACAACGCCTGGCACTAGGTGAAGGTCGAGGCCGCGGCATCCGTGCGCTTATCTTGACGCCAACCCGCGAATTAGCCCTACAGATCGAGGAGAGCTTCAAGGACTACGGACGCTACCTAAGTCTGAAGTCAGCTCTAGTCTACGGCGGCGTCGGCATCGAACCACAACGCCGCGCACTTGCTGCCCGCCCAGACATCGTCATCGCGACGCCCGGCCGTTTGCTTGATTTGATGGGTCAAGGCTGCGTCAAGCTCGACGCGCTAGAAATCTTCGTCCTCGATGAAGCCGACCGGATGCTAGATATGGGCTTCATTCACGATGTTAAGCGCGTCATCTCGGCACTGCCAAAGGAACGCCAAAACCTGCTGTTTTCTGCGACGATGCCGGCCGAGATCCAAGAGCTCACCAAGCGCATCTTGCACGATCCAGCCAAGGTCGAAGTGACGCCGGTATCATCAACCGCTGAACGCATCGACCAAGCGGTCTACTATGTCGATCGACCAAACAAGCGCTTTTTGCTTATGCACGTCCTTGGGGACGACGCCGTTAAGCGCGCCCTGGTCTTCACCCGTACCAAGGCGATCGCCAACCGCGTCGCAGGTTACCTCAACGACAACGGCGTCACCGCCGAGGCTATCCACGGCAACAAGTCGCAAAGCGCTCGCCAACGGGCCCTAACCAACTTCAAGTCGGGCACGACACGCATCTTAGTCGCCAGCGATCTGGCAGCGCGCGGTATCGATATCGACGAGGTCACTCACGTCATCAACTATGACGTACCAAATGTTGCGGAAACCTACGTTCACCGCATCGGCCGCACCGGTCGGGCAGCGGCCTCTGGTATCGCCGTATCGTTTTGCGATCCCGAGGAGAAGAGCTTCATTATCGGGATCGAGCGCTTGATCCGCAAAAAAATCCCGGTCGTCGAGGGTCACCCGTTTCCCATGACTGGCAAGCCAGATGACTCGCCCCAAGCCGCGCCGTCAGGCCGTAGTGGCGGCGGCGGCAGGCGGCCGCAGCGCTCTGCAGGTCCGGGAGGACGGCCGCAAGGCTCCGGTGGCCAGCGCCGGAGCCGAGGCGGGCAGCAAGGTGGGCGGCCGCAGGGCGCGCCTGGCGGTTCAAATTCAAATAAAGTTTAGGCCACTCGGGTCTATGCCGAGCGAGCTCAAGCCGCCTAGCACTAGGCTGCCTGGGCTCGTCTTTTTACGACCACGTGTTTGGCATGAAGCAGCCAGTGCCGGTTTAGGGCCTGCTGCAGATAAACCACGGCTAGTGGTGGAATGATCGCCAGCGCTGTCGCCAGTGCCGGAGACGTATACTGATACTTGTTTTGCGCCTCCATGGCTCGCACCTGTTTCGCCAAGCGATACGTTAGGTACAAGTGCAGGATTGGCACCACGGCAAGAAGGGCATGCCAGATATTGACCTTTTTGCTGTCCGCCATGCTGTGGGTGTGAAATAGCATCTCTTTTTGCACTGAGGCGAACCAAATTGGCCAGTAAATTCCGATTGATAGCGTCACTCCGGCCAAGCCGCTCATCCACGGGCTACGAATCTGACCGAGGCGCAAGCGAGTGCGCGCCAAGAAGTATTCTTGCAACACCGCCTTTTTGGCATGTGATGCTGCTGCAGCCGACGTCGCCCTGGTGGACGTTTTCAAGACGCTCTCAGACGGCACCGACATGGGGTGTTGCGGCGCAGTCAGCGGCCTCTTGAAGGTGACTTGCGGCCTCTTGAAGGTGACTTGTGGGCTCTTAGCGATGACTTGCGGGCTCTTGGCGATGACTTGCGGGCTCTTGGCCCCGTGCACAAGGGTCGGGACCGCTTGGCTACCGACTTTTTTTGCCATCACCTTCGGTTGCACCTGGGGGGCCTGCTGGACGGAGCCGATGCTGGCCAAATAAATTTCCGACAGGTCGCGTAGTGGGTACCACTGCGAAAAGCCCTTGCGACTGACCAAAAGCGGCTTGCCTGAGGCAAGCACCGGCGCGCGATTGAAGGTCTCCGCAGCGGTAAGCGGGCCGTTCAGGCTGCCGTCTTCATAAACATACCAGCCGTCGGGCCAAGCCTGTCCTGACCTGGAAGTTGGCAGGGGGTCCTGGGTCGGGGGGATTTGGCCCACGGTGGCACTCCTTGGTCGGATGGTTGCTCCTAGTATAACAAAGGGCTTGGGTGAGCGTATACTTTAGCTAGCTTGTTACGTGGCACGCTGCCGCTTTCACATAGCCAAAGGGGAGACTAGACCATGGATCTGCAAGAGTTTTGTAAACAACTGCAGGCTGGACAGTTTCCGCTCAGGTGGCCTGGGCACTGGTGCAGCGGGGCTTGGCTTCCGGGCAAAACCAGCGGCGTGCAAAAGAGTTCGTTCAATCCCAACACCGGGTCAAAACTTATCGATGTTTATGTCGATAAAGATGCGGTGCAACACATCGTCGATCAAGCCTACAAGTCGCGCGCTGCGCTTGCGGCGGTACCGGTCAGCCAAAGGCTTGATGTTCTTAAACGCTTTCGTCAGGCTTTGGTCGACTACCAACAGCCGGCAGAGCTGATCCTTCGCCTCGAAGCAGGCAAGCCCAGTTGGGAGGCAAGGCAAGACATCGCCAGTGCCGTAGCCTACCTAGATTGGGTGGTGAACCACGGTGACGAGGTCCTCCAGACGCTGACCGCCCCTTGCATCATGGGTCAGCAGCAAGGCGGTAAAGTCCAGCTGATACCGATCGGCGTCACCGCGGCCTATCTGGCCTTCTCCACGCCGATCACCAATTTCGTCGTCTACTTCGCGGCCTCGATGCTCGCCGGCTGTCCACTGATCTTAAATTCTTCGTCTCACGCCCTGCTCAGCTCGATGCTGATCGCCCTACTCAGCCAAGAGCAAGATCTATTGCCGGGGATGCTCAGCGTCGTCTTTGGCAACTTTAGTAGCTTTAAACACCTGCTCGTTGATAAACGCATCGCCGCGATCCTCTACACCGGCTCGCGCGAGCACTGCGACGTGGTCCGCGCCGAGTCGCGCCAGCACCTGGGCCGCCAACTCGTCCTGCAGTCGGGTGGCAAAAATGCCGTCATCGTCCACTCCTCGGCGAATCTCCAAGAGGCGGTGCAATGTGTCGTCTACGGCGCCCTGGTTAGCGCCGGCCAGCGCTGCACCTCGACCAGTCGCGTCTTTGTCTACCGCTCAATGTTACCCGCATTCCGTGAAGAATTACTGAAGGCCCTTCGCTCGGTGAAAGTCGGGCGTACCGATACCGACACCCTAGGAGACGGTAAGCAAGGCCCATTCATGGGTCCACTCTACTCGGCGAAGGCCGTCGAAAAGTACCTGCGCTTTCAAACCATGGCCAATCGCGAGGCCGAAACCCTACTGTGGGGGCGCGCCGTCGATGGCCTTGCCGGCGGCTATTTTGTGACGCCGAGCGTCCATTATGTCAAACACTTCGACAATACGACCGCCTACCAAGGCAATGTGTTGTTTTCTCCCAACATCGCCATCTACGACTATGACGTCCTAGACACGGCCATTGAGCAAATCAACACCACCGATGCCGCTTTTGCCGTCTCCTTTGTCGGCGATCCTGAGGTCCTCAAAGCCAGACGCTCGCTGTTTTTGGCGCCAAACCTCATGTGCAATATGCCGACGGTCGAAATGCAGGTCACCTTGCCCCTGGCTGGGCGCCTGCAAAGTGGTCACCACCGTTACCACGGCCCGGGTGTCGCGCTCTATTTATGCTTTCCCCAGGTTTTGACCCAAGATACGGCGTCCGAACAGTTGATTAGATCTTGGCCTTGGCCACGATATTGATTAACGTTCGAGGCGCAATTAACGCCGCTGACGAGGGGAAAAAACATGTCTGGGACCGAACAAACCGTGCTGCAAAAGGCCGCCTATTGGTCCACGTCCGCCGACTTTGACCCGGCGACTAGGCAGGAGATTGCGGCGCTGATCGCCCAAGGCAACACCAAGGAGCTCACCGAGCGTTTCTATCGTGACCTGGAGTTCGGCACCGGTGGACTGCGTGGGATCCTCGGCGCCGGCACCAATCGCATGAACATCTTTAACGTCCGCAAAGCCACCTCCGCGCTGGCCACCCATCTTAAGGCCGCCTTTCCCGGCGAGACCCTGACGGTGGCTATTTCGCACGATTCGCGGCACTTTTCTCGCGACTTTGCCAAGGCCACTGCCGAAATCCTGGCCGGCCAGGGGATCCGCTCGATCTTGACCAAAGCGCTAAGACCGGTACCCATGCTGTCCTTCATGACCAGGCACTACTCCTGTCATGCCGGTGTCTGCGTTACGGCCAGCCACAATCCACCGGAATACAACGGCTACAAAGTCTACTGGCAAAATGGTGGCCAACTCGTCCCGCCGCATGACCACGAGATCATCAAGGCCTACGGCGCCATCGATGGCTATAGCAATCTCAAGGCCGTCCCTTACGCCGAGATCCTCGCCACCGGCCAAGCCAAAGAAGTCGGCGATGAGTTTGACGAAGCCTACTTCGCCCGCGTCAAAGCCCTATCTATGCATAGTGAGGGACGCCAGGGCTTCAAGATCGTCTATTCACCGCTGCACGGAGCAGGTCGCTATCCTGTCACCGAGATGCTCAAGCGCTTTGGCTTCACCGATGTCACGGTGGTCCCCGAGCAAGAGCAGCCAGACGGCGCCTTTCCAACGGTCAAATCGCCCAATCCAGAGAATCCTTCGGCCATGGACATGGCACGCGCTTTAGGCAGGCAATTAGGTGCGGACCTTATCTTGGCCACGGACCCCGACTGCGACCGCATCGGCATGGAGATCCTCGTCGATGGGCGCTACGTCCGCCCCAACGGCAATCAGATCGGCTGCTTGCTCAATGACTATGTGCTGAAGTCTCTCACCGCCCTCAAGCGCATGCCGCCCTCTCCCCTGGTGGTGAAAACCGTCGTCACCACCGATCTCCAATCTGATTTAGCAGAAGAATACGGGGCGACGTGCGAAGAGACGCTGACCGGCTTCAAATGGATCTGCAATCAGATCGATGGCTATGAAACCGGCCGCCTCAAGCCCTACCGCAAATTCGTCTGCGGCGGCGAGGAGAGCTACGGCTTCCTCATGGATTCCTTCGTGCGCGACAAAGATGCGGTCATCTCGTGCTGCTTGGCAGCCGAAATGGTGGCTTACTACAAAGCACAAGGGTCCTCGGTGGTCGCTGCGCTCGACGGCATCTTCTCGAGGCACGGGGTTTATCATGAGACTCTGGCCGATATCACCCTCCCAGGCAAAGAAGGCGCCGAGAAAATCGCTGCCATGATGGCCGGACTGCGGCGTCAGCCACCGCGGGAAATCGATGGAATGCCAGTACAAAAGCTCAGGGATTTCGATAAGCGCCAAGACTTCCAAGCGACTCAGGGCGACTTCAAAGCCGCCGAGAGCATACCACTCCCCCAGTCTAACGTGTTACAATTTATACTGAATGACGGTACCAAGATCAGCGTTAGGCCATCGGGCACCGAGCCCAAGATCAAGTTCTACGTCTCCGTAAAAGACCTTTCTGGCAAAGGCAAAAGCGGAGCCGCATTGAACGAGGTTAAAGCACGGTGTGAAGCGCGGGCAAAACGCATCGAGGATATCTTCGTGGCTATGGCCCGAGGCTAGGTGCAAAGCGTAGGACAGGTGGTCCGGCGGCACTATCTTAGCCGGCCGCTCCTCCATGGGAAAGGAATCCCAGCGTGCGCCTGCCTCACTTTGCCGCCCTGTTCATCGCCTGGTCCACCCTGAGCCAGACTGGTTTCGCTTACGAAAAGGCCACCGAAGGTTCGGAGGTGGTGATGGATAAGCTGTATCCGAAAAAGAGGTCGGTCGAACTCGACCTCAGACTCGGCTACTTTCTCACCTCATCCTATCTGAACTCCTTTTTGGCGAACGCCGCCTTGACCTACTTCTGGTCGGAGAATTGGGGCTTCAGCCTCGAAGGCAATTTCGTCGTAAATTCAGACAAAGACGAACGCGGCTGCATCGAAACCTTCTACAATGACCCAAACAAGGTGGTCACTGCGCCCTGCTCATCCAAAGGCGGCTCGCTTGCCGACGATCCCCAGGGTGATGCGAACTATGGACCGGCTTACGTGCCGATTCGCAAGCTCAACTACATCCTCACCGGCAACTTTGTCTGGAACCCGATCTATGGCAAACAGATCTTGCTTCTGTCTGCCACCAACTACTTCGATATGTATCTCACCTTCGGTGGTGGCGTGGCCATGTCGGACTTCTATCCAGAGCGACGAACCCTCTTAAATGACGCCACTAAATCGTCTAGAGCCGGTGACTTCTGCGTTAAATCCGTTGCCGCCAAGAAGGGTTGCGACCCCACCAAGAACCCTGGCACGACCGACATTAGCCAGACAGGGACTGACGCAAGGCCGATACCACAGGCGGAAACGACGCCGCTGATCCATTTGGCGATCGGTCAGCGCTTTCACTTCTTAAAGCACTTTATCCTCGATGCCTCGATTGAAGACTACGCCTTGATCGGCACCGAACAAGGCTTTGATAACTTCTTGGTCCTCAGTGGCGGCGTCGGCTACCGCTTCTAAGGCACGATATCGTCAGCACTGAGTCCTGCTCAGAACGGAATATCGTCTAAGCCGGGGGTGTCAGGGCCGCCCATGCCGACGTCGCCCATACCGCCGATGTCGTGGTCATAGCCGCCGCCACCGCCGGTTTGCCCACCAGCGTAGCCACCGCTAGGCCGCTCGCTCCGTGGCGCTGCGCCGCCGGCGCTCGCCCCGGCTCCAGCCCCAGCACCCGCTGCACCGCCGAGAAACTGCACATTTTGCGCCACGATTTCCGTCGTGTAACGCTTCTGACCCTGCTTATCCTCCCACGCGCGCGTGGCGAGACGACCCTCGACCAGGACGCTGCGGCCCTTGGCTAGGTATTTGGAGCAGTTTTCCGCCTGCTTGCCCCAAACGACGACGCGGTGCCACTCGGTGAATTCCTGACGCTGGCCATCCGGAGCTGTCCGGTAATCGGTCGTGGCGATTCGCAAAGTCGCAACCGCCATTTGGCTCTGCGTAAAGCGCAGTTCTGGATCCTGGCCCAGATTTCCCATAATGGTCACTCGGTTTAAAGACGCCATAGCGTAGCCTCGCCCTTTCCTGCCTCTTCGGGCAGATATACTCTGATCCAAGCCAAACATGGGCCTAACATATAACCCATAGCCCCGCCGCAGGTCCTAAGCCTAGTGACCTGGTGGTCTCTCCCTGCAACGGTCTTGATTTAATACCGGACGCCGATCAGCCGGAACAAGGTGTTTTTAGCATTTGCCGCCGCTGTCTGGCCGTGACATTCTAACCGTCGATTATCATATGTAGGAATTATCTATGCACGCTAGGACTACCAAGGACTCCGTGGCCAGCCCCCGCGCCTCGCGCCACACCCGGCTAGGCTGGTCTTTGCTGGCCATGTGCCTGTGCCTGTTTGCCTGCAGGGTCAAGGAGAAATTCCCACCCCTCGGCACCACCATCGCCAGTCCGGTCGATATCGCCACCAGCGACGACGGCAAGCATTTCTTCGTCCTAAACTCAGACTTCGACAACACCTACGACGTCGGCTCAGTGCTGATCCTAGACCGCGATGGCCACAAGCTCAATGCCATCGAAGTACCGCGCATGGGACGCTCGCTTGCCTTGCTCGGTAACACCTTGATGGTAACCGTTGACTACCAAAAAGAGTCTACCAACAATAACTATCCACCGCACGTCATGCTGTTCGACGTCAGCGATCCTGAGCACCCACAAAAGAAGCAGGACTGGGTTCTCGATTGCAGCCCGATCAACGGCGTCATGCATGCACCATACATCGCCGTATCGTGCGCCAACGGCACTCTGATGGTCGGCAACTTAACCACGGACTTGAGCCAAGCGACGCTATTTAAAGTACGCCAGTACAATGCTAGCTTCCGCGCACTGTATATCGACACCAAACAAAATCTCCTCCTCGGCTTCCCCACCGATCTCGGCAGACCCGAGCACAGCGATGCCGAATTGGTCGATAATACGTCCTATACCACCGATCGTTCGCCGATCGGCACGCCAGGCGCCAACGAAGTGCCTGATCAAATGGAGAACAGCCCACGCCAACAAGCCAACCTAGCACAGCGGCAAAGCTTCCAATTCTTCGCCTATGATCTAGCTAAAGAAGGCCAAAGCCCCGCACCGAACTGTCCGGCGAGCACGACCACACCTGGCTGCATCTTTCCCTACCGCGAAGGGAGCGACCCCGTGGTGCAAGGCGAGATGCGCTGGATCTACTTCAACCTCAATAACTTCGACGGGGCTCCGGATCAAAGCGATCACTTCAACGATCCGGCTTTCAAGTTTTACCGCACCAACTTCTACGCGGCACAACCCGACCCAGACAACAGCGACGTCTTTTATCTCTCGCACCGCGGTAGTCCCGACCGCAGTCGTTGGGCCAACCAGATCGTCCGGGTCACCATGAAGGGCGATCTGCACAGCAAACTTGCTCAAGGTGGCGTCACCTACACCTCTCCGACCACGGCCTCGACGATGAGCTTTGAGCGCGTCTATGGCTTTAAGGGCGCGGAAGCCACCAGGTTCGTGTACCCCAGCGACTTCCGTGTCCGCCGCGTCAACGGTCTAAAAACCATCGTCGTCAACAACAGCCGCGATCTGGTCAACTGGGTGCGCAGCGACAGCTACTTTTCACTTGGCGCGCAAGTCATCGATCAGCCCGATTGGTTTGCCGAACAAGTCGGTGGCCTATCCCCGCAAGACGATATCCGCAGTTACAATCAGGTCGTCCTCAACGCCGATGGGCGCGGCGCCTCGTGCTCCTATTATGGCAACTCGGTGGTGATCTTCGATGTCGTCCCTGGTGTTGGCTTCAACATCGTCAACCCGGTGAAGTGAGGCCGGTCCATGTTCTTAAAAAAGATCATCATCGCTGGTTTCAAGTCGTTTGCCGATAAAATCGTCATCAACTTCGACACCGGTATCACCGGTATCGTCGGACCAAACGGCTCCGGCAAGAGCAATGTCATCGATGCCGTCCGTTGGGTGATGGGCGAACAAAACGCCAAAAACCTGCGCGGAGAAAAGGCGACCGACATCATCTTCGCCGGCTCTGAAAAGCGTAAAGCGCTCGGCATGGCCGAGGTGTCGCTGGTCTTTGACAACTCCGACGATGATCCGATCTGCCCGGCCGAGTATCGCCATGAGAGTGAGATCGCCCTAACCCGCCGCCTCTATGCCGACGGCCAGCGCGAGTACATGATCAACAAAAAGCCATGCCGACTCAAAGACATCGTCGGCTTCTTCTCGAGCACCGGACTAGGCGGCCGCAGCTACTCGATGATCCAACAGGGCCAGGTCGACCGAATCCTCAACGCCAAGCCAGAAGATGTCCGCGAGATCCTCGAAGAGGCTGCCGGCACCACGGTCTACAAGCGTCGGCAACAAGAAGCCCAGAAGAAGCTCGAACAGACCACCCTCAACCTATCGCGCATCGACGACATCCTCACCGAGGTGCAAAAGCAACTCGATGCCCTTGAAACCCAGGTCGATAAGGCCAAGGAGTTTACCAGTCTTAGCGACAAGCTGAAGGCCGAGGAGACGAGTCTACTCGCCCATAACTTTCACCACTTCGTCGAGCAACAAACAAGACTGCAGTTGCAGCGCGATACGACCCTCGCCACCGAAGCGGAAACGCTCAGCCAAGTGTCGAGTCTCGAGGCCCGCTTAGTCGACCTGCAAGGTCAACTCGACGAGGCGGACCCCGATATCCAACTGCTGCAAGAAAAGATCGCCTCGGCGCGCGAACAAATCGCCCGCGGCGAGTCCACCTTAAAAAGTGCGACCGAACGCGTCGATGGCGGCACCAGGCGGCTCAGCGCGATCGCTGAGGAACTCTCGGAAGACGACGCCAATCTCAAAGTGCTCGAAGGCCAGGTCGACGGCGCCTTGCGTTCGATGGCTCAGGCGGAACAGATCGCCAAGGAGCTCACCGAAGCCATCGCCAACTTCGAGTACGAGGTCGAGGCCGCAAGTGAGGCATCACAGGTCTATGAAGGGCGCATGGAGGAGTTTGACGACGAGATTCGCAACGTCGAGCGCCTTATTGAGAGCAATAAATTCCGCACCGAACAAGTCGATAAAGAACTGACTAGGGCCGCCCAGGAAGCGGCTCAGGAAGAACAGCGCTGCGTCGCGCTGCGCAGTGAACTAAGCGCCACCACGGTCGAGTTACATGCCGCTGAGCAGCGCGCCGGGGCGACCCAGGCCGGCCTCGATCAGGAGATCAGAGACAAGCACGACCGCGAGGCCACCGTTGCCGAGTGCTACCGCCAGATCAAGGCGGCCAATGCTAAGCGCGATGAACTGCGGGAGGCCTACCACGCAGCAAAAGGCCGTTACACTTCCCTATCCGAAATCGAGGACGGAACGACCGACCTCACCGCATCCATTGCAACACTAAAGCAACAAGGTCCGCAGTTTGCGTCGCTGGTCAACGGCATGCTGACGGACTTCATCGGCTTTGGTGCGGCGTCGAGCGAGTTACCACCGAAGGCGGCAGCAGCATTTGAACGCTGGGCAGAACGCCTAGTCGTCTCGGGGCTCGATCAGTTTAATTCGCTGGTGCGCTTAGCCGGTCAGCACGGTGCTGGCGCCCTTCCCGTCTGTGTCTTGTCGCAAGCGGAAAGGGTCGATCAAGACGCGGTTGCCAAGTGGGCCGACGACAACAGCGCCGAGCCGCTTAGAAGATATCTGAAGGTGGAGCGCGAGCTACCTGGTATCGCGACCCTCCTCGACCGTCTTTATTTGTTGCCTGCCCTGCATTTGGGACCAGAGGAGTTAGCCGGACTTCCCCGCGGCATCTTGCTGTTTACCGCTCAGGGCGTTTGCTACGGCGGCCACGGTGAATTCATCGTCGGCGGGAAAGCCGCCGCTGGCCTCCTAAGTCGCAAGACTGAACTGGAAGGCCTCGCCGGCCAACTGAAGCTTTTGGAGGGAGAGCTGAGTCGGGCCCAGGCGCAAATCGATGAGCTCGAGTTCCGTATCAATACCGATCGGCAGGTCATTGCCGAGATCGATGCCAAGCTGCAGCAGCAAAACCGCGGCGTCCTCGAAGTGATGTCTGCACTGCAAGCCGTGCAGCAGCTGTTTGATCGCAAGCAAGAGCTCATTCAAGCTGCGGAAACCGCCTTGGCGCAGCATCAAGCCACCGGACACCGCCTCGGCGAAGAACGTGAATCCCTTGCCGCCAGCCGTGCCTCGCTCACCCGCGAGCTGGCCAGTGCCCGCGCTGAGTATTCGAACATCGAGCAAGATGCCGAGGCACTCCTTGAGCGAAAAGAAGAGGTCAAACGCCAACACGACGCCAAGAAGCTGGAGCATGCTCGCTCTGGCGCCCGGGCCCAGGCCCAGCGCGACGGTTACCTCAACTCCAAAGCGCAATTAGAACTCTTACAAAACAAGTTATCGCGTCGCTACGAAGAGCAAAACCGCCTAACCCAGGACATCGATCTGGCCAAGGTGCAGCTAGAGCAAGCCCGCGTTGACATCGAGCGCTACGTACTTGACCGCGACAAGCTGCAAGACGACTTCGCGTCGCGGCGTGAGGCCAATGCGGGCTTGATCGAAGAAACCCGCGTCATCGACAACCGCCTCAGGTCGCTGCGGGAAACCTACAGCGCCATGCAAAAAGGCTTAGCCGAAGGCAACGTGAGCCTTGAGCGCCTGCGGATGGCCATCGCTGGAGTGACTGAGCAAGCCAGCGAAAAGTATCACCTCGACCTACGCACCTTCGCCTTCACTCATGATCCTGACTTCAACCAGGAGAGTCGCTCTAGGTCGGTGTCGCGCCTACGTCAGAAGATCGAATCGATGGGCGGCATCAATATGATGGCGCTTAAAGAATTTGAGGAGAAGACCGAGCGGCGCGACTTTATCACCAAGCAGCGCGACGAGGTCGTCTCAAGCATGGACCTCCTCGCCGCGGCGATCGCCGAAATCGAAGAGACCTCGCTGAAGAAGTTCCTCGAGATCTTTGCCCGCATCAACATGGAATTCGGCGGTCTCTTTCCGATTCTTTTCCCGACTGGCGAAGGGCGCCTCGAACTCACTCATCCCGACAATCCCATGCTAGGCGGCATCGAGATCATCTGCCGCCTGCCAGGCAAAAGCCCCAAGTCGATGACCCTATTCTCCGGCGGCGAGAAGGCGTTGACGGCGATGGCCCTGATCTTCGCCCTGCTCAAGACCAAGCCGACTCCCTATTGCTTCCTCGATGAGGTCGATGCACCACTCGACGAGGCCAACGTCGGGCGGTACAACCGAGTTCTGGAGGCTCTTGCCGACCAATTCCAGTTCATCGTCATCACCCACAACCGCCGCACCATGGAGGTGCTAGACGTCTTGTATGGCATCACCATGCAAGAGCCTGGCGTCTCCAAGGTCGTCGGCGTCGACATGCAAAAGGACCTGCCGCAGCATCTGCGCAAAGCGTTTAAAGAAGAGGGTCCAGCGGTTGCCGGGGGCACTGTACCCGCACGGCAAGTCGAAGGCGCCACCTCTGGGTAGCGGCCGCACTCAAAGCGGTGTGTACGGATCAAAGAACTGGTTGATGCCCGCGGTAAGGCCCTGCCTGTGCGGCCCGGTCAAGCTCCAGGCATAATCAACCCGCAGCATCAGGCGATAGACTTGGGGGACGGCAAAACGCAGCCCGACTCCTGCTGTGGACCTCGCGCTATCTCGTCCATCTGACCAGTTGGCGCCGGCCCCACCGGCATCGACAAAGGCCGCCGTCTGCAGCCAAAGGTGCTGCGCCTTCAGCGCGATGTACCGCAATTCAAAATTTGAAAACGCCGCATGCGTGCCAAAAATCGCGCCATCTGGAAGCCCACGAATCGTATCCAATCCACCAAGAAAATATTCGCTCTGAAGCGATGCAAAGCTCGACTGACCGACCACCGCCCGGATCGCCAGGTTCCAAGATCCGCCGATCATACGATAGTAGTCGGCTTCGCCTTCGACAAAGCTATATGCATGTCCGGACGATACAATTGGTCCCAGTCTCAACTTTGTCCTAAGTCCATCGTACTCGATGTGATCCACTGCAATGCTGTCAAAGAGCAACGTGGGCAAAAGTTTGAACGAAAAGCGCTTGGCCGTGTTTAACGCAATACCGGCTGGCGGCACTCGACTCGTGGTCTTTGTCACGTCCGGGTCAAAAACACTGGGTGCTTCCTGTACGGTCTCTACTTCGCCACCAACCTTCCAGTGGTGGGCGCGTTCGCGTTCATCGGTACTAAGCGGGACGAGCAGCCGGATCCGACTTAAGGTCATATTGGTACTCAGAGCACCAACGACGGTACCACCTCGGTCAATCGCTTGACGGCGCCGAAATTCACGCCAGACTTCACCACCCAGGTAATAGCGATCGGAATCCCCCCTCGGGTCGCGACCATAAAGAATAAACCCAGGTGGCGCGTTGCCATACTGACGTGTCTCAGCGCCAAGCGTAAGCAGCCGACCTAGCGCATGGATATCATATAAACCCAGAACCTTTAGAGGAGTGCCCCCACCATAAGCGCCCCGCACCACCGGAATCATCGTCCAGCGTTCATGAACCTCGACTTGAAGCAGATGCTGGCCGGCTGCCTGCGGGTCAGGGACTACCGAGACTTGGACCGAGGTAAACACCGACGTCGTTACCAGCCTGCTGCGAAGATCAATGAGCTCCTGCTCACTAACATCGGCGGGAAACCGGTAGTCAATATAGCCTTCCAGCCATTTTGGATCGGTGCGGCTAAGCCCAACGAGCTTAAGCCCAGAGACATGTTTAGTGCCGTGCACACTATCCTGAGCATAGGCCGCCTGCACTAAGCACAGAGCCACGATCAGGGATCTCAGCAGCTGCTTAAAGATAACGGTCCTCTGCCAACAAATAGCCGCGAATATAGTCGTGAATCCCTGCTTCAAGAGCAGTCATAGGCGCCTGATAGCCGCCCTTTTCCCGCAGCCTTTGCAGATTCGCTTCGGTAAAATACTGATACTGACCCCGGATCGACTCTGGCATGTCTATATATTCGATCACCGGCGGGTCGATCTCCATTGCGGCAAAAACGCCCCGCGCGACATCGGCAAAACTCCGCGCCTGACCCGAGCCAATATTGTAGAGCCCGGACTGCACATGCTTTGCCTGCGTATAAAAATGCAGCATGACGTCGACGCAATCTTTGACATAAACAAAATCACGCAATTGCCCACCGTCGGCATAGTCCGGCCGATAGGACTTAAACAATTTAATCGCACCACTCTGCTGCACCTGCGGCAAGACCTGAAAGATCACACTCGACTGGCCTCCCTTGTGATACTCCTGCGGGCCATAGACATTGAAGAATTTTAGACCCGCCCAAAGTGGTGGCGCTACGTGCTGGTGCATCGCCCAGTGGTCAAACTTTTGCTTGCTAAACCCGTATGGATTGAGCGGCCGCAGCCTTGGTACAGCGGTCAGTATATCGTGGAAGCCCTGCTCTCCGGCGCCGTACGTCGCCGCCGACGAGGCGTAGATAAACGGCACCCGGTGCTCGGCACAGTAACGCCACAACCGCACCGAGTAGTTGAGGTTGTTGTCGACAAGGTAGTCGACATCGGTCTCGGTGGTCGACGAGCTCGCCCCAAGATGAAACACCGCCTCGATGCGCTCACCGTCAGCGCCGCCCTCAAGCCAAGGTAGCAGGACGTCCTTATGCAAGACCCGCCGAAACGTTCTCTTGTTGATATTGAGCCACTTGCCGCCGTGACCGAGGCGATCGGCAATCAAGATGTCGTCGAACCCGTGCTGATTGAGCCGCCACACTAGGGCGCTGCCGATAAATCCCGCGCCACCCGTCACAACAATCATAGTCTGCTCCTAATGACTCGGAATAATAAGAAGATTCCGGCCCCTTTGTCAAAGTCCTCGCTATCAGGCGCCACGGTCCTGGGGCCAAGCCCTCACGACTCGAACAAAAACCACGTTATCCTTATAGATCCTACCCCATGAGAGGTCGCCACCATGTGTATCTCCGCCTTGATCGAGCCCGATCTACACAAACTCGCCGCGCTGCTAGGTGTCCAGCGGCTGGAAGCCAGCACAGCCGAGCCGCCATGCCGCCGCGTTGAGGCCCATCAATCGGCTTGGATCATCCGCCAGGCCGGTGCTGGTCGCCTGATCGCCGAATCCATGTCCTTTAACCCTTACGTCGTGCGGCGCAGCAGCATCGGCGGAGACATGTGGGCGAGCTCGCTGCTTGCCAATAATCATGGTCTCATCGTCCTTCGCGGCTTTTCTGACTGGATGAACGCGCGGACCATGGTCGAAGGCGGCGTGATCCACCTACACGAGGCCAATTGCGCCTACAATCGCAGCCAAAGCCAGTACGGTTCGGCGCATGGGCGAGAAGGTCGTCAGCTCTTAGTCAACTTCACCCCTCGCGCACCCCTGCTCGTGCCAGTGCTCTTTGACCAGGCCAGGCCGCAGGTGGTAGGACAGGAATCACGCAAGGAGTTTGTCATGATATCCGACCAACCAGCGCCGCCGTTTGACCAACTCGGCCTAAACCAAGCACCGCTAGGGCTCGACCGTCACATGGCACTAGAATGGCTCTTTGCCGCCGATCTTGACCCGGAGATCGACGACTGCGCGGCGCTCCTAGACGATTGCAGCGTGCCAGTTTGCGCCCTAGCCCTATATAAATCTGCCTGATCATAGATTGGTGACCCGCCGTGACCGTACTCCCAAAGCGCTTGTTTATTGTCGATACCATGGCGCTATTTTTTCGCAGCTTCTATGCCCTTGGCCGTAGTTCCCTGGCGACCAGCCAAGGTCAGCCCACCGGTGCCGTCTATGGCACGGCGATGTTTATGAATAAATTGCTCAGCGAGCAGCGACCCGACTTTCTCGTGGCGGTCTGCGACACGCCAGAACCAACCTTTCGTCACGCAATGTTTCCCGCTTACAAGGCCCATCGCGACGCCATGCCAAGCGATCTCGAAGCCCAACTACCTTGGTGCTATGAGCTGCTTACTCACTTTCGCTGCCCGGTGCTACGTCAGCCAGGGATCGAAGCCGACGATTTTGTCGGTACTCTGGTCCGCCGCTACGCCGGCCCGGATCTTGAAGTCTACATCATTTCCGGCGACAAAGACTTTATGCAGCTGATCGGCGATCACAGCTTTATGCTCGCGCCGAAAAAGAATGAAGAAGCCCTGCTTATCAATCGAGCTGCCGTTAAAGAAAAATTCGACTGCACACCGGAACAGGTCGTCGACGCCCTGGCATTGATTGGCGACACTGCTGATAACATCCCCGGAGTGCATGGCATCGGCGAAAAGGGTGCAGCCAAGCTGATCGGATCCTATGGCTCGCTCGAAGGCATCTACCAGCACCTCGTAGACCTCACGCCGAAACTGCGCGCCAGCCT
>Ga0315291_10001244_pt1 | contig 34081 bp, 28 predicted proteins | sample YL17G12_20_MG_FD_203070 | JGI IMG/M metagenome (GOLD analysis project Ga0315291, IMG submission 203070) | Sediment microbial communities from Yellowstone Lake, YNP, Wyoming, USA - YL17G12_20 | ecosystem: Environmental > Aquatic > Freshwater > Lake > Sediment | place: USA: Wyoming | collected...
CACCTCTCTCCTTGTTACCAGGCTGACGTGCCTCTTCATGGTCCCTCCTCGCGTTATCTGCCTGGTAACATTCTAGTGAGGCAACGACCCCCCTTGGGTAACATTTTTGATGAGTCAATGCGGACGGGAATTCTAATTGTCGCTGATCACACTGTCGTCCTTTGGAATCTTCAGCCCGCTCCCGCATGACCTGCTGTGCCTTGTCGAAAAGGATCTGTGAAACTATCGGTTCGTGTTTCCCCTCGTGAAGGACGCCCTGCCAGCGAAGCTTGCCTATGTAGAGCGGGTTTCTTAGAATGTGAAGCACGACCCGCTTGTCCCACTTTTTGCCGCTGCGCTTGCGGTGTCCTGCGTCGTTGAGCTTTCTGGAGATCGTTACGGCTCCTTCACGTCCGAACGCATACATCTTAAACATCTTCCTGACGATGGTGGCCTCTTCCTCGCAAATCACAAGACCCTTCTCCGGATCAAGCCCGTACCCATATGGAACCACGCCCCCGACCCACCTGCCGCCCTTTGCCTTCTTCTCCATACCGACCTTGGTCCGTTCCACGATCGTGGCATGCTCAAACTCTGCAAAAACACCAAGCATCTGGAGCATCATCTTCCCGGCGGCGGTCGCAGTGTCAAACGGCTCTGTGGCGCTCTTGAAAGTCACCTCGTACTTGGTGAGCTCATCGACAATTTGTGCAAGGTCTCGGACTTTGCGAGAGAGACGGTCCACACGGAAGACAAGGAGGATATCGAATGACTGTGCCTCTGCCTCGTAGAGCATTTCCTCCAGGTCAGGGCGATTCATGTGTGTCCCGCTCTCGGTGTCGCGGAAGACCTTGAAGAGCCTCCAATCGTCCCCGTACTGACTCTGGCAGTAAGCCCGGCGGCGGTCGTCCTGTGCTTCAAGCGAGTATTTCTGGTGGTCCTCGTCCGTGCTGATTCGGGTGTAAAAGGCGACCCTGGGTAGTCTTTTGGCCTGTTCTAGCTTGCTGTTATCATGCATGTTATGGAGTTTTCCCCTTTCATGAGTTACGCTTCTTCGGCGGCCCTAGTCAAGCGAATCTTCGGCGCTTTCGTTGAGCATTCGATGTGGCGTCCTCTAAAGACAAAGGCCGCTAAGACGGATAGGAGGGGACCGCTTTGCCGAGGATTGCGGGCAGGTCAGAGCGCTCCGGGGGAGTCGGACAGGCACTCGCGCGATTGAGGTCTTGACAAAAATCTCAACTTCACATATCTGTTATTAGCGGACGAGCGCGGCTGTCTGTGGTGTTCTGGTGATTTCACTGAGCATGTGGCAGCTGAGCTCGTTTTGTTTTAGCTGGCTAAGGCACTGACGCGACGCCCGCGGCACAGCTGCAAACAAGGTGAACATAGGGGGAGAGCTGCAAAGGGAGATGATGAGCCATGGCTAACGAATACTCACCCAAGCTATTTCTTCGACTGGCAAAGAACGAATTGCTGCGACAGTATTTTGCGAGATTCAAAGAGCTTGATCACATCGAGTGGGACAGAGTTGAGGAGACAGCGGTCGATCCTATCTACGATGCGTGGCAGACTCTAGCGGAACAGGTACAAGTGGAAATCGAAAGCGACTTGCGTGAGATTTTTGATCTGGCGTCTGCTGAGGGCACACGAACAATGATCGAGGAGGGCGGCTTCCACGGGATTGATCTCAGGGCTGAGCTTGACTCCCAAGATGGATTTGTGAATAAGGCGTTCTGCATTTTTCTCAATCACAGAAAAATCTTCAAGGTGGCTCACCTTCTCGACCACACAGACCGTCTCGGCCACCGCTACTGGCGGAAACGGAAAGACATGCCCAGGAAGGAACCGGACTTGTCGTCTGAGGCAATCGAGCAGTTAGCAGGCGCCATTTCCGCATACTACCGAGAGAGGGAGGGACGAGGAAGACATTGTCATGTAGACAAGTACCTCCGTGGAAGTCGGTATCATTATTTCTTTGTTTACCCGCAGGACTACACGGACACCTTCATCGGCTACAACGAAGCCGGTCGATTCGAGCGACGCCTTCAGAATCCCGCCTTTGAGATCATCTTTGTATATGACCCAGTGGAAGGTAGTCTCGACCTTTATGCGCGTGGCGATAGGAGAACCAAGCAACACCTCCAAGATCTTTTCGGTCGTACGATTCTGCACGAAGAACTTGGCGAGGAAGATAGAAGGTCAAGTCCCTACGAGCTCAACGTTCTTAAGCGACGGGATTTCGTATTCCCCACAGATCCTAAGGACCGCATAGTCGGGGTGAAGGTGAAAGAGTTGCGACTCTCGATGCTGGGGAGCCCACATCGGCGAATCACCTTCGAAGTTGGACCCAAGGAACCGAAAGACGAAATCTATGATCTGATCGACAGGGCTCTCAACAAGGAAAGCCTCCCACTGTCGGTGTTCAACGTGACCTCAGCTGTAATACAGATGCAGTTCGATAATTCCGGTGGCGAGGGTCGGTCCACAAAGACAGTGTCTTTTAGAATCTCATTTCCTGATTCGTGCAATCTCAGAGACGAACCTGAACACCTGATTGCAAAAGGATATCTGAAAACATGGGAGATAGAACGTGGATGATTGCCTTCAGATAATCTGGGAACGTGCTGACATTGAAGAACCGCGATTCTCGGGAGATGAGGCCAGCAAATGGGACAGCAGCGTCGCTGCCGGTCTCATTCGAGCGGGGCTCTTACGCCTGGCTGATAATGCCACAACCGTCGTTTGCGACGCCTGCGAGGATGGCCATGTGGAAGAGGTCGTTTACATCCGGAGTCCTCGAGGAACGTCGTCACGGGCATATATACATTGCCCGCAAAATGGACGCGTGGAAGTTCCATTGCAGCGGCTGAAGCAGTGGGTGATCAATTTTGAAGGGCTTGCTGCCGCAATAGCTACAGGGTTGGACCTTGCTGGTGCGGTTGAGGAAATTGTGGCCGGACACACCTGGTTCCTTGGAAAGGCTACGATCGCAGGCCGCGTGCGTGAATTCTTCCTTGCACGAGGCCTTACCTGGATCGATGCTGAGAAAACGCTCGGTGAGAGCGCAAGACTCAATGCAGCCAGCGCAGCGGTAGTGTTCGTGCCGGGCAAAGTCCCTGCGGACAAAGTTTGGCGTGGTGCCCGGCCCGCAGCGGTTCCTCTTGGAGTCATCGCCAGATTGAAAGGCGCGAGACTGTCTATAGATCGGGTCCACCTGGAGGGCCTTCTACTTGTTGGGAAACGAAAGACCAAGATTACTCCAACTGTCTCTTTTCCTACGCCTGCGGGTACGATTTGGAAAGACGTCTGGATTACAATGTTCGAATCTGAAATCAAAGTACAAGCTAGAGGAAGGAGCAGAAGCTATACCTTCCAAGAAGCTGGCTTTGAGGAAAAGCGACGAGGGAATATTCCGGACATGGTGTGGAAGGTTCTGGAGGGCTTTGCCAAGCGGGGAGGAATCCTACTCCCGAACGATCAAATCCTGAGCCGTGAAATGCGCACTAGCGTCAGGCAGTATGTGTCGATATTGCGCCAGCGGCTACAGGCTTTCATTCCGAATATCGAAGGAGATCCCGTGCCCTTCGACAAGTTCCATAGATGCTACAAGGTCGCCTTTCAGATCTCCACCCTGGAGACTATCCAGTTTCCTACACCGGGCGGAACAACCTGGGCCGATGTTTCAATCATTGAAGTGAAACCTGCTGAGATTTGTATCTTGGTGAAATCAACGGAGAGATTCGCCGCTCCTACCTACGACGAAGAGGGAGACGATTTCGACAGTCAGGAGGTCGCCGAACAAGAAACAGAGGTGGAACGCACGTACCATCTCGAGACGCTTGGGTTGACCGATGAGGAAGGCAGACCCAATCGTCGAGGAATCGCGCTCCTGGCCCTCCTTCAGAATGGAGGAACCATCCAGCGCTGTGAGAACGACAAAGCGATGCTGGAGTTGGGAGGAGTGCTCCGTAAACTGATGGACCTTGACGCTCCGGCCTTCAAGTTCGACCGATCACATGAAAAGTGGGTCGCCAAGTTTGATGCCTCAAGCAAGGTTATCCCTTCACGGTAATTTCTGACCATCCATTTCTGACGCGACTCCTCTTTTCAATCATCTCTGAGGAATTCTCATAACCTCTTGTCAGTCCTACCGTAGCAACTACCCCAGCTGCTCATAGACCCCGCAAAATAGTCCTCACCGTGATTTCTTACCAAAGCCCAGTATGGGCTTTAAGAACAATGAACGAAAACAGCTTGAGAAGGAACTCAGGACCGAACGCTACCAAGAGTTGCTCCGTAGACTTCAAGAAAAAGAGTCCTTGTTTCAGTGTTTCCTTGACTGGAACGATGTGGTCGCGTTCATGCGTCGCGGTACGTCGCAGGACCCGCAGAAAGACGAGATACTAGTCCCCATCTTCAAAGCCCACCGTGAGGACCAGGATCAGCGTTGGCGGACGATTCTGTTGGTCATCTTCTGGCCCGCTCTCGAATCCATCCATTGGAAGAAACGAGGTTGGGACCAGGACCAGGATGAGCGCTGGCAGAATATCGTCTGGACCTTCCTCCAGGTGATATGCCGGGTTGACGTCACGAAGCGGCCCAGCCGCCTGGTTCAGAAGGTCTTCAATGATACGGTTCACCATCTCCACGACGAGTACGAGCGCACATGGAACCGAAATGATCGTGAGCCAGCGAAAAGGTCCAGCGAGATTGAGAGGCTGGCAGGGGGCGCAGAGAACACTGGCTTTGCGACCGTGGAGCTCCGCGACGCGCAGGAAGCCGAGATCAGGCGACTGCAGCGGCATATGCAGGAAGGCAGAATCAGCGAAGCCGACTTCTATCTCCTCGTCGGCACGCGTGTCTAAGGCCATTCGGTAGCCGACTATGCGCGTGAGGCGGGGCTTGACTACCAGGTTGCAAAGAAACGACGCCAACGGGTAGAGGCTGCCATCCGTCGGTTCGAGGAAAAGCAACAATCTTGAAGATTCATGTCCCCATCGGACTGTCCAGACCCCCTTTATCCTTTAGGAGGAGAAAAACGAGGAGGGTGAGATGACCATGATAAGCGAAGCAGAGGCAAGGAAGTTGATTGTCGACCTATTTGAGGAAGAGGCTCTTGTTATCGGAGGGCTCGTGGCAGTCCACGAGGTCGAGGACGATATGGTGTGGCGACTTGTCAGGAACCTCGATGTGATCTGTGGAAAGACCCTACGCCGCCTAAATGCAAAGAATCAGCCTGATGTAGACGGAACGTTGACAAGAGAACCGAAGCTACAGCCGCATCCAGCTATTGAGGATTTTCTGGAGAAGTTACGAAGGACGTAGCCAATGCCAACAACATCCACGGAACTGAAGAGACACTGCAAGAGATTGTCGCCAGAGAGGACAGACGAGGTAGTCGGAGCTGTAGTGGAATTGATCGTGAATTTCCTCAAGAGAAGCGAAGGCGGCACTGGAGAAACAGCAGGAAACCGAGGGACGACTCGGAACAGACACCGGGAACATGAGCGGGAACGCTGACTCGGAAAGGAACAGTAGAGTTATGAAGGATCTCGATCTCACTGATTCAATCAACACATATTTCAGAGTGAGGATAAGAGCTTGAAGAATGGCGAGGGGCAAGAATGGAGAGCTTACCGGAGTGAGATACTGTCTCGCTTGAGGGTAGAGGATGTCTATGGCGACATCAAAGACCAAAGGCCTTCGGGCGACGGTTGGGTCATGAGCAGATGCCCCTGGCATGAAGACGAGCATCCTTCGTTTGCTTTCAACAGGCAGACGCTCCGCTGGAAGTGCCATGCGGGTTGCGGCGAGGGGGACGTCTTTGACTACGTTATGCGCGTCACGGGGAAAGGCTTTAGAGAGGTTGTGATGGAGATGGGAGACAAAGTTGGCTTGCCGAGGCCTGGTGACAGCAAGCAGCGGGAGGAGAGGCCAGCTATCAACGAGAGCCTGGTCAAGAGCTGGCAGGAGGCGCTTAGGAAGAACGAAAAGGCTGTGAGATGGCTACACGAGAAGCGCGGACTCTCTGATGCCACGTTGGAGAAGTACCAGATTGGCTGGGACGCGGGAACGCAGCGCCACACGATCCCTGTGCGTGATGAAGACGGCAAGATCATGAATGTCCGGCTTTACAGTCCCACGGACAACGTGAAAATCCTCAACTACACGGATGGAAGGCACAAGTATGGTTCACCTGCCAGGCTATATGGCGTTGATGAGCTGGTGAAGTATGAAGGCAACCAAGTTGTGATCTGCGAGGGCGAGTGGGATAGGCTCGTTCTTCAGCAAGAAGGTTTCATGGCGGTGACGTCAACGCATGGCTGTCGTGTCTTTCTGTCTGAATGGGCAAGGTGGTTCAAAAAGAAGGACCTCGTAATCCTCTACGACTGCGATGAGGAAGGCAAATGTGCCGCCGAGGAAGTGGTACTCAAAGTTCTGAGGACCGCCGGATGTGCGTCAATCAGGAACGTCGTCCTCCCTCTCAAGGGCACCAAAGAGGAGAAAGACGTCACTGACTGGTTTGTTCGCTGCGGTTTCAGCGCAGGGAAGCTGAGAGAGCTTATTGCCTCAACACCTTTGGTGGACACTGAAGACGAAGTGCGAGTGACTGCAATTGAGAAACTGGAAGCAAGAGCGGCAAAGCAAGGTCTCCTGGCAGTGGATGTGGCAGAGGCATATCTGGGGCACAGAGGATACTACAAGGATGGTCTGCTGACACTCCGCTACTGGAAAGGTGACTGGTGGAAATGGGATGGCCGCCGATATGTGAAGCTTGCCACTAGAGAGCTGAAGGCTGATGCGATTGGTTTCTTGGGTGAAGTCGAGACCGCACGGAGGAAAGCTGGCTCAAGGTTCTTGACCGATGTAGTTGCTAACCTTGAGGGCAAGTGTCTTCTGTCAGACTCCGTTGAGCAACCAAGCTGGCTTCTAGCTTCGGGGGCTGAACACGCGCCGGATTGCATCTCTGTGGATAATGGCATCCTTGACCTGGCGGCGCTGCTCAGAGACGAGCCAAACTGTTTCAAGCCGCACTCGCCTCTCTTTTTCTCCTGTGTGGCAGTACCGTACGCCTTTGACCCTAACGCAGGCTGCCCCGGATGGTTGAAGTTTCTGGAAGAGGTGTTGCCAGATCCCCAAAGTCGAGAGCTTCTCCGTCAGTGGTTTGGCTATTGCCTGACGCATGACACCTCGCAACATCGGTTCCTGATACTGGAGGGAGAAGGACGCAATGGGAAGAGCGTGGTCTGCGACATCCTCAGGGCTCTGTTGGGTGAAGACAACGTCTCGGCAGTTCCGCTTGAAGCCTTCCGAGAGAGGTTCGCTCTATCAGATACACGCGGGAAGCTGGCGAACGTAGTTGAGGAGATAGGAACTCTGGACAAAGTTGCAGAGGGTAACCTGAAGATCTTTGTTGCAGGTGGCGCGATGACGTTGGATCGCAAGCACAAAGACGCAGTGACCGTGAGGCCAACAGCCCGGTTGGTGTTCGCCACGAACACACGACCTCGCTTTGCAGACAGGTCAAAGGGCATATGGGAGAGGCTCATCCTTGTTCCTTTCCCCGTGTATATCCCTGAAGAGAAACGGGATACTGACCTTGCCTGGAAGTTGTGTAAAGAGCTTCCCGGGATATTCAACTGGGGAGTCGCTGGACTCTTCAAACTGCGCAAGCGAGGCCGGTTCGTTGAACCGCGTATATGCGTTGAGGTTAAGGAGGACTACAAGTCCGAGTCCAATCCTGCAAGGTCGTTTCTGTTGGATCGCTGCGAGCTCTACGAAGGGGCAGAGGTGGGCACTGCTGACCTTTACTCAGAGTACAGGGAGTACTGCCAGCAGAATGGCTATAGCCCCTTGGGTGAGTCACAGTTTGGCAAGGAAGTAGGACGCTGGTTCCACGAGGCGGCGGGCCAACGCGGGCCTGAACTTGTCCAACGGCGAATGGACGGACGCAGGTGTAGATTCTATCAGGGGGTCAGGTTTTCCATGGAGGACCCAGGGGGTGTCACAGGTGGCACGGGTGTCACAGGCAAATCGGTATCTTTTGTACATAGGGGAAATGAGTAATGAATAAAGAAGATGGAGGAGATATAGAGAAAAGAGTAGAGAACTACCCGTGCCACGTGTGCCACCCGTGCCAAGGACCATTAGGGACCATCTTGAGCAACTTTCCCTCGGAGGAAACTAAGGCCTTGATGGCGCTGAGCCTGTCTGAATTCGAGGCTGGCACCTATGTGGTGAAAGTCAGAAGCCATCTTTTGGGGGAAGACATCTACTTTGTGTCTAGTGAGAAGCTCTTTGAGCGGGTGCCGGACGGGTTTGTGGTCTATACGGCCAAGGAGCTCAGGGCACTTAAAGGGAGTGCGAAGGACGACGTCAGGAACGTGCACCGGATAAAGAAGACTTTCAATGGAGAGGTGATTTCTTGATTCATAGTTGACCAAAGGCGCGGGCGTTCCGAATCTCGCGGTGATGCCGTGAAGTGTGGTGAAATGAGAAGCGGAGACTGCCCGCGCCCATGCTGGGGAGGATGGGAGATAAGATGGAAATGGAAATTCGTGAAGTGGACATTGAGAAGCTTGAGCCTGCGCCGTACAACCCGCGCGAGATCTCACACGATGCTCTCGACGGGCTTGCCCACAGCATAGGTGAGTTCGGCCTGGTGGAGCCGATTGTCTGGAACGAGAGGACCGGGCACGTGGTCGGCGGTCATCAGAGACTCAAGGTGCTCGAGCAGACTGGAGCCAAGAGCACGAAGGTTGTCGTTGTGGACCTTGACCCCGAGCGCGAGAAGGCCTTGAACGTTGCCCTGAACAGCCGCCACATACAGGGCGACTGGACTGAAGGTTTGGGAGCAATTCTTGAGGAACTCAAAGTGGAATTGCCGGAGCTCTCAGCAGCGTTAAGGCTTGATGTGCTGGAGACTGACTTTCAGAAGCTCTTTCCGCCGGGGGGATATGCAGGTTTGGTTGACCCTGACGCGATCCCTGAGGAGCCTGAGAAAACCGTAAGCAAACCGGGCGACCTTTGGCAGCTCGGCAGACACCGATTGCTCTGCGGCGACTCAACAAAGCCGGAGACGCTCGAGAGGCTTATGGATGGAGCGAAGGCAGTGCTCATTGCCACTGACCCGCCCTACGGCGTCGCGTACGATGGTAACCGGCACCGAAGGAAGGTTAGCCCCACGAAACATGGTGGCGGCATCGTGTATCGCCCGATTCTGAACGATGACCTCGAAGGAAAGAAACTCCTCGAGTTCCTGACCGCAGCATTCAAGGCGGCGGCATCGGTCGTCACGCCCGACGCTTCCTGGTATGTGTGGCATGCGAGCGTGACGAGGGACATCTTCATCGAGGCTTTGAAGTCAGTTGGAGTCGAGGTGCATCAAGAAATAGTGTGGGTGAAGGAGAACTTTCAGTTTGGCCGAGCAGATTACCACTGGCGGCATGAGCCATGCCTTTACGGTTGGGGAAAGAAGCACAGATTTGTAGGCATGAGGAATCAATCCACTGTGTGGGAGGTTACAAGGGAAACTGACCACAAGCATCCAACGCAGAAACCAGTCGAGCTTTTCGCAAGGGCGATGAGGAACAATGCGCTCTCCTTGGAGCCATGCTTAGATCTATTTGTGGGTTTTGGGACGGCCATCATAGCTGCCGAGGTAACAACGAGGGTCTGCTACGCGGTCGAGCTTGACCCGACCTACGTGGACATGGCGGTGGTGCGATGGGAGAGATTCACAGGGCAGAAGGCAGAGTTACTGAGGGAGGGTAACCTGACAGGAGGGGGCTATGAACATGCCAGAGAAGCAGTTGCCTGACCAAGTCGCCCCCGAGGATCGAGGCGTGAAGCCAGCTCGCAGAAAACGCCGCATCAGAGGCCGAGTGTACTACGAGGAGCGACGGAAGCGGGTGGCAGAGCTTCGGGCGATAGGCAATCTCACGTTTGAGCAGATAGGGGAGCGCATCACCACTTACGGCTTTGATTCTATGAGCAAGGAGCGTGCGTGGCGGGATTACCAGCTTTGCATGCAGGAGAACGCGAAGGCCCTGAACTCGGTTGAGCGAAAGAGTGAGATTGTGACGAAGCTCGAGGGGCTCTTTTCTCTTGCGTTGATGGCGTACAAGGATGCTCAGAGACAGAACAAGGACGGGAGCAGGGTGCCGGACCCCTATGCTCAGGGGATATTGCTTCAGAGGGCCGTGGAGATACTGGAGCGTTTGGCGGAGCTTTCTGGCTTCATCTCTCGCAAGGGTTTTGTGGTTACGCAGACGGTGAATGCGGAGCAGAACCAGCTTGGGCTCACTTTTCGTCAGATGGTCAACCAGCACAGGCTTGCGCGTGGGCTGGCGCCGTTGACGGATTGATTCAGCTGAGAAAGGTACCGGGCAACCAGGGCGAGCCGTCTCGCTAAAGGCCCCGATCTTTGCGTTTGACAGCGCCAGCGAGTGGTCTACTCACGCTTTCAGCTGGCGGGCAGCAGGACCTTGTGTAATTTCATTGACACTAAATCCCCGTATGTATAGCATGAAAGTGGCGGCAGATGCATTATTGTTCGCATCCAACTTGAGCGTGGTGTTCCTACGGGCTTGCGCGTTTCGCTTACTTCCGGAAAGGAGAGTGGAACATGAACCAGCGAATTCCGATCATCGTCGTTGTCTTGTTGTGTTTCTCCGCATTCCTGGGTACCCGAGAGGTATCGGGAAGCAAGCCTTCGGCAGGCATGCCACACACGATTTCCTTGAGGCTTGAGCCCGACTCTGTAAGTGTAGACGCTTCGGTAAAGGTCACTCTTACGTTCATTCCATGCATCGACGTAGATAGCCTCCTTATTCGGTTTAGATCTCCCAATCAGCCCGGGGCTCAGGTTCAAGGTCCTATCATGCAGGACTGGCGAGGAAACGCGAATAAAGGGCAGGGAATCAATCTCTCTAGTTTAGTGGTCTTTCACCGGGTGGGTACGTACTATGTTGAGGTTTTTTATAAGCATCCAGATCCTCAAGGGCTTTCGAACCCTAGGTCGGGCACGAAGGTCTTTCGCATCATAGTCCCTGGGGGCATAGACACCACAGATATAAGGAAGCTGCCTCGACTCCACCTAAAGCGTCCCCGGACTCTGATTGGTGGAACTAGGGTTTCCCCCGACACCCCAGGAAGAGTTCTTCCAGTCGAGCGGGGCGAGACTGCTCGCTCAGGTAGTCCTCCGTGTTGGGGGTGGAGGAAATTTGGACCAATAGATATGGATACCCTCAAGATGAGGTCGAGAGTAGAACCACTCTCACATGGTGAGACCCCAATGATTCTTCAGTCTGGCAGAACATGGCCAGATTCCATCGTGACAGGTCTTGTCTCGCCACTGACTCCGCCGTGCGATGACACAGCACAGATAATAGCCACCTGCGATATTCTGGTGTGGCTGGGCGACCCCCCAGTAGATGCTAGTAATTGGCAAGTCGTACCTTCATGGTTGGGCGACATCGTGGAGTTGGATGATCACAGGGCACTTTTCACAGCACATTCCAGTCCGGGAATTGGGAATATCTGGTGTGACTATGGGGGCTACAGTTACTATATGCCTGTGATGGTTATTGCGAATTATCATCTGGAAGGTGGTTTTCTGTACAAAAACAGGGACCTGAGCCAAGATCTACCGGCGAAGCGCGCGGAGGTTACGCTGTACACGGCTGATCCCCAAGGAAATGATCTCGCATTGTTGATTGATAACAAGGAGGTTTATTTTCGGTTTGTTGGTGGCACGTACACAAACGATAATGGCTTTTATCAATTTGATAACCTCAACGTAGATTCTATAGCTGTGTTGCTTCTTACAGAGTCTCCCAGCCACGAGGTAGGGTATGTCTATCAAGACTACTACTGGGTCTTGTATGGGTGGTATTACTCCTGGTTTGGTTTTCCATGTCTTATGCACTACCTGGCGCCCTCAGTTTCGGCCGGGCCTATTGTTTTCTCGGATAACACCAGGGGGGCACTTAACATTATGTCTTTTACCCACACTGGGGTGGACTATGTAGTAGGCCTACCCGGTTCGCACTACCCGGAAAAGGTTCTAATGTGGTGGAGTCCCCCCTATCCTGATTTTACCGCCTATTTTTCTAACCTCTGGAACATTGGCGGGCAATGGTATGATGTGATTGCCGTGTCGGGTGCGAGCGACGACCCTGATCAGTGGGATCAAGATGTGTTTCTCCACGAATATGGACATTTTGTGATGGACAATTATGCCGCTTTCCCGCCGCAAGTTCCAAACTGCGATCCACACTACTGGGAGGTCCCCAGCAGCCCAGAGTGTGCTTACACTGAAGGTTGGGCCACATTCTATAGCTGTGCATGTCAGAACGACCGGATATATCTGGATACAGATTCTAGCGGGTCTGCGCTTCTACGCGATGATGCGGAGCTTCCCACTAATAACCCTCAAGGGATTAATGTCGAAGGTGCGGTCTGCGCGAGTCTGTGGGATATTTTCGATGACAACAATGACGTGGATGCTTGGAACTGGGACGAGAATACAGGCCTCTGGTGGCAGGGCATAAATAGGATATGGTGGGCGCTTGGTCAGCCTGGGGACCTTGGTCACTTTCCCTACACCGTCTGCGATTTTACATACATTTGGGCATGGAGTGGTTATCCCACATACGAGATATGGCGCAACATTTTCAACGCTCACGGTATTGAATGCACTCCGGTGGGGGTTGAGGAACAGCTTGCTTCTGCGAGCAGCACGACGCCGTTTCTCTGGCCGAATCGTCCCAACCCCTTCAATCCCTTGACCCAGATTGCGTTTAGGGTCGCTGATTGCGGCAGGGTTTCAGTGAGGGTGTGCGACGTCGGTGGAAGGGTAGTTAAGACCCTCGTTGACTCGTACAGGGAGCCTGGGAGTTATACAGTATGGTGGGACGGGAAGGATGATTCCGGAGAGGTTCTCGGAAGCGGCGTGTACCTTTGCCACCTAGTTGTGGGTTCCTTCAAACAGACAAGAAAACTTGTAATGCTAAAATGACCTCGTAGAAAAGACGAGGGCTCGAGACAGGCATCGGCCTTCCGACACTGACAATCGCACGTTCCTCCTTCACACGCTCTTTGCGCCGGTACGTTAACAACACAGATCTCCGTCACCCAGATGGTCGATCAGCCCAACTTCGTATAATGCCGACTATGGGATCTCGAAACTGGCAAAGAAAACAGTCCCCCTGAGTCTCACATGTTTGCAAGCGCCTTTCTGAGCGCCTTGTCCTCGACCTTGACGTAGATCTCGGTGGTTGTGATGTGCCTGTGTCCCAAGGCACGCTGCACCAAATGCAGGTCTCCAGTCTGGGAGTACAATCTGGTTGCAAAACTGTGACGCAAGCAGTGAACTGAGAGTGGCTTGGTGATGCCCGCTGCTTTGAGCCAGTGCTTAAGCCTCAGTTGGACCTGGCGTGGCCCAAGCCTGCCGCCGTTGCGGGAACGGAAGAGCGGTGTTCCATCTGTGGCACTCACAGCCTTGATGTAGCGAGCGAGCAACTTGCAAAGCCGTGGGTTGAGGAATACAGTCTCCTCTCGTCCACCTTTGGCCTTGATTGTCACGGCCCTCTCAGTGAGGTTCACATCGCATACGTTTAAGGCAACAAGCGAGCCAAGCCTGATGCCGGTCCCGAGCAACAGCGAGAACATCGCGTGGTCTCTTTTGGCGAGGGCGCTGTCAGACTTGGTAATTGCATCGAGCAATGCCGTCGCTTCATGGACAGACAAGTAGCTCGGTACTCTCCTGTCAGTTGGGGTCGAGCGAATGAGCCTCGCCGGGTTTTCGCCCAGATACCCTGCATCGGCAAGGAAGCGGAAAAAGACTCGCAAGGCCGTCTTCGTTCTGTTGACAGTGAGCGCGGAGCCGATCTCGCCGTTCCCATCCGCAAGGAAGCGAGCGAGCGTGTCGGGAACGATAGTCGAGACATCAACATCCCTCTTGAGCCAGCTCTGCAGCTTGCCCAGATCTCGCAGGTAAGCCTGCCGGGTGCGCTCGCTCCGACCGTCGGCCTGAGCTGAGTATCGAAGCGTTTCGTGGCTACAGAGAGTCTCATGGTTTCACCTCCTTCGTCTCAAAGTGTGATGCCATTCCCATGAACGCTCTGTTCCCCAAGCCAGTCAACGGAATTATGCGAATTGTCAGCGAGATTAGGCATTTCCAGGGCGCTGTTGCCCTACATTCCGCGACGTGGCCGCGACACAGGCGCTGTGTGGCCTTATCTCCGTGGAGGTAGGCATCTATGCCTAGCGTGCCGGAGCCCCGCCCGCCCCGCCTGAAATGGCCGAAACTCGGCAAAGCTGAGAGCCGAGCGACCAACTGTGCAACGGTGAGGGCTACAGGTACTCGCCGATTGCGAGGCTGTAGGGATAGGACTGCTCGCAGGTGTAATCTGTTCGCCGGACACTGTTCATGCCTGTAGCAACGACGGAACAGTGAGCGGCTGTTTCTTGTGAGTTGTACCGATGGTGCGTGCTCGAGACAGGGATAGCATGCGGCCAAAAAGGGGCGTTGGCCGAAGTTCCAACGACGGAAAAGACGTTGACTTTGACTGGTAATAGTGGTATTCTGAAAATGATGGGCTAGGCCTTCAGAGGCTTTTCAAACAGGCGGTGTGTCCATGTTGCTGTTGTAGCGATGGCGTCTTTCCCTGGCCGGAAATGCGTTTTTTTGTTGTCCATTTCACCAAGGTACAGCGCGTCCAACGGGGAAAGTCTGCGAGGTGGTTTCAGGATGAAATCATGTCTATTGTTCTCGGTGTGCGTTTTGCTCCTTTTCCCCGTTACTTCTGACGCTCGCACCTGGCTTGTGCGGCAGGATGGCACTGGAGATTGCACGACAATCCAGGCCTGCATCAGCTCTGCTGATCCCGGAGATAGCGTTCTCGTCGGACCCGGAGCATACATTGAGCATCTCGTAATAGCAGTGCCAATTACTCTGGTTGGAGAACTCGGAGCTTTGCAAACCACAATCGATGTGGGTGATACAGGTTACAGATGTATCACCTGTTCGCACCCATCGGGTCGTGTTTACATCAGTGGGTTCAAGATAACCCGCGGCGGACCTCCAGAGCCGTATCCTAATAACTATGCTGGCGGTATCCTATGTATTACGGCTGAACTCGAGGTGCGTGACTGCAACATATCTTACAATTTTGGAGGTGGAGTGGGATGTCGCCCAGGGTCCACAGTAACCATTATCAACTGTGACATTTTGGACAATCATGGTGAGCTTGGTGACCCGTACAACACTCCTGGCAACGGAATATTGGGGTTCGATGCAACCGGCATCGTGACTGATTGCAGGATAACCGGTTCTTGGTTCAGTTTCGGAGTTGAATGGTCGGGAGGACAGCTCGAACTGGGGTATAACGAAATCTACGGAGGCGCCGGGTGTGTGACAGCCAACTCGCCTATCTCTACTTCGATCCATCACAATCTTGTCAGGGACGCAAACTACGGCATAGCCGTGGGCAGATCATTGAATGTTTCTGTCGAGAATAATACGGTAATCGGGATACGGGACCAAGGTTACGGGTTGGAGGTCTATCAGTGCGCGGGGTCGGTGGCAAATAACATAGTAGTCTCCGGCTCCTACTACGGAGTTATTTGTAGTGGGACCGTCACGTTGAGCTGCAATGACGTCTGGAACAATGCCTGGGGAAACTACGTGGGAACGTGCAGTCATCCGACGGACATTTCTTTGAACCCCCTTTTTTGTGACTCTTCTTCTGGCAATTACTACCTTAATTCTTCGTCTCCGTGTGCGAATGCCCCTGGCTGCGGTCAGATAGGAGCATTCGGTGTGGCCTGTGGGCCGACTTCTGTACAGGAAACAACCTGGGGTCACATAAAGTCTCTGTACCGCTAGGATATTAGGGCTCCATTCTGTCACGAACGTTCGGGCCCACCCGACTTGCAGTCAAATGGAAAGCCCTGATGGTCGTGAGTCCGTTCAAGAGAGTTTGGCCATGGAGAGCTATCTTGCTACGCGTACCAAATCACAGTATCTACTTGTCTTCGTGTTTTTCCAGCTGCTTTTTTGTCTGTCTGGCGCGGCTGGAGCAGGCGTTCCTCCTTTAGCGCCACAGCTGGGGACTAGGGGTTGGGCTGTGTCATGGGATGAGATTCGATCCGTCGTGGAGGTCGCGTACGGCGGAACAGACATGAACGTGGGGTTCGTTCCCGACAGCGCGGCGGCTGTCGATGCAGCCAGTCTATTCTTTTCTCAGAATGCTGCCTTACTCGGAACGCGTGGAAATGAGATTTGGCCAACAAGAGTCGCTCATAGAAAGGATCGTTGGAACGTCACGTTTTCTCAGTTCGTTGACGGAATACCGGTTGAGGGCGGCGAGTGCAGCGTTCTCTTCACCCGAGAGGGTAGAGTGAGGCTTTTTGGATCTAGCCTCTTCCCTCAGCCCGAGCTCTCACTTATTCCGAGCGTTGAAAAGGACGATGCCATTCTTCTTGCCGGGCGTGACCTCGGATGTCAACAGGATAGGCCCCAGAAGTCAAGTGCAGCTCTGGTCATCTTACCCGAGAGAAGCGGACGGAGATTTCTGTATAGACTTGCTTGGAAGGTAAGTATTAATTGCGAATGTCCGTATGAGAGGGATTGGATTTATAAAATAGATGCTTCGAACGGGGCGCTGCTGGCGCGGCATGAGGTGGTATGGAGCGACTCCGTTTCTGGCGCCGTAACTGGTAAGGTCCAACCCGAGTATCCATTTGCTGAATCCTGTCCATCATGCCTGACGAGCGTCCCGGACACCCTCCCGATCAGGTATAACAAGGTTTCTGTGTTTAAGCCCGGAAATCCTGATATATTCGTAGGTTCTGCTACTACCGATGCCAATGGTCACTACAGTGTGCATGTCGATAGCGTGGGGACGTATAAGGTCAAATCCTCACTTGTAGGTGCGCACTGCCGGGTTTTCACTAATTTTCCATCCAATCCTAATCCCGTGCACGGTGACACGGTATCCTCGTCCTTCCAGCATAACTGGACCTGGGCTGGCCTGGGCGCTAGTCAGTGTGATTGGGGGGATTCATCTGCTGCGATTAATGTGTTCTATCATCTTAATGCTATGTGGCAGTTTTTCGCTGATCCACCTTTTAGGTTTGAAATTCCTTACGTGGAGGCGGTGGTCAATAAACAGTTGGTCTATCCGACGTGTAGCGCAGGCTATGACCCCTCGCGCTCTCAGCAAATACAGTTTTACACCGACTACGAGAATTGCTGTGATGAGTGTGCGAACCCGGCTTTGGACTCGGACGTCATTTATCACGAATTCACCCATCATGTTTTGCAGCATGATTCTCTCCGCTTCGAGAGATACTACGAAGATGTAATCGGCGAGGCGATGCCTGACTACTTTGCGTGTGTAAAGAATGGAGATTCGGACCATGGTGAGGGGTTTCGCGGTACGAGCAGCTATCAGACGCGTCATCTCAATAATTCCTACAATTTCCCAAGAGACTGGCAGAATCTAGCCTATTACCCAATCTACGGTAAGGGTCAGATCGTTTCGGGAGCCTCATGGGACTTGCGTTCTAATCTGGGTCAAACTTCACTGGCGGATTCACTTCTGTTCGAAGCTCTTGAAGTAAAGCCGTTGAATTACTTCCACCATTTGGCAATAAATGTATTGGAGGTGGATGGCTATGAAGAAGGGGCGCGATCTCCTCACTACGAGGAGATCGCAAAAGCATTTGCCAAGCATGGCATCCATTTTCCAACTGCGCCCGACGGTCTTTCTGGTCAATCTTCACCATATTCGATCTCGCTATCGTGGCCCGGCGGAAGCAGAGGACCTGGAAGGCATGTAAATTGGACTCAACTAAATCCTGATACATCGCTTACGGCTTCCGACACAACTCGCATAGTAGCGTATCGGGTTTTCCGCGGACTCCAGTCTCGAACCTACACAGACACGACAGATTTCCCCGGCTTAAGCGGAACTGTCGGCAACTTGACACCGGGTGTTACTCATTACTTTGCCGTCGCAGCTGTTGATTCTTATGGCGTGGAGAGCGCATATTCAAACGAAATAAGTAGGACCATTCCTGGGATCGTAGCATCTGCGCAGGACGACAGCCTTTTCGTTTGCCCCGGATGGGATGGTGATAGCCTAGTCATTCGCGTTGCAGTCTATGACTCAGCAGGGATCCCAATTGACTCAATTCCCGCAGACAGCGTCTACGCTCGAGTAGTCGAATCTACAGGAAATGCACTCTTGTGTTACGGGAGTCTTATCTTTGCCGATTCAGCAACGAGCTCCAATGGCAGGACGACAATCTCTGTTCTGCAGATGGGTGGCTGCGGTACCCTTGGCTTGAAAATCGTGGTGCATACCTCTGCATTGGCAGACAGCGCATGCCCAGACACTGTCACAGTGTGGCTGCGAAGCGCTGATATGGCGAATGGCGATTGCAAAGTGGCTTCTCAGGATCAGACGGAATTCAACTCTCAGTATTCTTCCCATGGTCAGTGCGCCGACCTCAACTGGGATGGGGCCTGGACAAGTGCCGACTCTTTGCTCTTTGCGAATCATTATGGGCATCCAATCACTGTCGTTGCACCTAATGGCGGAGAAGAGTGGGTACCAGGTACGCGCATGAGGTTGAGTGGGTTGATGGCGACGGAAATCGTAACAATTCTTACGTCACGCTTGTTCTCTCAAAGAACGGGGGGAGCTCATTCCCGGATACAATCGTGAAAGGCCATACGAACGACGGTTCATACAGTTGGCTAGTTCCTGCCGATGCGGATTCACTCCATACGTATAGATTGAAGGCAGTTGCCTATGACAACTCTGGCGGTTTCATGGCGCACTCTGCTTTCGACATCAGCGATGCGAATTTCACAATCACCTGGGGTACGCCTTTCTGCGGAACAATTTCTAGCGACACGACATGGACGGGTCTGGTGGCTGTGCCGTGCGACGTCGTGGTGGCATCTGATGCTCAGCTTACAATCTTGCCTGGCTGCGTGGTCCGATTTGCCAAGTCCGACAGCAGCCATAGCGGCATTGATACGGGGAAGTGTGAGCTGATAATCCAGGGCACCCTGTCTGCAGATGGGAATTCCCAGAGTAAACCCACCTTCAGCTCCGCGACAGGCAACCCTAGTGCCGGTGACTGGCGCGGGATAAGGCTAAGGCCGAACAGCACGAACAACCTCATCGACAACTGTATCATCAAGAATGCCTACACCGGCATCGAAGCCTGCTCAACCACAGTCGCCGTGGATTCGTCCACTGTTTCCAGCTTCTCGAACGACGGCATAAAGGCAATTGCCTCAACCGTGACGCTCACGAGAGACAGCATCCTGGTGGGAAGCACGGGCGTAAGAGGGATCGAGCTTGCTTCCTCCACCTCCGGCACTGTCGAGCACAACACGATTACGGGCTCCAGTAGCGGGACAAGGTATGGGATTGAAGTGAAAGACTACACAGACCCCGATATCAGGTACAACTGGATAGACGGGCTCAAATATGGGATAAAGTGCACGGATGGTTCACCTGCGCTCTTGCACAACAGGATTCAGGGCAGTACCGGGAATGGCATACAGTGTTCGGGAGACGCGGCTCCGACTGTTCGTTACACGACCATAGAGAACTTTCAGGCTACGGCAGTCTCTGCGGGAGACTACGCGAGCCCTGACCTTGGTGCTTACCCGGACTCTGGGTCTAACCGCATTTACACGAGCCAGAGTTTTAGTTACTACGTCGCCAATCTGACTGAGGCTGGGATTTGGGCACTGTACAACTGGTGGGGAACCAGTAGTCCCAGCTCAAATAAGTTTTACGGTGACGTTGACTACCTCCCGTGCGATGCAAGTGACCCGGGGACATCCTATGCGCTTCCGCTTTTGCCGGTTGCTGCTCCCATACCCGGCTCACCCTATGCTCTACAGAGCTACCCCAATCCTTTCAACCCTCAGACGGCGATAGAGTATGGTGTGAGTAGGTCGGGGGCGCACGTGAGGATTGTCGTCTATGACATCTCGGGGCGAGTCTTAAGGGTGCTCGTTGACAAGCCACAGCCCGCAGGCAGGTTCAGCGTTATCTGGGATGGGAAGAATGAGCGAGGGGAGAGGATAGCGTCCGGAGTGTATTTCTATGAGGTTACGATTGGAGACTTCAGGCAGGCGAAGAAGCTTGTGGTTCTGAAGTAGCTTTACTCATGAGGAGATGAAGGCGATGAAGAGGACATATGTAATTCCTGTGGTGCTTGTGTGTCTTGGTTTGTGGATGGGAACTTGTTCGTCTCGGAGCCTTGAGGTTGAAGCGAGCCAGGTAGCTGTGATAAAGCCATCGGCAGAATCGAGCGAGACACACTTGCTCGTCCAGTTCACCTTGCCTGATATCCTGGCTGGGTATTCAATGGATTTTGCTTGTGTCTCGTTTGTGGCTGATTGCGCTGGGGACGAGGGACGAGTTTCCTTTCAGGCATTTCCTCTCAGCAGGGCTTGGGACCCAAGGACGGTGACCTGGGCTAGTCCCTGGGAGAAAGCAGGTGGAGACTGGAGTAGCCGAGTCTCGGCCTATGAGATAAGCGACGCTGGTAGTGGGAAGACTGTGAACCTTGATGTCACAGACTTCGCTAATGGATGGTTAAGAGAGCCTTCCAAGAATTTTGGGGTTCTTGTGAAGGTCTCGGGACCTTTCTTCGGGACTTTCTTGTTGAATGAGGTGCAGGTGCCGAAACTTAGAGTTCTATACTGAGAGGCTATAGTTGGAAGCGGACCGATTGACTCCTAGGAAGAGGCAGCTAGCCTAGGGCTGTCCAGTTGATTTGTGAAGTAGCAGGGTAGCCGCAACGTGTACAGTGACGGTAACTACCTGACACCTGCCCCTGTTTGGTCGTCCGCTTAGGGCGCTTCGTTCATTTCCATTCCTTCAGGTTCGTCGGGTCTTTTCTCCAACCTCTTGTTGAACGCCTGCTCCGGCGTCACTGGCAAGCTCATTCCGCAATTCGAGCCTTCGGTTTGCAGCTGTGAACGCAGCTCGCACCGCCGGTAATTCCCTTCACACCTCTGCGCTCCCCTCTACAATCGATTCTGACGATGATACGGGCTAGCCTAGTGGCAGTTTTCTCGACGATCTCCCGCCCCGGGTATACATCTGACTAGGCTTCCCCTCGCTGGACGATGTTCGAACTTTTTGCTTGGGTGGAGGGCAAGGGCTAGCCCCGGATGTTGCCAGAGATCTGGAGCCCATCGGGGCGTAACGGGTCCTGACGCACGTCCGCGACGTAGTAGCGTGTACCCGAGCCAAAGACGGCGGTTGCCTCAATAGGCAGGTACAGGGTAAACTCCAGCGAGTTGTCCACCGAATCTGAAGGAAGGACGGGAAGATGCGAGAGGAGATTTTCATGAAGCGTTTCCTTCTGTCGGCGCATGCTCTGCTGTGTTTGCTGGCTTTCGTCCTGTTCACCGCGCCGTCATACTGCCAGACGAACGATACGATGCAGGGGATGAAAATTGGCGATCAGGCGCCTGACACCACGGAGGGCACGGCTCGAGAGATGGAACAGATGAAAATGGGCGAAAGAGAGATGGATGTTGCCCATCCCTTCTTTACCCACATGGGTATGCCCGAAGGTGTCGGTAATTACACGCTTCGACTGGCCGGGATCGCCACCACAGGTGAAGGAGAAACCGAGCGGGATTTCGGGTTCCATTTGGAAACCGGATTATCAGAGACCATCGGCCTTCACATCAGAAATGAACGGGTATCAAACAACCCGCACACAGAGATTACCTTTCAATTCGCCGCCGTCAGCAGCCATGACAGAATGAGCGGCTTTTCTCCCTTCATCGAGTTTGAGATACCAACTCATGAAGGTGAGAAAACGATCTACACTCTGGTCGGTTTCTCTACCGCCTGGGCGACTAGCGAGTTCGCACTTAACCAATCCTTGGAGTACAGTCCAAAGGAAGAGGACGTTGAGGGTAGCGCATCGGCAGTGGTCAAGCTCAGTGAACGGTTCTTCCCGGTCGTGGAGTTCATCGGCGAAGCAGCGAAAGGATCGTTGCCCTTGTGTACTGTGCTGGGAGGGCTCAAAGGTCGGATTAACAAACATGTCCTCATTGGAGTGGCGTATAAGGCGCCTGTATCAAGCGCAAAGGAGTTCGACTCTCAACTCTTGGTCGAAACCGATCTCGAATGGTGATTTTCGGCTTTTGACATTCCACGAGGGTTGATTTTGATACGGGAACACCCCAAAACGACGTTGGACGTACTTGGCACCTTTCTGCCCTGCTTTCCCGCTGAAAGAATCTTCGCCTGAGCCTCAGAATTGAGTTGCTATCTCTTGCCCCCAGAGCGTTCATGGAGCTAGGCAGACATTGTAACTGCTTGCATGAAAAGCTGTTAGAGGGGAGGTGAGAGACATGGCAAAGAAGGCGAAGAAAGGCAACGGCAAGGCCAAGGTGGCGGCGAAACCCGAGCAGCCCAAGCAGGCGCCAAAGGCCAAAAGCGACGCACCGAAGGCCGCAAAGCCTGCACGCCAGGCTCCCGATCTCGATGCCCTGCGCAAGCCGGTGCTTGATGCCAACGCTGGCCTAACCAAGGCTGAAACCGAGGCTAAGGCGCTCGTGGAAAGGGGGCTTGAGCTAATTACCCAGGCCAAGGGCGCCTACCGCGAGGCATTAACGCTCTACCGCGAAGCCTGCCGCAAGGCGGGAGTCGATTGCGAGTTTCCGGGCGGACGCTCTGAGAACGTGAGCCCCAAGGTAAGCTTCATCGTCGAGAAGGCGGACAAGGGCATCCGCGTGGTGGTGAAAGGCAAGCCTGAGAGCGAGGAGCTGATACCGCTGGCGATGCTGAAGGCGTCGATTGGCAAAGCTGCCTACACCTACACCGAGAAGCACGTTGGGCCGCGTGAGCGCGTGGGAAACAAGGGTGGCACGCTCGGGAATAAACTGAGAGCTGTGATGGTGGGGAAGAAGTAGCAACAAGCCGGAGTGAAGACTGTCCACAACGGGCGGTCTTCGCTTTTCAGGCCTCTGATGCATCATGACGGCACCATGCAGTTCGTGACCTGTCTCGCCTACCGTTCATGACCTCTTGCAAAGGGGCCCTGTCTTCCGATACAATCCCCATAGGTGAGTGCGAAGCGGCTCAGTTCAATAAATTGTATCCAGAATATTCACGCTCATCCGTCCCTGAGGAAGCGTGCCCTAGTGCCGTGAGCACTCGGATACAATCCTATACTTTGGCGGAACCACTTGGATCCGACATGACTGCGTAATGCTCCCATGAGACTCCGAGAACGCTACCAACGGTTAAATCTGTGGAACAAGCTGTTCGTGTGGGCAGCCCTGGCTACCTTCGCCTGCCTAGTTGTCAGCGTGTTGCCGATGTTACTGCCACTTTCGACTCACACAGACTCGACAGGAGAAGGTGCGTTGAGTGGCGAGCTCATTCCCGCAAATGAAGATGATCTTCCCAACCGCTGCAATGACATCCCAGATGATGCGTTCAAGGTCTTTATGGGCCTCTCGACACTATGGTTTCCTGGCCCTATTGATGCCACCGCGGATCTGCATGTGCTCGAGGTCGGTAGAATGCCCGTTTTCTCTCTGCGGCTCACCTCTAAGGGTCTCTTGGTGACAGCCAAGGTGTTCGGCAACGATGGTAGAATCATCGCCGAGGTAGTCGACAACCAGTTTCGCGTGAATCCTAACAACTACTTTCGGATTGAGAGGCGCGACCGTCACGAACTAGCGGTCTACGACCAATACGCCCGCCGCTGTCTCTACATTCGAATGCTCAATCCTCGTGGTGTCAAAGTTCTTGGCGAATTCTACTCGGGGACCCACGGTCCGCTCAGAGTCACCGAAAAGGGTATCTTTCACGGAGACCTTCCGATGCCGCTTGTTCTGAGCGGTTGCAAGGAAACGGGGCTCACCTTGTGGGACTCCGAAGAAACTCGACAACGCCGTCTCCTAGATTCGTCCCCGAAGTGGGCGCCAGCCTCGGTTCTGCCCGACAGCGTAGAAGAATTCACAATCAACTGCGATTCTCTTGCAAAGTATCTGAAGCCGCGGAACAGGGAACCATACATCGCGGCACAGCAAGGGAGGGACTTTGTAATCGACGCGTTTATTGCGCTCGATCTTCGGTACTACGAGACGGAGTCCGGTGAGGTTGCTCTGTTTACGGAAGACCCAGCGGTCCGCTACGCAATCGAGGATGAATCTGGCGATACCGTATGCAGACCTGGTGAGGCATACGCCCAGTTGGTGTTTGCAGTCATGAATCCGCGGCTGATTCCGTTTGATTGGCGCGCTCCACATCAATGCAAACTGGGGCTCATCAGATTCGGCGCCACTATGAACGCAAAGGGGGAGGTGGCCATCTACAAGATACCCATCCCAGGCATTTGGCTTGCATGGACAATCCGCGAAAGTGAGGGAGGTTGTCCAGATGCGTCATTGCCAGAAGAGCAGTTAGTGATTGTACCGGTACTGAACGAGGACAAGCCTGTCCCGATTCACCTGAGCTATGGAGGCACTCTACGCGGGTCACTGCCATCGGCAAAGAGCGGCGACAACTTATGGTTCATAGTGGGGCGCAAACAGCTTGGCAGTCTACGATCAGAGGTCCGCTCTCGCGAGGACGCGGCGCCGGCAGACACCAAGGTCATCGCTTCCTTCGTTGTACCGTATGATGTCTTCGTTGAAGAGACGTACTCGATTCTGACATATGGATTCGAACTGGCACCTGTGAGCGTCATTGTGGGGATCGACCGGAACATCCGTGGCCGCAGCCATATGGATGCAGGTGTGCGTCCGGCTCGATAGACAGCTTGCAACTCGGAATGAAACTGCGGCCCGTCGGACGTTCGCCGCGCTGTTTAGAACAAGCAGGATTCCATCCGTTCTTATACTCAAGATCCTTCAACCCCGGAGCGGATATTGCTTCATACTTGAGTTGGCGCCAATTCGGTGGACACATCCTTGGAGAGATAAGAGCTCTGGTTCCTTTCAACGAAGTACTTGAAGCGGAAAAGTTCTTAGAGAAACTTGGATTTGAAGACAGCATTATAGGCGTTATGTGGATATCCACATAACGCGTACACCGACAAGCACGTGGGGCCACGAGAACGCGTAGGCAACAAGGGAGGCACGCTCGGGAACAGGCTGAGGGCTGTGATGGCAGGCAGAAGCTAGCAACATCCAGCCGGAGTGGAGACCATCCGTAATGGATGGCTCCCTCTTTCCGTGCACATAGCACAGGCCCCGATAGCATGCCAAGTGATTGACCGCTTGATTATTTGAGAAAGAAATTGGAGAAAATTCAAGGAAAAAAGCCTATTCTTTGGGGAGATTCAGACATCGAACTAGAGGAACAAGTAGTTCTCAGGCAAATAGTGATGCTCAAAAAGGTATTGCCAGAAGGAAACGGAGAAATGAACCGCGTGAATTGCAGCATTGGGTTTGTGGTGCTAAAGTTAGCGTTGTCGTCCTATCATGAATAGGTACATTGTATGCTAACGTGCTTTTTCGCGAATTGAAAACCCAGTCCCTACGAATCCACGGAAAAAGCCAAACAATGCACTCGCGAGGTCTCGTTCGCTGATTCTTTGACACCATGATGGAGGAAGATCCGGTGGTGAGACAACTATTCATTTGTCTCCCTCATGTACTCGAAATTCTATTGACTGTCTCTTCGGTTCTCCTTGCCTTATGCCTCGCGGGACGCAGATGGAGCGCTTTCCGATTCTTGGGACGACTCCAGAAAAAGCCACTGATGTTCCTGGTGCTCACAGTCGTGTTTGCTCTGCTACGCTCCGGAGCATACATGGCTGGAGGTTTATGGTTCCAGCCGCCGGCAATTGAGTATCGCGAGGGACCGCGGGGGGAACTCGCGCAGAAGGCCACTCTAGATGGGGTGATGAAGGAGTTTCAGCGAGCAGGCGTGGAATTGGCAGAAGAATCTAAGCAGTATTTCGGGACTGCGGAAAATGATTTTGCAGCGTCAAACTATCAGAATGCTGTGATTAACTATCAGCGTTCTATTGATCTATTGCCAACAATGTCTGCTCACCTTAACCTTGGCGTTTCCCTTCTCTATCTCTCAAGGTTCTCCCAGGCGGAGAGCGTTCTAGTTTTCGGACTTCACGTTGCAGAGAAAAAGGCAAACAAGCAGTTTGAGGGAGCATTTCGTCGCAACATTGGAGTCGTCTATTTTTACCAGGGAAAGCTCCCGGATGCGCTGAAGTTCTTCCAGAGTGTAAGCAAGATTCGTGAGAATAAGGGAAGTATTGAGGATCGGGCAGATATACTTAACGACATGGCCAATGTGCGTCTTGTACAAGGCAATATGAAGGAGGCCTCAAAACTCTGTGAACGCGCTCTGCGGATGCATAGAAATGTCAGGAATGTTCCAGGACAAGCCAAGGTTTTGACTTGTATGGGCAGTATTTGCCTAAGTCAGGGTCAGCTGGACGAGGCGTTCAGGCTTTATGAGGAGGCACTCGCGTTGTACCGGGCGGCAGGCAAGATCGAGGATCAGGCTGACGAGTTAGCAAATATCGGCTCTGTCTATTTCTATCAGGGAAGGCTAGCGCATGCATTAGATTCCTACAACAGTGCCCTGCAAATCTACGATGGAGTTCACAATTCTGTGGGGCGTGCCACTGTCCTTGGGAACATCGGAAATATTTGCCTCGTGCAAGGAAAGCTGGATGATGCTTCAAGAGCCTTCGAGGAGGCGTTGCGAATCAATAAGGAATTGAACTATCCCTTGGGCATAGCCGCTGACCTTGCGACAATTGGAAATCTCAACTTTGCCAGGGGAAAATTCGGGTACGCCCAAGCATACTATCAGCAAGCGCTAGACATATACAGGGAATTGGAGGTTCGTGCTGGCGAAGCCCATACTCTCAACGCCATGGGTGGTGTCTATTCGGAACGAGGGGACCTCCGAACTGCGCAGAGGCTTTGCGAGAACGCACTGAAGATATTTAGAGAGGTGAGGGACAGTCTCGGTCAGGCTTCTATCCTTGGCAACATCGGTGAGATCTATTTCGCACGGGGAGAGATGCAGCATGCGCTGGATTTCTATGGGAAGGCTCTAAGCATAGATAAACAAACAGGCGATCGCATGGGTGAAGCGATCGATCTGAGACGCATGGCGAGGGTTTATTTTGTTCGGGGTGACCTGGTACGTGCACTTGAATCCGCGGAGCAGACCCTCACAATCGAACAACAGTTGGGCCATCGGCAGGGGCAATGTGCTTCCCTCTGCGTCATCGCTGGCGTCTATGCCGTTCGGGGCAAGCTGGCAGACGCGCTGGGATCTTATCAAGAAGCACTAAACATCTATAGTGATATTGGTGATGTCAGTGGACAGGCTGAAGTCTCTGGCTACATAGGGAATGTCCACCTGAAACAGGGAAATTTGGAAGAAGCACTGAAGTACTACACGAAAGGGTTCAACCTTTATCGAAGCGCGGAGAGCCCTGACGGTCTTATCACCATCTTCAGCGGCATTGGTTCCGTTCATGCTCTTCGAGGTGAGCTGGCCGAAGCTTTGCAATCATACACGGAAGCATTGGGAATTGCCAAAAAGACGGGTGACGTTTTGGACCACGCCATGATCCTTAACAATATTGGCAGCGTGCATTTGATTCGAGGGAAGCTCCAAGACGCGCTCAAGAGCTATCGCCAAGCTCTTGGAATCGACAAGAAGGCGGGACATCTCCAAGGCTATGCTACAGATCTCAACAACATTGGTAGCATCTACGCTACGCAAGGAAGGCTGAATGAGGCGCTGAAGTACTACGAGGAGGCGTTGAGAATACACCGGCAGGTAGGCGATCTTGAGGGTCTGGCTATGGCGACCGTGAATCTGGGCGCGGTCCAGCTGAAGAAGGGGAATCTTCCAGAGGCATCATTGAACTACAAGAGATCACTTGAGATTAGCAGAGATATCGGGGACCTCATGGGTCAAGCTGCCGCCCTTGGCAATCTCGGAGTCCTTGACGGCAAACGAGGGAACCTCGAGGGCGCTGTAGAGCACTACAGGGAAGCTTCGAGAATATATCAGGAGGTGGGTAATCGCTTGTGCTATGCCAAGACTGCGAATAGCATGGGCGATGTCTATTCGGCCCAGGGGAAGTCACAGGAAGCCTTGAAGTCTTGTGAAACCGCCTTGGAGATCTTCAGAGAGGCGGGATGCGCTCCGGACGAGGCTGCCACACTCGTAAACATGGGTACCGTGTACGTTAGGAAGCAAGACCTAGAGAAAGCACATGTATTCTACAAAGAAGCACTCGAAATTCAGAAAGAAGTTGGCAACGTTCTGGATCAGGCAGAAGCTCTCGTCGTAGTCGCAACACTCCACTTCACTAATGAGAGAATGGGGGAGGCATTGAGTTCCTACCAGGACGCACTGGCGCTCTACCGGGATAGCGATGACCCTGACGGTATGTCTTCAGTCCTCGGCGACATTGGGAACGTCTACTATCAAGAGAAACAACTGGGCGAGGCCATGCGCTGCTACAGGGAGGCTCTAGATATCGCTGATACGGCCGGCATCCATCAGAACAGGGCAATCATTCTGTGCAATATTGGGAACGTGTACCTTGAGCAGAAGAAGCTGGATGATGCGCTAAGTCAGTACCAAAAGTCACTGCTAATCAGCGTTAAAGACGACAATTTTCCCGCCCAAGCTCTAGTTCTCTGGAATATCGGAAACCTCTATGTTGTTCAAGGCAGATATCCCGAGGCTTTGACTGTCCTAAAACAGGCTCGTGGTATCTACCAGAAGATAGGTGCGACGACTTCCTACCTGCATGACCTCGACGACAAAATTGGACAAGTCAATTCGGCAGCAAATGAATTGAAATAGATCGGAACTACAGTGGATGCCATGTTCCATTAGTCGCTCCGCATAGCGTAAGCTCTTAGCAACCACCTGTTGTGCTTCTCGATAGTTCAACCCTAACGGTTCGCAAACCGTACAACCTGAGGAGGTTGGAGGTAACTGTCAGTGGGGCTGAGCGTATCGGGCCAATTCGAAGAGCGTAACTACACGCGCAAGGCCCGTGTTCACGTTAGCCCAGTAGGGGTGGCCGCTGGGATTGATCCTCAGTACCCAATCGTTGCCTGGCTGGTACTCAAACGCCACGCCCAAGAGCTTAGCAATTCCTACATCAGTCCTGACAAAAACCGGGCTTCCGCTGCTTCCAGGATTGACCTGGATATCAAGTAGGACCAAAGCAGCAACAGTGTCTACATAAGCTATTATGCCCGATTGAACAACAGGGTTTGGCCTAATGTCGCTAAATCCTATGCCAAACGGAAACCCAACGATGAAGGCGTCTTGACCCGCACGAACCTCGCTCGCCGAAGCCGGAACCGACAGATTCATAGGAATAACATCGAGCCTATCAGCTCTGAGAGGTGTTCCAAGCAGGCCCAGGAGGGCCCAATCTAGGATTGGGTGCCTGAATACAACAGCACATTCCTTGTCAATAGTACCTCCAGCCTTCAAGGGGAATTTAACCGTAAGCGTGTCCACCGGGGTTGCCTTCCCCGAAATCATATCTACTGATTCCGTGAGGTGCCGTGCGGTCACGATGAAAATAAGACCCTTTTGTGATCCCTTGGCAATGGGCCAGCCGACGACTGTACCGGTCCCTTGTCCTCCTCGACTTATGACAAATACGGCCGTCTTGCACATTTGCGCAATTAACTCATCCCTTTCAGTCGCGGCGCCAGTGGCAAGGGATGACGAGATCGCTACGAGAAGGATCGACATGAGGCAAATCTCCAGTAAGCGTCTGGGAAATTCAGATGAGAGCATGAATCACTCCTACAATCCGTCTTGTCAGCATGCGATTGACTGTAATAACAGTATAGGAAAACGTCAATAGGAAAGAGGAGATTTCACGGCGCTCCTGTCCGCAAAGCGAATGCCGGCTAGGAAATTCCGCAAACCCAGCCATTCGGTTCCTGGGTGGCGCAATCTCCAATCTTCGCAAACCAACAATTACGGGAAGCCACAGCTTGATCCACTTCGAGGCACTTCGACCCTAATGGTTCGCAAATCGTACAACCCGAGGGGCAGTTCGAAGGTGAGCCTACCCGATCGCCACGGACTTTCGCTGGTATTCGTTGTGGCCGTGCCCAATGCAGTAGTTCCTATAGACAACTCGGAAGTAGAGAACGGCTTTCCGGCTCTTTTCCGCGGTTCGAATACTGGCACATTTGGGGAGCCAGTCTGGACTCGAACCACACTAGATGCCGCGCAAGCGGTTCTAACGTCCTCTAGCGAGGGGAGCTCTCGACTGTTCCTCAGCCTCAAGATAACACCCTCTTGATTTCCATCCTCACTGCTGTCGGATGAAGTCGAGCAGCAAAGTTAAGCTGTCTCATGGGTGTATTCCTCCTTCCAACGCTTCTACACATAAGACGAACCTGTTGCCGAACTCTGTTTTGGGAACAGTTACCCCCAGTTGTTGTCTATTCATATCAATTTTGTGCTCAATTTCAGCGGTAGTCTCCTGCGGATTCGGTGTCGTTAGCGAGTCAAACGGCTTCGGCAACAGGTTCAAACCGTGCTCTCGCCCCAAGTTGGCACTTGAGTCTTGCACGATCTTATGGTATCATTCCCTCAGCAACTTCGTAAAAGACAGCTTAAGGCGGATGTTCTCTCACATTACATAGCAATCTTAAAGACAGGTGACCTGGGTCGGCGACTAATTGCGCCAGAGTCAGAAGTAATGACTAGGGTCTAGCCAGCGTGTCATTTCACCGCACGGATCGTCGATCTGTCCCGCGGAGAGACGGAGATGAATCGCTTCGGGCTCAATTCGATCACGTACTGGTCGCCGTCTGGGAGAGACCGGGGTGCGTTCCTTGCCATCTTGCTGCTGGCTGCCTTCCTGCGTTTCTTCCGCTTGGATCAGCAGAGCTACTGGGCTGATGAAGTATTTTCCATCTGGCAGGTCAGTGGCCACGACGGACCAATCTTCGACAACTTGCTTCATAACTTTCACGGTCCCTTGCACCTGGCTCTTCTTTGGCTTTGGGGCCAGCTGGGGAACTGGGAGGAGGCTTGGACGCGGAGTCTCTCAGTGCTCGGAGGATTGCTGGCAGTCTGGCTGATCTACGTTCTGGCTCGACAGATGAGCGAGCGTCGCGTCGCGCTGTGGACGGCCTTCCTGTTGGCCATCTCTCCTTTCCACGTTTGGTATTCACAGGAAGTGCGCAACTACTCACAGCTTATTTGCTTTGTAATTCTCTCTCAAATTCTCTTCGTACGCGTTCTGGAAGGTCCCCGGGTTGCAAGTTGGGCGCGGTTCCTGCTGGTCTCTGCGGGGGCCCTTCTGAGCAATCTGAGCGCCGTCTTCCTTTTCGCTTTTCAAGGACTTTACCTCCTGTGGCGCAGGCCCCGATTGTTCCGGACGATTCTAGTGGTTTTTGGGCTTGTCTTCCTTCTGTTGTTGCCATGGGTTAGGAACTACGAACTAGGCTGGCACCCAGACCTGATCGGGCAAAAGAGCGCCATTCGTCACGTGAACTTCCATCCCTTGGCGTTCTTCTATACTTTCATGGTTTACAGTATCGGCGACACTGTGGGCCCGAGCCGCAACGAATTGAATCGCTACCTGTCTATGGAATTGTTCACTCCGTTCCTCGTCTATTTGTCCGTGGTCGGGCTGACTTTCGGTTTCCTTTTCATTCAGGGCCTGCGCGCGCGCTACAGGAAGAGAGAGGGGGTGGGGTTCTTCTTGCTTTGGATTCTGCTTCCCATGCTCGTTGTAGCCGTACTCGCGATCCTGAACGTAAAGGTCTACAACGTTCGGTATGTGACGATAGGATTCCCAGGCTACCTTTTGTTACTGGCCTCGGGCATAGAAAGGAGCGGACGCAGGCTCCGCGTGGCGCTCGTTGCTATGACTCTGCTGTTTACTTTTGTCTCCCTGAAGAACATCTATTCGACACCACGGTACTGGAAACCCGATGCGCGAACCGCAGCGAGAGAGATTGCGGAAATGGAGCGTCCTGGTGACGTGATTATCGTCTACTCCATCGAGGAACCCTTCCGTTTCTACTACGAGGGTCCGGGAGAGATCAGAAGTCTTCAAGGGGCTGTTCCTCGTGACAAATCGTTCAGGAAGAAGATGGACGATTTGGGGGCGGACTTCAAGCGCGTCTGGTTGGTGGATTACCGCGGGTGGTACGTCGATCCGGAGGGTGAAATTCCGAAGGCTTTCTCTAAACGCTGGAGGTCGGTCAAGGAGTACGAGTTCGTCGGGATCAGGGCCTGGCTCTTCGAGAATCCCAATAAGGTGAGGTGAACAAGGCACCCATGCGGCCCAATACACACTTGCTGATTCTGATTCTGCTTGTCGCGCTGCTTTTGCGCTTGGGGTATGTGTTGAGCCTGAGACCGGCTATCGAGTGGTACGACGGAACGGAGTATGATCGCCTCGCACACTCTCTCAAAGAGAACAAGGCCTACATGGCCCCTGACGGGAGCCCGACGGCCTTCTGGCCCCCTGGTTATCCGGCCTTTCTAGCTTTGTTCCGCCAGGGGGTGGCTGGCACTCGAGTATTGCAGGCCCTGATGGGGACGTTGACCATCCTGTTGGTGTACGGGATCGCGTGCCGTTTTCACAGCAAGAGAAAATCTCTTCTTGCGGCTGCCGTAGTAGCGGTGTATCCACTCCATATCTTTGCAGCCGGGGTTTACTACCCAGTCGTCTTGCAGACCCTGCTCGTGGCAGCGATAATCTGGCTGCTCTTGAGCGCTGTCCGGCAAGCTTCCAAGGGGGAGGCTCTTCTGGCTGGATTGCTGGGTGGGGCCGCCGCGCTTACCGTACCATCAATTCTTCCGGCCCTTGGCTTCGCCACGGTCTGGCTTCTGTGGGAAAGTAGAGGGCGCTGGCGTGTATATCTGCCGGTCCTATTCGTTGCTCCTATTGTGCTTATGGTTGGCAGCTGGACTGTAAGGAACTACGAATGTTTCCATTGCCCCGTCTTGGTTTCACTGAACGCAGGTTATGACTTCTGGCTTGGCAACTTCCCTGGCACAAGAGCCGCTACTGGCAACCGAGAAGTGCCTGGACGAAACCAAGAGGAACGTGACCTTCGCACCGCCTATTCTGGCGAGGCTGAACTGGACCGAGCTTTTTTCCGTAAGGGTATAGAACATATCCGGGCTAATCCGAGACGCTTCGTGGTCTTGTCGATGTGCAAGGCGCTCAATCTCTGGCGGGTTGACCCCAATCCCGTGACCGAGAGCCTGAGCACGAAGAGGAAATTGGTCTGCATCTTCTCCTATGGATTGCTACTGCCCTTCGGACTGTACTGGGCTTTGAGGAATATCAGCAAAAGCCCCGGGGCGCGACTTGTCTTGCTTTTCTTCATGTCTTACACACTTGTTCACGCAATCCTCCTGTCTAAGGTTCGATTCCGGCTTCCGCTAGACACGCTTCTGGTTATCATGGCAGTTGGAGGACTTGGCGACTTGGCTAGCAAGCTGGGTTGGGGACTGCTGGAGGAATGAGACACCGTTATTCATCTGCCTGATAGCTGTAATTGGGCAGAAGGAGCTGACTGTCAAACCCTGGTCTTCTAGCCCAAGCTTGACTGTGTTGCTCAAATGGTATCAAAGCTCGGGGGCGTATTCACGCACTCTCGCTGGTACCCGTTGTATCCGTGCTCAGTGCTCCAGTCCGTGTACACAACCCGGAAGTAAAGGGCGACTTCAAGACTCTCTTCTACGGTTCGAATACTGGCACATTTGGGGAGCCACATTGCACTAGAACTCCACTGCACGCGCACGCAAGAATTTTTGACATCGTCCAACGAGAGGAGCCAAACTTTCAGCTGTATTCTTCTGGTTTGCCGACCGGATTCGAAGCTCAGCCACTAGACGAAGATTTCCGCAGATGACATGATTAGCATCGGCTTACCTCCAGACTTCGATCTCCTGAACTCTCACACTGTATTTCTTGAAGAATCTCAGCAATCTAGCTTTTGCAGATGTGGAGACAAGTACGCAGCCTCTGGATAGCCTTCGTCCACCAATCTCCCCCAAGAGGCCGTCAT